>Ga0206128_1000069_pt1 | contig 123491 bp, 121 predicted proteins | sample Helgoland_Spring_7_FD_148601 | JGI IMG/M metagenome (GOLD analysis project Ga0206128, IMG submission 148601) | Pelagic subsurface seawater microbial communities from Kabeltonne, Helgoland, North Sea - Helgoland_Spring_Bloom_20160426_1 | ecosystem: Environmental > Aquatic > Marine > Epipelagic ... | reverse complement strand
TTTTCGTATCGAAATCCGTAGATGCCGATGTGCTGGAAAAAAGCAGCTTTGCTGAGCCATTGGTTTGGGTCAATTCCCTTTAAATGCGGTATCGCTTCTCTCGAGAAATAAAGCGCTTCACCCTTGAGGTTTAGAACTACTTTGGGGCTGTTGGGGTTGTGGAGTGTTTCGGGGTCTTTTATTTTTTTTACCAGGGTGGCAATTTGAGTGTTTTCATCCTCAAAACAGTTTCCAATTCGCTGGATGTCATCGGGGTCGATGAAAGGTTCATCACCTTGAATGTTGACCACGATGCTTTTTGGGTCTAAGTTTAAGATTTCGGCAGCCTCCGAAATCCGGTCTGTTCCGCTGACATGAGTCGATGCGGTTCGAACCACTTCGCCCCCAAAATTTTGAACATGATCGATGATCCGCTGGTCATCGGTGGCGACCACAACGCGATCTAGGTATGATTTTTCGCATTGTTCATAGACGCGTTGAATCATGCTTTTCCCTTGAATGTCAACCAAAGGTTTGCCTGGAAACCTTGTGGATGCATAGCGTGCCGGTATAATGCCTATGTGCATGTTGTCATCTTTCTTTGTTTGCAGTGGATTTTTGATCCACACGATGTAAAGATAAACATCTTAACGAACGCTCATAAATCTTTTTTCATTTTAGTTCGTCTGATGAAATTACTTTCTATTTTAGCCGCCCACCCGGTAGGTTGGAATGATGTTTGTACAAGGCAGATTCATAAGCTTAAATGATGGTTTCATGAACGTGTTTTTTGAAGAGAACTCAGCATGCTGTTTGATGCTTACTGTCGGGGATGGATTTGAGAAAGACAGCACAAACACAACCTTTTTGATGAAACGATTTGCAAATAAGTTTGTATGAACCAAGAGACACTATATCAGATCGCTTTGACTCAAGTACCTAAGATAGGGGATGTCATTGCAAAAAAATTAATTGCTTATTGTGGTTCTGCAGAAGCTGTTTTTAAAGAGCCACGAAAAAATTTAATGATGATTCCGGGTATTGGTTCTGTTTTGGCCAAAGTTATTGTTTCGAAGGATTTACTTTCCGCTGCTGAGTTTGGGGCCGTGAAACCCGTTTACTTTATGGACGATGATTATCCGTTTCGTTTGAAACAATGTGTCGACTCGCCCATTCTTTTGTACAAGAAGGGCTCTGAGATGAACTTGAATGAAAAAAAAATCATCAGCATTGTGGGAACCCGAAAGGCAACAGATTATGGTTTGCGAATCACAGAGCAAATCGTTGAAGGTTTGAGTTGCCTTCAGGACGTCCTTGTGGTTAGTGGTTTGGCTTATGGGGTTGATCTTGCGGCACACAAGGCTTGTTTGAAATACAACATTCCTACTCTGGGTGTTTTGGCTCATGGACTGGATCGTATTTACCCATCCGTTCATGCCAAGGTGTCCGTAGATATGCAAAATCAAGGAGGGCTGCTTACCGACTTTATGAGCGGAACTCGCCCTGTACGTGAGAACTTTCCCAAACGGAATCGAATTATAGCCGGATTGTCCGATGCGACTTTGGTGGTTGAAGCTCGAAAAAAAGGCGGAGCTCTCATTACGGCAGACATTGCGAATTCATACAGCAGGGACGTCTTTGCTGTGCCCGGACGGGTGGGGGATGAAAACTCAGAAGGATGCAATCAGTTAATTCGAAGAAATCAGGCTGCTTTGGTTCAGTCTGCTGAGGATGTATGCTACCTCATGGGTTGGGATGCTGATTCCGAGAAAAAAGAGACGAAACAGGTGGAGCTGTTCGTTGCGTTGAACAAAGTTGAGGAGGCCTTGTTGGGGGTTTTGGCGAGCCAAGAAAAGCTTTCTATCGATCGCATTGCAACCCAGACAAAACAGAGTATCCCCAAAATATTAGAAGCTCTTTTACAGCTAGAAATGAAAGGTCTGGTAAGAGCTCTTCCGGGGAATTTTTATGCAAAAGCATAGGATTCAAAGTTGCGATGTTTTATATTTAAATAGAATGGGTTTGTTATTATATTAATCAATTAATTGCATAATGATGGATAAGGAAATAGAGGAGTTTATCAATATTGTAAAAGTTAGGAACGGGAGCGAACCTGAATTCATACAAGCGGTGACTGAGGTTGCTGAGGCGGTTATACCGTTCATCATAAACAATCCAAAATACAGACATGCGAAGTTGTTAGAGCGCATGGTTGAGCCGGAACGCGTTATGATGTTTCGTGTACCCTGGGTAGATGATGGTGGAAAGATACAGGTAAATAGAGGTTTTAGGATTGAAATGAACAGTGCCATCGGGCCTTACAAAGGGGGCTTGCGATTTCACCCTTCGGTGAATCTGGGGGTTCTTAAGTTTTTAGCTTTTGAGCAAGTCTTCAAGAACAGCTTAACGACCCTCCCCATGGGAGGCGGTAAAGGGGGCGCTGATTTTGACCCCAAAGGGAAATCTGACAACGAAGTGATGCGATTTTGTCAAAGCTTTATGTCGGAGTTGTTTCGTCATATCGGACCGAATACGGATGTTCCTGCCGGTGATATTGGAGTTGGAGGTCGCGAAATTGGCTATATGTTTGGGCAATACAAGCGGTTGAGAAACGAGTTTACGGGAGTTCTTACTGGCAAAGGAGCCGGTTGGGGCGGCTCTCTTATTCGTCCGGAAGCTACCGGTTACGGCAATGTGTATTTTGCAGTGCAAATGTTGAATACGCGTGGAGATAATTTCAAAGATAAAGTGGTTGTAATTTCTGGAGCTGGGAATGTTGCACAATATGCGTGTGAAAAGGTGACGCAATTGGGCGGTAAGGTTGTTACCCTATCCGATTCCTCAGGCTACATTTACGATCCTGATGGGATTGATGCAGAGAAATTAGCTTTTGTTATGGAACTGAAGAACGTAAAACGAGGAAGGATTAAAGCTTATGCGGATAAGTATGGCTGTGAATTTCATGAGTTCAAAAGACCTTGGTCTGTACCATGCGATATAGCACTTCCATGTGCTACTCAGAATGAGCTCAATGGGGATGATGCAACTGTACTTGTGGACAACGGGTGTGTATGCGTAAGTGAAGGTGCAAATATGCCATGTACACCGAAAGCCATCGCCGTTTTTGAGGATCGAAAAATATTATTTGCTCCCGGAAAGGCCTCAAATGCAGGTGGGGTGGCGGTTTCTGGATTAGAGATGTCTCAAAACTCGCTGCGTTACAATTGGACGCGCGAGGAGGTTGATACTCGATTGCACGCCATCATGGTCGACATCCATGAGGTTTGTGTTCGATTTGGCTCCGATGCCGATGGGCATGTAAATTACATCAAAGGCGCAAACATTGCTGGTTTTGTAAAGGTGGCCGATGCGATGTTGGATCAAGGGGTCGTTTAGCTCAAGGAATACGCGTGAAATGAGAAATGTTAGAATGATCTTTTAATTTAATGATGAATTCAGTTTGTATAAAAATTATAAAACACACCTACAAAATCAGCTCCATGATATTAAGTCGTCGGGTTTGTATAAAAAAGAGCGCATTATTCTTACTCCGCAAGGCGCTGCTATTAAGGTAAGTAAAGAGTCGGAGGTCGTTAATTTCTGCGCCAACAATTACCTTGGCTTGTCTTCCCACCCTGAGGTTGTTAGGGCGGCAAAAGACGCATTGGACGCTCGAGGTTATGGGATGTCTTCAGTCCGTTTTATTTGTGGAACGCAAGACATCCATAAAGCCTTAGAAAATAAGATTTCCAACTTTTTAGGCATGGAGGATACGATTTTGTATGCTGCAGCTTTTGATGCGAATGGAGGGCTTTTTGAGCCGCTCTTTTCGGAGGAGGATGCGATTGTGTCGGATGCTTTAAATCATGCTTCCATCATAGACGGCATTCGATTGTGCAAAGCGCATCGATATCGCTATAAGAATAATGATATGGACGATTTGGAAGCTAAATTGCAAGAGGCTCATTCTGCTCGTTTCAAAGTTATCGTTACCGATGGTATTTTCTCGATGGATGGTTCTATGGCAAAACTCAACTTGATTTGTGACCTGGCAGATAAGTACGATGCACTAGTGATGGTCGACGATTCGCATGCAACAGGTTTTGTTGGGAACACAGGAAGAGGAACGCATGAGCATTGTGGCGTGATGGGTCGTGTAGACATCATTACAGGTACTTTGGGAAAAGCTTTGGGTGGTGCTATGGGAGGTTTTACTTCGGCTAAAAAGGAAATTGTCGACCTATTGCGTCAGCGCTCTCGGCCGTATTTGTTTTCGAACTCTTTAGCTCCTTCTATTGTAGGTGCAGCAATTAAAGTTCTAGACATAATTTCTGTTTCAACTTTTTTGAGAGACAAGTTGGAAGAGAATGCCAGGCAGTTTCGAGTAGGAATGGAAGCTCAAGGTTTTGATCTTCGTCCGGGTGAACATGCCATCATACCGGTTATGCTCTACAATGCAGAATTGGCGCAGCGATTTGCCGATAAATTACTTGATGAGGGAATCTATGTCATCGGTTTCTTCTACCCCGTTGTTCCTAAAGATTTGGCACGCATCCGTGTTCAAATATCTGCAGCTCATGAATCACATCACATTCAAAAAGCAATCGCAGCTTTTGCGAAAGTTGGTAAGGAATTGGCAATTATTTAGTAGCCTTTAGCGAAGGCTGAAATTGCTCATTTTAGTGCAGATTTTTGATTGAAAAACAACACTTCAAACGATATCGGGTAATCGTTCGTTTCAGCTTGGGAAAAAGATAATGATAGGTAGGCGGTTATTTGTCAAAAAAATACCTAACTTTGCCGTCCGTTTTATGGGCATGTTATGTCCATTTGTAAGGGAATAATTAATTAACCTAAATCAGTAAAAGGTGAATACATTAAGCTACAAAACTGTTTCAGCTAACGCACAGACCGTTCAAAAAGAATGGTTGTTGGTGGATGCTGAAGGACAGACGTTGGGGCGTATGGCTTCTAAGGTTGCATTTCTGATTCGTGGTAAGCACAAGCCAAGTTACACACCGCACGTAGATTGTGGTGATAACGTGATTGTGATTAACGCTGAGAAGATTGTTTTAACTGGAAACAAATGGGAAGCTAAAGAATACATTAGCCATACAGGATATCCTGGTGGTCAACGTAACGCAACAGCAAGAGAAGTTTTTGAGAAGGATCCAACACGTCTTGTGACCAAGGCTGTTTATGGAATGCTTCCAAAAAACAAATTAGGGGCTGCATTGAACAAAAATTTACGTGTCTTCGTTGGCGATGTACACGGTTTGGATGCTCAAAAGCCAAAACAAATCAACTTAAAAGATATCAAGTAAGATGGAAGTTGTTCACACAATCGGTAGAAGAAAAAAAGCAATAGCTCGTGTTTACCTTTCCGATGGTAAAGGTGCAGTTACTGTAAACGGTAGAGATGTAAAAGATTACTTCACTACTGCTACGCTACAATACAAACTTGAGCAAGCTCAAGCTTTGGCCGGTGTTGAGGGTCAATACGATATTAGAGTAAACGTAGACGGCGGTGGTATCACCGGTCAAGCAGAAGCAATTCGCTTGGGGATCTCACGTGCTTTGGTTCAAATAAATCCTGATCACCGTGCAGCCTTAAAACCAGAAGGATTGCTAACTCGTGACCCTAGAATGGTTGAGCGTAAGAAACCAGGACAGAAGAAAGCTCGTAAGAAATTCCAGTTCTCGAAACGTTAATATTGGTTTAGTATCTAAATTGTTAAGACTGCTTTGGCATTACCTAGCAATTGCGAAAAAAACGTAAAAAGAAAGTAAACAGACAATTAAAATGGCTGAAATTAAAGAACTCTTAGACGCTGGTGTACACTTTGGTCACCTAACGCGCAAATGGAATCCAAACATGGCTCCTTACATTTTTATGGAGCGTAATGGGATTCACATCATCGATCTTAACAAAACTGCAGTAAAGCTAGACGAAGCTTCTGAAGCAATGAAAAAGATCTCCCGATCGGGAAGAAAAATCATGTATGTTGCTACCAAGAAGCAGGCAAAAGAAATCGTTTCTGAAGCCGCTAAAGAAGTGAACATGCCATACATCACCGAGCGTTGGCCAGGTGGTATGCTAACGAACTTTGTTACCATCCGTAAGGCGGTAAAAAAGATGTCGTCAATTGATAAAATGAAAGCAGACGGAACCTTCATGGTCCTTTCCAAAAGAGAGCGTTTGCAAATTGATCGTCAACGTGCGAAACTCGAAAAAAACTTAGGTTCAATTTCGGATATGACTCGCCTTCCGGCAGCATTATTTGTCGTTGATTTGAAGCGTGAAGCAATCGCAATCGCAGAAGCTAAGAAGTTGGGGATCCCTACTTTTGCTATCGTAGATACGAATGCAGACCCTGAGTTGGTAGATTTCGCAATTCCAGCAAATGATGATGCTTCGAAATCGATCACCATCATTATGGAGGCAGTCAATCAAGGTGTTAAAGAAGGATTGGCTGAACGTAAGAAGGAGAAAGACGTTCAGGCTGCTGCCAAAAAAGATGAAGCTGCTAAAGAAGAAGCTTCTAAAGAGAAAAAAGAAAAACCAGCTGAAAAAGCTGAATAAACGTTAAAGAGTAGCATTATCATGAAAATTACTGCCGCAGAAGTAAATAAATTAAGAAAGCAAACGGGTGCCGGAATGATGGACTGCAAGAAAGCTCTTGTAGAAGCTGAAGGTGATTTCGATGCTGCTGTAGATGTTCTTCGTAAGAAAGGTCAGAAAATTGCTGCAAAGCGCGCTGATCGAGATGCCTCTGAAGGTGTTGCCTTGACACGAATTAATGCTGACAACACGGTTGGTGTTGCTATTGTATTAGCTTGTGAAACTGATTTCGTTGCCATCAATGATTCCTTCAAAGCCCTAGCTTCTGAATTTGCTGAAATTGCTCTAAACAGCGCTGATAAAGATGCGTTTTTAGCTGCTGATTTTGGTGGAATGAGTGTTGCTGATAAATTGACGGAACAGTCAGGTGTTATCGGTGAGAAAATTGAAATTAAAGGATTTGAAAGAGTTGAGGCCCATTATGTTGGTTCCTACACACACGGATCTAAAATTGCAGTTTTGGTTGGTTTGAGTAAGGTCGTTGACAATGCAGACGCACTGGCTAAAGACTTGTCTATGCAGGTGGCTTCAATGGGAGCTTCAACCTTATCGTTTAAAGATTTTGATTCTGCATTCGTTGCTTCAGAAACAGAGGCTCGAATTGCTGTTATTGAAAAAGATAACATTGAGTTGGCACGTTTGGGTAAAACCTTAAAGAATGTTCCTCAATACATTTCCAGAGCTCAGTTAACTGATGCGGTAGTTGCCGAGGCTAAAGCAGCCATCGAAGCGCAATTACAAGCGGAAGGTAAACCAGAGAAAATTTGGGATAAAATTGTTCCTGGAAAGGTAACAAGGTTCATTGCTGATAACACAACGCTTGATCAAGAGATGTGTCTTTTAGACCAAGTATTCATTAAAGATGAGAAGCAATCTGTTGCTGAATATGTCGCTACTTATGGTGATGTTTCTGTAGCAGGCTTTAAAAGAGTAGCGTTAGGTTAATGCCTGATGATATGCATAAAAAACCACTCAATTTGAGTGGTTTTTTTTGTGCTCAAAAATTCTAAGCTTCTTTATTTTTACTTGAACTGATTTATTTATCTTTGAGAAACGATTAACTTCTATGAAATACAAAAGAATACTTTTAAAGCTGAGCGGAGAGGCTTTGATGGGAGATGGTGACTACGGTATTTCTCCTGAGAAAATATCTGAATACGCACGAGATATTCAGAGTATAGTGAACCAGGGCTGTCAAGTTGCCATCGTGATTGGTGGAGGAAATATTTTTCGTGGCATCCAAGCAGCCAATAGCGGCATGGATCGTGTCCAAGGTGATTATATGGGTATGTTGGCTACCGTCATCAATGGTTTGGCTCTTCAATCTGCTCTTGAAGACATCCATGTGAAAACACGCGTCATGTCAGCCATCAAAATGGATGAGGTTGCGGAGCCTTTTATTCGACGTAGAGCTTTGAGACATTTAGAAAAAGGACGGGTTGTTATTTTTTCTGCTGGAACTGGAAATCCTTATTTTACGACAGATACAGCAGCAACACTCCGTGCCATAGAAGTAGAGGCTGATATAATCCTCAAAGGAACGCGTGTTGATGGTATTTACACTGCAGATCCTGAGAAAGACCCTACCGCTATTAAATATGAGTCTGTTACATTTGATGAAGTTTATAAGAAAGGACTTCGAGTTATGGACATGACTGCTTTTACTTTGTGCAATGAGAATAAATTACCCATTATTGTTTTTAATATGAACATAGCAGGGAATTTACAGAATGCTGTAAAAGGAGAAGATGTTGGTACACTAGTGAACTTTTAAGGACAATAAAAATAAGACGAGATGAACGAAGAGGTAGAATTTTGTTTGGATAGCGCTTCTGAAAGTATGAATAAGTCGATTCTTCACTACGAATCAGAATTATTGAAAATACGAGCCGGTAGAGCGAATCCTCAAATGCTGTCTGGCGTAATGGTAGACTATTACGGATCCATGACCGCTCTTCCTCAGGTCGCTAACGTGGGTACACCTGATGGCCGAACATTAACTGTTCAGCCTTGGGAAAAAGCAATGCTTGTTGAGCTGAATAAAGCGATTATTAACGCCAACCTAGGTTTTAGCCCAATGGATAACGGTGAAATGTTAATCATCAACATTCCACCACTTACCGAAGAGCGGAGAATTGAATTGGCAAAACGATCAAAATCAGAAGCTGAAAATTGTAAAGTTTCCATAAGGAGTGCTCGAAAGGATGCGAATGATGAGATTAAAAAGTTAGGTAAAGACGGTTTAGCTGAAGATGTGGTGAAAGATGCCGAGGCATCCGTGCAAAATCTTACGGATAAATACATCTCCAAGGTAGATCTTATCTTAAAAGATAAGGAAGCTGACATTATGAAAGTGTAAGGTAAATCTTACTTACAATTTTCTTATCTTAAAATCATATGTGGGCACTCATTTCCCGATTTATATTACGATATAAGTTATTTTTACTTGTAGCCATAGGGGTCGCAACCTTTTTTATGGCTAAAAAAGCAGGTAAAGTTTTGTATTCCTATGAGTTTATGTCCTTGCTTCCTGAGGACGATCCTATTTCCTTAGAGTACCAAGATTTCTTAAATCATTTTGGCCAAGAGGGGAATGTTATGGTGGTTGGTTTTCAATCTGATTCTTTGTTTCAGTTGGATAATTTCAATGCATTTCATAACGTTTGTAATCGATTGAACGATGTCGTTGGTGTTGAAGAAGTGATGTCGTTGCTTCAGGTTTACGACATGGAAAAAAATGTGGAGTTAAAGTCTTTTGAGTTCAAATCGATAAGTCCAAGCCCACTTGAAAACCAAGAGCAAGTCAATCTTGTTGAACAGAAGATTTCCAATTTACCTTTTTACAACAAACTGCTCTACAATGCAGATGAGAAGGCTTATTTAATGGCTTTAACATTGGATAAAGGGTATTTAAATTCGGAAGCCAGAGTCGACCTTATTCATTTAATTGAGGATATTGTGAACCCTTTTGCAGAGCAAATTAATGTAGACATTCATTATTCAGGTTTGCCCTACATTAGGACCAAAGGAGCTGTTAAGACAAAAGCAGAAGTCCAGATGTTTATATTTCTGGCCATGGGTGTTACCGCTTTGATTATGCTTTTATTTTTCCGCTCGTTTTCTGCCATGTTCTATTCCATGCTCGTTGTGGGCATTGGTGTGATATGGGCGGTAGCCACCATTGCGATTTTGGGCTTTAAGATCACAATTCTAACGGCATTAATCCCGCCACTAATTATCGTAATAGGGATTCCGAATTGCATTTTTTTACTAAATAAATACCACAATGAGTTTAAATTGCACGGCAATAAAGTTAAGGCTTTAACGCGTGTCATTCAGAAGGTAGGTAACGCAACTTTCATGACCAATGCAACCACGGCTGCTGGTTTCGCAACCTTCTTGATTACACAAACTCAAATGTTGGTTGAATTTGGTATTGTCGCTTCGATTAATATTTTATTGGTATTTTTTATCTCACTGATCATCATACCTTCCATATATAGTTTTTTACCAGCGCCTCGAGAACGCCATTTGTGGCATTTGAAACGAACGTGGGTCAATCGGCTAATTTTGTGGATGGAGAAGGTCGTTTTATACCACCGGAAATCGGTTTATATTTCATCAGCCGTATTGCTTTTGTTTGCTTTTTATGGGGTCTCCAAAATCCAAACAACAGGCAACATCGTTGATGATGTTAAAAAAGACGATCCAATAGCTTTAAGTTTGAACTTTTTTGAGCAAAATTTTTCGGGGGTGATGCCTTTTGAAATTGTTGTGGATACACAAAAGAAAAATGGGGTAAGCAAGTCCTCTACGCTAAAGCGTATTGAGAAATTAGAAAATGTTTTAGCAGATTATCCTCAAATTTCGAGCCCAATTTCGATTGTCGATTTAGCTAAATTTTCAAAGCAAGCCTATTACAATGGCAACCCCAACTATTACAGTCTGCCTTCTTCACAAGAGAAGAATATGATTTTAAAATATGCCAACAATACCCTAGGCACAGGAGGGGAAGGTCTTTTTGAGGGATTCGTTGATTCTACAAAACGAGTGGCACGTATCTCTGCCAGAATGAAAAATATAGGAACCAAAGAAATGCGGGCCTTAAGAGATTCGATTCAGCCTAAAATTGATGAAATATTCAATCCCAATCGATACGATGTTTCGATAACCGGAACCAGTGTGTTGTTTTTAGAGGGTACGACCTACTTGGTCAAAAACCTGTTTAGTAGCTTACTTCTTGCTGTTGGCTTGATTGCTATTTTAATGGCTTGGATGTTTTCTTCTTCCAGAATGGTGGTCGTATCGTTATTGCCCAATTTAATTCCATTGGTGCTCACTGGAGCTTTGATGGGTTACTTTGGCATATCTATTAAGCCTTCAACCATTTTAGTTTTTAGCATTGCATTTGGGATCTCTATCGATGATACCATTCATTTTTTAGCAAAATATAGGCAAGAGCTTAAGGCAAACCAATGGAACATTCGTCCGGCTGTAATAAGTGCTTTAAAAGAAACAGGTGTGAGTATGTTTTACACTTCAATTGTCTTATTCTTTGGTTTTTCTATCTTTATAGCATCAGACTTTGGAGGCACGGTTGCTTTGGGTCTTCTGGTATCTGTAACATTATTGTTTGCCATGATGGCAAACTTGCTATTATTACCTTCTTTGTTGCTTTCTTTGGAGCGCATGATCACTACCCGGTCATTCCGAGAACCATTGATTGACATTTTAGATGAAGAAGAAGACATTGAATTGGACGCATTAAGGATAAGAAAAAACTTGTAGTATGAAAGGAATCATTTTGGCTGGTGGCTCAGGTACGCGTCTTCACCCACTCACATTGTCTGTTAGTAAGCAGTTAATGCCTGTTTACGATAAGCCAATGATATACTATCCTTTATCTACTTTACTGCAAGCAGGTATTTCTGAAATATTGATTATTTCTACGCCTCACGACATGCCCTTGTTTCAAAAATTATTAGGGGACGGTTCATCACTCGGTTGTCGTTTTGAATATGCCATTCAGGAAGAGCCCAATGGTTTGGCGCAAGCTTTTATTATTGGGGAAGCATTTGTAGGGGCTGATGACGTTGCTTTAATTCTTGGTGACAACATATTTTATGGCGCAAAAGTTCCCCGTTTGTTAAGAGAGCATAATAAGCCCAATGGCGGAGTTATTTTCGCCTATCATGTTTCTGATCCCAATCGTTATGGTGTTGTTGAATTTGACAAAGATGCTAAAGCTGTTTCCATTGAAGAAAAGCCAGAAAACCCCAAATCAAATTTTGCCGTTCCAGGCTTGTACTTTTACGACAATAGTGTGGTTCAAATCGCAAAATCGATTCAACCTTCTTCCAGAGGAGAATATGAAATTACGGACATCAACAAAGCTTATTTAGAGCGTGGTAAATTACATGTTGGCATCTTAGACCGAGGTACCGCATGGTTGGATACAGGTACCTTTAATTCCTTGATGCAGGCAAGTCAGTTTGTGCAGGTGATTGAAGAGAGGCAAGGTCTTAAAGTAGGCTGTATAGAGGAACAGGCTTATCGTTCCGGATTTATAACTAAAGAACAATTACATCACATAGCAGCTCCTTTGCTGAGAAGTGGTTATGGAAAATATTTGATGCACTTAGATGAGTAATTTAAAATCAATTGCCGAGCTACAAGGCGCCCTTTGTCTCGCTCTAGAAAATAAAAATTTTCCATCCGAGCCAAAAAATCTGTACGAACCGATTTCTTACATCCTAAGCCTGGGTGGCAAGCGTTTGCGGCCTGTTATGGTCCTCATGGTTGCAGATATGTATTCTTGTGACATTTCTAGAGTGATGCCTCAGGCTATAGGTGTGGAGTATTTTCATAATTTCACCTTACTTCATGACGACATCATGGATGATGCACCTCTTCGAAGAGGAATGACCACGGTTCATGAAAAGTGGAACGAGAATATTGGTATTTTATCAGGTGACGCTCTTTTTGTGAAGGCATATCAATCTTTAGTCGTAGCTGAGTCTAATCATTTGCCTCTTCTTATTGACCTATTCAATCAGACGGCCTTGGAGGTTTGTGAAGGTCAGCAATACGACATGGATTTTGAGACTCAAGACCGGGTTGATATGGATGCTTACCTCAAGATGATTAAGTACAAGACTGCCGTATTGTTGGCTTGCTCTTTGAAAGTGGGTGCGATTGTATCCGACGCCTCTATTGAGGACCAAAATCATTTGTATGAATTTGGAATTCACACAGGGCTTGCTTTTCAATTGATGGATGATCTACTCGATGTATATGGAGATCAAAAAGACTTCGGAAAGCAAATTGCAGGGGATATTTTGTGCAACAAAAAGACTTGTTTATACATTCGTGCGTATGAAGTTGCTGATGCTGCACAAAGAAAAGTTTTAGACCACTACTTTGCGCATCAGGATTTTGATGCTGAGAAGAAGATTGCCGAGGTAAAGAACGTATATGAAATATTGAATGTAGAGGCTTATTGTCGAAACCTGATGGACGAGCATTATAAAACAGCGATGAATCACTTGAGTCAGTTGTCAGTTCCTCAAAATAGAAAATCTATATTGACAGAATTGGTGGCGATGTTGATGGTTAGGATTCATTAATGAAATTAGGTCTTGAACATATAGAAGACTATACTCAAGATCTATCATGGATGCTTAAAGCCTTGGTTCAATTGGAAAAGGAGTTTGTTCTTGAACAATGGACTTTTAAAATTCCTGTGAATCCCGAAACAGCTTTCCAACAAATTGTTGAAGCGTTACATCCTAAGTTGGATAAATTGATACGCCTGAGAGGCGCCTCATTTACCAAGCAGTTGCTCTACAAAATTGATTTGTCTGAAAGTCAGGTAGCTAAAGCAAATTCTCTCGCTCAAGATGTTGAGTTTTCAGAAGTACTTGCAAAACTCATCCTTAAAAGGTGTTTGCAAAAAGTTTTGATAAGAAACTATTACAAAGCCCACGAAAAAGGCATCTTAGACGAGGGTTTAGGAAGATAATTTGTTTTATTTTTGGAATAAATTTATTGCGTTTAAAGAAACGATGGATAATTACTCATTTTTAGGAGCAGCGAATACGGTTTTTTTTGAAGAGATTTATGAACAATATCTCAAGCAACCAGATTCCGTAGAGCCAAGTTGGAGGAGCTTTTTTCAAGGATATGACTTCGCAAATGAAGCCTATACAGAAGAAGAGTTTGAAGCGCAGCTTCCAGACTCTTTCAAAAAAGAATTTAGGGTCATCAACCTTATCGATTCTTATCGTCAACGCGGGCATCTTTTTACAGATACAAATCCCGTAAGAGCGCGAAGAGATTACAATCCTAAAATAGATCTCGAACAGTTTGATTTATCGGACGATGATCTGGATACTGTTTTTCAAGCAGGTACTCAATGTGGGATTGGAGCTACTTCATTAAAGGATGTCATCATACACTTGAAAAAAGTGTATTGTCAATCCATTGGGGTTGAATACATGTACATCCGAAATCCACGTGAGCGAAATTGGATTGGAAATTACATACATCAAAATGACAATCAGCCTAATTTTAATTTAGAGAAGAAGAAACAAATTCTAAAGAAACTAAATGAGGCCGTTGCATTCGAAAGTTTTTTACACACCAAATACGTAGGACAGAAGCGTTTTTCGCTGGAAGGCGGTGAGGCACTAATTCCTGCATTAGATGCTCTTGTAGAGAACGGAGCAACGCTAAACATTAAAGAATTTGTGATTGGGATGGCTCATCGTGGTCGTTTGAGTGTCCTGGCTAATATTTTTAAAAAGCCTTACAAGCAGGTTTTTAAAGAGTTTGAAGGCAAAGGATATGAAGACGAAGAGTTTGATGGCGATGTAAAATATCACCTAGGATACTCTTACGATGTAACAACGGATTCCGGGAAGGATGTGAGTATGTGTTTGGTGCCAAACCCTTCACACCTCGAGACCGTAGCTTCTGTAATGCAAGGGATCTCAAGAGCAAAGATTAACCACAAATATGCAGGTGATGATTCTAAATTATTACCGATCATTATTCATGGCGACGCGGCGATAGCGGGACAAGGTTTGGTCTATGAAATAATTCAAATGGCGCAACTTCCGGCATACAAGACGGGAGGGAGCATTCATATTGTGATAAACAACCAAGTTGGTTTTACAACGAATTATCTTGATGGTCGTTCAAGTACCTACTGTACAGATGTTGCAAAAACAACTTTATGCCCGGTCTTGCACATTAATGGAGATGATGTTGAAGCCGTTGTGCATGCTATGGACTTTGCAGTAGCTTACCGACAAGAATTTAAAAAAGACGTTTTTATCGATTTACTCTGTTACCGTCGTTATGGACATAACGAGGGAGATGAGCCCCGATTTACCCAGCCTAAACTGTATCAGGCAATTTCCAAACATCCAAACCCTAGAGAGATTTACAATCAAAAGTTGATGGCTCAAGGTGTTGTTGAGGCAAACATTGTAAAGGAAATGGTCAAGCAATTCAAAAACTTGCTTGAAGTTGATTTAAACGAAGCACGAAAAGAAGACACCACCAGCATCACTCGGTTTATGGAAAAAGAGTGGGCTCATATCAAAAAGGCTCGTGCTAAAGATTTTCTTACTTCTCCGGATACGGGAGTTCCTTACGATGCGCTATCTCGTATTGCTCGGGCGTTATATACAGCACCTGCTGGCCACCAGTTCTACAAAAAAGCATTACGACTTTTAAAGGATCGGCAAAAAATGTTCAACGAAACCGATCGTCTGGATTGGGGTATGGCTGAATTACTTGCTTACGGGTCCATTTTAATTGAGGGTAAAGAAGTTCGCATGACCGGTCAGGATGTTGAACGTGGAACATTTTCACATCGACATGCTATATTAAGAAATTTGGAGTCTGAAGAGCGTGTTAACCTATTAAACCATTTGGCGGATGACCAAGCTAAATTTGATGTTTACAATTCGCTCTTATCGGAATATGGTGTTTTAGGTTTTGATTACGGTTATGCACTAGCCTCTCCGGATGTTCTTACCATTTGGGAAGCGCAGTTTGGAGATTTTTCCAATGGAGCTCAAATTCTTATCGACCAGTATTTGTCTGCCGCTGAGGATAAGTGGGAAATATACAATGGTTTGGTGATGCTTTTACCTCATGGATATGAGGGGCAAGGAGCAGAACATTCCAGCGCACGATTAGAACGCTATTTGCAATTGTGTGGTCAATACAACATGCAAGTAGCCAACGCAACGACGCCTGCAAACTTCTTTCACTTGCTGAGACGTCAACTCCATAGAGATTTCCGAAAACCGTTGGTGGTTATGAGTCCAAAAAGTTTGTTACGCCATCCGAAGTGTGTGTCATCTGTTGGTGATTTGGTTGAAGGTAAATTTCAAGAAGTTATTGAAGATGTTGTACCCGAAGCAGAGGAAGTAAATAAGATTGTATTCTGTTCGGGTAAAATTTACTATGAATTACGGGAAGAAAAAGAGAAGCGCAATGCCCAAGACGTAGTTTTGGTTCGCCTGGAGCAATTGTATCCATTTCCGAAAACACAATTGGACGCTATTGTAGCCAAATACTCGAAAGTGAAAGATTATGTTTGGGCACAAGAAGAACCAGCAAATATGGGAGCTTGGGGCTTTATTCTTAGACATTGGAGAGCGTTACCATTGCAAGTTGTTTCCCGTTCTGCTAGTGCGACTCCGGCATCAGGATCTGCAAAGCGTTCGGCTCGACGTCAACGCGCTGTTATAGAAGGTGTGTTTGATATTTAAAATAGAAATTAAGAAGGCAAAATTATACCGTTATGATTATAGAAATGAAAGTTCCATCTCCTGGGGAATCAATTTCTGAAGTAGAAATAGCAAGTTGGCTTGTCGCTGATGGAGACTATGTAGAAAAAGATCAAGAGATTTGCGAAATTGATTCCGATAAGGCAACATTAACCTTAGCAGCTGAAGAAAGTGGAGCGATCACGATAAAAGTAGAAGAGGGTGAATCTGTAGCTGTTGGTGAAGTGGCCTGTGTTATAGATACCTCGGTAGAGGGATCTGCTTCTTCCGATCAATCAAAGGATGAGAAGTCTCCAGAAGTAAAAAGTGTTCAAGCTGTTGATCCATCTAAAACATCCTACGCAACAGGAACTGCCTCTCCTGCCGCACGAAAGATGATGGCGGAAAAGGGTGTTGAAATTACGCAAGGTTCAGGAAAAGATGGTCGTGTTACAAAAGAAGACGTTGTAAAAGCCAAAACAGCCATGGGTAACGGACCGGGGCCAAGAGGTTTGGAACGCAAGAAAATGTCTGTTTTACGAAGAAAAGTAGCTGAGCGGTTGGTTTCTGTAAAGAATGAAACGGCCATGCTAACGACCTTTAATGAGGTTGATATGAAGCCGATTATGGATCTTCGAGCGATTTATAAAGAGGACTTTAAAGAAAAGCATGGTGTTGGTTTAGGATTTATGTCATTTTTCACCAAAGCGGTTACCAGGGCCTTAAAATTATTCCCTGATGTAAATGCGATGATTGATGGAAAAGATGTAGTCTACTACGACTATGCAGATATATCAATAGCCGTGAGTTCCCCAAAAGGACTTATGGTTCCTGTTGTTCGGAATGCCGAATTGTTAAGTTTTGAAGGGATTGAATCTGAGATCAGACGTTTAGCCATAAAGGCTCGTGATGGTAAGATGGCTATGGACGATATGCTTGGAGGAACATTTACCATTACCAATGGAGGTGTGTTTGGTTCTATGCTATCTACTCCGATTATAAACCCTCCGCAATCCGCTATATTAGGAATGCACAATATTGTTGAACGACCTGTAGTTGTTGCTGGTGAAGTTGTTGTTCGTCCGATCATGTACGTAGCACTTTCATACGATCATCGAATTATTGATGGTCGTGAGTCTGTAGGCTTTTTATGTGCGGTAAAAGAGGCGCTTGAAAATCCTGTAGAATTGTTGTTGGATGGAGACGCCCATATTAAAGATAATTTAGAGCTTTAGAATGCTCGTCTTAACATAAATAGCCCTTTCACTATGCTGAGAGGGCTTTTTTGTTTTCTGTAATTTGCAATGAGAGCTTCCATTTAAAGCAAGTATCACAAAAGTTAATTAACAATAAAAAAAAGTTTGTTCTTCATAGAATAGCCGTAAATTTGCAATGCATTTTTTAGTTACAAGCTATGATACCAAGAATAAGATTTCAAAACAAAGATCAAGCAACTTTTGTAAGAGAGTTGAGAAAACGAGTGAATGGATATTTTAAAGAAAATAACATCTCTCGAAATGCAAACAGACATATGGTGATTAAGTCCATTGCCATGTTTCTAATTTACCTAGTGCCTTACACCTGTGTTTATTTGGGCGTGCTTACCGGAACATGGGCCGTTATGTTGGCTGTTGTTATGGGCTTTGGTATGGCGGGTATAGGCATGTCTGTAATGCACGATGCGAACCATGGAGCTTATTCTTCAAACCCTAAAGTCAATAATTTGTTAGGGATTTGTATTCACCTCATTGGTGGTGATGTATACAACTGGAAAGTACAACACAACATTCTTCATCATACCTATACGAATATTGATGGTTTAGATGGTGATATTGATCAAGATCCATTGTTGAGATTGTCATCGGAGCAGAAGTGGGAGAAGGGTCACAAATACCAGCATATCTATGCATTCTTTTTATATACTCTAGGGACTATTTTGTGGGCAATTTTGGATTTTGTTCAGTACCGAAGATTTACCAAGTTGGGTTTAAGCCCGGATGGTAAGCTAGATAAATTAAAACAATTTAGAAAACTCGTCCTTTACAAAATTGCATACTGGTGTTTCATTTTTGTTTTGCCAATGGTTTTTTCACCTTTTTTGTGGTGGCAAGTTGTTTTAGGTTGGATGGTGATGAATATGGTTGCTGGGTTTATTTTAACCGTAACTTTCCAGTTGGCTCACGTAGTTGAAGGGGTTTCTTTTCCTGTTCCTACGGATGAAGGTCAAGTAGAAAATGAGTGGATGATTCATCAATTGAAAACGACCGCTAACTTTGCGAAGAACTCAAAATTTGTTACGTGGTTCGTGGGTGGTTTGAATTTTCAAATTGAACACCATTTATTTCCCAATATCTGCCATGTTCATTACACTAAAATCTCAGATATTGTTAAGGCAACGGCAGAAGAATACGGTATTTTTTACAACGACAAAAAGACGTATTTGAGCGCTGTTTATTCCCATTACAAAATGCTTAAAGAATTGGGCGTAAACCCTGTATTAGCCAAGTAGTGTTAAGGTTGTGTTTTAATCATTCTGAATTGCTCTAAAGCTTTTCCTATCAAATCTATTTTTTCAAACACCAAACTTAGTTTGTTGTTTCTTTCCTTCATCTGACAAGATTTTGGGTTATCTTTTATGAAACTTATGATGTTCTTGAAAGACTCAGATTCAAAAAATGTGGACTGAGGGTTGGCAACGAAGTAAGCGATCATTTTCTGCGATTTAAGAATTACTTTTTCAAAGCCTAAATCACGGGCAATCCATTTCAGACGAACAGAATCAAGTAATTTCTCTACCGGTGGGGGCGTAGCTCCAAATCGATCCGTAATTTGCTCTTCAAATATTTTTAACTCCTGTTCATTTTCAATAGTATTGATGTCTTTGTAGAGTTGAAGTCGCTCAGAAATTGAGTTTACATAATCGTCCGGAATTAAGATTTCCATATCCGTATCTATCTGGCATTCGTCGACAAACAATGAATCGGAAGTCTCTGACGCATACAAATCTTTAAATTCAGTTTCTTTCAGCTCTTGTACGGCTTCGTTTAATATTTTCTGATACATCTCAAATCCGATATCAGAGATAAATCCTGACTGTTCGGCCCCAAGGATATCTCCTGCTCCACGAATCTCAAGATCTCGCATTGCAATATTAAACCCTGATCCAAGATCTGCATGTTGCTCCAGAGCCTGAATTCGTTTCCGACCTTCCTCACCCATGCTAATTCTTGGCGGTGTCACCAGGTAGCAAAAGGCTTTTTTATTGGAACGCCCCACGCGGCCTCTCATTTGATGTAGGTCACTGAGTCCAAAGTTTTGTGCATTATTAATGATGATGGTGTTTGCATTCGGGATGTCCAGGCCACTCTCGATAATGGTTGTGGATACGAGCAAATCAAATTCACCCTCAATAAAGTCTAACATCAAACGTTCCAATTTAGGGCCTTCCATCTGGCCGTGGCCTATACCGACCTTTACGTCAGGACAAAGTCGTTGGATCATCCCCGCGACCTCTTTGATGTTTTCGATTCTGTTGTGGATGAAGAAAACTTGACCTCCTCTTGAAACTTCATATTGTATGGCATCCCTGAGTGTTTCTTCATTAAACCCAATATTTTGGGTTTGTACAGGAAGTCTGTTTGGGGGCGCTGTTTTGATGGTTGATAAATCTCTAGCAGCCATTAATGAGAATTGTAATGTCCTAGGTATAGGGGTAGCCGTTAGAGTTAAAGTATCAACATTTGATTTGATGGTTTTTAGTTTGTCTTTCACTCCAACACCAAACTTTTGCTCTTCATCAATAACAAGCAATCCAAGGTCAAGGAATTTAACATCCTTTCCAACCAGTCGATGTGTCCCAATGATGATGTCTACCTTTCCATCGGCTAAGTTTTGCAGTGTTTCTTTTTGCTGTTTAGCTGTCTTAAAACGGTTTATATAGTCTACTTCACATGGAAAGTCTTTCAATCGTTTTCGGAACGTTTTATAGTGCTGTAAAGCCAATATGGTTGTGGGAACAAGTAGGGCAACTTGTTTGTTGTCGCATACGGCTTTAAATGCAGCTCGTATTGCAATTTCGGTTTTACCAAAACCAACATCACCACAAACCAATCGATCCATTGGAATGTTGGATTCCATATCTTTCTTAACGGCTTGAGTTGTTTTAAGCTGATCGGGGGTGTCTTCATAAATAAAGCTTGCTTCTAACTCATACTGAAGGTAATTATCCGGGTTAAATGCAAAACCTTTAACTGCTTTACGTTTGGCGTATAGCTGAATGAGATCATAAGCAACGGTTTTAATTTTTGTTTTGGTTTTGCTTTTTGTTTTGGCCCATTGTGGTGAGCCCAATTGGTGAATTTTTGGAGCTTTGCCTTCCTTACCGTTAAATTTGCTAATCTTGTGGAGCGCATGAATGCTAACATAAAGTAAGTCATTGTTGCGATAGATGAGTTTTATGGCTTCTTGTTTTTTCCCTTGGACATCTATTTTTTGCAGACCGCCAAACTTTCCTATTCCATGATCGATATGAGTTACGAAATCTCCGATATCTAAATTGGTAATCTCGTCAAGCGTGATGGTTTTCTTATATTGTTGCGCAGATTTGAGTCTGAATTTATGATATCTTTCAAATAATTGATGGTCGGTATAACAAAGTATCTTGTTCTCATGATCGACAAACCCCTCATGAAGCGGGAGTAGGATGGTGCTGTATTTGAACTCCCCATCAATCTTATCGAAGATGTTATGAAATCGTTCTTCTTGCTTTTGAGAAGAACACAAGATAAGATTGGTATACCCTTTCTGAGACATTTCATTAAAATGCTCAATAATAAGATCAAACTGTTTGTTGAAGCTCGGTTGAAATGAGGTTTGAAACTCAATTTTATGAGTTGATTTATCCTCCTTGCCACCAAATGAAATTTTATGAAAGTGCTCTGTGTTATTTGAGTAGGTCTTAGCATTGATGAATAATTCTTCGGGTTTAATGTGTTTGATGCTGCCATTTAGCTCCTCGAAAGAATTGTATGCTTTTAAATACAGTTTGTCTAAGTGAGCTTTACAGAGCTCTTCATCTTTAACCCATAAGATCGACTTTTCATGGAGGTAATTCATGAAAGAAACACGAGATTCTATCATCTCTTTGTGTTCTACATTAGGAATGATGCTGAGTTTTTTAACTTCCTTAATGGACAATTGTGTGTTGATGTTGAAGCTTCGAATACTTTCGACTTCATCACCGAAAAATTCGATTCGGTAGGGTTGTTCACTAGAAAAGGAGAAAACATCCACAATTCCACCACGAATAGAAAATTGACCCGGCTCCACAACAAAATCAGAATATTCAAAGCCATATTCGAATAAAGTTTCATTTAAAAAGTCGATACCTATTTCTTCTCCGACGACAAGTTTTAGAGTGTTTTTGTGCAGCTCTTTTTGTGCGATTACCTTTTCGAATATGGCGTCAGGGTATGTAACGATACAACAAGGTTTTTTTCGTGTACTTAATCGGTTAAGAATCTCCGCTCTTAATAACACATTGGCGTTGTCAGTTTCTTCAATTTGGTATGGGCGTCGGTATGATCCGGGATAGAAAAGAAGATCTTTTTCGGGAATAAATTGCTCTAAATCGTTGTGGAAATAAGCTGCTTCCTCCTTGTCGGTTAGTATGAATATAAAGTTCTGATCTGAAGTTTTGAAACATTGACTTCCTATTATTGGTGTGATTGATCCAGTCAACCCAGTCAGGTGAATGGACTGTTCGCGATTCAAGGTGTCGAGAATAGTTCTGTCATGAGTATTCCTTAGATAACCGTTAAGTAATTCGCTTTTTTTCATATTTCTTTAATGGCTTAACCCCGGATCAGTTTACTGACCGGGGTGCTTCTACTCTCGTTTTATTCAAATCCTCAATCTAGCTCAATGGCGTATCGCGATGGAGGTCTTATTAATCCAAATAGCTCAAAGCTTTATTCATCATGACTTTAGATCCTGTGAAAAAAGGCGATCTTTCGTGGATTTCCTTTGCTTTAATGTCCAATAGGCGTTTTTTCCCCAGGGTGGCTAGGCCTCCAGCTTGTTCAGCAATCATCGCTATTGGATTGCATTCGTAGAGGAGCCTTAATCGTCCTTCAGGAGCATCTGCTGTGGCGGGGTAAATGAATATCCCGCCTTTGAGTAAATTTCTATGAAAATCAGCCACTAAAGAGCCCATAAATCGAGCTGTGTGGGTTCGTTTTCCTTTTTCGTTCAGTTTTTTACAGTGCTCAATGTAGTCCTGTATGCCCTTTTCTATGGTATAATAGTTTCCCTCATTTACGGAGAATATATTTCCATTTTGAGGTGTTTTTATGCTTTCATTTGTGAGGACGAACTCACCAGAGCTTGGTTCTAGGGTAAATGCATGTACACCTTTGCCACACGTGTAAATTAAGACGGTAGACGTGCCGTAAAGTACGTATCCGGCGATTGCTTGTTCATAACCGTGTCGATGAAATTCTTCTTTTTCTACCGGACCCTTTCTCTTGCGTTTGAAAACTGAGAATATGGTTCCAACAGAGATGTTTACATCGATGTTGGATGATCCATCCAAAGGGTCGGTGGCAAATAGGTATTCACCCGAATCGTTGAGAGTGATGATTTCATCATTTTCCTCGCTCAAAACAGCTGCAATGTGATTGCAAGCTCCAAGGCTCTCTATGAATTGCTCGTTGGCGTATAAGTCTAATTTTTGGACCTGTTCTCCTTGAATGTTCTCGCTTCCTGCAGCTCCCAGAACATCGACCAGGCCAGCTCTGCTTATGACAGAGTGGACTTTCCCTGAGGCTTCTTCTACAGCCTTTAAAATTGCAGCGAATGCCTGAGGATCGGGTTGATGAAGTTCATCCCTGTTTTTGATGAATTGACTTAAGAGAATTTCATTTTTGGTATTCATAAATCGTTTTTACTTTTTGATTTTGAAATGGATGTATTTTTCTCCTGTAGGGGTTCGTTACAAAGATAAGTTTTATGAGTTTATAAAGTTGATTTATTAGGATGCATCACACCTTTATTTTGTAGAACGGGTGCGTAACCTTATATAATTAATGCTTTGTTATTCTGCTCTTTAAAAAATACGTATATTTGCGCCCAATTTTGTGGGATTTATGTTTTAAAATCCTCATTTACAAGGTTTAACCATCAAAATAATTTGTTGATGAATATTTCTAAAGAAAACATTGATTCTTTAAATGCAGTATTGAAAATAGAACTTTCTGCTGCCGATTATCAAGAACGTGTAGCTACCGTTTTAGCGGATTACAGAAAAACTGCCGATATGCCTGGTTTCCGAAAAGGGAAAGTGCCTATGGGAGTTGTGAAAAAGCGATACGGTATTCCTGTTAAGGTCGAAGAGATTAATAAAATCCTTTCGGATTCTGTTACGAAATACATTGTCGATGAAAAGCTAGACATTTTAGGGAACCCTTTACCGAAAGAATCTGAGCAAATTGACTGGGAGCGACAAGAGGAATTTGTGTTTGAGTATGAATTGGGACTTGCGCCCTCTTTTGAAGTGAAAATTTCTAAAAAGATTCAACTCGATTTGTACAAAGTTAAGGCTGACAAGGCTATGATAGATCGCTATGCGGAAGATATTGCAAAGCGCTATGGGAAAATGTCTAGCCCAGAAAAAGTCGAAGAAAAAGATTTGGTTTACGGTACTTTTCAAGAGTTAGACTCAGAAGGTGTTGCTCTTGAGGGAGGAATTACAAATCAAGCTTCGGTATCTCTTGATGCTTTGAAAACAAGAAAGTTGAAAAATGAATTCATCGGTTCTGAAAAAAGTACTGTGGTTATTTTAGATCCTAAAAAAGGATTTGAAAATGATACGGATGCTGCTGCGATGTTAAATGTTGATAAAGAAGTTTACGCTACTTTGCAAGCTAAATTTTCTTTCACCATTGATAACATTAGTAGAATGGAGCCTGCTGAATTGAACACCGAATTGTTTGATAAAGTTTACGGTGAAGGTGTTGTGAAAAATGAAAAGGAATTCCGTGAGAAAATCACTTTGGAATCTGAGAATATGTTTGTTGGAGAGGCCGATCGAAAGTTTCAAAATGATGCAGTAGATTATTTGTTAGAGAAAACTTCATTTGATTTACCTGAGGAGTTTTTGAAGCGATGGATGCAAACCGTATCAGAGAAGCCGGTAACTTTAGACGAGATAGAAAAAGACTTTGAGGGTTATAAAAAGTCTTTGAAATGGCAGATTATTGAGAATAAGATCGCCAAAGAGAACAACATCAGCGTTTCAAGAGAAGACGCTGTTGCTGAGACTAAGAAGTTGATCACAGCTCAGATGGCTCAGTACGGTCAATTATCTCCTGAAGAAGAGCAACTGGAGCAGTATGCTCAACAAGTTCTTGAGAACAAAGACGAGGAGAAAAACATTTACGATCGTTTATTTTCATCGAAAATGACAGACCATTTTAAATCCTCATTTAAACTAAAAGAGAAAGAGATTTCATACGAGGACTTCGTTAAATTAGCTCAAGCTTAAACGCACATATAATAACTACAAAAAAGGCTCGTGTTTCACGAGCCTTTTTTTTATTTTAGCTATTCTATAATCTCAAATACTATAAAGATGTTCTCAAAAGACGAGTTTCGTAAATACGCAATAAAGCATCAAGGAATCAGCAGTTCGACTGTTGACTCATTTACTTCAATGATGAATAATTATATTTCTCCAACCATTATTGAAGAGCGCCAAATGAACGTGGCCTCTATGGATGTTTTTTCTAGGCTAATGATGGATCGTATTATATTTTTAGGTGTACCTATCAACGATTACGTTGCAAATATAATTCAGGCACAACTTCTTTTTTTAGAATCTGTTGATGCAAAAAAAGACATTCAGATTTATTTAAATTCACCGGGAGGTGGAGTTTATGCAGGTCTTGGTATATACGATACCATGCAGTACATCGCACCAGATGTTGCTACAATATGTACGGGAATGGCTGCTAGTATGGGAGCTGTGTTGCTTTGTGCTGGTGCAAAAGGAAAGCGTACTGCGCTCAAGCACTCTAGAGTGATGATTCATCAGCCTCTTGGTGGAGCCCAAGGTCAGGCGTCAGACATTGAGATCACTGCTCGAGAAATTCAAAAACTTAAAAAGGAGCTTTACACCATCATATCTGATCACTCAGGGAAGTCGTATGACGAGGTATGGAAAGATAGTGATCGAGATTATTGGATGACTTCTTCTGAAGCTCAAGATTATGGAATGATAGATGAAGTTCTTGTAAGAGCTAAATGATGATACAGAAGCCTCCCTTATGGGGGGCTTTTTTAATCATAAAAGTTCCAAATCAAACTCATTTTAAAGACAGGCTTAGTCATTGGGTAGGGTTTTAAAATATATTGGTTGCCTTGTCCTAGAGCATTGAAGTGTAAGTAAGTTAGATGTACTTTTAGCGTTTTGATCTGGAAGTTTGCAAATAAATCAAATTGATGACTAGCATCTGTTTCGTTCGATGGATTGACCAAGTAATCTCCAATGAACGGGGAATAGGTCATTCCTGGGTGTGCCGATTTGTAACGTATTCGAGTTCCTAATTGAGTTAATGTTGCTTTTTTAAGAATGTTTCCTTCCCAATATATTTTTTGATGGGCTAAGAATTCTACCATTGGAATTTCTGCGCTGGAACAATTTTGATACCCGACCTCACCTGTCCAATTCCATTTTTTGTAATGAAGTTTGTGTTTTAGCCTACTTTGAAAAATTTGAATCGTTTTCTCCGAAGTTTTTAAAACAGCAGACGCATTGTAGTAATGGTAATCTCTTATATTGTAATAGGCATGTTGCAGGTGGAGGTTGCTGCCGAGTTTCATGTTCCATTCAAGGAAGCGATTTGAGGATGATTCAGGGAAGTCTGAAACAAATGAGTTTGGACCTTGAGGGTTGTAGCTGTTTTGCATCATCCAGTTAGGTAGTTTTTTTTCAATACCTAATCTAAACTCATGATTAACTCCAATAAGTTTAACATTTTGCAGGTAATCTACTCTATAGTTAGATCGTTTATTCGTTGTTCTTCCGAAGGTGAAAGAAATTTCGTTTTCACGCGATAAAGAGGATAAGCTTGTGTAAATGTTAAATTGATTTATATCCGAGGCATCGGAGTCAAAGTTTTGATAACCTAGCCCGAGCATCATTTTCTTATCTCTGTCCAATTTATGTTTCCATCTTAAGGTATGGTTTGTGTTTGTGAAAACTCTGATATGGGTGCTGGAAGAATCTGTATGAACGGGGAAAATGAGTACATCGTCATGAAGATCATTGTAAAATAAAGAATCCCTAGAGACGTTCAATTCGTATTCAATTTCTGTTGGCTCCGAATATCGGTATGAATGCTTCCAGTCGATACCTTTTCGCTTGGAGATGCTGTTCAGGTTTGCCCATTTTATGGGAAAAAGTTGCCAATTGCTTACCGAATTGGATAAAAAAAGCTCATCATCAGTAATACCGCCGTTCCAGTTTGTTTCATTTTTAAAGGCGTGTATTCTCCATTCAGTTGTGTAGGATATTTTTGGATGTTTGAAGTTTCCGTACACTGAAAATTGTGAGGATTTGTTTTTTTCATGAATTAGATACCCCTCAGAAACAACTCGATCGTAGTCAATCATTACCGAACCGAACTTGTAGGGTCTTTGGTGAATGACATGAAGCTTTTGACCTTCAACAAATGTTGGAGCGTAGATGATTTTTGTATGTGGGAAATTTTCTTTGAAGAAAGGTGCATAAATGGTTTTTCTTGCAGAAGTTTCAATCAATCGATCACCAATTTTTAGATTTAGATGATTCTTAGGTTTCCACCAAATGGGTATCCTTAGAGAACCGATATTACTATGTAAGGTTTCCTCAAATGGATCGAATCCAAAGAGCAATAGGTCATCTTCCTCAAGAAATGAGTTTTGTTGCCTTTGAAACAAGCTCGAATCTACAGAAGAAATGGAGTTGATTTGCCGAGAATCTCCGAACGAGTCGTTTGAACGAGTCACTTGTCCCTGCAGTACAAGTGGTAATAAAAAGGGAATCCATTTTAATACTTTCATGCATCAAAGATAAGCGTAAATGACCATTAGAAAAATTAATTTACAAGGGATGGTTTTGAATCGATGTGACAAACCAAATTGATTTTATAATTCTATTTTTTTAAGTTGGAGAAGTGTTTGTAAAATTGAGGTATGGTTTCAATTCCTTTAAAATAGTTAAACAGTCCAAAGTGTTCGTTTGGTGAGTGAATTGCATCAGAATCTAAACCAAAACCTAACAGAATTGATTTTACATTCAGTTCTTGTTCAAACAGCGCCACAATAGGAATGCTTCCCCCACTTCGGACCGGAATAGGTTTAATACCAAACGTATCTTCCATGGCAAGACTGGCGGCTTTATATCCATCGATATCGGTCGGAGAAACATAGGGGGTGCCTCCATGGTGAGGTGTGATTTTAACTTTTACAGACTTGGGAGCAATACTGTGGAAGTGATTGCTAAATAATTTGGTGATTTCATTTGAGTTTTGTCCTGGAACCAGTCGCATTGAGATTTTAGCGAATGCTTTGGAAGCAATCACTGTTTTAGCGCCCTCGCCCGTGTAACCTCCCCAGATTCCATTCACGTCCAATGTTGGACGTATAGAATTTCGCTCCATCGTTGAGTAACCGACCTCTCCATGAACATCTTCAAGGTCAAGAGCCGTTTTATAGTCTTCAACGTTGAATGGTGCTTTTGCCATTTCTGATCTTTCATTGCTTGATAATTCCTCTACACCATCATAGAATCCGGGAATGGTAATCCTGTTGTTTTCGTCTTGAAGCGACGCAATCATTTGAGTTAGGATGTTGATTGGGTTTGCAACGGCCCCCCCATAGAGACCTGAGTGAAGGTCTCGATTTGGACCTGTGACCTCAACTTCTAGGTAGCTTAACCCTCTGAGCCCTGTTGTAATGGATGGTACGTCGTTTGCAATCATTCCTGTGTCAGAAATCAGTATAACATCTGCAGCAAGTTTTTCTGTGTTTTGTTTTACAAAGTCTTCTAGTGAATTAGAGCCAACCTCTTCTTCTCCTTCAATCATGAATTTTACGTTGCAGGGCAGTGTATTCGTTTTCATCATCAGCTCAAAAGCTTTGATATGCATATACATTTGTCCTTTATCATCACAAGCTCCGCGAGCAAAAATAGCGCCTTCAGGATGTAATTCGGTAGTTTTAATGACGGGGTCAAATGGGCCGCTCAACCAAAGTTCTAAGGGGTCTGCTGGTTGTACATCGTAATGCCCGTAAACGAGAACTGTGGGTAAAGAGGGGTTGATTATTTTTTCTGCATAAACAATTGGATATCCTTCCGTGATACAGATTTCAGCGAAATCGACTTTAGCCTCTATGAGACGTGACTTAACAATTTCTGAGGCTTTTAAAACATCGTTTTTATATGCTGGGTCTGCAGAGATGGAAGGGATTCTTAGCAAATGAATCAATTCATCTACGAATCTTTTTTTATGTTGTTTAATGTATGCTTTTATATGTTTCATCTTTTGATTTTTTAATTAAATCAAAGATACATTTTGTGTCGAACAATATCTAATGTTATTTGTTTCATAAATGGGTTGATTTATTGTTAATTTAGACCTTATGAAATTTAATTTAATGACAAATAATATTTTTTTAAGCCTACTGATCTTTCAATGCAATTTATTTGCACAAGAGTCTGTTTCCGAGGGCGGAATTAGAATTCCTTCAATTAATATTAATGCAGGTTTTCATGACCCAGGAGCAGATTTAGAAGATCGTTTTGGTTCGAGTTTTATGTTGGGTGTTGGTTTTCAGTACAAACATGAAAACAATTTTTATTTAGGAGTCGAAGCGTCGGCTTTATTAGGTTCTGAGGTTAAGGAATCTAAAGCTTTTGAGATCATAACGGTAGATGACGGAGATGTTGTCGATTTGAATGGAAATATTGCTACCGTACGAATGTGGGAGCGGGGAGGACACGGACAATTGATTTTAGGGAAAATTTTTCCTGTTCTAGGACCCAATGAAAATTCAGGTGTTTTTTTTCAGATTGGTGTTGGATACTTGTTTCACAAAATTAGAATTGAAGACATTGGAAACCTAACGCCACCGTTGAATGATCATATGAAAAAAGGGTACGATCGATTGTGTATGGGGTATACTTCCAGCCAAATGATAGGATATCGTCATTTCTCGAACAATCGTAAAATTAATTTTTATGTCGGGGTGGAGTTTATTCAAGCCTTTACTGAGGATGTTCGAGCTTATGATTACAATATGCAATCGGCTTATCGTGATAAAAGATTAGATTTGCTAAATGGATTGAAGTTCGGTTGGACACTTCCATTGTTTCAAAAAAAAGATAACCAATATTACTACCATTGATCTTTAAGCTTTACAATATCGCCATTAAATGGTATGCTTTAATCATACAGATTGTAGCTTGTAAGAACGAAAAAGCAAAGCTTTGGGTGCTGGGAAGAAAGAACACTTTTGCCTATCTGGAAGAAAAATGTACCCATGAGAATGAGGTTATTTGGATTCATAGTCCTTCGTTGGGTGAGTTTGAGCAAGCTCGTCCTCTGATCGAGACAATCAAAAGAGATTTCAAAAAATTCAAGGTGTTGGTAACCTTTTATTCTCCCTCAGGGTATGAGGTGCGAAAGGATTACCCTTTGTTGGATTTTGTTTGTTATCTTCCTTTAGATACACGAGAGAATGCCATCCGGTTTTTAGATTTGGTAAATCCCGTTGCGACTTTTTTTGTTAAGTATGATTTTTGGGCGAATTACTTGAATGAACTACAGAAAAGAGATCTCAAACATTATGTGATATCTGCTATTTTCCGTCACAATCATTATTTTTTTAAAAAGAAAGGCGTGTGGATGTTAAATATTCTTTCGAATATTAATCATTTTTTTGTTCAAAATGAAGATTCTAAATACATGCTTCTTACTCAAAACATAACGCAGGTAAGCAATGTAGGAGATACTCGTTTTGATCGAGTTTTAGACATTACAAAAAATGCCAGAGAATTACCAATCCTCTCTGCTTTCAAGGGTGATAAACCTCTATTTATTGGTGGGAGTACATGGCCAAAAGGTGAGGAGATGCTTGTAGAGTTTATGAAACACTACGATCAACGATTTAAATACGTTATTGCTCCGCACGAAATTCATGAGTCTACTCTTTCTAAATTAGAAGCCCAATTAGACTTAAATGTCCTACGATACAGTAATGCAAATGCTCAAAATGCAAAAAACGCAGATCTTTTGGTTATTGATAACATGGGTCTTTTGAGTTCGTTATATGCTTATGCGGACATTGCATACATTGGAGGAGGTTTTGGAAAGGGAATTCACAACACTTTGGAAGCTGCAACATTTGGTATGCCCATTTTTATTGGTCCAAAAAATGAAAAGTTCCAAGAAGCTACAGATCTCATGGATTTGGGTGTTGCAATTGAAGTGCAATCAGCTCAAGAACTAATAGCTCACTGCAATCGATTGTTGGTCCATCCTACCCAATGGAATGAATTGAAAGTTAAAAGTGCTCAATACGTAAAGAATAATGCAGGAGCAACTCGTAAGATCATTGAACATGTTTTTTGATGAGGATTTTAGTTAACGAATTAGGGAAATTATTTTGTTGTTTTTGATGACGGTTCCATCGAAGCCCGTTAGCTCATAATTAAAAATATAGGTTCCAACCGTACACGACTCTCCAGTTTTTAGATTTTTCCCATCCCACTCAAAGTTTACATCCACACTTTCGTAAACTAATATTCCCCACCTCGAGTAGATTTTTGTCGTCAGCGCTTTAGCTCCTCTCCCCTCGTACTTAAAGGTTTCATTAACTCCGTCCATATTTGGAGAGAATGCGTTCGGGAAGTAGTCTTTAGGCTTTGGGACGAAGCAAATTGAGTTTGAGGTACTTCTTATAGAAACATCTTGCGATTTAGTCGCTATTATTCTAAAACAATACTCATCATCAACCCCATCTTTTTTAAATTGACGATCTACAAAGCTCGTATCTATAACTGTTGCGATGTCACGATAAATATTCTCTTTGGTGTTGTGGTATTGAATCGTATATTGTTTTACGCCCGTATCCCATTCCTCATAGGAGTTCCAGTAAAGTTCAAAGTGACTGGGGTATTGCTTGCCATGAAGTAAAATATTGCTTCCGTAATTACTTACCGGTCCAATGTTTCCACACTGGTCCGTGTATTTTACCCGATATCTGTAGCGGTTGTAGATGCTTGTACCTTCGTCAATAAATGGAGCCTCATTGCAAACTGCGTAGTTTGTTATCCAGCCAAAGTATTTGTCCCATCGATCAATAACATAAGCGCTTGATGCACTGTTGTGATTTGAATGAGGCTTCCAGTCTGTGAAAATATTCGAGTCCATTGTTATTGTTGACTTTATGATTTCAAGTGGTTCGTTAAAGTTGACATATAAAGGTTCAATCCAAGATGTGTTTGATTTAGATTTGAAATTTTCCGTCGGATGGTTTGCGATGATGTAGTACCCATAAATTACATTGCATAAGTACGTGTCGGTATAGTTTCGTTGGTTCCCTGGAACTTCATCTATAAATTCATAAGGCCCTCCATCAACAGATCTGTATATTGAATAGGAGCTTACTTGAGCCCAGCCTAGGTATTCTGTCCAATTTAAATCAATCGTTTCATAGGAAGATGTTGTCGTTTCCAGGAACATAGTAGCATGAGTGCTTGAGTGTATCGAAGTTTTGTTGCAGATTTTGTCTGTGAGGGTTGTGCTGTAAAAGTTTACAGAGTCTGTTGAAGTTGTATGAAAAAAATAATTTTTACTGATTTGATTACTTGAGCCCACTAGGCTTTTTGTGGTACCACTCTCATGATGGTATATTTTCACCATATTGGAGTCATCTAGGTCAATGTTTTGTTTGGACCATTCAATAAATACATTCCCATTAGAATTTACGGTGACAAAGTTGATGTTTGGTGGGTCAGGATTTATTGGTTTTTCAACTTGTACAGTGCTTTTGAATACAGAATTGCAGAATTTGTACCTAGCTGTTAAGGAAATGTCGTATTCGATTATTGATTCGACACCTCCTTCAGGATAGGTGTATGATATTTGATTTTCCTCATTCAATACATATGCATTTTGAGCGTTGTTCCCGAAGTCAATGTAGAAGTTGTCTATAAATTCTGATTCATCTATCAGTGTTACATGAAGCGTATCGCACTTCATTTCTTGTTTCATGGTAAAGAATGGTTTTGGAGAAATTATATTTATCAATTCACGCTCCGTAATGGAGTCACTACAACCGTCAAGGGATTCAATAATTAACTCTACATCATAGTTCCCAACCCCATTGAATAAGGTTTCAAAGTTTGGAGCAATAGTTTTAAATGTGTCATCAGATTCGAATCCTAAAGAACCATTTTTATGTATGTTCCATGTATAGGAGTTGATGTATCTGTTGTTTGAAAAATTAAGGTTTATAATGGCTGGATTGCACTGATCTCCTACTTGTGGACTTGAAAATAGCGCATCTACTTCGTAAGCTTCAATGTATTTCGATGTACTGCCAGCACATCCTAAATCATTTTGAACTGTCAATTCCAATAAATAGGCTCCAGGCTTATTTGCACTGATTGTAGGTCGGTTGATTGTGGGGTTTGAAATTTGCATTTCTTCATCAGGCGTACTCCAAGTGTATGATGTATTTGTTGCTACCGCTGCATCTTTATTTTCTTCAACAATAAAACTTTTACCCAAACAAATTCTTGAAGTAGCTATTTCAAAATTTGCACCTACTTCAAGAGTGATTGTTTTGGAGTAAATACATTCGCTGTTGTTAATGTATGCTGAGTGTTTTACGACATAGGTTCCTGCTTTTTTAAAAAGTAGTTTTAGTGTATCATTTGTTGTGGATACGATTTGAGCATCTGGTGTGACCTCCCAATTGTGATAGGTGTTTAAATTTTGAGGGATGTCAAAATCTACATAAAGTATTTTTTCGACCTCTCGATTCTCATCAGTAAAACAACTATTACTTTCCAGAACGCCCATATTTAATTCATAGCTACGCACATCAATAAAGGCATCTAATTTGACTTGGTTGAAACAACTTCCGTCTTCGTTGGATACGCTAAGCTGGATGTCATAAAGATCAACTTCATCGATTTCAAAAGTTCCCTCCAAATCGTTTAAGGTTTGGTAAATCTCTCCACTAGAGTCTATCAATTCCCAAGTATAGCTGAATTTTCCATGAAATCGTTTGCTTTGATTAATTTCATTTGGTTTAAATCGGAATGGCATGCAGTGCGCTACAATAGGTTGGCTATTGTCAAGCTCCAATAAGACTTCATCTAAATTAATTTCAATTTCTTGTTCTGTGGTGCAATTGGTTGACTGATTCTCTTTGATCCAATTGAGACGATATGCTCCGGGGTCATCAAATTTATATGTAAATGCTTTATTATTTTGCCATTCTAACGTGTCTAAATCGTCCGAGAGAAACCATGAATAAGTCTCTTCCAATGTTGACTCAACTTCAATGTTGAAATTGGCAGGAAAGGAAGGACAGTCATTTATGTTTTCAGTAGACAGGTCAAGATCTGGATTTTTATTTATAGTTATGAGCTCATTCTCGTAAATCGTTTTTTCACAATTGCTGTTTATGTTAGAATAAAGATTTAGCAACAAGTCATATTCTCCAGGTTCCTCCAGAAGGAATGATGGAGATTGTAGGTCAGAATTATGAGTTATCATTTCGTTGGTGATTAACTGCCAATCGTAAGTGACAGACTCGTTTAGTTGATTTACAGCAAACCCCATTGGTTTGAATTCATAACCGGCACATTCTGATGTTTTTGTGAGGTTTAGATCTAAGTTGAGGTCGTCTGCTGCAATCGAAATGCTGTCTTTAGTAGTGCATTTAAGGCCGTTTTTTTCTACTTCTAAAATAAGGTCATAAATCCCTGGGTTTTGAATTTTATACTCAAAAATTTCTGATCTCGAATTGGCAATGATTACGTTTTCAGATTCTAAAGACCAGTAGTATGTGTTATCTCCATTTCCTTCAGAGGAATCAGGTTCCTGGTCAACAGATAGGTCGAAAGGGATTGTGCATGTACTTAGATTTCCTGATTTTATAACTGCAGTTGGGTATTCTGATCCATCAGCGAGCTTGATTGTTGAAGTTTTTATATCCTCAGAAGGGCATCCACCGTTGTGACTTAGTTTCCAATTGAATATTCCTTCTTTATTATAGCTGAAGTAAATCCAATCAGGTGTTTCATGAATGATTTGCGCACCTTCAATATCCCATGAAAAATCAGGATTTCCTATTGCATTTGGGGTTGTATTTTCTAGATATATAGTTTCGCCATGACACAATTCTTCACCTTGATAGGAGTTTGAAAAAGAAGTTTCATAATTGATAGAATGGTCCAGATCTAAGGAAAGATCTACATTACAACCTTCAAAGATTACCTGAATATCTATATTGGAAGGCGTGTTTTCATCGACTATCAGATCAAATGACAGTTCAGGAAATTTGATTTCCCCTGTGCTAAGCCATTTGATCAATAGAGGAGGTTCCAGAGAAGTAATTTCAGAATTTAATTCTATGGAGCTTCCTATTTCCAGACACTTAAGGTTGTTTAAAGAGTTTAATTTACCTGTAACATTATCGCTGCTCGGACCCTCTAATATTTGTACATCGAATTGCTTTTGGTTAAGGCACCCAAGTAGATCAATGGTTTGCATGTATACTTTTATTGATTTGGGTTCATCAAATGAAATTTGAACGCTTGAGTTGTTGTAGTATTGGTCATCTACAATCCATCTGTTGGCCTGAAAGTCTTCGGGATTTAAAACTTCAAATGTAACATCGGTAACTTTGTTACAAAGTTTGTATTCGTCTTTAACATTTGTTCTTATCACTGACGTTTCAGGAATTTCTGCCTCAAAAGTTTTAGCACAAGTCATGCCATTTGGGAGTGAAACATTCATTGTAATTTGATAGGTGCCAGCCATATTTACCTTTACAGACACAATGAATTCATTGTTTTCATCAATATACAGATTGGTTCCAGTTTGAGGTGAGGTAGACCAAGTTGCTGAAGATCCGGATGGGGCGATTCCCTGAAGTTCAAATTCTGCAATGGGTAAACACAAGTTTGTTTTTACGGCATTCAGACTAACGTTAGAGCAGTCTTGGGCAAAGGTTAAGGCAGTAAAAAATAGATAAATTATAGAAAAATTTATAATTTTCATTTAAGTTATTTTATTATTAAAAGGGTATTATATAATTATTAATTGCCAATATTTAGCTTATCAAATATAAGTTATAATCATCATTTAATGAAATGAATACTAAATGAATAGGTTGTCTATTCATGAACTCTATTTTGTTGATTTAGATTTTATCAACACAGCATTTGCGCATCATAAAAAAACTAACTTTGAGCTTATAATTTTAAACACCTTTAAGGAACTGCTATGAGTGATTATTTGAGTCATCTAAACCCGTCTCAACTTAAGGCTGTAAAACAGATCAAGGGCCCTGTGATGGTTATTGCAGGTGCCGGATCTGGTAAGACGCGTGTGCTAACTTACCGGATTGTACATTTACTCAAGCAGTCCGTAGACCCATTCAATATTTTATCTCTAACCTTTACCAACAAAGCGGCAAAGGAAATGAAGGAAAGAATCGAGAAGATAGTTGGCTTGGAAGCCAAAAATATATGGATGGGGACCTTCCACTCGGTATTTGCCAAAATACTGAGGTATGAAGCAGATAAGTTAGGTTATCCATCTAATTTTACTATCTATGATTCTGACGATTCAAAAGCACTACTCCGGCGAATTATCAAAGAAATGAACTTGGATACTGACATTTATAAAGTCAATATTGTCCAGTCTCGAATATCGTCGTTTAAGAACAACTTAATTACCGTTAAGGCATACAATAACAATGCCGAATTAAAAACTCAAGATGATGCTGCTCATCGTCCACAGATGGGATTGATTTATGAAAAGTACGTCAAGGAGTGTTTTAAATCAGCAGCAATGGATTTTGATGATTTATTATTGAAGACCAATGAACTGCTATTTCGCCACCCCGATGTTTTACATAAATATCAACACAGGTTCCAGTACGTGCTTGTAGATGAGTATCAGGATACCAATCATTCTCAATATCTTATTGTGAAGGCTTTAGCAGCATTGAATGAAAATATTTGTGTGGTTGGAGATGATGCTCAAAGTATCTATTCCTTCCGGGGAGCAAACATTCGGAATATTTTGAATTTCAAGAAGGATTATTCCGATGCAAAGATCATTAAACTAGAACAGAATTACAGGTCTACCCAAAATATTGTTAACGCTGCCAATAGTGTTATCAGCAAGAACAAAGAACAGCTTGATAAAAAAGTTTGGACTTCAAATCAGGTTGGGGAGCTAATTAAGGTTAATCGAGCAACCACAGATAGCGAAGAAGCTGTTACAGTAGCTTCAAACATACAAGAGACCAAATTGCGAGAACAAGTATTGAGTCAAGATTTTGCCATCCTTTACAGAACAAATGCTCAATCTAGGACTATGGAGGAGGCTTTGCGAAAAAGAAACATACCTTATCGTATCTATGGAGGTTTGTCTTTTTATCAAAGAAAGGAAATTAAGGACATGATGGCTTATTTTCGTATGGCCTCAAATTTGCGCGATGAGGAGGCTTTGCGTAGAATCATCAACTATCCTAAGAGAGGTATTGGTAGCAGTTCAATAGATCGAATGACTCTTGCGGCTAGTGAGCAGGAAAAGAGTTTGTGGGCAATAGTGGGTAATGTTAAGAATGATTCTGTTGGCTTGAATGCTGGAAGTTTAACCAAGGTTGATAATTTCGCAACACTGATTAAAAGTTTTCAATTGATGGTTGCAGAAAAAGATGCCTATGAAGTAGCTACCTACATTGCGAAACAATCGGGTATCTTAAAAGAAATGCAAGTCGATAAAACTCCTGAAGGAATCAGTCGTTTTGAAAACCTTCAAGAACTTCTGAATGGAATTAAAGATTTTGTCAATCAAGAAAACAACAAACCGGAGGAGGAGAGAAATACAAGTCTATCTTATTACCTCGAAGACATTGCTTTACTAACCGATTCTGATAAGGCTGATGAGGATGATGGGGATCATGTTTCACTGATGACCATTCACCAGTCTAAAGGTTTGGAATTTCCATACGTATTCGTAGTTGGACTTGAGGAGAATTTATTTCCTTCACAGATGTCACTCACAGCAAGGATTGATTTGGAAGAAGAGAGACGGCTGTTTTATGTGGCTTTGACTCGAGCAGAAAAGAGAGCTACCTTGAGTTATGCATTAACACGATACCGATGGGGGAATTTAATTGACTGCGAGCCCAGTCGTTTCATTGAAGAAATCAATGAAAAATATTTAGATTTGAGCTTCATTCAATCGAGGTCGTCATCGATAATGCCAAGGAGTAATAATGGAAGTTCAAATTACAAAACCAGGGTGCCTTCTCGATACAATACTTCACAGAAAAAAGAGGCTACAAAGCCAGAAAGTGCTCCCAGGTTTATTCCGAAGAATTTGAAAAAAATCAATCCGAATATCCAAACCAGGAATTATACGGAGCAAAGATATTCCACGGGAATGAAGGTTGAGCATGAACGCTTCGGCGTCGGTGTAATATGTCAGTTGGAAGGCTCTGGAGCCAATAAAAAAATTAGCGTTAACTTTACGGATGTAGGGGAGAAAACACTCCTTGCGAAATTTGCAAAACTCAACATCCTCAAATAATTAAATGAATGGAATACAATACCAGTTTGTCTAAGTTAATTATTCCTGAATACGGAAGGAATGTGCAGAAAATGGTTCACTCTATTATTGAAATTGAAGATCGAGAAAAGAGAAATCATCAAGCAAAATCTATCATTGAAGTCATGGGTAATCTCAATCCTCATCTAAGAGATGTCCCTGATTTTAAACACAAGCTTTGGGACCATCTTTTCATCATGTCAGAATTCAATCTGGATGTAGATTCTCCTTATGAAAAGCCATCCAAAGAAACTTTTGAGGAAAAGCCTCAGCCTCTGAAGTACTCAGACAATGATATCAAACTTCGACACTACGGGAAAATATTACCACTAATCATCAAGCGAACTGTTGATTTAGAAGCTGGAGAGTACAAAGATCTTTTGGTTTTCACAATCGCCAATCATATGAAGAAATGTTATCTGACATGGAATAAATCTACGGTTGAAGATGAAGTGATTATGAAACACTTGAGTCAGATGTCTGAGGATCAATTGAAGTTGAATGATAGTCTCAAGCTTTCTTCCTTCTCAGAAGTCAAGGTTCAGAGAGCTCACAAGAAAAGCAATCGAGGAAGGAATCACGGAAAAAGAAAATAAGTTAAAATGGCTTCATTTAAGATTAAGGGTGGGAAAAAACTTAGTGGGGAAATTACTCCACAAGGTGCGAAAAATGAAGCACTCCAGATTTTGAGTGCTGTATTGTTAACACCAGAAAAAGTGATTATCAACAACATCCCAGATATTGTTGATGTGAATAAGCTCATTGAAATCCTTCGAGATTTAGGTGTTAAAATTGAGAAATTGGGCAAGGGGGCATACAGCTTCCAAGCTGATGAAATTGATTTAGACCACCTGTCTAGTGAAGGTTTTAAAGCAAAGGGTGGCCGTTTGAGAGGGTCTATTATGATTGTAGGTCCCTTGTTAGCTCGCTTCGGAAGGGCAGCCATACCGAGGCCCGGTGGGGATAAAATTGGTCGAAGAAGATTGGATACCCACTTTATAGGGTTTCAAAAATTAGGAGCTCAATTTACCTATGATGACAAAAACGGATTCTTTCAAATTCATGCTGATGAACTCAAAGGAACTTACATGCTTTTGGAAGAGGCTTCCGTTACAGGAACGGCCAATATTATAATGGCTTCATGTCTTGCTAAGGGCGAAACTAAGATATACAATGCAGCTTGTGAGCCCTATCTTCAGCAGCTTTGTAAGATGATCAATCGTATGGGTGGTAAGATTTCAGGTATCGGCTCTAACCTGCTTATTATACAGGGAGTAGAGTCTCTTGGTGGTTGTGAACATCGAATTCTGCCTGACATGATAGAAATTGGTTCTTGGATTGGATTGGCGGCCATGACCAAATCTGATTTAACCATTAAAGATGTGGCTTATGATGAGTTGGGAGTTATACCAGGGACCTTCAAGAAACTCGGTATAAAGCTTCAGCGAAAAGGAGATGATATCTATGTTCCTTCTCAAGAACATTACGAAATTGAGAGCTTTATTGACGGTTCCATCATGAATATTTCAGATGCTCCATGGCCAGGTTTTACACCAGATTTATTGAGTATTGTTCTGGTGGTAGCAACACAGGCTAGAGGCTCCGTTTTGATTCATCAAAAAATGTTTGAGAGTCGATTGTTCTTTACCGACAAGCTTATTGATATGGGTGCTCAAATTATCCTTTGTGACCCGCATAGAGCAACTGTGATAGGTTTAGATAGAAAGAGTATGTTGAAACCAACGGTAATGACTTCGCCAGATATTCGCGCGGGTGTTTCTCTTCTAATCGCGGCTCTTTCAGCCGACGGTGAAAGTATCATCCATAACATTGAACAAATTGATCGTGGTTATGAAGATATTGAAAACCGACTTAAAGCCATAGGTGCTGATATCACACGATTGAATTAATCAAAAGACTTTAGACTATTTTAATGAAGCGTACATTCATTTTACTTTTTGCTGTTCTCAGTGGTTTGTTTTTTAGCTTTGAATCCAATGATATCCTTATTTCAGAAGGAATCAGTGAGTCCTTAAATGTTGGAGATATAGCTCCTGATTTTTCTATTGAGAGGCCGAGCGGATCTCGTTTTAAATTATCTGACTTTCAAGGTAAAGTTGTTTTACTTGATTTTTGGGCCTCATGGTGTGGCCCTTGTCGAAGAGATAATCCAAATATTGTTTCCATTTATAATAAATTTCACCAAGCAAGATTTGATAGCGCAGAAGGCTTTGAAGTAGTCAGTATTTCATTAGATGGATTGACAGACAGACAGGGGAATCCTAAGCAAGAGAATGCAAGAAAAGATTGGTTGTCTGCGGTAGAAGAAGATGGTTTGATTTGGGGTAATCATGGTAGTGAGTTAAAGGGTTGGGAGTCAGAGATTAGTAAGATGTATGAGGTCAACAGTTTGCCCAGTAATTTTTTGATTGATGAAAAAGGTGTCATCATCGCTAAAGGGCTCAAAGGTCCCGCGTTGTATGCTACCATCAAAAAATTAACCTACGAACTTGAGTAAAAGCAGAATCTTCCTGCACTCATTTTTTTCAACCTGATAAAACGTACCCAGACACCAGCTTTGTCACCCACTATTTTCACTACGTAAAAACACGTCAATTCTACCTTAATTTCATTATTTTTGCGACATAATGTCACGACATTGTCTGTGGCAAACAATTTGCTTATTACCGTTTACATTCTAATACGATAAAAATGCCAAAGAAAAAGCTTAAAAAAGAAGAAGAATCAATAGAAGAGCTGAATCAATCTCAAGAGAATCTAGAGGATCAGATGACTGAAAAAGAGGCTGTCATAGAACTCAGCAGGGAAGAGCAATTAGAAAATGAAGTCGCTGAATTAAAGAACAAACATCTTAGGATGTTTGCGGAGTTTGAGAACTTTAAAAAAAGAACAGCCAAAGAGCGAATAGATCTATTCAGAAATGCAGGGTTAGAGTTTTTTGAGGCTATGCTTCCTATTTTGGATGATTTTGATAGAGCTGCAAAGCATCGAGAAGAAGATCAAATTATTGAAGGATTGACTAAAGGTATTGATTTAATCCACTCAAAACTCAAAGGAATTCTTGAGCAAAAGGGTTTGCGAGTTATGGAGTCTTCTATTGGAGCAGATTTTGATACTGATTTTCATGAAGCAATCACACAAATACCTGCTCCATCAGATGAAATGAAGGGGAAAGTGATTGACCAGACTGAGAATGGATATTTGTTAAACGATAAAGTAATCCGCTACGCGAAAGTTGTCGTAGGTCAATAACAATAAAATGGCTAAAAGAGATTATTACGAAATACTTGGTGTTGCTAAAGGTTCTACCGAAAAAGAACTTAAAAAAGCATACCGAAAACTCGCAATCAAATACCATCCTGATAAGAATCCGGATGACAAAGGTGCTGAGGGTAAATTCAAAGAAGCTGCTGAAGCCTACGAGGTTTTAAACAATCCGGATAAAAGAGCTCGATACGATCAGTACGGTCATGCTGGACTTGAAGGTGGCGGATTCGGTGGTGGCGGATTCGGTGGCGGAGGCATGAATATGGATGATATCTTCAGTCAGTTTGGAGATATTTTCGGATCGGCTTTTGGCGGTGGTGGTTTTAGCGGTTCTCGAGGAGGGCGCAGAAGATCTAGAGGTTCAAACCTACGGGTTCGTGTAAAGCTTACTTTAGATGAAATCGCTAATGGTGTTGAGAAAAAAATCAAAGTAAAAAGATTGGTTATTGCCGATGGCATTACACACAAAACCTGTACGCACTGTAATGGCTCCGGTCAAACCGTCCAGATAGTAAACACCCCTCTGGGCAGAATGCAAACCTCTTCAACATGCCCTGTATGTAATGGAGTTGGAAAGATTATTGATAGCAGACCTCCTGGCTCTGATGCCAATGGAATGATTCATAAAGAAGATACAGTTAGTATTAAAATTCCCGCAGGTGTAGAGGATGGCATGCAATTATCTGTTTCAGGTAAAGGGAATTACGCCCCAGTAGACGGAATTGCTGGAGACCTCATAGTACTCATTGAAGAAATTCCTCACGAATCTCTCAAAAGAGACGGGAAGAACTTGCACCATGATTTATTCATCAGTTATCCTGATGCTGCACTTGGAGCTAATCCTGAGATAGAAACATTGTCTTCTAAGGTTAAAATTAAATTAGAACCTGGAATTCAATCAGGCAAGCTTTTACGCTTGAGAGGGAAAGGGCTCCCAAGCGTAGAGAGCTATGGAACTGGAGACTTGTTGATACATGTGAATGTGTGGACCCCACAAGAACTCAATAAAGAGCAACGAATGTTCTTTGAGGCTCAGCGAGAAGAAAGTAACTTTCATCCAGATCCAGATAAAAATAATAAATCATTCTTCGATAGAGTTAAGGAAATGTTTCAGTAGTCACATTATTTCATGAGTGTCATCGCTCAGAAATTTATGAATCGTCCGAACATTCTGTTTTTGAAGTGAATTTAGATAAGCATACCAGTTTTTTGAATCGATGGTTTGAAAACTCTTGGTTCAATTATAGTTGTTTGAATTAATGTCTTTACAGTACTAAAACTTCAAACCCTTTTAGTCTGTTTTGACCAGTACTCATCTTTGATAATTACTTTACTATGGGCTACAAGAGTTTAGAAGCATGCATTCGAGATCTAGATAAAAACGGACAACTTATTCGTATCAAAGAAGAGGTAGACCCTTACTTGGAGATGTCATCTATTCAACTTAGAGCATATGAGAAAGGAGCGCCTGCCATTCTGTTTGAAAAAATAAAGGGTTGTGAGTTTCGTGGACTGTCCAATCTATTTGGAGATTTAAACCGATCTAAGTTTTTGTTTAGAGATACTATGGAGATGGTACAACGCATCGCACTGTTGAAAAAAGATCCTATTCTGGCTCTTAAAAATCCAGTAAAATATTTCTCTACGCCAAAACATCTGTTCAACGCTCTACCAAGAAAAATAGCAAAGAGAAGTTCCGGTCTCATCGAAACGACCATTGATAAATTACCTCAGATAACTTGTTGGAAAAATGATGGTGGTCCATACGTGACCCTACCGATTGTTTACACCGAAGACTCAGATCAGCCCGGATGGATGAAGTCTAATATGGGTATGTACCGAATTCAGTTGGGAGGAAATGATTTTATACAAAATGAAGAAATCGGTTTGCATTACCAAATACACAGAGGCATTGGTGTTCATCAATCCAAGGCAAATGCAAAAGGACTACCCCTTAAGGTAAGTATTTTTGTAGGTGGTCCTCCATCGTTAAGTTTTTCTGCCGTCATGCCACTTCCTGAGGGGCTTCCAGAATTCGCTTTTGCTGGTATGCTGGGAGGCAAGAGAATGCGATACTTCATTGAGGATGGATACACAGTGTGCGCTGATGCAGACTTTGTCATTACTGGTGAAGTAATGCCTCACGATGTAAAGCCCGAAGGTCCTTTCGGAGATCACTTAGGTTATTACAGCTTGACGCATGATTTCCCTCTCATGAAAGTGCACAAGGTATATCATAAAAAAGAAGCGATTTGGCCTTTTACAGTCGTTGGTAGACCTCCCCAAGAGGATACGAGTTTTGGAGCAATGATTCACGAATTGGCAGGAGATACCGTAAAGTTGGAGTTGCCTGGTGTCAAAGCAGTACATGCTGTGGATGCATCTGGTGTTCACCCTTTACTTTTTGCTATCGGTTCCGAGCGTTATACTCCTTACATAAAACATCGAGAACCGGCTGAAATTTTGACGCAAGCCAATCATATTCTTGGTTTTGGTCAGATGTCTTTAGCTAAATTTTTGTTTATTGCTGCTGAAGAAGACAATAAAGAGTTAAACATACACGAGGAAAGTTCCTTTTTACACCATATTCTTGAACGTGTGGACTGGGAAAGAGATTTACATTTCTACACCAAAACAAGTATGGATACTCTCGATTATTCTGGAGAGGGATTAAATACCGGATCTAAAGTTGTTGTAGCCGCCGCAGGTGACAAACGAAGAGATTTACTGAGTGAATTCGAAGCTAAAAGTCAATTTCCTGATGGGATTACAAATTTCAAATTAGTTGCGCCAGGGATTTTAGCTGTTTCCTGTTCTGCATTTGACTCCTATGACAGTGCCGAAAGACAGATGAGTGAATGGTCGAATGACCTTAAACTTGTACTCGGGGATCAAATGGACTCATTGCCCCTGTTGTTGATGTGCGACGATGCTGATTTTGTTTCAGAAACCTACAATAATTTCTTGTGGACTACTTTTACCAGAGCCAATCCATCCCATGATATTTACGGAATAGATTCATATACACATAAAAAACACTGGGCTTGTAAGGGAAGTTTAATGATTGATACGCGTATCAAGCCTCATCATGCCCCGCCATTGGTCTTGGATGATCAGGTGGAAAGACGTGTTGATGAGATTTTCAAAAACCACCCTGATTTGGCAAAACTATAATTAACGACTAAAGCTTATTGCCTCTATAGTGTAATTGGTTCATAGGATGTATTTATGATTGGTTTCAGTAGGTTTTATTTTGACTTAGGTCCAAAATCTAATTTTTAAAATTTATATTTTTGTTTTGTGATGACACAATCTACCCTCAGAGAAAAAGCGAAATCATATCTAACCTTGTGCTACCATGAATTAAACAAACAAGATTTGTTTGATGAGCGTTGGTCTGAAGTTGAAAATTCAATAAGTAAATACGGTACTTACGAGCTCTTGGGTTTTGAGTTGGATTACGGGACTAAGGTGGCGTGGAGGAATTCAAATAAATGTATTGGGCGTCTGTTTTGGCGATCCATGGAGGTTTTAGATAAACGTTCTTTGGAATCGACAGACGATTTATTCGAGGCATTGTTTGAGCATATTAATTTTGCTTACAATGGGGGAAATATTCGATCCACGATTAGTGTATTCAATGCGCAGAAAGGGATTCGAATAATGAATCCACAACTTTTAGGTTTCGCAGCTTACAAGCAGAAAGACGGATCTATTATTGGTGACCCTAAGCACTTGAGGTTTACCGAAGAGTGTGTGAAACTCGGATGGAAGCCAAAAATGGGAGCCTTTGATGTTTTGCCCATCGTAATTTATAAAGAAGGGAAACCGATGGAGTGGAAGGAAGTTCCCTCAAACCTGATATCACTTGTATCCATTGAACATCCCAATATTAATGCGATCAGCGATTTAAAGTTAAAATGGTATTCAACGCCAATAATTTCTAACATGACGCTTGAGATAGGTGGGATTGAGTTTATGGCTTCTCCATTTAACGGATGGTATATGGGTACTGAAATAGGGTCGCGAAATTTAGCCGACGAGGCTCGCTACAATTTACTTCCTGAGGTTGCGAAACAAATGGGTTTGGATATTCGAGATAAGAATTCTTTGTGGAAGGATCGTGCCCTGGTAGAGTTAAATCAGGCTGTATTGTATTCATTTCGGAAGGCGGGTGTTAAAATTATTGATCACCATTCCGCTTCCAAGCAGTTTATGCAGTTCATGCGTCAAGAAGCAAAGGAGGGTAGAGATGTTACCGCAGATTGGGCATGGATTGTGCCTCCAACTTCGGGATCCACGACCCAGGTTTTTCATACCGAAATGGAAGATGTTGTTTTAAGTCCAAACTATTTCTATCAAGAAACGATTTGGGATTAGCTTTCTAGTTGTCTCTGGCGAATAGCTTCATAGAGAATTACTGCACTTGCGACAGAAACATTTAGCGATTCGGTTTTACCAAACATTGGAATTCGAGTTTTTACGTCTGCAAGTTCTATAATTTCTTCTGATACTCCATCCTCTTCTGATCCCATGACAATGACTGCAGGGTCTGTAAACGGTATTTCGTATAGGTTCGTATTACTTTGTTCTGTACACGCAATCACTTTTAAACCACTTTTCTTTAGGTATTTTAAGCTGTGGTGTAGGTTCTGTTCTCTACAGATTGGGATGTTCATGAGCGCTCCAGCAGAGGTCTTTATAGCATCAGAATTAAGCTGAGCGCCACCTACTTTGGGTAAAATAATAGCATCAACACCACAACATTCTGCCGTTCGGGCAATGGCTCCAAAATTTCGAACATCTGTAATTCTATCGAGCATGAGGAACAATGGGGATTTACCTTTTTCAAAAGTATCCATCAGCACATCTCCTAAATTGTAGAAGTTTACGGGAGAAATGAAAGCAAAAACACCTTGATGGTTTTTACGAGTGAGTCGATTAAGCTTTTCAATAGGGACGGCTTTGAAGACCATGTTGTGCTCTTTAAGCAGTGCTCGAAGTTCCATTGCAAGTTCTCCATGTAAACCTTTTTGCATGAAAATCTTATCGAATTCTTTCCCCGCTCTTACAGCTTCCATGATTGGGTGTAAGCCGAAAACCTCTAAGCTTTTTTGTAGTGGATCTTTTTTCATAAGCAGCAAAAATACAATTATTCGCTTTCCGGGAGGTACTCCATGTCTGATTTGTCAAGCAGATCTTGAGAAATACTTTTATTGGTTTTCGCTCCGAGTAGTTTGATTTTTTGAACGCTTTTAATCAAATTACCTCTACCGTTGACTAATTTGCTGTGAGCTGCTTCATATTTTTTGTTTGCTTGCTCTATTGCTTTCCCAACGCTCTCTAGGTCTGTTGTAAACCCTGTGAATTTTTCATAGAGGGCTCCGGATTGTCTGGCGATTTCAAGGACATTTTTCTTTTGATTTTCTTGTTGCCAAATGAATGAAACCGTTCGCATTGTAGCCATCAATGTGGATGTGCTAACCAAAATGATGTTTTTATTAAGCCCGAGATTAAATATTTCTGGGTCTTCTTGAAGTGCAGTGCTCAAAGCGGGCTCAACGGGAACAAACATTAAAACGTAATCGGGTGCGTTGATGCTGTATAGATTAGGGTAGTCTTTCCCCGCCAAATCCTTGATGTGTTTTTTAATGCTTTCCAGATGTTGTTTCAGTGAATCCTGTTTTTGAATGTCGTTTTCAGAATTCATGTATTGTTCATAGGCTGTTAAAGAAACCTTGGAATCAATAATTAAATTTTTGTCATCAGGTAAATCGATAATACAATCGGGACGTTTGTCATTTCCGTCCTCATCTTTCATTGAGTTTTGTGTTTGAAAGTGTATTCCCTTGTTGAGACCAGATTTTTCTAGTAAAACTTCCAGTTGCAATTCACCCCAATCCCCTTGAATTTTTGAATCGCCTTTCAATGCTTTGGTAAGGTTTATGGCGTCTTGACTGATTTTTTGATTGGCCTCTTGGAGCATTTTTATTTGAGTAGCAAGCCCCGCTCTACTTGTTTGATCTTTTAAATATTTGTCGTTAACACTATTCTCAAAACTTTTTATTTTTTCTCCGAGAGGTTTTAGAATTTGATCAATATTTTTTTGATTCTGCTCAGCAAATTTTTCTGATTTCTTTTCTAGAATCTGATTAGCCATATTTTCGAATTGTGTTTGCAACTGTTCTTGTTGCTCAATCAATCGTTTACGCTCCTCTTCTATTCTCAAATTTAGAGTTTCAATGAGTGTTTTTTTAGAAGAGACATCGGCTTTTAAATTGCCTATAACTTCTTCTTTTTCACGATTTGACTCCTCTAGCTTATCAGATCGCTCTTTTTCAGCGGCGAAAAGATCTTTTGAAACGTAGTTGCTCAAGTCGATTTGATTGGTGCTTTTTGAGGCTTTATTTTTACTGTATAAAATACCAATGCTGACACCCGTAAACAATCCTATAAGTAAGTTGAGTATTTCCATATTTATTTTTTGTTCAAAAATCTAATCTAAGATTGACAATTGATGACAATCGTCGATTGTTTTCCAATCGATGGTTTCTTTGTTCACCGAAGTTAAGTATTCATTGCATTTAGAAAAAGGTTTGGACCCAAAGAATCCATTTCTTGCTGAAAAAGGGGATGGGTGAACAGACTTTATGATGAAATGTTTTTTATCATCAATAATTTTGATTTTTTTTTGCGCAAAACTCCCCCATAAAATAAACACTACATTTTTACACTTTTGGGAAATCAGATGAATGATTTTATCTGTAAATATCTCCCAACCTTTTTTTTGGTGAGAAGCCGCCTCATGAGCTCTTACACTAAGTGTTGCATTCAGAAGTAAAACCCCTTGTTCTGCCCATTTTTTTAAATCACCACTCTTTGGAGTGTCTCCTCCAATATCATCTCGTAGTTCTATAAATATGTTCCGCAAAGAAGGAGGGAGTTTAACCCCTTGGGTCACAGAAAAACTCAATCCGTTTGCTTGTCCGATGTTGTGGTAGGGGTCTTGCCCTATAATAACCACTTTTATTTCTTCAATTTTTGTTTGATTAAGAGCAGCAAAAGTTTGCTTCTCCGGAGGGAATACATCGTACTTGTTTCGCTCCCTCATTAAAAATCCAGCGAGTTTTTTAAAATAGTCTTTCTCAAACTCATATTTCAGGTGACTTTTCCAAGAATCGATTATGTTTTCATGCATGAATCAAAAATAAGAGATTTAATTATTGAATTTTATGAATCTTTAAATAAATACTTCAGCAAATTACCATGGATGCAAGTTGTCAATGTTTTTCTTGGATTAATTTTTAGTATTTTTGCAAACTAATAAAACTGATAATATGAAAAAGATTTTATTCATTACCGCATTAATCGCTGTGGCAATTTCAGCTCAGTCGTGTTGTGTAACAGCCAGTTGTCCGGGCGTGGCAGCGATTGAGGCTCCGCAAACAAATTCCTAAATGGATTGGGTCGTACTCGAAGATTATTCTCAAATAAATAATGCAATAAAGGCGTCAGCGCCCTTTTTGGTATTCAAACACAGCACACGATGTTCTATTTCAAGTATGGCAAAAAGCCGTTTTGAAAGAAGCTTTGATCTAAATGATGTGCAGGTGTTTTATCTCGATTTGATAAAATATAAATCTATTTCCAATCAGCTTGCTGCTGATTTTAATGTAGTTCATCAATCACCACAATTGATGCTTATTCAAAATGGAAGCTGTACATATAACGCTTCGCACAATGCAATTGATTTGGATGATTTAAAGGAAAATATTTAAGTGTTAGAAGATGGGGCTTGCCCCGTGTGAATTCGTCAAAATGGCAACAGATACAACGATAGAAAAAAAAGAAAAGTACCAAGCGAAACCGAAGTGGCTGCGTGTTAAACTTCCTACGGGTAAGAGCTACAAGAAAGTTCGTAAGTTAGTATCAGACCACAAGCTTCATACCATTTGCGAAAGTGGAAATTGCCCTAACATGGGTGAGTGTTGGGGTGCCGGTACTGCAACGTTTATGATCTTGGGAAATGTATGTACCCGCTCATGTGGTTTTTGCGCTGTAGCTACAGGAAAACCTTTGGCTGTAGATTGGTCTGAGCCTGAAAGAGTTGCCAGATCTGTGAAATTAATGGAAGTCAAGCATGCTGTAATTACCTCTGTAGATCGTGATGATTTGAAAGATGGGGGATCTATCATATGGGCTGATACAGTTAAAGCTGTTCGTAGGGTGAGTCCAAATACAACTATGGAAACGCTAATACCCGATTTTAAAGGTATTGAGTCTCAGATTCAACGCATTATTGATGTGGCACCTGAGGTTGTGTCTCACAATATGGAAACAGTCAAGAGATTAACTCGTTCCGTACGAATACAAGCACGATATGAAAGATCTTTAGACGTGTTAAAGTATCTTAAGCAAGGAGGGATGCGAACTAAGACAGGAATTATGCTTGGTTTGGGTGAGACAGAAGATGAAGTTATTGAAGCTATGAGAGATTTAGTTGCAGTAGGTTTAGATGTCTTAACGCTTGGCCAGTACCTTCAGCCTACTCCTAAGCATCTTCCAGTAAAGGAATTTGTCAGCCCTGAACAGTTTGAGAAGTATAAAGAAATAGGTTTAGAATTAGGTATTCAGTATGTAGAAAGTGGCCCACTAGTCAGGTCTTCATACAAAGCAGAAAAACATCTAAAGTAACAAAGAGGCAACAGCCTCTTTTTTTAGCTTGTAATTATGAAAAAGATTCGAATTGGTATCAATGGTTTCGGGCGAATAGGTAGAACTGTATTTCGCGTCATTCATGAGCGCATGGGTATGGAAGTTGTCGCTATAAATGATGTTGCAGACCCCAAATCCTTGACCCACTTATTGAAATACGATTCCGTCCATGGGATTTTTGATGCAGAAATCAAATCATCTGGCCAATGCATGATGATAGATGACAGACCTGTAAGCTTAACTCATGAGGCTGATTTAGATCATTTATCCTGGGCAGATTGTGATGTGGTTATTGAGTCAACAGGTAAGTTTTTGATAAAATCGGATTTGCAAAAACACATCGCTGCCGGAGCCAAAAAGGTTATTCTTTCCGCTTCACCTAAAGGAGATGATGTGAAGATGGTTGTCCTTGGCGTAAATGATCACTTACTTACAAAACAAGATGTTATTTTGTCGAATGCATCATGCACAACCAACTGTGCCGCTCCAATGGTTCAGTTAATCGATGAGCATTTTGGTGTTGAGCAGTCCTACATTACCACCATACATTCTTACACAAAAGATCAAAATTTACAAGACACACCTCATAAAGATCTCAGGAGAGCTCGAGCGGGAGCTTTATCGATCATTCCCACAACGACTGGAGCTGCAAAGGCTATTACAAAGATATTTCCGCATTTAGAAATCGGAGGTTGCGGGATGCGCGTCCCCGTTCCCAACGGATCACTCACTGACATTACATTCATAGTGAAAAAAGATTGCACCATTGAAGAAGTCAATCAAGTTTTTTTTGACGCTTCTAAGGGCTCACACAGAGGCATTGTGGCATTCACTGAAGACCCTATCGTATCTGCTGATGTATTAGGGAATTCGGCGTCCTGTCTTTTTGATGCTCAACTCACATCGGTACTCGGCAAAATGGTTAAAATTGTTTCTTGGTACGATAATGAGATGGGGTATTCAAATCGTTTGGCGGATTTGATACTTAAGCTCGATCATTAATGGGCGCCGTATTAGGTTTACTACTTGTTAATGGCTTTTGAAAAGGACGATTCGAAGAACTGTAGGTCTAGATTTCCGTTTTCTAAAACAGCAAATGAATTGTAATGGATCCACTCACCGAGATTGATGTATTTACTTTTTTTTGACAGATCAATGTCGAGGGGGAGGTGTCGGTGACCAAAAATGAAATAGTCGAAATGTTTAGAAGCTAACATTTCTTTTGAGTATTGAAAGAGCCACTCTTCGTCTTCACCCTTAAATTGTTCGTCAGCGCTAGATTTTGAGATCCTACTGGAGCTAGAGAAATAGTTAGCCAGCGCAAAAGAGACGTTTGGGTGAAGTCTAGAAAAAAACCATTGACATATTTTACTTGTGAACACTTTCTTGAGCAGCTTGTACTTTTTATCTCCCGGTCCCAAGCCGTCTCCATGGCCTACATATAATTTTCTCCCTTGTAGCTCTATTTGTATAGGATGTCTGTGAACTTGGAGTCCAATTTCTTTTTCAAGATAACCAAATGTCCACAAGTCATGGTTTCCTGTAAAGAAATGTATGGGAATTCCTGAATCACATATTTCGGCTAACTTTCCTAATAAACGAACGTATCCTTTTGGAATTATGTGTTTCCATTCATACCACACATCAAAAATATCTCCAACTAAATAAATCGCTTGAGCATCTTTTTCAATACGATTGAGCCAAGAAATAATTTTCTTTTCTCTCTCAACACTTTCGGAGTGATTCGGTGCCCCTAAGTGAAAGTCCGAAGCGAAATATATTTTTGTTTTTGTTGACATCTATGGATTCAATCTTTCAGCAATTTTACGATCCAAACTCTCAAAACTAAGATTTTCTCCCAAGATACGATTATTGGTGTCTATTAAGATGGTATGTGGAATGCTTCTAAAATTGAATAAGTTACGAGCTTCAGTTTCCCAACCCTTTAGATCACTTACATGTGTCCAGGGCAATTGGTCTTCCTCAACGGCATCAATCCAATCTTGCTTCGCATTTTTTTGGCGGCTGTTGCCATCTAGAGAAATACCTACTATTTCTAATCCTTTAGAGTTGTATTTGTTGAATAACTTAACCACTTTTGGGTTAGCCACTCTACAGGGTTTGCACCAAGAAGCCCAAAAGTCCAGAAGAACAAGTTTTCCATCGTATTCACTGAGAGAGAATGCGTTTCCATTGATATCGTTCATGGTGAAGTTTGGGGCGTAAGCTTTTTTTAGGATTCTCTGAAGAAGTTCTGTGTGAGATGATTCGGGCCATCTCAATTGAAATTTTTCCTCAACCTTTTCGAAGTAATCAAAATCATCATAAACATTCATGATGCTTTCTCCTTTGAGTCTCTGGAAGAGAGCGAGTACGGAGATTTTAGATTCTAAATTTGAGTCAATGACTGATTTCAAGTACTCTGTGTGTTCTTTTAGAGTGCTGTTGAAACGAGTTTGTAAATCGATAAAGTCATCTTTTTGAGCTGATTTGGCTTCTTCATAAATCAAATCAATTTTTGTTTCAAAGTCAAAAAGTTTTTTTTGTAAAAAAAAAGATTGAAGGGAACCCCTGGATCCAGTTACTTCGTAATTTTCATTCCAATCGATCGAGTTGCTGGTGATTGTTAGCGTTTCACCTGGTTCTATCAATAAATGGATTCCTTTACCGTCTGGAGCTCGTAAAAGAAAGATCCCGGAATGAAGCAGTGAGTCGCTTGTCGTAAATGTGCCATCATCGGTAAATAGTGTGTCAATAAAACGTAAATCTTCAGCCTCGACCCTTTCAAATATAACAGTATCAACCTCTTTGATGTGACCTTGAATCAAGAAATCTCTTTCAATTTTTTTAGTCTTCGGTTGACAAGCCATTAGGGCTAAGGTTATGATACATATGACTGAAAATAATCTTTTCATCTTCTATTTTTCGAGTTCTTCTCGAATCATTTGGTTGGTGATTTTAGGGTCCGCCTTACCTCGCGAAAGTTTCATTACTTCGCCCATAAACAAGCCTAAAAGATTCTTTTTCCCTTTTTTGTATGCTTCAGCCTTATCCGGAAACTTAGCAATGGCTTGTTGAACGAATCCTAAAAGAGCATCTGAGTCAGACTCTTGAATCAAATGGTTTTCTTCAGCTAATTTTTGAGCTGTGACCTCCGGGTTGTCAATCATCAAAGGAAAAAGTTCCTGATTGGCTTTGGAGTTAGCGATCTTACCTTCTTTGATCAACTTAATCATCTCAGAAATACGAGAAGCAGACAAATGGAATTCTTCTATTTCGATGGCTTTATCATTCAAATAAGATTTCAAAGGGCCCATGACAATATTGGCTGCCATTTTGTATTCTTGGGTGTGTTTTGAAATTTCATCGAAGTAAAGTGCTATTCCTTTGGTGTCTGTTAGATTGCTTGCATCATAATCAGACAGGCCATATTCCTTTGTGTATTTTTTGAATAACTCTTCAGGAAGTGCTGGTAGTGTGGATCTTATCTTTTCAATGTAATCTTTTTTGATTATGATAGGAGATAAATCGGGTTCAGGAAAATATCTGTAATCATGAGCATCTTCCTTTGAGCGTAGGATAGTGGTCACATTTTTAACTGGATTAAAACTTCGAGTTTCCTGATCTACTTGTCCTCCATTTTCATAGACCTCAATCTGTCTTTTAGACTCCAGTTCAATCGCTTTTTGAACGTTTCTGATGGAGTTCATGTTTTTAACTTCCACACGATTCCATAATTCTGAACTCCCCTTTGGGCGTACAGAGATATTTGCATCGCACCTCATGGAACCCTCTTCCATATTACCATCACAAATATCAAGATAACGCACTAATTTTCGTACTTCTGTAATGAAGCTGTAAGCCTCTTCTCCGGAGCGTAAAACAGGTTCGCTTACAATCTCTAGAAGAGGGACACCCGCGCGATTTAAGTCAATTAGCGTATCGAAAGGGTCAATATCGTGAATACTCTTACCCGCGTCCTCTTCCATGTGAATACGCGTCAATTCGATACTTTTGGGATTTCCATCTTTGTCTGTAACCTGGACAAGCCCACCATTACAAATCGGTGTTTTGTCTTGAGTAATTTGGTAACCTTTAGGAAGGTCAGCGTAGAAATAGTTCTTTCGCGCATATTCATTACGCTCCCTAATATCGCAATTAAGTGCAATACCAAGGCGAACAGCATACTCGATTACTTTTTGGTTTGCAACGGGAAGGGTTCCCGGATGACCAAGAGAGATGGGGCTGATATTCGTGTTAGGAGCTGCACCGAACTTTGTAGCGTCAGAGCAGTATGTTTTACTTAAGGTGTTGAGTTGGACATGAATTTCCAAACCAATAACCGTTTCATATTTGTTGTAATCTATTGACATAAGCCGTAAAAATTTAGGGCCAAAGATACAAAAAGGGAAACAGCATCATATTTCTTGGGCTCTGATAATTTATACATCTGATTGCCTCTTGATTTTACAATCAGTATTTGTTTTCGTCAGTCTTTATTTCGCTTAGTTTTCACGGTTGTGAATCAAAGAATTAAGGTGCGTATTGAATTCGTTATTTTGTTCTTCGTTGATAAATCCAACCCCTATTTTTAATCTGAAAATGGGAGTGGTACTTGCTGTTATATTCGGATATTCTCTGAGCCTCATCCAATCTTTTTCGGTGGTGATAAGTCCTTTGTAATTTTTAGCTTTTTTTAGAATTTGATCAAGTTCTTTGGATGTAAAGTTGTGATGATCTGCAAATTTCAAGGATTCAAACTTTATGTTGTGGTCCTGTAGGTGTTTGTATATGAGATTTGGGTTTGCAATACCTGTAACAACCAAGTGCGTTTTATTTTGCTCTAATTTGATGTTCTTATCTGCTCGATCAAGAAACCCTTTGTATTTGATTCTGGAAAACAGAACTTTTGCCGAACTGTATGCAGCGATTTGAGTCTTGATTTCTTTTTGATCGTCTTGTGATATGTTTTCTGGACATTTTGTAACGATTATGATGTCTGCTCGATTTGCTCCTTTCCTTCGTTCACGGAGTGTTCCCAGAGGTAGAATGAAATCTTGGTAAAAAGGCTTGTTGAATTCGGTTAAGAGAACGTTTAAATCTCTTTGAGCATATTGATGTTGAAATCCGTCATCTAAAACTACGAGATCTGTGCGGCTTTCTTGTTGTTCCAGATACTTTAAAGCTTTTGCTCTGCTGCTCTCTACGATCATTTTAAAATCATCACCATCAAATTTCTCAAGGAGCTCCATAGGTTCATCGCCCAAATCGTTACTTGTGTGTAGCGTTTTATTGCCTTCAATGAGATTCTTACTTTGTCGACGATACCCTCTTGAGATTACAGCCGTATTTATGTTTGAAGTATTTTCTAGAATAAATGCAACATGTGGAGTTTTTCCAGTACCCCCCATGCTAAGGTTTCCAATGCTCAGTACGGGTATGCTGGATCTGTATTGCTTAAATACTCCCCAATTGAAGAGTGAATTCCTGAAAGAAGTGGTTAGGCAATAAAGAAGTGCTAGAGGGCTTAGTATGATTTTAAACAAGTTCATTTTTCGAAAATACATAATCTATTGATGATTGCTATTGAAAAAAAACCATTATTTTGCTTAAAAATTTTATATGAAACTAAGGGAATTGTGTGATAAACTCGAAGTTTGGGCGCCTTTAGCCTACCAAGAGAGTTATGACAATAGTGGGTTAATTGTGGGGGATCTTGATCAAGATTTAACAGGAGTCTTGGTGAGCTTGGATTGTATCGAGGCTGTGGTTGATGAGGCTATAGCAAGCGATTGCAATGCAATTGTTTCTCATCATCCCATTGTATTCAAAGGCTTAAAAACACTAACTGGAAAAAATTATGTGGAACGTACGATTCTCAAGGCGATTAAAAATGACATTGCCTTGTACGCAATCCATACAAACTTAGATAATATAGATACCGGTGTTAATAAGAAGATTGCCGATCAATTGGGGCTTATCAATACTCAAGTATTGGCGCCCAAAAGAGGTTTGCTGAAAAAACTAATCACATTTGCTCCTAAAGATAATGTTGAGGAAGTTCGTGCAGCACTTTTCGCTGTTGGAGCTGGTGCTTTGGGATCTTACAGTGAATGTAATTTTTCAGTAGAAGGTGTGGGGACCTTCAAAGGGTCCGAGGATTCGAATCCAGTTATCGGTAAAAAAGGCATTCGTGAGCAAGTGTCAGAAGAACGTATCGAATTGATATTTCACTCACATATTGAACCTAAGGTTCTTTCTGCGTTAAAATTGTCACATCCGTACGAAGAAGTTGCCTATCACATAATTGCTGTTGATAATGCAAATCAACACGTCGGTTCTGGGATGATTGGGGAACTGAAAGAGCCCATTCTTGATCTGGATTTCTTGAAGTCTACCAAAGAAAACCTTAAAACAGACTGTATTCGGTACACTAGACTTTTAAATAAAAAAGTAAAAAAAATCGCTTTTTGTGGCGGTTCGGGAAGTTTTTTAATTAACGCTGCAAGGCAGTCTGGTGCTGATGTTTTCATTACGGGGGACTTTAAATATCATGAGTTTTTTGATGCCGAGAAATCAATTGTAATTGCCGATATTGGACATTATGAAAGTGAACAATACACTATAGATCTAATTGCTGATTTTCTTCGCAAAAATTTTCCTAGATTTGCAGTTCATTTGTCAAAGGTAAATACCAATCCAATCAACTATTTGTAAGAGATGGCAAAAGCAAAACAAGCTACCGTTGAAGATAAGCTAATCGCTTTATATAAACTTCAAACCATAGACACGCAAATCGATAATATAAAGATTTTGCGTGGAGAATTACCTCTAGAGGTTCAAGATTTAGAGGACGAAATTGCAGGTTTGCAAACTCGTGTATCCAACATCAACGAGGAGATTTCAAATTTCGATTCGTCTATCAAAGAAAAAGAGGCTATGATTACAGACTCAAAAGCTTTGATTAAGAAATACGATGAGCAACTCAAAAACATCCGAAACAACAGAGAGTTTGATTCTTTGAATAAAGAAATTGAATTTCAAAATCTTGAAATTGAATTGGCTGAAAAAAGAATTAAAGAAGCAAAGTCTTCCATCGTCGGAAAAATGGACGTTATTTCTTCAGCAAAAACTCGCCTTGAAGAGCGTCAAGAGGATTTGCAGACTAAAAATTCTGAACTTGAGAGTATCATTTCTGAAACTCAAAAAGATGAAGAGAAGCTGTCTAAAGAATCGGCAACTGCTGAAAAGGTAATCGATGAGCGCTTACTCAATGCCTATAAAAGACTTAGAGGTAGTGTTCGCAATGGTTTGGCTGTTGTTCCAGTGTTGAGAGATGCATGTGGAGGATGTTTTAATACCGTTCCCCCACAAAGACAAATGGATATTGCTGCAAGAAAAAAAGTGACTGTTTGTGAACACTGCGGTCGCGTTTTAGTAGATAAATTATGGCTGGGATTGAAGAATAAGCCATTGATTTATAAAAAAAAAAGGCATCCTTGGGATGCCTTTTTTTTTGAATAATTATTTAAAATTTGAATCCTGCAGAAAAAGAAAGTTGATTGTTTTTTGACTCGATACTTGCTGCATTTGCCCCATCGTATATGTACAAGTCCTCCGTGCTCAATGAGTTGACGTGAGCAATGTCAAAGAAGTATTGTTTTACTTTTAATCCCAATCCGAGTGTCAAATATTCTTTACGAGCATCATTTAAGTTGTTTGAGAATGGACTGCCATAATGAGCATATCCTACTCTGAGGCTAAGTTGTGGGTGAATTCTCAATTCTCCACCAATTTTCAGATTGGCTGTACTCTTGTAATAGTACTTCGTGTCCTTATTAGTTTCTGTATAATTATAGAATTCTGAAGTAATTTTTGAAGTACCGTAGTCTAAGTATTCGTAATCGATACTAATAAGCCCTTTTTTTCTAATGATAAAAGCTAGGCTGTTGATCATTTTAAATGGAGTGTACAAACCGTAATCGAAGAAACCCATTTTGGATTCATCATATCTGGGCTGATCTTCATCCTTAAAATCAGTTGTCATGCTTGCCCAATACTCTTCTTGTAGTTCAAAATAGGTAGGCGTATGAATAGCAAGTCCGTATCGTATGTTCTGGTCTAATTTGTATATGAGACCTAGTTTAAGATTGATACCCGAACCGGAAACAGCGAGATTTGTTTTGTAGTCGAATGATCTTAGCATGGCAGAATCTCCTATGCTTGAATTAAAATTACTTTCTGTTGTAGTGGTAGCCTTTTTGTATTCAATGCTTGGAAAACCTATAGTGATTCCTAAAAACAGTTTGTTTTGATATGCAGTTCCAGCGCTGATGTAAAATTCATTTTTACTTCCGGACTGACTTTCCGTATATCTTTGATTTTTTTTCGCAAAATTTGCATAAGAGATGTAGTTATTTATTCCGCCGAGTGTGTCTATTAGGTAGGTGTTGAACGCTAAGTTTTCTCTGAAGTTGTTTAAGTTGTCATATGCGACTTTTTGAGCATTGTTTTCTATAACGGTGGCCAATGAATGATCGTTTTGCTCCGCATTTAGGTAAGTGTTTTGGTTGTAATCGTCAAGTCTGTTAAACCCGATACCGAAATTCCAACGATTCCAATCTCCATATTCTTCGGGATCCAAAACGGTAGCATTGACATAATTTAAGTTGGGTAAGGACAGCGTTCTGTCTTTGTTGAACTTTTTTGAGCCGTGATAGGTTGATTGCGTCTCAAGGTCACTGAAATTTATACTTCCAGAAAATTGATTTGTTGTGTGTGTTGAAATACCTGCTGGATTATGGCTTGTAGAACTGGCGTTTGTGCCTAAAGCTCCAAAAGCACCACCCATGGCAACAAAACGAGCTGAACCCGATAGGCTCTCTTGAGAGTATCTTAGTGCGTCCACGTGGTTCTGCCCTTGAATGTAATACCCAATCAATAAAGCTGAACAAAAAAGAATAATACGTATCATACTGTGGTTATCTTGATTTTCTTGTATTCGATGATGATTTGTTTGTTCTGGTGTTTCCAGAGTTTCCGGGGTTAGAACTTCTTGAGGGTCGGTACGTTGGGGTGTTGCCTGTGTTAGTTTCTTTTGAATTTGATATCGTTCCGATTTCTTTTTTAAGCCACTCTGAGATGTTCTTACCTGATTTTGTTTTATTCGGTTTGGAATAGGTGCTTCTTTCGGGTCTTATACCCGTTGAAGGATTCTCTTTTGTGACGGTTCTTTTGTTGGTGTTTGACCCTTCAAATCTACGGTCATTACGTGAAGGCTCCCCCTGTTTGTATGTTCTTCTTTCGGAGTTTCTCAAGCTGTTTTGGTTTGACTGTCGCGATGAGTTTATCCTCCGAGTCGAATACGATCGGTTATTTTCACCAGAAACATTTGAATTTAAGTTTTCTCTCGGTCCGTAGTGAAGATTTTTTGAAGCAGCGTTATATTTGTAGTGATTTTGTCCGTACTCATTTGGGTGGTACCAAAAGTCGTATCCATATCCATGCGTCCAAGGATAGTTCCAGGATCTGTGCCAAACATAATTATTGTAGGGAGCATTCCAGCCGTAGTTTAATGAACTCCAGCCGTAATCGTAAAATGGATCATATCGATAATTATGATAACCCCACAGGTCTTGATGGTAAGGGTCGTGAAAGTATCCGTAATTGAAACTCTGTGAAGTTCCATAGTAGTCTCTGTGGAAACGATTTATTCTAGAAGCGTATGATGTGTTAACGTTAAAGGACTCTTCAGCAGTTTCATGTTCAGTTTCATAAAGACTTATGAAGTTGATTTCAAAATAGCTAATTTCTTTTTCCGTTACGTCGTAGTAAATGTCATCCGCATACCACTTTTGATGGTCTTGACCATACATAGTAGTTATTAAAAAGGCTGCAAATAACGTAGCAATGCAAGGAATTGTTTTCATAAATAGTTCTCTAGACGATTAATTGATTTCTGTGCTTGATATTTATTCTGAAACTGAATTTTTTGTAAACCTTAATTTATTAGCTTTGCGATGCTAATTTACTAATATTAGTAAATATTACCCCAAAAACTTCGCACATACATATGGCAAAGAAGCTCACCAATAGAACGGAAGATTATTCAAAATGGTATAACGAATTGGTTGTAATGGCTGATTTGGCAGAAAATTCAGGTGTTCGAGGCTGTATGGTCATTAAACCTTACGGTTATGCTATATGGGAAAAGATGCAGGCTGAATTGGATAAGAAATTCAAGGAGACGGGCCATGTAAATGCCTATTTCCCCATGTTCATACCAAAGTCTTATTTCAGTAAAGAGGCGTCACATGTTGATGGTTTTGCTAAAGAGTGTGCAGTAGTAACTCATTATCGACTTAAAAATGACCCTGATGGTAAGGGCGTTGTTGTTGATGAAGATGCAAAGCTTGAGGAAGAATTGATTGTAAGGCCTACATCAGAAACGATTATTTGGGATACTTACAGAAAGTGGATACAATCCTACAGAGATCTGCCTGTTTTAGTCAACCAATGGGCAAACGTAGTTCGGTGGGAGATGCGGACACGCTTGTTTTTGAGAACTGCAGAGTTTTTGTGGCAAGAAGGGCATACGGCTCATGCTACGAAGCAAGAAGCGATACAAGAGGCTGAACAGATGTGTCATTTATATGCTGATTTTGTTCAAGATTTTATGGCAATCCCTGTGGTTAAAGGTGTAAAATCCGAGTCGGAGCGTTTTGCAGGAGCGATAGAAACTTATTGCATCGAGGCATTAATGCAGGATGGTAAAGCCTTGCAAGCAGGTACATCTCATTTTTTGGGTCAAAATTTTGCAAAGGCATTCGATGTTAAATTTCAATCCAAAGAAGGTTCTTTAGAGCACGTTTGGGCTACTTCTTGGGGTGTTTCTACTCGATTAATGGGTGCTCTAGTCATGACGCACTCTGATGACAAAGGTTTGGTTTTACCACCAAAATTAGCGCCTTGGCAGGTTGTTATAGTTCCTATATATAAAAATGATGCGCAGCTGGAGGCGATTAATGAAAAGGCCGAAGGTATTATGAAAGCATTGCGAGTCTTGGGTGTTTCCGTAAAATATGATAACAGAACAACATACAAGCCGGGTTGGAAATTCAACGAGTATGAGTTAAAAGGTGTGCCTGTTCGAATTGCTATTGGGCCGAAAGATTTGGAAAAGGGTACTGTAGAGGTGGCTCGTAGAGATACCTTGGAGAAGCAATTTATGGCTATTGGTGATGTAGAGCGACTGGTCCCATCATTGTTAAATGACATTCAAGAGAATTTATATAGCAAAGCGCTCGATTACAGAGACAGTCATATTACAGAGGTAGATGATTTTGAAACCTTCAAAGAGTTGTTAAACACCAAATCAGGCTTTTTATCTTGTCATTGGGACGGTACAAGTGCAACAGAAGATAAGATTAAAGATTTGACCAAGGCTACTATTCGTTGCATACCTTTAGATGTTAAAGACGAACAAGGAAGCTGTATTTTAACTGGAGCCCCCTCGAGTAAGCGCGTTCTCTTTGCTAAGGCTTACTAGGCAAAATAAGATTTACGATTAAGGCTGGAATTAAAACTTTTTTTACTCACGTGTATTTCATTGATTATTATTCTTTTGTTGGATTTAGTTCAGTTTTCTGATTTCATTTCTGGCTCAATGTAGTTTTTGAAGTTGTCAAGAATTTTAGAATACTCATAGGGCTCAGCCTTAACTAAGCCTCTAGCTAATTTTTTCACTTCATCCGTCATGTCAGCGCCAACGCCCTTCTCTAGGGTCGTAATGTACTCACGGCGAAGAACCTTAGCATTCCATCTTTTTGTTTCTGTTTCAAAATTGAGCATGGCTAACAATTCTCCATCCAAACGGTCGTGAAGATGGAAAGTAGTTTTACTATAGTTTTGCCAGTTAGGATGCTCTATGATGCCCTCTCCAAGAATCATCGAAGTGAATTTTTTTGCGCGATCTGAGTGCTTTGCTCGTATTTGAGGACTTAGATGTGTTTCTGAGTACTTTTTAAACAAATGAATACACCAATTTTGTTGGTCTTGAGGGAAGCTTATTTTTGCTAATAGATACATGTCTTCCGTCACAAGCAGGTGCACGTTTCTTGTACTTCTTTCCCAGTGCGTATTTTCCCATTCTGATACAGTCATTTTTTTAACTTTTTGGCTTAATGATTTAGTTATCATTAGTAAATATATAAAAAATAAAATAAATAGATTATATGGTTGTAGTTCTGAGCATTAAAGTATGATTTAAAAATATTTAACTGAAGCTGGAGTTTATGTGAATTGAGCGTGTGAGAAAAAAAGAATATTTTCTCAAGATAGATTTTTGGGAGTCTACAAATTTATTACATTTGCACTCGCTAAAGCAAAAAAGCTTTATCAAGGTCCGTTCGTCTAGGGGTTAGGACTCATGGTTTTCATCCATGCAACAGGGGTTCGAATCCCCTACGGACTACGAAAGAAACGTTCTTTTATTATTTTTCCTTTGTGGGTTAAGATTTTCTATTTAAATTTGCATCCCTTAACAAGGATTAAGGTCCGTTCGTCTAGGGGTTAGGACTCATGGTTTTCATCCATGCAACAGGGGTTCGAATCCCCTACGGACTACTATTAAAAAAGTAAAAAGCTAAAAAATTATGGCTAACCACAAATCAACACTAAGAAGAATTCGCTCAGATAAGCCGAAGGCTCTTAACAACAAATATTACCACAAGACCATGCGTAACTCTCTTAGAGATGTTCGTGATGAAGATGATAAAGCTGCGGCATTGTCTGCTTTACCAAAACTTGTTGCACAAATCGACAGGTTGGCTAAGCGTGGAACAATTCACAAAAATAAGGCCGCAAACCTTAAGTCTAAGTTGGCAAAGAAAATAGCTTTGCTATAGTCGCTCTTAGTAGAACACAATAAAAAGCCTTTCCATTGGAAAGGCTTTTTTTATATCTTTATTTTAAATGATATAATTATTATGTTCAAGAATACTATAAAGCAATGGTCTGTGAAAGACCGACCTCGTGAAAAATTCATTCAAAAGGGTTCTTTATCCTTAAGTGATACGGAATTATTAGCCATCCTAATTCAGTCAGGGACACGCGAAAGGTCTGCGCTGATTGTTGCACGAGATGTATTGGCATTGGCCGATGATAATTTATCTACCTTGGCTAAACTTCGGATGAAAGATTTACTAAGTATCAAAGGTATGGGTAAAGCCAAAGCTATAGGCCTTATGTCTGCTCTGGAGTTAGGCCGAAGAAGAAGGTTAAGTGAAGCTGAGGGTAAATCGATCATAACGATGAGCGCTGATGCTTTTGATTTGATTAGACCTCTCTTAGAAGATTTGCAAACAGAACAGTTTTGGGTTTTTTATTTAAGCAATGCAAATAAGGTGTTGGCTAAAGAGAAAAGTAGTGATGGAGGCATGACATCCACCGTGGTTGATGTACGTCTTGTTTTAAAGCGTGCATTAGAATTGAATGCTACGGGCTTAATTCTTTGTCACAACCACCCGTCAGGAGCCTTAACACCAAGCCCTGCGGATGTATTCATTACGGATAAAATAAAGAAAGCGGCTCAATGTATGGATATTCAGGTTTTAGACCACCTGATAATTGCAGACCAGTCGTATTTTAGTTTCGCCGATGAAGGAAGAATGTAGCGCTTTTCGTTATATTTGCATAAATTTAGCAGGGCATGTTGAAAATACTCACGCTCATTGGAGCACGTCCACAATTCATCAAATCTGCGGCTATTAGTCGGCAAATCCAAGGCTCTTTTTCTGATCGATTGGAAGAGGTAATTGTTCACAGCGGACAGCATTATGATGAAAATATGTCTTCCGTATTTTTTAAAGAATTGAATTTGCCTGTTCCCAATCATCACTTCAAACTTGTAGCCAACAATCATGCGGCACAAATTTCTGAAATAATTGAAAAACTGGAGCAGGTTATCTTTGAAGAAAAACCGGGCGCTATATTGGTGTACGGAGATACGAATACAACTTTAGCTGGAGCTCTTGTTGCTTCCAAGATTAATATTCCTCTGATACACGTAGAAGCTGGGCTGCGATCATTCAATAAGGTGATGCCCGAAGAAATCAACAGAGTACTTACGGATCATTGTTCCTCTCTATTGTTTTGTCCAAGCTTAACGGCTATTGATAATCTGAAAAATGAGGGTTTGATTCATCATTCTGGCGCGTGTAGTATGGATACTCCCGGTGTATATTTATGTGGGGATGTCATGTACGATAATTCGCTTTACTTTTCAGAAAAAATAAATCAGAGTAAAATTGATCAGCTGGGTTTTGATGAATATATTCTATTGACTTTACACCGTCCCTCTAATACAGACGACCCCATGCGATTGAAAGCTATATGCGAATTACTCATGATGTTTTGTGATGAAATTCAAAAAAGTATGGTATTCCCAGTTCATCCGAGAACGAAAAAAGCTTTAGAAACCCATTTGAGTGATGAGGAATGGTTTGCTTTTAATAACCATAGGTATGTAAATGTATTAGAGCCAGTATCATACACAGATATGATTGCTTTGGAGCAGAATTGCGATTTAGTTATTACGGATTCTGGTGGCGTACAGAAAGAAGCTTATTTTTTTCAAAAACCATGTATGATTCTGAGGTCTGAAACGGAATGGGTAGAAATCATTAATCAGGGCGTGGCTTTTCTGGTGGACGTAAATTTTGAAGATTTCATACAGAAATATCACCTGCTAGAATCAAAAAAAACAACTTATCCAAAATTGTTTGGTGATGGAAATAGTGCTGAGTTTATTTGTAATAAAATTGCAAACACATTCGTATGATTTTAGTTTACACACATCAAATAAGTTCTCGTGTTCGGTATATATTTAGAACACTTTTTCAGCAGTTTATGAATTGTGAGGTTCGCTTTACAACTCAAGTTGAAGAGTTCATTGCTTATGATGGAATAAAAATTTCATACACCAAAAACCCATTAGGAAACGAATTGTTCTTTCGTTCCCATTCGATTTTGTTTGAGAAAGGAATTTCTGATCAAGATATTCAGGTTAAATCTTGGAATGGCCAAAAGGCCTTTTTTGGACAATCTGAAAATTCAGCTTTACCCTTTGATGTGTTTGCATCCAGTTTTTATTTGCTCAGTAGGTACGAAGAGTACTTGCCGCATATTAAAGATAGGTTTCAGCGTTTTCCGGCTAGAGAAAGTTTGGCTTACCAAAATGGGTTTTTGAGAATACCAATCATCGAGCATTGGCTTGAAGATCTGGTCGCAGCTTTGCAAGCTAAATTCCCCCAATTTACGCCAGAACCACGTCAATTTAAGTTTGTGAACACCATTGATGTCGATAACGCTTTCTGTTACTTGGAAAAAGGTGCTATAAGGTCTATTGGTGGTATCGTTCGTTCCTTATTGAAGTTTGATGTAAGTGAAATTGCACAAAGAGTACGTGTGTTATTTGGTAAGGAGAAAGATCCTTACGATACTTTTGATTATTTACTTCGTTTGCAAAAGAAATATAAGTTTGAGTCTATATATTTTTTTCTACTAGCAGATTATGGCCACAATGACAAAAACATCGGTTACACTAGTAAGAGATTTCAGTCACTGATAAAGTCCATGAGTGATTACGCTAAGGTAGGTATTCATCCTTCATGGGGCTCAAACGCACATCCAGATCAATTACTTGTAGAAATTAAACGACTGGAGCATACAGTCAAACGTGAAATTAAAAGAAGTCGACAGCATTTTTTAAGGCTTGATTTACCCATGACTTATCGTCGAATTATAGATTTAGGTATTCGTGAAGATTATACAATGGGCTATGCGTCTGAGGTTGGTTTTAGGGCAGGTACCTCACTACCTTTTTACTTTTATGATTTAGATATGGAAGTTGAAACAAAACTTTTACTCCGACCATTTGCTGTCATGGATGGAACACTCAATGAATATATGAATCTTCCAGTCGATGATGCACAATACTTAGTGAAGGAGCTTATGGATCGTGTTAAAAAGGTTGATGGTGTTTTTATGAGTTTGTGGCACAATGAGACGGTTAGTGATAATCGCAACTGGCAAGAGTGGAATCAAGTATATGAATTTACATTAGAGGAGGCAAGTCGATGATACGTTTTTTGAAACATAATGAAGTGGATACAGACAGGTGGGATGACTGTATTAAGAACTCAGTAAATTCGATGCCTTATGCTTTTTCTTGGTATTTAGACATTGTCGTTGAGCAGTGGAACGCTCTAATCTTGAATGATTACGAAGCCGTTTTCCCATTACCAACTCGAAAAAAATACACCTTTACGTATGCTTATACACCCTCCTGGATCCAACAACTTGGGTTGTTTTCCAAAACATACAAAGGGTTGAGGAGAATAGATGATTTTATAGCTAAAATCCCAAAAGAATATAGGTTTGTAGTGCTTAACATGAATCATCAGGCAGCGGTCAAGGAGCAAGATTCAATTCGTTTGACAGAGAATAATAATTTGTTGTTAAAACTCGATAAGCCCTATCAGGATCAAATTCTACACTATTCAAAGAATTTGAAGAGGAATTTGAGAAAAGCGAACTTATCAGGTTTAGAGGTGTTCAAAAATGATGCTCCTAAAAATTTAATACAGTTATTTAAGTCGGATAAAGGGAGTTCTCTGAACCATTTATCATCGAATGATTATAAAGTTCTAGAGCAAGTTATGCATGTTGCTATTTATAAGCATTGTGGTCAAGTTTGGATGGCTTATGACGAGGGAAATAGACCTATTGCTGGGATGTTTTTATTGTTTGGACTCAATAGGATTATTCTTTTGTTTACGGGGAATAGTAAGGAGGGGAAAGATTGTGCTGCGATGCCGTTTTTGATTGATGAGTTCATAAAGTCATCTGCAAACAGTTCTTTTGTGTTTGATTTTGAAGGATCTAACGATTTAAATCTGTTCCGTTTTTACAAGGGATTTGGTTCAGAAAACGCTTCTTATCAGACCTTGAAGATTAATCGTCTACCCTTGGTTGTAAAATATTTAAAATAGACAGTTTCATGGAGTTTTTGATTGAAATATTGAGTGTTTTCTTGTTGAGTTCAGTGAAGTTTTTCGCAGGTCCGATACTAGCTAAGTCTATTGGATTCTCCTATTTAGGTACAGTCGCTGTAAGTTCGTTGGGAGGGATTTTCGGTGTTTTTTTGTTTTACAACCTAGCAACAAGAATTGTTAATTTTTTCCCAAACTTTTTTAAGCCCATCAAAAAGAAAAAAAAGATTTTCACGAAGAAGAATAAATTCTTTGTCAACGTAATTCGAAACTATGGTTTGTTTGGATTGAGTATTTTCTCACCCGTATTAATATCAATTCCTGTTGGCGCATTTTTAGCTGCACGATTTTTTAACAATCAAAAAAAAATGACTTTGGCTGTTATGGCTATTTCAGTCATTCTTTGGTCTGTTAGCATTTCATCCTTTTTATTTTTGATCTAAATATATGCCCTGTTTTTTATCAATTTAGGGATACATTCCTTTGTTTAGTCTAGCCCTGGATTCTTTGTTTACCTTATTTACAACGATGCCTGAGGTGTCATTTATCAATTCATCACTCCAGGTGCCCCTCCCATTCTGATCTGTTTTTTTCCAAAAGAAAAAGTCCAGATAAATAAAAGGGATACCCTACTTGCAAACTAGCTTAAAAGTTATACATTTGCAGTCCCTAAAAATTAGGGAATGTTGAAGTTAACGAATTATAAACAAAAAAAGCAATATGCCTACTATTCAGCAGTTGGTACGAAAAGGTCGCGAAAAGTTTACTAAAAAAAGTAAATCGGCCGCATTAGATGCTTGTCCTCAAAGAAGAGGTGTTTGTACTCGTGTATATACTACGACTCCTAAGAAACCTAACTCTGCGATGCGTAAAGTTGCTAGGGTAAGGTTGACGAATGGAAACGAAGTAAATGCATATATACCGGGTGAAGGACACAACTTACAAGAGCACTCAATCGTTTTGGTACGTGGTGGAAGAGTAAAAGATCTTCCTGGTGTTCGTTACCACATCGTTCGTGGTGCTTTGGATACAGCAGGTGTTGATGGGCGTACCCAGAGACGTTCTAAGTACGGAGCTAAAAAACCTAAAAAGTAATCAGAGGAATCTGAAGAAAAAGTAAAATGAGAAAAGCAAAAGCTAAAAAAAGAATCTTGTTACCAGACCCAAGGTTTAACGACACAACAGTTACACGTTTCGTTAATAACCTGATGTTAGATGGTAAGAAGAGTACTGCGTTCAGAATTTTTTACGATGCAATGGATATCGTAGAAGAGAAGAGCGGAGACGAAGAGACTGGATTGGAAATCTTCAAAAAAGCGTTGCAAAACGTTACCCCTCACGTAGAAGTACGTAGTAGAAGAGTGGGTGGAGCTACTTTCCAAATTCCAATGCAGATTCGTCCAGACAGGAAGTTGTCTTTAGGCATGAAATGGTTAATATCTTTTACGCGTAAGCGTAATGAAAAGACCATGGCGCTGAGATTGGCTAATGAAGTTCTGGCTGCCTCTCGTGAAGAGGGCGCGTCTGTTAAGAAGAAAACTGATGTTCACCGTATGGCGGAAGCTAATAAGGCGTTCTCCCATTTTAGATTTTAAATTTTAAAGAGTTAAGAAAATGGCTAAAAGAGATCTAAAATTTACTCGTAACATCGGTATTATGGCACATATTGATGCCGGAAAAACCACTACGACAGAGCGTGTATTATATTATACCGGAGTTTCTCACAAAATAGGTGAAGTTCACGATGGTGCCGCTACAATGGACTGGATGGAACAAGAGCAGGAAAGAGGTATAACCATTACTTCTGCTGCGACAACTTGTTTTTGGAAGTATCGCGAAAGTGACTACCAAATGAATATTATTGATACCCCAGGTCACGTTGACTTTACCGTAGAGGTAGAGCGTTCATTACGTGTTTTGGATGGCGCTGTTGCTTTATTCTGTGCTGTAGGTGGCGTTGAGCCTCAATCAGAAACAGTATGGCGACAAGCTGATAAATACAATGTTCCACGTATCGGTTTCGTTAATAAAATGGACCGTGCTGGTGCAGACTTCTTTAATGTTGTTGCACAAGTTAAAGAGCGATTAGGTGCACACCCGGTGCCTCTTCAAGTGCCAATAGGTGCAGAGGATACATTTAAAGGTGTGGTTGATTTGATTTCAAACAAAGCAATTGTTTGGAATGATGACACGCAGGGAATGACCTATGATGAAATTGAAATCCCTGAGGATTTGGTTGATGTTGTTGCAGAATGGAGAGAGAAATTAATCGAATCTGTAGCAGAATATGATGATAACCTCATGGAGAAGTTCTTTGACGATCCAGATTCAATTACTCAAGATGAGATTGAAGCTGCCATCAAAGCGGCTGTTCACGACATGAAGATTACTCCAATGTTCTGTGGTTCAGCTTTCAAGAATAAAGGAGTTCAGGCGGTATTGGATGCTGTTATGGAATTCTTACCGTCTCCAATGGATATCGAGTCTATCGTTGGAACCAATCCTAAAACAGAAGAAGAGGAAGAGCGTAAGCCTGATGTAAATGAACCCTTTGCAGCCTTAGCTTTTAAAATCGCAACCGATCCATTTGTGGGTCGTCTATGTTTCTTCAGAGTTTACTCTGGGAATCTAGATGCAGGGTCTTATGTTTGGAATTCCAGAACAGGTAAGAAAGAGCGCATTTCTAGAATTTTCCAAATGCACTCTAACAAACAAAATGCAATAGCTAACATTGGTGCTGGAGATATTGGTGCAGGTGTAGGTTTTAAGGACATTCGTACGGGTGATACTTTATACTCTGAGAAAGAACCAATCATTCTTGAATCAATGTCTTTCCCTGAACCAGTAATTGGTATCGCGGTTGAGCCTAAAACAAAAGCCGATATGGATAAGATGGGTCTTGCATTAGGTAAACTTTCCGAAGAAGATCCAACATTCCGTGTAGCAACCAATGATGAAACAGGTCAGACTGTAATTTCTGGTATGGGAGAGCTTCACTTGGATATTCTTATTGATCGTATGAAGCGTGAGTTTAAGGTTGAATGTAATCAAGGTGCACCTCAAGTACAATATAAAGAGGCTATCCGTGCTACAGTTGATCACAGAGAGACTTACAAGAAACAATCCGGTGGTAAAGGTAAATTTGCCGACATCCAATTTACAATCGAGCCTGTTGTTGCGGCAGAAGGTGAGGAAGTGAAGGAAGGGCTGGAGTTTGTTGATAAGATTAAAGGTGGTTCTATTCCAAGAGAATTTATTCCGTCCGTTCAAAAAGGTTTCCAACAAGCTATGGTTAACGGTCCTTTAGCCGGTTATCCAATGGACAGCTTGAAAGTAACTCTTTTTGATGGTTCTTTCCATGCTGTCGATTCAGACGCTTTGTCATTTGAACTTGCTGCAAAGATTGGGTATAAAGGCGCTTGTAAGAAAGCAACACCTACATTGTTAGAGCCTATAATGAAACTTGAGGTAGTTACACCGGAAGTTAATATGGGTGATGTTGTAGCCGACTTGAACCGAAGAAGAGGTCAAGTTGCAGGTATGGATTCACGTAACGGTGCACAAGTGATTAAAGCAAATGTACCTCTTTCAGAGATGTTTGGATACGTTACCGCATTGCGTACGGTAACATCAGGTAGAGCAACTTCAACGATGGAGTTTTCTCACTACGATGATTGTCCAAAGAACATCGCTGAAGATGTGATTTCTAAAGTTAACGGTAACTCTTAATTCGGATATAATGAGTCAAAAGATTAGAATCAAACTAAAGTCTTACGACCACAACTTAGTAGATAAGTCTGCTGAGAAGATCGTAAAAACTGTTAAGACTACAGGTGCTGTTGTTAATGGGCCAATCCCATTGCCAACGCACAAAAGAATTTATACAGTTCTTCGTTCGCCACACGTGAACAAGAAAGCACGTGAGCAGTTCGAATTGAGCTCTTACAAACGTTTACTAGACATCTACAACTCCTCGTCAAAAACAGTTGATGCTTTGATGAGATTAGAGTTGCCAAGTGGTGTTGAAGTAGAAATCAAGGTTTAATTATTTATCCATTAAATAAACAAAAATGCCAGGTTTAATTGGAAAAAAAGTAGGAATGACCAGTATCTTCAACGAACAAGGGAAGAACATCCCTTGTACGGTTTTAGAAGTTGGTCCTTGTGTAGTAACACAGGTTAGAACCCTCGACACAGACGGTTACGAGGCTATTCAGCTGGGTTATGGCGAAAAGAAAGCAAAGAATACCGGTAAGGCACTTACGGGTCACTTTGCAAAAGCTAAGACAACCCCTAAAGTTAAAGTTCAAGAATTCGATGGTTTCGATTCAGAACTAAGTTTAGGTGATGTTGTTGACGTTGAGCTTTTCGTCGAAGGTGAATATGTTGATGTAACTGGTGTATCAAAGGGTAAAGGTTTTCAAGGGGTTGTAAAACGTCATGGTTTCCGTGGTGTAGGTGATGCTACGCACGGTCAGCACAATCGTTTACGTGCCCCAGGTTCTATTGGTGCGGCTTCGTACCCTGCACGTGTATTCAAAGGAATGCGCATGGCAGGACGTATGGGTGGTGATCAAGTTACGGTTGCCAATCTAGAGGTCTTAAAAGTGCTTAAGGATAAAAACCTTTTAGTTGTTAAGGGTTCTGTACCAGGACCCAAAAACTCACTCTTAACGATCGAGAAATAATGGAAACAGTAGTATTAGATATTTCAGGTAAAGATACAGGAAGAAAAGTATCTTTAAACGAAGCGATTTACGCCATCGAGCCTAACGATCACGCTGTATATTTAGATGTGAAACAGTATTTGGCCAACCAACGCCAGGGGACACACAAGTCTAAAGAAAGAGCGGAGATTACAGGTAGTACTCGAAAGATTAAGAAACAAAAAGGTACGGGTACAGCACGTGCAGGTAGTATTAAGTCTCCTGTATTTCGTGGTGGTGGTCGTGCTTTTGGACCACGTCCAAGAAATTATTCTTTCAAATTGAATAAAAAGTTGAAGACTTTAGCTCGTAAATCTGCTTTTACGATTAAAGCAAAAGAAGAGGCTATTGTAGTTTTAGAAAATTTCAGTTTCGAATCTCCGAAAACTTCTTCTTATTCAAAGATGATAGGAGACCTTGGTCTTAGCGGCAAAAAAACGTTGTTAGTCCTTGCGGATACGAATAAAAATGTATATTTGTCGTCGCGAAATTTACAACGCACCCAAGTAGTAACAGCCTCAGAATTAAGTACTTACAAGATTCTTAATTCTGGGACGGTTTTATTGACTGAGGGAGCTGTAGAGAAAATAGAGAACATTTTAAGTTAAACAGACGATGAACATTCTTATTAAACCGGTAATTACCGAGAAGATGACAGATGATAGCGAAAAGTTTAATCGCTTTGGGTTTATCGTTGATCGAAGAGCTAATAAGCTCGAAATCAAGGATGCTGTAGAGAAGATGTACGGCGTCTCTGTTGAAAAAGTAAGAACGATGGTGTATCCTGGTAAGGCTAAATCCCGAAACACAAAGGGTGGCGTTGTTAGTGGTAGAACCAATTCTTACAAAAAAGCTATCGTAGATATAGCTGAAGGAGAAAGTATTGATTTTTATAGCAATATTTAATTAAGTTATGGCAGTTAGAAAATTAAGACCAACAACACCAGGTCAAAGACATAAGGTGGTCAATACCTTCGACGGTATTTCGACAGCAACACCTGAAAAGTCTTTGCTTGCGCCGATGAAGCGTTCCGGAGGTAGAAATAACTCTGGGCGTATGACGATGCGTTACATCGGAGGTGGTCACAAGAAGCGTTACCGTATCGTTGACTTCAAAAGAGAGAAGTTCGGTATGGAAGCAACTGTGTCCACATTAGAATACGATCCAAACCGTACGGCTCGTATTGCCTTGGTAGTTTACGCAGATGGTGAAAAACGGTATATCATTGCTCCGAACGGTCTAAAAGTTGGAGACAAAATTGCATCCGGTAAAGATGCAGGTCCTGAAGTTGGTAATTCACTTTTCTTAAGTGACATCCCTTTAGGTACTATTGTTCACAACATTGAACTTCGTCCGGGACAAGGTGCCGTAATGGCTCGTAGCGCAGGTGCATATGCACAATTAGTCGCAAGAGAAGGTAAGTATGCTATTCTTAGACTTCCTTCAGGGGAAACAAGAATGGTTTTAATTACTTGTTTAGCAACGATTGGAGTTGTTTCCAACAGTGAGAGAGGCCTCGAAAGATCAGGTAAAGCAGGTCGTTCTAGATGGCTTGGACGTCGTCCAAGAACTAGAGGAGTTGCGATGAACCCGGTTGATCACCCAATGGGTGGTGGTGAAGGTAAATCTTCTGGTGGACACCCACGTTCTAGAAATGGTATCCCAGCGAAGGGTTATAAGACTCGCGCGAAGAAGAAGGCTACCAATAAGTATATTGTTGAACGAAGAAAGAAATAGAAAGTTATGGCGCGTTCACTAAAAAAAGGACCTTACGTACACTTTAAGCTAGAGAAGAAAGTTCTAGCAAATGCTGCGGCAAACAAAAAATCGGTAATCAAAACTTGGTCAAGAGCCTCAATGATTACGCCTGATTTTGTTGGCCAAACGATAGCTGTACACAATGGTCGTCAGTTCATACCTGTATTCGTAACAGAAAACATGGTAGGTCATAAGTTGGGCGAATTCGCCCTTACCCGTACCTATAGAGGTCATGGCGGTAAAAAAGATAAAGGTAAAAGATAACAGAATTAAGCCTTAATCATGGGAAAAAGAAAACATAATACGGCAGTAGCGTTGAAAGAAGCGCGTTCAAACGTAGCTTTTGCAAAGCTAAACAATTGCCCTACTTCCCCGAGAAAAATGCGTCTTGTGGCTGATTTGGTTCGTGGAGTTGAAGTAAACAAAGCTCTTCAGATATTGAAATTTAACACAAAAGAGGCCTCTAATCGGTTAGAAAAGCTCCTTCTTTCAGCAGTTGCCAACTGGCAAGCAAAGAATGAAGACGCTCGAATGGAAGACAGCGGTTTGTTTGTAAAAGAAATTCAAGTCGACAGTGCTCGAGTATTGAAACGTTTACGTCCAGCTCCTCAGGGAAGAGCTCACAGAATTAGAAAGCGTTCAAATCACGTTACAGTCGTGGTGGGAAGTAAATCAGAAAAAGAATAAGCTGATATGGGACAAAAGACTAATCCAATTGGAAACCGTTTGGGAATCATCAGAGGATGGGATTCGGCATGGTATGGCGGAAAAGACTTCGGTGATAAGTTAGCTGAAGACAGTAAAATACGAAAGTATATCGATGCTCGTCTAGCTAAGGCAAGCGTGTCTAAAGTGATTATCGAGCGTACCTTAAAGCTCGTAACGATTACAATTTGTACTGCAAGACCTGGTATCATTATCGGTAAAGGTGGTTCAGAAGTAGATCGTTTAGGGGAAGAGCTAAAAAAGCTAACTCAAAAAGATGTTCAAGTGAATATCTATGAGATCAAGAGACCTGAGATTGATGCTAAATTAGTAGGCCAATCCATCGCTCGTCAAATTGAAGGACGTATTTCTTACCGTCGTGCGGTAAAGATGGCGATTGCTTCTGCGATGCGAATGGGTGCCGAAGGTATTAAAATACAAGTATCTGGTCGTTTGAATGGTGCAGAAATGGCTCGCTCAGAAATGTATAAAGACGGTAGAACGCCTTTACATACTTTCCGTGCTGATATCGATTACGCCCTTGTTGAATCTCACACAACCTATGGAGTATTGGGTGTTAAGGTTTGGATATGCAAAGGTGAATTGTATGGTAAACGAGACTTAACGCCTATCGAGACTTTATCGAAAGGACCAAAAAAGTCAAGTCGTGGAGCCAGAGGTGGTTCACAACGTAGAAAAAGAAAGTAGTAATAAGCTCTACTAAAACGTAAGAAAGATGTTACAACCAAAAAGAACGAAGTTCCGAAAAATGCAAAAGGGCCGCATGAAGGGTAATGCCGGACGTGGTAACCAAATTGCTTTTGGATCTTTCGCTATCAAAGCTTTGGATGAATGTTGGATCACTTCTCGTCAAATCGAAGCTGCTCGTATCGCTGCAACGCGTTACATGAAGCGTGAAGGACAAATGTGGATCCGTATTTTTCCAGACAAACCGATTACAAAGAAGCCTGCAGAAGTACGTATGGGTAAAGGTAAAGGTGCCCCAGAATACTGGGCCGCTGTCGTAAGACCTGGACGTATTATGTTTGAATTAGACGGTGTACCTCTGGAAATTGCCAAAGAAGCACTTCGCTTGGCTGCACAGAAGTTACCTATAACAACTAAGTTCGTAGTCCGAAGAGATTACGTTGAAGCTTAATCGATAAAAGTATTATTAGCGATGAAACAAGCTGTAATTATTGAAATGTCAACTGAGGAGTTGGTAGGGAAACTAAAAGAGGAAAGAGCTACATTATCCAAATTAAATTTGGCGCATGCAGTATCTCCGATTGAGAATCCTGTACAAATCCGAGAAACAAAGAAAACAGTTGCGCGTATTCTAACAGAGGTTAGAAGAAGAGAACTAGAAGCATAAAACAACAATGGAAACTAGAAATCTTAGAAAAGAACGTGTTGGTGTTGTGAAAAGCAACAAAATGGACAAGTCCGTAACGGTATCTATCGAACGTAAAGAGAGACACCCGATGTACGGAAAGTTTGTGAAGAAAAGTTCTACGTTTGTTGCTCACGACGACAAAAATGATTGCAATATCGGTGATACCGTGCGCATCATGGAAACTCGCCCATTGAGTAAGACAAAGAATTGGAGAGTAGTAGAAATCCTAGAAAGAGCAAAGTAAAATGGTACAACAGGAAAGTCGTTTAAAAGTAGCCGACAATACCGGAGCCAAAGAAGTACTTTGTATTCGTGTATTAGGTGGTACTCGCAGAAGATATGCCTCATTGGGAGACAAGATCGTAGTTACAGTTAAAGCAGCCATACCAGCTGGCACTGTAAAGAAAGGTCAGGTTTCTACTGCTGTGGTTGTTCGTACAAAAAAAGAAGTACGTCGTCAGGATGGATCGTATATCCGATTTGATGATAATGCTTGTGTATTGTTGAGCACTACCGGAGAAATGAGAGGTACACGTGTTTTCGGGCCCGTAGCTCGTGAATTACGTGATAAGCAGTACATGAAAATAGTTTCACTAGCACCAGAGGTGTTATAAAACCATTTAGGATGTCGAAATTACATATTAAAAAAGGAGATACAGTAAAAATACTTACTGGTACCGATAACGGTAAGACAGGTAAAGTAGTTTCTGTTGATCTCGAGAAAAAAAGAGCCTTCGTAGAAGGCATTAACATGGTATCGAAACACACTAAGCCAAGCGCTGCTAGTCCTCAAGGAGGAATTGTTAAGAGCGAAGCTTCTGTTCACATTTCTAACCTAATGGTTGTTGATTCGAAAGGTCAAGCGAGCCGTTTAGGAAGAAAGTTGAATGAAGATGGTAAGTTGGTTAGATACTCTAAAAAATCAGGGGAGGTTCTATAATGACGTACACTCCAAGACTACAAGAGAAATATCGCAACGAGATTGTTGCGTCTCTCAAGGAGCGCATGAGTTACAAAAACATCATGCAAGTGCCTAAGTTAGAGAAAATCTGTATTAACCAAGGTGTTGGTGAAGCAACAACTGACAAGAAGTTAGTTGATGTTGCAATCGATGAAATGACTCGTATTACGGGACAAAAATCGGTACCTACGCTTTCTAAGAAGGATATCTCAAACTTTAAATTAAGAAAAGCAATGCCGGTTGGTGTTCGCGTTACATTACGTGGTGAACGTATGTATGAATTCTTAGATCGTTTAGTTTCAACTGCTTTACCTGCTGTTCGTGACTTCCACGGAATCAACGCAAAAGGGTTTGACGGTAGAGGGAACTACAACTTGGGTATCAAAGAGCAAATTATATTTCCTGAAATCTTTATTGATCAGGTAAATAAAATTACCGGTATGGATATCACTATGGTGACTTCTGCTAATACCGATAAAGAAGCTTTTGAATTATTAAAGGAATTTGGTTTACCATTTAAAAAATAGAAGGATGGCAAAAGAATCAATGAAAGCCAGAGAGCTTAAAAGACAAAAAATGGTTGACAAATACGCTGAAAAGCGTGCAGCATTGAAAGCAGCTGGAGATTACGAGGGATTGCAAAAGCTTCCTAAGAATGCATCCCCAGTTCGACTTCACAATCGTTGTAAGTTAACAGGTAGACCTAAAGGATACATGCGTCAGTTTGGTGTTTCACGTGTAACATTTCGTGAAATGGCTAACTTCGGATTAATCCCAGGTGTGAAAAAAGCAAGTTGGTAAACTGATAAAAGTTACAAAATTATGTATACAGATCCAATAGCAGATTACTTAACGCGACTTCGTAACGCCATCATGGCGAACCACAGAGTTGTTGAAGTGCCTGCATCAAATCTAAAGAAAGAAATAACTAAGATCTTAAAAGATCAGGGTTATATCTTGAACTTCAAGTTCGAAAATAACAATGCACAAGGTAGCATCAAAATTGCTTTGAAATACAATGCAATCACAAAAATGCCTGCAATTACATCTTTGAAAAGAGCTTCAAAGCCCGGCTTACGGAAATACTCTTCTTCGGCATCTATGCCAAGAGTATTGAACGGGTTAGGTGTAGCCATCGTTTCTACTTCAAGTGGAGTGATGACTGATAAGGAAGCTCGCTCATTAAATGTGGGTGGAGAAGTGTTATGTTACGTTTATTAATCAACGGAAAACGTTAAGAAATGTCAAGAATAGGTAAACAACCGGTCGTAATTCCTGAAGGAATTACCGTTGCAGTATCTTCATCAAATGAAGTAACTGTTAAGGGTAAACTTGGGGAACTATCTCTGCAGGTCACAGAACCAATCGCCGTAAGAGTCGAGGATTCAGTTGTTACTCTCGAAAGACTAAATGATCTAAAAGAATCTAGAGCTAAACACGGTTTGTACCGAGCTTTGATTTTCAATATGATTGAAGGAGTCTCTAAAGGGTATACAAAAGAACTCGAACTAGTCGGAGTAGGTTACCGTGCTTCTAACAGAGGTCAGCAGCTTGAACTCAGTTTAGGTTTCTCACACAATATTGTGTTTGAAATTTGTCCTGAAGTTAAAGTTGAAACTGTATCTGATAAGGGTAAAAACCCAATTGTTAAATTAAGCTCTCACGACAAACAACTCATTGGATTGGTTGCAGCAAAAATCCGATCGATGAGAAAACCTGAGCCATACAAAGGAAAAGGTGTTAAGTTTGTAGGAGAAGAGATTAGAAGAAAAGCAGGTAAAACTGCAGGCTAAAAATAGAAGCTATGGCACTGTCAAAAGAATATAGAAGAAAGCGTATCAAAATGCGTGTTCGAAAGAACATCGATGGTACAGCTACGACTCCAAGACTTTCAGTTTTTAGAAGTAACAAATCGATTTACGCACAGTTAATCGATGATTTAGCAGGAACGACATTGTTGTCTGCGGCTTCTACCGATAAAGCTGTTAAGGTTGAGGGGACGAAAATCGAACAAGCCAACGTTGTTGGTAAAGCCCTTGCTGAAAAAGCTGTTGCTGCAGGAATCACACAATGTGTTTTCGATAGAAACGGATACTTATACCACGGAAGAATCAAATCTTTAGCTGATGGAGCTAGAGAAGGCGGACTTAAATTCTAAGAAATTATGGCAAGTAAATATTACAACCTAGAAAAGGTGAAGCCTTCAGGCTTGGAACTTAAAGAGCGTTTGGTAGGTATACAACGGGTTACTAAAGTGACTAAGGGTGGTAGAACATTCAGTTTTTCTGCTATTATGGTCGTTGGTAACGAGGATGGTGTTGTTGGACATGGAATGGGTAAAGCTCAGGAAGTTGTTTCTGCAATCACTAAAGGTACTGAAGATGCAAAGAAAAATTTGTATCGTATACCAGTCGTGAATGGTAGTATACCGCACGAGCAAAATGGTAAATTTGGAGGATCATTAATTTTTATGCGCCCTGCTTCTCATGGTACAGGAGTTATTGCTGGTGGTGCAATGCGTGCAGTTATTGAATCTGTAGGTGTTCACGATATCTTGGCAAAATCTAAAGGTTCATCAAACCCTCACAACGTTGTGAAGGCTACCATGGATGCTTTGTTGCAGCTGAGAGATGCTCGTTCAATAGCAGCTCAGAGAGGAATTTCGATGAGTAAGGTATTTAACGCTAAATAAAGTACACAGATGGCCAAGATAAAAATTAAACAAGTCCGAAGTAAGATCGATCGACCTGAGCGTCAAAAGAGAACTCTAGCGGCATTGGGTCTTAAGAAGATCAATCACGTTGTTGAGCAAGAAGCTACTCCTCAAATTTTAGGGATGGTGAATGCTGTAAAGCACTTGATAGAAGTAGAAGAAGTTAAGTAAGAACTATTAAAGGAATCGGAAGATGAATTTAAGTAATTTGAAACCAGCCACAGGCTCGGTGAAAAATAAAAAACGTATTGCTCGTGGTCAGGGATCTGGTCACGGTGGTACTTCCACTCGTGGACACAAAGGACAAAAATCTAGATCGGGTTACTCCAGAAAGATTGGATTTGAAGGTGGTCAAATGCCTTTACAACGTCGTGTTCCTAAATTTGGATTTAAGAATATCAATCGCGTAGAGTATAAAGGGATCAACCTTGATACAATCCAGGCTTTGGTTGATACAAAGAAAATTACCGACGAGGTGACTCTAGAAGTTTTGATGTCCAATGGTTTGGCACGTAAAAACGACTTGGTTAAAATTTTGGGTAGAGGGGCTTTAACAGCTAAGTTGTCCATAACTGCTCACAAATTTACAGCTACAGCACAATCTGCCATTGAGGCAGCAGGTGGTTCGGCTACAACCCTTTAATAGGCTCTCATTATCATGAAGAAATTGATCGAGACAATTAAGAATATTTGGAAGATAGAAGAACTCCGTAGTAGAATCCTTACAACATTAGGATTTTTACTTATTTATCGTTTAGGTTCTTTTGTTGCACTTCCAGGTATTGATCCACAACAGTTAGATGCTCTACAAAACCAAACATCAGATGGTTTATTAGGACTCTTAAACATGTTTACAGGTGGAGCATTTTCACAAGCCTCTATTATGGCTCTGGGAATTATGCCATACATCTCCGCATCTATTGTTATCCAATTGATGACAATGGCTGTTCCTTACTTGCAGAAATTGCAAAAGGATGGAGAGAGTGGACGCACAAAGATTAGTCAAATTACTCGTTACCTAACGGTTGTAATTACTTGTTTCCAGGCTCCTGGATACATTGCTAATCTAAAAGCAACTTTACCTGCTGAGGCATTTTTACTTTCTAGTGGAACTTTTTGGTTCTCGAGCATTGTTATCCTTGTAACTGGAACTATGTTTGCGATGTGGTTGGGTGAGAAAATTACTGATCGTGGTATTGGTAATGGTATTTCATTGTTAATTATGGTGGGTATTATTGCAGTTCTTCCGCAAGCATTCTTGTTTGAAGTCGGTAGAGCTAACCCATTAATTATATTGGTTGAGTTATTGGTTCTGTTGGTTGTTATATTTGCTTCGGTCCTGCTAGTTCAGGGTGTAAGAAGAATTCCTATACAGTACGCTAAGCGAGGAGCAACAGCTCAAGCAACAGCTGCTCGACAGTATTTACCCTTGAAGGTGAATGCATCAGGAGTTATGCCAATTATATTTGCTCAAGCGATCATGTTTATACCCATAACCTTTGCGGGATTATCGGAGTCTGAAAGGGTGCAAAATTTTGTAACTACTTTCTCTGATTTCTCAGGATTTTGGTATAATTTTGCCTTCGCTGTTTTAATCATACTATTCACTTATTTCTATACAGCTATTACGGTTAATACAAACCAAATGGCTGACGATTTAAAACGTAATGGTGGTTTTGTACCAGGTGTTAAGCCGGGTAAGGACACAGCTACTTTTTTGGATGATGTGATGTCTAGAATTGTGTTGCCAGGCTCAGTGTTTTTAGCTGTGATAGCTATTTTACCTGCTTTTGCAATGAATGCAGGGATTAACCAGTCATTTTCACAGTTCTTTGGTGGAACGTCATTATTGATTATGGTGGGTGTTGTTTTGGATACCCTTCAGCAAATTGAAGGTTACTTGTTAAATCGCCATTACGACGGTTTAATGAAATCAGGTCGTATGACGGGTCGGTCAGGAATGTAAATTTCAGACATGATCTATCACAAAACCGAAGAAGAGATTGAATTAATAAGAGAAAGTTCTTTACTTGTTGCAAAAACACACGCTGAAGTAGCTAAATTGATCCAACCTGGTGTTACTACCCTTGAGTTAGATGCCGTTGCTGAGGAGTTTATCAGAGACCATGGTGGTGTTCCAGGGTTTAAAGGATATAGTGGTTTTCCGAATACTTTATGTGTATCACCTAATGAAGAAGTGGTTCACGGAATTCCAAACAATACGCCTTTAGAGTCAGGAACGATACTGTCTTTAGATTGTGGAGTAAAAAAAAATGGATTTTTTGGTGATTCTGCTTTCACCTATGAAGTGGGGCAAGTTGCTAAAGAGGTGCAAGATTTACTGAGAGTTACTCGTGAGTCTCTTTACCATGGAATTGATGCCGCAATTACGGGTAACCGAATTGGTGATATAGGATTTGCTATTCAGAAGCATGCAGAAAATAACGGTTATACTGTCGTTAGAGAATTAGTTGGTCATGGAGTGGGTGCTAATTTGCACGAAAGTCCAGAAGTACCAAACTATGGTAAACGCGGTAGGGGTGTTAAATTACAAGAAGGTCTTGTTCTCGCTATAGAACCCATGATTAATATGGGCGTTAAAGAGATCATCCAGTTGAATGACGGCTGGACAATCAAAACTGCAGATTTAAAACCTTCAGCACATTTCGAACATACAGTAGTAGTTCGAAAAGGTAAAGCAGAAATATTATCGTCATTTGAGTTTATTGACGAAGTTTTAAAAAATAAAAATTAGTGTATGGCTAAACAAGCATCAATAGAGCAAGACGGAGTGATAACAGAATCACTTTCAAATGCAATGTTCCGAGTAGAACTAGAAAACGGACACGTTTTAACAGCTCATATCTCTGGAAAGATGCGTATGCACTACATTAAATTGTTACCCGGAGATAAGGTGAAATTAGCCATGTCTCCATACGATTTAACCAAAGGACGAATTACTTACAGATACTAAATAAGTCAAAAAGATGAAAGTAAGAGCATCAATTAAGAAAAGAAGTGCTGACTGCCAAATAGTTCGCAGAAAGGGGCGTCTTTATGTAATCAACAAAAAGAACCCTAAATTTAAACAAAGACAAGGTTAGACCTTGAACAAAAAAAAATTCTATGGCAAGAATTGCAGGGGTAGACATACCTACAAATAAAAGAGGAGAAATCGGGTTAACTTATATCTTTGGTATAGGAAGTACTCGTGCACAGGAAATCCTTTCAAAAGCCGGTGTTGATCTAAACACTAAGGTTAAGGATTGGAATGATGACGAATTGAGTCAAATTCGTACCATCATATCAGACTACACAATCGAAGGAGAGTTAAGATCTGAAGTTCAATTGAACATCAAGCGATTGATGGATGTTGGATGTAACAGAGGGCAACGTCATCGTTCTGGGTTACCGTTGAGAGGTCAACGGACAAAAAACAACTCACGTACTAGAAAGGGTAGAAGAAAAACTGTTGCTAACAAAAAGAAAGCAACTAAATAGTAGGTAGCTATGGCTAAAACAAACAAAAAAAGAAACGTAAAAGTTGAGTCTGTTGGACAGGCACACATTCATGCATCTTTTAACAACATCATCATCTCACTTACCAACAACGCAGGTCAAGTTATTTCATGGTCTTCTGCAGGTAAGCAAGGGTTTAAAGGTTCTAAAAAGAATACTCCTTATGCTGCTCAAACAGCTGCTGAAGATTGTGCGAAAGTCGCTTATGAAGCTGGTTTGAGAAAAGTTAAAGTTTACGTTAAGGGGCCAGGTAATGGTCGTGAATCCGCAATCCGTACGTTACATAACAACGGAATTCAGGTATCTGAAATTGTAGATGTTACTCCACAACCACACAACGGTTGTAGACCACCCAAACGTAGAAGAGTTTAATCCCCTTTTAAAACCTAAGAAATGGCAAGATATACAGGTCCAAAAACCAAAATTGCACGTAGATTCGGTGAGGCAATATTCGGTGCTGATAAGTCCTTGGAAAAGAAAAGTTACCCTCCAGGACAACACGGAAACTCACGAAGACGATCAAAGCAGTCAGAATACGCAGTACAGCTTTTAGAAAAGCAAAAAGCAAAGTATACTTACGGTATCCTTGAAAAACAATTCCGAAATTTATACAAAAATGCGTCATCTAAAACCGGTGTAACTGGTGAGATTTTGTTGCAATTGTGTGAAAGAAGATTAGACAACACCGTATACAGAATGGGTATTTCCCCAACACGTAGTGGTGCTCGTCAATTGGTATCTCACCGTCACATTACTGTGAATGGTGGTATTGTTAATATACCATCGTATTCACTACGTCCAGGAGATGTTATTGAAGTTCGTGAGAAGTCTAAGGCTTTAGAGGCAATTACAGATTCTGTAAAAGCCAACGCAGGAAGCTATGAGTGGTTGGAGTTTAGCTCGGATTCACTTAAAGGTACATTTGTTGCAGTTCCAGAACGCGTACAAATTCCTGAAGCTATTAAAGAACAGCTGATCGTAGAATTATATTCTAAGTAAAATAATATAGACACGTTAAAGATTTAGCATATGGCAATATTAAATTTCCAAAAGCCGGATAGAGTATTTATGGTAAACTCGACTGATAGTTTTGGTCAATTTGAGTTTCGCCCATTGGAACCAGGTTATGGTTTAACAATCGGAAATGCTCTTCGTAGAGTGCTACTTTCTTCACTAGAAGGATTCGCTATCTCTTCTGTTCGCATCGAAGGTGTAGAACATGAGTTTTCAACCATCGAAGGTGTCGTAGAAGATGTTACAGAAATCATTTTGAACTTAAAACAAGTACGTTTTAAGAAGCAAGTTGAAGATGTTGAAAATGAAACAGTTCATGTATCTGTATCTAAACAAGATCAGTTAACTGCTGGTGATATTGGTAAGTTTATTTCTGGATTCCAAGTGTTAAATCCAGACTTAGTTGTTTGTAATATGAACGCCAAGGTTTCCATTGACATGGTTCTTACCATCATCAAAGGACGTGGATTTGTAACAGCAGAGGAACATAACGTAGAAGAAGTACCTCTTGGTACGATAGCTACAGATTCAATTTTTACGCCGATTAAAAATGTGAAGTTCGAGATCGAGAACTTCCGTGTTGAGCAGAAGACCGACTATGAGAAATTGGTTTTAGATTTGACAACGGATGGTTCTATCAATCCGAAAGATGCATTGACAGAAGCGTCTAAGATCTTAATACATCATTTCATGTTGTTTTCTGACGATCGTATTTCTTTGGAAGACGAAGAAACTGCATCCGAGAATCAGTACGATGAGGAGTCGTTGAAAATGCGACAGCTTCTTCACTCTAAATTAACTGAAATGGATCTTTCAGTAAGAGCATTAAACTGCTTGAAAGCTGCTGAAGTTGAAACATTAGGAGATCTTGTAACCTTCAACAAAAGCGATTTAATGAAGTTTAGAAACTTTGGTAAAAAATCGTTGACTGAATTAGATGAATTAGTTGCTTTAAAAGGTCTATCCTTTGGAATGGACACTTCTAAGTACAAATTAGATAACGAATAGTAGTCATGAGACACGGAAAGAAAATCAATCACTTAGGCAGAAAAACTGCGCATCGTAAAGCGATGTTATCAAATATGGCTTGCTCATTGATTGAATACAAAAGAATTAACACAACTGTGGCTAAGGCAAAAGCATTGAAAAGATATGTTGAGCCTTTGATCACAAAAGCAAAAGATGATTCTACACACTCCCGTAGAGTTGTATTTAGTTACTTAAGACAAAAGGAAACCATCAAAGAGTTATTCGGTACTGTTTCCTCTAAAGTTGCAGATCGCCCTGGTGGATATACACGTATTATAAAGACAGGTAATAGACCTGGTGATAATGCTGAGATGTGTATGATCGAGTTGGTAGATTTCAATGAAGTTTACACAAACGGTAAAGACCTTAAGAAAACCAAAACACGTAGACGTAAGAAATCTACTGCATCTAAGGTCGAAGAAACGCCTGCTGTTGAAGAAGCTCAGGTAGTTGAAGAAACACCAACAATTGAGTCTAAATCTGAAGAGACTCCGGCTGAAGAGAAAAAGTCTGACGATTCGAATGATGAAAATAAAGATGCATAAGGGAGCAACTATATTATTCTTTAAATAAAACTAAAAGGGTGGAGCTTTGGCTTTATCCCTTTTTTTATAGGTTTAAACTTTAATGAAATACCAAGCAAAACAAAAAGCAATTTTACTTCTGGAAGATGGTGCCATTTTTTACGGGAGTGCAGCAGGACTAAGAGGTACTGCTACAGGAGAGGTGTGTTTTAATACCGGAATGACAGGATATCAAGAAATTTTCACTGACCCGTCGTATACGGGCCAATTGATGTTGACAACCAATTCACACATCGGGAATTATGGTGTCCACGATGACGAAGTTGAGTCTGGTAGTGTTAAAATTTCCGGATTGATATGTAAAGATTTCAATGACCATAACTCTCGTCCGAGCTCTAGCATGTCTTTGCAAGAATACTATGAGAAGGAAGGACTTGTAGCTATATGTGATGTTGATACGCGGGCTCTTGTTCGACATGTGCGCGACAAAGGAGCCATGAATGCAATCATTTCTTCAGAAAATACCGACATCGATTATTTAAAGGCTGAGTTAGCTAAAGTTCCAAGTATGGAAGGTCTTGAGTTGTCCTCTACGGTTTCAACGAAAGAACCTTACACGTTCGGAAATGAAAATGCTTCGTATAGGGTTGCCGTGCTCGACTTGGGTGTTAAAACCAATATTTTACGCTGTCTTTCTGAAAGAGATTGTTTGCTCAAAGTTTTCCCTATGCATACTTCTTTGGAAGAGATGCTGAGCTGGAATCCTGATGGTTTTTTCTTATCAAATGGTCCTGGCGATCCTAGTGCTATGCCAAATGTTATAGCCGAAGTAACTAAGATTTTAGATGCTGGCCTTCCAATATTTGGAATTTGTCTTGGACATCAGATGATTGGTCTTTCTTCTGGATTGAAAACCTACAAAATGCATAACGGTCACCGAGGGATCAATCATCCCGTATTCAATTTAGAAACGGGTCTTGGTGAAATAACCTCACAAAATCATGGTTTTGCCATTGATATGGAGAGTCTTGAAGGTCATGATAATATCATCCTTACACACAAAAATTTAAATGACAATACTGTCGAAGGTATACGACTGAAAGATCGCAATTGTTTCTCGGTACAATTCCACCCAGAATCATCTCCAGGTCCTCACGATTCTCGTTACCTTTTTGACCAGTTTGTTGATCAAATCAAAACACATAAAAACTAGCATTAAAATGAGTTTAATTACAGACATACACGCACGTCAAATACTTGACTCCAGAGGGAATCCAACTGTAGAAGTCGACGTGGTTACTGAATCAGGTGCTTTCGGGCGTGCTGCAGTTCCTTCAGGTGCCTCAACTGGAAAACATGAAGCTGTTGAGCTCAGAGACGGTGACAATGATGTTTACATGGGGAAAGGTGTTCTTAAAGCTGTTGATAACGTAAATGGAGTTTTGTTTGACTCTTTGGTTGGAATGTCTGTAGAAGATCAAGCGGGTATCGACCAGTTAATGATCGATATTGATGGAACACCAAATAAAGCAATCATCGGTGCTAATGCAATGTTGGCCGTATCTTTAGCTTCTTCCAAGGCAGCAGCAGCCTCAACAGGTCAAATGCTTTATAATTATATTGGAGGCGTGAATGCAAGAACACTTCCAATTCCCATGATGAACATCTTAAACGGTGGGTCTCATGCAGATAATGCTATTGACTTTCAAGAGTTTATGGTTATGCCTGTAGGTGCGGAAACCTTCTCGCAGTCCTTAAAGATGGGTACAGAAATTTTTCATCATTTAAAGACTGTTTTGAAGTCGAAAGGTTTGGCTACTAATGTTGGTGATGAAGGTGGATTTGCTCCTAATTTACGGTCAAATGTTGAGGCTATGGAAATGGTTTTAACAGCGATTGAAAGAGCAGGATATCGTCCAGGAGAAGATGTTTATGTTTCTATGGATGCTGCAGCCTCAGAGTTTTATAATGCTGATGAAGGAGTTTATCATTTTCACCAATCTACAGGTGATAAATTAACGTCTACTGAAATGGTAGATTATTGGGCAGATTGGTGTAAGAAATACCCAATTCTTTCAATTGAAGATGGTCTAGATGAGGACGACTGGACGGGATGGAAAAACTTGACTGAAAAACTGGGAGATAAAATTCAGTTGGTTGGTGATGACTTATTCGTGACCAATGTAGATCGTTTATCACGTGGAATAAATGAGGGTATTGCCAATTCATTACTTGTAAAAGTAAATCAAATAGGTACACTTACTGAAACGATTAATGCTGTTCAGATGGCACAAATCAATTCTTATACTTCTGTTATGAGTCACCGTTCAGGAGAGACGGAAGATAATACTATTGCTGATTTGGCTGTTGCTCTTAATACCGGACAAATCAAAACAGGTTCTGCCTCGCGTTCAGATCGTATGGCTAAATACAACCAGTTACTTCGGATTGAAGAAGCTCTTGGAGATTCAGCAATTTTCTTAGGTAAAAATTTTAGCTTTCTAAAGTAAGAAAGCCGTAAAGAGCTGACTTTTAGTTAGTTTTTGTAGATTACACAATAGATTAACCATCAATAAACGTATAGATGTCAGATTTTGTAGAATTAAATTATGATGGTAAGGTATATCAGTTGCCGGTTATCGAAGGTAGTGAAGGTGAAAAAGCTATCGATATCAGTAAGTTAAGGTCTGCCTCAGGTCTTATTACGATTGATAAAGGATTCAAAAATACGGGTTCAACTGAAAGTGCCATTACTTTTTTAGATGGTGAGAAAGGTATTTTACGCCACCGAGGATACAGCATAGAAGAACTAGCCGATAAGTCCTCATTTATTGAAGTTGCTTATTTGGTGATTTACGGAGAGCTGCCTACGCAAGAACAGCTGAATGATTTTCAATTAGAAATAACTCGTCACACTTTAGTTCACGAGGATGTTAAAGCGATATTGGAAGGTTTCCCGTCAAAAGCTCATCCGATGGGTGTTATCTCATCTTTGGTGTCTTCACTAACCGCTTTCTATCCAAAGTCTCTAGACCCCAATCGTTCTACTGAAGAAGTAAATGGAACGATTATAAGAATTATTGCAAAGCTTCCTACTCTTGCAGCATGGGCATTTAAAAATAGAATGCGTCAACCGCTCGTATATCCAAATAATAATCTGGATTACTGTTCTAACTTTTTAAGAATGATGTTTGGTCTACCTACAGAGGAATATCACATTGATCCTGTAGTTTCGACAGCATTAAACAAGTTGTTGATACTTCACGTGGATCATGAACAGAATTGTTCTGCTTCAACCGTTCGAATCGTAGGGTCTTCCCATGCCAGTTTGTATGCTTCCATTTCTGCAGGTATAGCAGCTCTTTGGGGTCCGCTTCACGGTGGAGCCAATCAAGCAGTTATTGAAATGTTGGAAGCCATTAAGGCAGATGGTGGGGATGTATCTAAATACATAGCGAAAGCGAAGGATAAATCAGATTCTTTCAGATTAATGGGCTTCGGACATCGAGTGTATAAGAACTTTGACCCACGCGCTCGTATCATAAAGAAGGCTGCTGATGATGTTTTAGCTGCTTTAGGTGTTAACGATCCAATATTAGATATCGCTAAAGAGTTGGAGGGTGTAGCTCTAAAAGACCAGTATTTCATTGACAGAGGTTTGTATCCGAATGTTGATTTTTATTCTGGTATTATTTATCGTGCTCTTGGAATCCCAACGGATATGTTTACTGTAATGTTTGCATTAGGAAGATTGCCTGGATGGGTTGCTCAATGGAAAGAGATGCGTGAAAATGGAGATCCTATAGGTCGTCCTCGTCAAATTTACACGGGACATAATGATAGACCATACGTTCCCATAAGTAAGCGTTAGAAAATAATTTAGAAAGGCTGAGCATTTGCTCAGCCTTTTTGTTTTTTGAAGATCTTGTTTCGTTTGGTCAAATTTCCAGTAAATCGTATTGAAGGTGTATTTGTTAATTATTGGTTTTATCTTTACTACTTAGATATTCTCGTTTGGTTACAATGATTTTATTACAGGCTTCCTAATGATGATTAATTTGGAAGATATCACATAACATGAAAATGAAGAAAATAGGCATCATTGATTTAGGGACGAACACCTTCAACCTTTTAATTGCGGAAGCAAATTTGACAGGATACAAAATTGTACATAAAAATAAGATCGCTGTAAAGTTAGGAGAAGGAGGTATTACAAAAGATTTCATAACTCCAACTGCTTTTCAAAGAGGTTTGAAGGCCCTTCATGGGTACATAGAGACATTAAAAGAGCATCAGGTAGACGAATACTATGCGGTTGCAACTTCCGCCGTGAGATGTGCTGAAAATGGCGCGAAATTCGTCAAAGAAGCTAAGCTTAACTTGGGGATGCACATTCATGTGATTGATGGTAATAAAGAAGCAGATTTAATTTACAAGGGCGTCAAGCAAACCATAAGCTTGGGCGAAAAACCAAAATTAATTATCGATATTGGAGGCGGAAGTACAGAGTTTATCATAGCAAATGAAGAACAAAGTTTCTGGAAACAAAGTTACCAACTCGGCGCTGCAAGATTATTGGATACCTTTAAACCAGGAGACCCCATAGGGTTTAATGATGTGAGTGCTCTTGAGTCGCATTTTGAGAATTGTTTACAGGATATGTTTGATATGGCAGAAGCGTATGAAGTTGATTGCTTGGTCGGGTCATCAGGTTCGTTTGATACGCTTGCAGAAATGATATCTTGTAAAAACGGAGCGCCAAACAGTTGGGAAAAGAATAAATATTATAAGTTTGATATGCACGATTACAACCAAATTCAACGATTGATTTATGAATCGACACTGAGTGAAAGGTTGAAAATGGAAGGGCTAATTCCTATGCGTGTCGACATGATTGTTGTTTGCATTGTAATGATTAATTATATATTAAATAGACTTACAATCCATGATTTACGTGTATCTAGTTATGCACTTAAGGAAGGATTAATAAATGAAATAATTATAAATTCAAACCAATGGCAAAAATCCTTATTGTAGAAGATGAAGCATCTATTCGAAATGTACTTTCGAATATCATCAATGAAGAAGATGAAAATTACGAAGTCGACTTGGCCGAAAATGGATTGGATGGATTTAATAAGATTTCTAAAAACATTTATGATTTGGTTCTTTGTGACATAAAGATGCCAAAAATGGATGGCATGGAATTGTTAGAAAAGTCTGTTGAAATTCATCCTGACCTTACAATAGTTATGATTTCTGGACATGGAGATATTGATACAGCAGTTGCTTGTATTAAAAAAGGAGCTTTTGATTATATTTCTAAACCCCCCGATTTAAATCGACTACTAAATACCATCAGAAATGGTCTTGATAGGAAGAAATTAGTTGCCCAAAACAAAGTTCTCAAGAAAAAAGTTCAGAAGAAATATGAGATGATCGGTAGCTCTCCAGAGCTGTTGAAAATCCATGAAATGATTGATAGAGTAGCTCCAACAGATGTACGCGTACTAATTACGGGTGCTAACGGAACTGGGAAAGAGTTGATTGCTCATGCAATACACGAAAAAAGTGATCGCAATAAAGCCCCCATGATCGAGGTGAACTGCGCTGCAATTCCTTCTGAGTTGATAGAGTCAGAGCTTTTTGGTCATGAAAAAGGTGCTTTCACATCAGCGGTGAAACAAAGAAAAGGGAAGTTCGAAACAGCTAGTGGTGGCACCCTCTTTCTTGATGAGATTGGAGATATGAGTCTGAAAGCACAAGCAAAAGTTCTTAGAGCTCTTCAAGAAAATAAAATATCAAGAGTCGGAAGTGACAAACAAATTAACGTGAATGTTCGCGTAATCGCCGCAACAAACAAAGACTTGCATCAGGAAATAAGAGATGGCAACTTTCGTGAAGATCTTTATCATCGACTTGGAGTAATATTCATTAAAACACCATCTTTAGACGATAGAAAAGATGATATACCGGAGTTGGTTTTATATTTTAGCAAGATAATTTGTAAGGAGCATGGTATTATAGAAAAAGAATTTAGCGAGGAGGCTATGGAATCTTTAATGAGTTACTCATGGTCTGGTAATATTAGAGAGTTAAGGAATGTCGTCGAACGATTGATTATCTTATGCTCGGGAAGAATTAGTAAAAAAGATGTTGAATTATATGCAGGAAAATAACAAAATGGAAATCCCTAAGTTTTTAGTTGGAGACAACACCGATTGTCAAGATGCAGTATTTATCATTCATACCCAGTCACCTCGGTTCATATTGAATTTAGATAACGATGACGTACAATGGTTAGATGATGATTTACCCGAATTGCTGGGTACAGATAACGATGCTGAATTAACAACAGCAATTAGTGACCTTTTGGCTGAAGCCGATGAGTTCTATCAAAGAGAAATAGATCGTTATGAAGAATTGGAGGATTAGACCTTTTACCCCATGAGGAATATTTTTTGAGGACTCATGTGTAAGGCCGTTAAGTCAACCGTTGAGTAAGTGTTAAGATCAAATAAAAAAATGCTCTTTTGAGCATTTTTTTATTTAGATTTCAGCCGATTCCGTTGGCATTTTTCGATCTACTTTTTTCACCAATCCTTGAAGGACTTTTCCAGGGCCAACTTCTGTGAAACTGGAAACTCCATCAGCAATCATTTGTTGCATGGTTTGAGTCCATCTTACAGGAGCTGTTAATTGAGCAACTAGATTCTCTTTAATGTCATCAGGGTTGGTGATTGCTGAGGCCGTAACATTTTGATAAATGGGACAATCGGGAGAATTGAACGTAGTAGCTTCAATAGCGCTTGCTAATTTTGCACGTGCAGGTTCCATCAGTGGAGAGTGGAAAGCTCCTCCTACAGGAAGAACCAGTGCCCTTCGGGCTCCAGCTTCTGTCAGCTTTAAACATGCTTCATTAACGGAGTTTACCGCTCCAGAAATGACCAATTGCCCCGGGCAATTGTAGTTCGCAGCGACTACAATACCGTTTACTTTTTCGCAGATGTCTTCAACGATTTCGTTTTCTAAACCTAAAATTGCAGCCATAGTTGAGGGCTCAGCTTCACACGCATCTTGCATAGCTAAGGCTCTTTTGGAGACGAGTTTTAGTCCATCTTCAAATGCCAGAACGCCCGTCGCTGTAAGCGCAGAAAGTTCTCCTAAAGAATGACCAGCGACCATTTCAGGCCTAAAATCATCGCCCAGTAATTTAGCTAATATGGTAGAGTGAAGAAAAATAGCTGGTTGGGTAACTTTGGTTTGTTTGAGCTCTTCTGCTTCGCCTTCAAACATGATGTCTGTAATTCGAAATCCTAAGATTTCATTTGCTTTTTCAAATAATGCTCTTGCCTCCTCAGAAGCTTCGTAAAGATCCTTGCCCATTCCGGTGAATTGGGCCCCTTGTCCCGGGAAAACGTATGCTTTCATATGTTTTTAGTTATTAGCTTGTTTCTATTCTAATTCTTTAAGTTTCTTTGATAATCTAGGTTTTGGTAAGCCATTACGACTGGAGTTTACTCAACCATTTTCAATGCTTTCATTACAATTTAAAGAAGGTGGATGAAGGCACTCTTCATCGTATTGATCGTTCTTCTTTTAGCCGATATTATTCTCCAAAATATTCAGCGAAATTATTTTCAGTCTCTTGAATTTTAATACAATGTAATTCCACCCCAATTGCTTTTATAGGCGCAAAAAGCTGTTTCCAAATTTCAATGGCTAAAACTTCCGTTGATGCTCTTTTCCCCCGCATAAAGTCTACATCAAGATTGATGTTTTTGTGGTCGAGTTTGTCAACAACTTTCTCTTTAATAAGAGGGCTTAAATCTTTAAGATTGACTACAAATCCTGTATCAGGATTTACCTCACCTTTAACAGTAACATAGAGAATGAAGTTGTGTCCGTGCCAGTTTTCATTTGAGCAAGGACCAAATACTTCTTCATTTTTTACCGCGTCCCATTCTGGGTTGTACAATTTATGTGCTGAGCAAAAGCGCTCTCTTCTAGTGATGTAAACCATCCTTGTATCTCATTTTAATCGTGCAAATATAATCATTTTTGTTTCTAAGAAAGCAGAATGGTAGTGTTCTTGGGGCTTAAAAACATCCTCTTTTGAAATCAATTTAAAGTGTTTTTATCTAACGAGATGTCTACGGGCGATTGAGATTTACAATCGTAATTAAATCACGAGTATTAAAAACTTTCAACCCACAACTATTCTTTATCTTTGAGCTATGAAAACACTCGTTGTATCTGCGACTCCAATGGAGTTGAATCCAATATTGCTTAAGGCTCAAAAAGTAAATAGTAAACAGACGGGCTTGTGTACTTACAATTTAGATGGAAAGATTTTTGATGTTTTAATAACCGGAGTAGGTATGGTCGCTACATCTTTTCGACTGGGACGAGTATTGTTATCTAACAATTACGATCGAATAATCAATGCAGGTATTGCAGGGTCCTTTGATAAATCCATTCCTCTTGGAACTGTTGTTGAGATCGTAGAGGATCAGTTTTCAGAAATGGGTGCTGAAGATGGGGCTAAATTCATACCGCTATCAGATTTAGATTTCCCTCTTGATGATGCTTTGCCAGAGACTATTACAGACTTCATTAATCGACAAGGTGCATGGGATTTGTCATACCCAAAGTTGCGAGCTATCACGGTGAATACGGTTCACGGCTCAGAAGATCGCATCAAGATTACCAAACATCGCTTCAATCCCCAAGTAGAAAGTATGGAAGGTGCAGCATTTTTTTACGCTTGTAAAATGGCTGATGTTTCATGTATTCAAATTCGTGCCATTTCGAATTACGTAGAAAGGAGGAATAGAGCATCGTGGGACATACCGGGAGCTGTTAAAAACTTGAACCAAGAAATCATCAAACTACTTTCATTATGAAAAAGATGCAAATTGGGTTTTCACCCTGCCCAAATGACACCTTTATTTTCGATGCTTTAATTCATGAGAAAATTGATACCGAAGGAATCAGGTTTGAAGCGTTTATGGCAGATGTTGAAGAGCTAAACCAGAAGGCTTTTCGCGGAGATTTATCAATTACTAAATTGAGTTATCATGCGTTTTTCCATGTCATGGATTCATACGTAATGATGGACTCTGGCTCAGCACTCGGTAATAATTGTGGACCACTGCTTATCAAAACACGTGGAGAATCAGATCCATTGCCTGACGATTTAATAGCGATCCCAGGCAAATATACAACAGCAAATTTTCTTCTTAATTTTGCATATCCAGATCTTCAGAATAAAAAAGAAATGTTGTTCTCAGACATTGAATCCGCTTTGAAAAGGAAAGAAGCTAAAGCAGGATTAATTATTCATGAGAATCGATTTACCTATTCGGATAGAGGGTTTGAAAAGGTAAGTGATTTGGGTGCTTATTGGGAGCGAAAAACGAAAACACCGATCCCTTTGGGAGGGATTGCCATTCATAGATGCACCGACATTGAGACACAGAAAAAGGTGCAAAATCTCATTCGTAAAAGTGTCGAATATGCTTTTAAAAACCCGCTAGAGAGTTTAGGTTTTGTTCGGGAAAATGCTCAAGAAATGGACGAAGAAATTATGAGAAAGCACATCCAACTTTATGTGAATGATTATAGTTTTGCGCTTGGTGTAAATGGGAAAAAAGCTGTAGAACAGATGCACGAGTTTATGATAGCTGAATCCTTTATAAAATCTTCAGATAAAGCATTGTTTGTCTAACCTAATTTACGTCAAGTAAGTCAAAGTCAAAGTTGACGTTACGCATGTTAAGAGTCTAAAATACAGGATGTGAGAAAGTTTTTGAGCGTATTCTTTTTTGTTATGTCCATCTTTCCGAGCATTCAATCACAATCCAAACACAATATGAAGCAGCCAAAAGCCAACCGATTGATCGATGAAACGTCACCTTATTTACTTCAACACGCATACAATCCAGTAGACTGGTATCCGTGGGGTGACGAGGCTTTTGAAAAAGCCAAGGCTGAAAATAAGCTTGTGATTGTAAGTATTGGTTATTCTGCTTGTCATTGGTGTCATGTCATGGAACATGAAAGCTTTGAAGATGATTTGGCGTCAAAAGTCATGAATGATCGATATGTAAATGTCAAGGTCGACAGAGAAGAACGTCCTGATGTCGATCAAATCTATATGAATGCAGTACAATTGATGACGGGCAGAGGTGGTTGGCCCTTAAATTGTATTGTACTTCCGGATGGAAGGCCGATATGGGGAGGTACATATTTTAGTACCGATAAGTGGATCGAACAAATTAACACCATTGCAGATTTTTATTTGCAAAAACCTGAAAAGGCCATTACCTATGCGCAACGTTTGACACAGGGCGTGCAAGAAAGTGAAAAGGTGGTGTTTAACGAGCAAAAACCAAATTTCAGTCAGACACAGTTGAACGAGGTGTTTAGAGATTGGGCTAAAGATTTCGATTCTGATGAAGGAGGGCCCAACAGAGCTCCTAAATTCCCAATTCCCAACAACTATCAATATTTGCTCCGATACGCTCATCTGAGTGATGATAAACAAGCACTTGCTCATGTACGATTGACTCTTGATAAAATTGCCTACGGAGGTATTTATGATCATTTGGGTGGAGGGATTACTCGTTATTCAACTGACATGCTTTGGAAGGTACCACATTTTGAGAAAATGCTTTATGACAACGGACAGGTGGTTAGTCTTTATTGCGAGGCCTATCAGAAATTCAAAAATGAAGATTATAAGGATTTAGTATACGGTACATTAGCTTTTGTTGAAAGGGAGTTGTCTGTAGGTGATGGCGCTTTTTATTCCGCATTAGATGCGGATAGTGAAGGTGAAGAAGGTAAGTTTTATGTTTGGAAAAAAGAGGAGTTAACGTCACTATTGCAAGACGATTATGAGCTTTTTGCAGATTATTATAATATCAATAGTACAGGCTATTGGGAGCATGGTAATTATATTTTGTTGAGGCAAGATCCCGATTCAGTCTTAGCTGATAGACATCAGCTTAGCATTGAGGATTTAAAATTCAAAATAGTTGCTTGCAAACGTTTGTTGATGCAAGAGCGTGATAAGAGAGTTCGACCAGGTTTAGACGATAAAACCTTAACATCTTGGAATGGCATGATGTTAAAGGGGTATGTAGATGCTTACTTAACATTTGGTTATGAACACTTTTTGGATGTAGCCATTGCAAGTGCAGAATTCATTATGAAAAAGCAAATGCGAGGTGATGGAGGATTAAATCACTCCTACAAAAAGGGTCGATCAACCATAAATGGTTATTTGGAGGACTATGCTTTTGTCATGGATGCGTTTTTGAAACTTTATGAAGCAACTTTCGATGAAAAATGGTTGCATCAAGCAGATGTGCTGATGGAATATTCTGTTCAGCATTTTTACGATAAGGAATCAGGTATGTTTTTCTTTACTTCAGATGAAGACGCAGCCTTGATTGCCCGAAAAATGGAAGTCCACGATAACGTAATTCCCGCATCAAACTCTGTAATGGCTAATAATCTATTTTTGTTGGGGCATCATTTTAGCCGTAGAGATTATCACGAGAAAGCCACGCAAATGTTAAACAATGTTATGGGAGATGTGGGCAGATATCCTTCGGGATATTCTAACTGGTTGATTTTGGCACTACGTAAAGTCTATCCGTTTTATGAGGTTGCCATAGTGGGTGGAGAGGCCTCTAGAATGAGAGCTGAATTAAATGCAAAATACATCCCAAATAAGATGATCTGTGGAAGTATTGTGGGGAGTAAACTTCCCTTGCTTGAAAATCGGTTTAACAAAGGTCAAACACGTATCTTTGTTTGTGAAAATAAAGTGTGTCAATTGCCCACTGAAGAATCAGGAAAAGCTTTTGAATTGATGAATAAAAATTTATGATAGTAGTTACAGGTGCAGCAGGTTTTATAGGTTCTTGTATGGTTTCCAAGTTAAATCAGCAGAACTTTAAGGACATCATCTTGGTAGATGATTTCTCAAGAGATGACAAAAATAAAAACCTAGAAGGGAAAACGTATTCTGAAAAAGTACACAGAGATGATTTTTTCGAGTGGTTGAGCAAAAATGAAAGTTTAGTTCAATTCATATTTCATCTTGGAGCTCGAACAGATACCAGTGAATTTGATAAAGAGATTTTTGATAGGTTAAATCTAAACTACTCCAAGAAGATGTGGAATGCTTGTATAGATTACGGCATACCTCTGCTTTATGCTTCATCAGCTGCGACTTATGGGTTGGGAGAGCAAGGTTATGAAGATACACACGAGGTAGTTGATAAGCTTGCTCCATTGAATCCTTACGGGGATTCTAAAAATGATTTTGACAAATGGGCTTTGACTCAAGAGCGCCAGCCTTATTTTTGGGCGGGGATAAAATTCTTTAATGTTTATGGCCCTAATGAATATCACAAAAGCCGAATGGCCTCCGTCGTTTATCATACTTTCAAACAAGTGGGTGAAACAGGAGCAATGAAACTTTTTCGTTCACACAATCCAGCTTTTGAGAATGGTATGCAATTGCGAGATTTTGTTTACGTGAAAGATGTGGTATCCGTTTTGTATTTTTTCTTACATCACCGAAAAGATTCTGGGTTGTACAATCTAGGTACGGGTAATGCCAGAGCATTTTTGGATTTAGCTAAGTCGACATTTAAAGGTATGGAGGTAACAGAAGATATTAGTTTCATCGACACTCCTGTGGATATTCGTGATAAGTATCAATATTTCACACAAGCAAATATGAGCAAACTAAAATCCGTCGGTTATGAAAATTCTTTTCATACTTTGGAGGAAGGTGTTGCCGACTATTTAGGCAATTACTTGCTTAAGGGTAAATACTATTAATTCTTATGCTGAATAACAGCACTTATCGTATTCAAAAGACACTATGAATTATTTATCTGTTCAAGATTTAGGAAAATCCTACGGGATTCAGACGCTTTTCAAAGGCCTGAACTTTGGAATTGATCAAGGGCAAAAAGTTGCCCTAGTTGCAAGAAATGGTACAGGTAAAACAACCATCTTAAGAGCTTTAGCGGGAGTCGAATCAGCAGATGCTGGTGAGATAGTCTACCGAAAAGGGCTACGAGTTGCTTTTTTACAACAAGAATCTAATTTTGGAGATGCAAAAACGGTTTTTGAGGCGATCTATGAGTCTGAAAATCCGATGCTTTTAGCCATCCGGTCATATGAGGCTGCATTGTTAAATCCAGAAGATACGATCGTCTTTCAGAAAGCTTTTGATCAAATGGATCAATTGGAGGCTTGGGATTACGAAGTCAAGGTAAAGACAATATTATCCAAGTTAAAATTGGACGATTTAAAGCAGGAGGTATCCGTACTTTCTGGTGGACAAAGAAAGCGACTTTCACTCGCGAAAATTTTAATTGAACAGCCTGATTTCTTAATTCTAGACGAGCCCACCAACCATCTTGACTTAGAAATGATAGAATGGTTGCAAGAGTATTTATCCAAAGAGCAAGTGACGTTATTTATCGTTACCCACGACCGTTATTTTCTAGATGCTATTTGTGATGAAATTCTGGAGTTGGAAGAAGGAGATCTTTTTCGCTACAAAGGGAACTATACATATTATTTAGAAAAGAAGCAGGAGCGTCAGTCGGTTTTGCAAACCAACATCGATAAAGCAAAGAATCTGTACTCCAAAGAATTGGAATGGATGCGTCGGCAACCCAAAGCTCGAGGTGTTAAATCGAAGGCTCGAGTTGAAAGTTTTTATGAGGTTGAGAAGTCCGCTAAAAAGCGAATTAAAAATGAGAAAGTGCAACTTGAAGTTCAAATGACTCGTTTAGGTTCTAAAATTATGGAGCTTCATAAAGTTTCTAAATCGTATGGAGATTTAAAGATACTAGATCAGTTTACCTATACTTTCAAGAAGCGAGATCGCATAGGGATTGTCGGCAAAAATGGAGTTGGTAAAACCACTGTTTTGAATATGTTGACAGGTTTAGAGAAAAACGATGCGGGGAAGATTGTTGTAGGAGATACGGTTGTAGTAGGTTATTATACCCAAAGTGGGATGATGATGGATGAGGGCAAACGAGTCATCGAAATCGTCCGGGATATTGCGGAGTACATTCCGTTGATAGGGGGGCGAAAGATGACCGCTGCGCAATTATTGGAGCGCTTTTTATTTTCCAAAGATGCACAGTGGAAACATGTATCGGTCCTGAGTGGAGGGGAGAAAAAGCGTCTGTATTTGCTGACCATTTTAATGAAGAATCCAAATTTCTTAATACTCGATGAACCCACGAATGATCTGGATTTGATTACGCTTAAAGTTTTAGAGGATTTCCTAGATGAGTTTCAAGGTTGTATGATAACGGTTTCTCACGATCGTTATTTCATGGATCGATTGGTGGACCACTTGTTCGTTTTCGAAGGGGAGGGTAAAGTCAAAGATTTCCCAGGAAATTATACCGACTACAGAGCTCAGGTGTCTTCTGATGGTAAGTTGAAACAAGTGAAGCCGAAACAGAAAGAGGTTGTTGCAGAAAAAGTTTCAGTAGAGAAAAGGAAGTTGACCTATAATGAGAAGAAGGAGTACGACACCATTGAGTTGATCATAGCGAACCTGGAGGAAGAAAAGGCGTCAATTAGCGAGCAGTTTAATCACCTGGATGTAGATGCGGAAAAGGTAAAGGCTTTAGGTATTCGTATCAAAGAAATAGATGATGAGATTGCCGAAAAAACCGATCGTTGGATGCAATTAGCGGAGTTAATATAGTTCGTCTTTATGTTAGCTCACCTTCTTTTTAAAATAAGGGTTTACATAAGTTATTGCTTGAATGCTTTGGATGCTCACGGCTTACATTCACCCTTTATATTTGACTTCTACAACGATGTTATAGACGCTAAAAAAGAGTTTTACTTCTTCAAACAATTTCGAGAGTTAATTTCGAAAAGTTTGAAGCAAACCCCTGAAGCTAATGCTTTATTTTTGTATCGTTGGACTGTGTTTTATCGACCAAATTCGGCTTTTGTTCCAAATGGAAACTTTACGGCTTCTCTAGCTCTTTCTGTGCCAAGTGCAAACAAATTATTATCGGTTTCATCCATTCAATGCTTCTCTGAATCTGAGATGCATATTTTTAAAGAGTTGGGCATTTCCATAACAGAGGCAAATGATGCAGACTTAGTATACTTGGATGACATAGGGTTAGATACTCTGGAAGAGATTTTGAAATATAATTGTGTTATTATTTCCAGGCCTCATGAAAGTAAAGTGAAAGATGCTATTTGGACTGATCTTTGTGCGTTAAAGCCTGTTTCAATATCCATAGATCTATTTCAATTTGGTATCTTGCTGTTGCATAAAAAACAGGTCAAGCAACATTTTGTTGTGAAGATGCATTGAAAAAACAACAGGTACTTGTGCCGTGATTAATACTTGAAGTATATCTTAAATACAATGATTGATATCAAAGGGTTAAAAAGAGAGTTTAAGGTGGGTGCCGAAATCGTTAGAGCACTCCGAGGTATTGATCTTTCTGTATCGAAAAATGAATATCTTGCTATGATGGGGCCTTCAGGGAGCGGCAAGTCTACACTGATGAATCTTTTGGGTTGTTTGGATACCCCTACTGCAGGAACCTATCACTTAAACGGAACGAATGTAAGTCTTTTAAAAGACGATAGTTTGGCACATATTCGTAACAAAGAAATAGGTTTTGTTTTTCAGACCTTTAACTTATTACCCAGGCTGACTGCGCTAGAAAATGTAGCTTTACCCCTAATATACGCTGGTTACGAAAAAAGTGAGCGAAATGAAAAAGCGAAAGAAGTGCTTAAGAAGGTGGGTTTAGAAGACCGAATGGATCATCTTCCAAATCAGCTTTCTGGAGGGCAAAGGCAAAGAGTTGCTGTTGCTAGAGCTATGGTAAATAATCCGTCTATAATTTTAGCTGATGAGCCTACAGGAAACCTAGATTCTAAAACATCAAAGGACATCATGCGACTTTTTGAAGAGATTCATCAGCTGGGTAATACGCTTATTGTTGTCACTCATGAAGAGGAGGTCGCGTCCCATGCCCACCGAATATTGCGTTTAAAGGATGGTGTGATAGCATCCGACTTGAAAAATAGTAACATTGTAAAATTAGTTGAATCCTATGAAAATTTACACAAAGACAGGTGATCAAGGAAAAACATCATTGTTCAGTGGTTCGAGAGTATCCAAAGGGCACCTAAGGATACATGCTTATGGTACAGTAGATGAGTTGAACTCTCATATTGGATTGTTACGTGACTTATCTAATGATGATGCCATAAATCTAGAATTAATTCATGTTCAAGATCGATTGTTTACTCTTGGGTCGTATTTAGCGTCTGAAACTGAAGATGCGAAAAGTAGGTTGCCTAGCATGACAATTACAGATGTAGAAGTACTTGAATCTGCTATTGATTTGATGGAACAAGAGCTAGACCCGATACAGAGTTTTGTTTTACCGGGAGGACATGCCACGGTATCATATTGTCATATAGCACGATGTGTTTGTAGACGAGCAGAGCGATTGGTTGTTGAGCTCGCTGAAAACTTTACAGTAGATGATGTTTTTATTCAATATTTAAATAGGCTATCCGATTACCTTTTTGTGCTTTCTCGAATTTTGACAAAAAACCTCAAAGGAAAGGAAACTCCTTGGAAGCCAAAAAAAAGATTAGTTTGAGAGAGTTCATGAAACATTTGCTTGTTTTGGTAAATAATTTATATTTGCAAAAAAATAGAACAAGTTTATTATGTATTGGACTCTAGAATTAGCATCATATTTGAGCGACGCTCCTTGGCCAGCTACCAAGGATGAGTTGATTGATTATTCAATTCGAACTGGTGCTCCACTTGAGGTTGTAGAGAATCTACAGTCTATTGAAGATGAGGGGGATACTTACGAGTCAATTGAAGAGATTTGGCCCGACTACCCCACAGAAGAAGATTTCCTTTGGAACGAAGAAGAATATTAATAAAACCCCACCCAATACGGTGGGTTTTTTTATGCAATCTTTTCAGGTACATCATTCTTCACTCTTCTCTGATATCATAGATCTTTTTGAGTCTAATTGTGGTTTTTTTTCATCTTTATTGTAATTATAATCCAATACATTATGGGGTAATTGTTATTGTTGTTTGTTTCTGACGAATTATCATTTTTTGAATTTTGGCCCCCAATTTACGTGGATAAAATGATTGAATAGAGTTATTCCTACATGCTTTTTATTTACATTTGTTATCGCTTCAAAAAAATACAGAATGAGTATCATAAAAAACATATTAGGGAGTTTCTTTGGAAGTAAATCTGATCGTGATCTTAAGGTCTTAAAGCCTGTTGTAGAAAAGGTTCAGAAAGTTAGTCCTGCAATAGAATTATTGTCTGATGATCAGCTTCGAGGTAAGACGTATGAGTTTCAGACTAAACTAAAAGAAGCTGTGTCTGATGAAGATGCAGAGATCGTTAAAATACAAGCCGCTCTTGATAAGGATGAAGTTGTTGTCACAGATAAAGAGGCATCTTATAAAAGGATGGATGAACTTCATGTGAAAGTTCATGAGAAATCCGAAGAAGTTCTTAAAGATATATTACCTGAGGCATTTGCAGTCGTTAAAGAAACGGCTCGACGATTGGTTAAAAATAAACAATTGAAGGTAACCGCTCAGGATTTCGACAAGGATCTAGCATCAAAATTTGATTTTGTCAGCATTGAAGGTGATCAAGCAATTTGGGCCAATCATTGGTTGGCATCGGGTGCTGAGCAAGTATGGAACATGATACATTACGATGTTCAATTGATAGGTGGCTCTGTGCTACATGATGGTAAGGTTGCGGAAATGCAAACTGGTGAAGGAAAGACTCTTGTGGCTACGCTTCCTGTGTACCTGAATGCTTTGTCAGGAAAAGGAGTACACGTGGTTACCGTAAACGATTATCTTGCAAAACGTGATTCGGAATGGATGGGTCCTTTGTATCAGTTTCATGGATTGTCTGTTGATTGTATTGACAAATATCAGCCTAACTCCGAGGAAAGAAGAGCTGCTTATCTCAAGGATATTACTTTTGGTACCAACAATGAATTTGGTTTTGACTACCTGAGAGATAATATGGCTCGTTCACCAGAAGATTTGGTTCAGCGTCAGCATAATTACGCTATTGTAGATGAGGTAGATTCCGTTTTAATTGATGACGCTCGAACTCCTTTGATTATTTCAGGACCCGTTCCCAAGGGTGATGAGCACGAATTCACACAACTTAAGCCACAAATACAACTCCTTTACGATACGCAAAAGAAGCTTGTTACTTCTGAACTTTCAGAGGCTAAAAAACTATTTTCTGAAGGATCTTCAGATGAGGCTGGTAAGAAGTTATTGAGAGCCTACAGAGGTCTTCCAAAGAACAATGCAATGATTAAGTTTTTAGCTGAAGAAGGAACGAAAATATTACTTCAAAAAACAGAGAATCATTTCATGCAAGATCAGTCTAAAGAAATGTTCATCATAGACGACGATTTGTATTTTACCATTGATGAGAAAAATAATTCCATAGAGTTAACCGACAAAGGAATTGATTTGATCTCGAAAAACGTTTCTGAGGAGAACTTTTATATTCTTCCAGATGTTGGTACGGAGCTTGCTTTGCTTGAGGAGAAGACCAAGGCTGGGGAAGATGTAATAGAAGAGAAGGAAGTTTTAATGCGTGATTTTGCTGTTAAAAGTGAGCGGATTCACACCATGAATCAACTTCTTAAAGCCTATGCCTTATTCGAAAAGGAAGTTGACTATGTTGTTATGGATAACAAGGTGAAAATTGTTGACGAACAGACCGGTCGTATTATGGAGGGACGGCGTTATTCAGATGGCTTACATCAAGCGATAGAGGCTAAGGAAAATGTTAAGATAGAGGCTGCTACTCAAACACATGCAACAGTTACCTTGCAAAATTATTTCCGTATGTATAATAAACTGTCAGGTATGACGGGTACTGCGGAAACTGAAGCGGGAGAGTTGTGGGATATCTATGAGTTGGATGTGATTGTAATTCCTACGAATCGTCCTATTTCTCGTATTGATCACGAGGATAAAGTATTCAAAACTCAAAGGGAGAAATTCAATGCGGTTGTCGAAGAGGTGGTAGGCTTGTCTAAGTCTGCTCGACCGGTGTTGGTGGGTACGACTTCAGTAGATATTTCCGAGAAGCTATCTCGAATTTTGCAGATTCGTGGAGTAGATCACAGCGTTCTAAATGCTAAAAAGCATCAGCAAGAAGCAAATATTGTTGCTGAGGCGGGTAAGCCAGGTAAGGTTACGATAGCAACCAACATGGCCGGTAGAGGAACAGATATTAAGTTAAGTGATGAGGCTAAGGCGGCGGGCGGTTTAGCCATCGTGGGTACTGAACGACACGACTCTCGTCGTGTTGATCGCCAGTTGAGAGGTCGTGCTGGACGTCAAGGAGATGTTGGGTCTTCACAATTCTTAGTTTCTTTGGATGATAAGCTGATGCGCTTGTTTGGATCGGAGCGTATTGCCAAGCTCATGGATCGCATGGGCTTAGAAGAAGGTGAGGTCATTCAACATTCGATGATTTCTAAATCTATCGAGCGTGCTCAGAAAAAAGTTGAGGAAAATAATTTTGGTGTTCGTAAGCGTTTATTGGAGTATGATGATGTGATGAACTCTCAGCGTGAAGTTGTTTATAAGCGACGACGTCATGCCTTAGATGGAGAACGTTTGTCGGTTGATATCACGAACATGTGTTACGATACTTGTCAAATGTTGGTAGATATTCATGCTGAAATCAAAGACTTTGAAGCCTTTAAGTTTGATGTGCTTAAGACTTTTTCTATGGATTGTCCATTTGATGAGGATGCCTTCAGTACACGTAAATCAGAAGACTTAATTCAGGCACTTTACGAGGAAAGTATCAATTCGTATTCTCTTAAAATGAATCGAATTGCGCAATCTGCATTTCAAGTGGTTAAAGATGTTTATGAAGACGAGTCCTTAAGCTATGAGAATATAGTGGTGCCATTCACCGACGGGAATAAGGTTATGCAAGTTGTAACGAATCTTGAAGAGGCCTACAAAACGGAAGGTAAATCATTGATAAATTCTTTCGAGAAGAACGTAACTTTAGCTATTATTGATGAGGCTTGGAAGGAGCATCTCCGAGAGATGGATGATCTTAAGCAGTCGGTTCAGAACGCTGTTTACGAGCAAAAAGACCCATTATTGATTTATAAATTCGAATCCTTCAACCTGTTTAAGGTTATGTTGGAGAAATTGAATAGTGATATTACTTCTTTTCTGTACAAGGCAAATTTGCCGATTAAAGATTCTAAAGGTGTACAGCGTGCGCGAGTACCACAAAGTTCAGCCTCAGGCTTAACAGCTTCCAGAAATGAACTTCCTCGATACGCTTCCAGTTCTTCAACACAAAAGTCTGCAAGAAAACAAAATCAACAAGTAAAGACACAACCCGTTCGGACCGAAGCAAAGGTGGGGCGAAATGATCCTTGCCCTTGTGGGAGTGGAAAGAAGTATAAGAAATGTCATGGATAGTGACACTCGTTGCCTACAAAAAAAAGCCTCCGAATATTCGGAGGCTTTTTTTTGTTTTTGTTTTTTAATTTTAACCATTCATAGAGACGAGAAATTCTGCATTGTTATCAGTACGTTGGATACGATCCTTCAGAAACTCCATGGCTTCTAGAGGAGTCATGTCGGCAAGATGTTTTCTCATGATCCACATACGTTGCAATTCTTCTTTACCCATCAACAGGTCTTCTCTACGAGTACTTGAATTAACTAGGTCAATGGCAGGGTAGATGCGTTTGTTTGCGATCTTACGATCCAACTGCATTTCCATATTACCTGTACCTTTAAATTCTTCAAAGATAACTTCATCCATTTTAGACCCTGTGTCAACTAATGCGGTGGCTATAATCGTTAACGAACCACCATTTTCAATGTTACGTGCTGCACCAAAGAAACGTTTTGGTTTGTGAAGTGCGTTGGCGTCAATACCTCCAGAAAGCACTTTTCCTGATGCAGGGGAGACGGTATTGTATGCACGTGCTAAACGAGTAATAGAGTCTAATAAGATCACAACATCATGCCCACATTCAACCATTCTTTTAGCTTTTTCAAGCACGATATTGGCAACTTTCACGTGTCGATCTGCAGGCTCATCAAAGGTCGATGAGACAACTTCTGCATTTACAGTACGAGACATGTCGGTAACTTCTTCCGGTCGCTCATCAATCAAAAGCACAATCATGTATACTTCCGGATGATTTTTAGCTATCGAGTTTGCTACTTCTTTCAATAAGACCGTTTTACCTGTTTTAGGTTGCGCAACAATCAAGCCTCTTTGTCCTTTCCCAATTGGAGAGAACAAATCTATAACTCGTGCAGCAGTACCGGCTTTATTTTCAGCAATATTGAATTTCTCTTCAGGGAACAAAGGAGTGAGGTGTTCAAATGAAACGCGATCTCTCACATACCCTGGGTCTCTTCCGTTAATACTGTCAATTTTAGTAAGAGGGAAGTATTTTTCACCTTCTTTGGGCGGGCGAACTTCGCCACAGACAGTATCACCTGTTTTTAAACCAAAAAGTTTGATTTGTGAGTGAGAAACATAAATATCGTCAGGCGAACTCAAGTAGTTATAGTCAGATGAACGAAGGAACCCATATCCATCAGGCATAATTTCTAAAACCCCTTCGCTAGAAATAATTCCTTCAAATTCAAACTCAACATTTCCTTTATTTTCATTTCTACGATTTTGTGGATTTCGTTGTTGATTCTGATGATTTTTCGCTCTTCTTTCTTGATTTTTTTGAGGTTTTTCTTGCGTTTTTTGAGATTTTTCTTGAGCGGGTTTATTTTGAGTTGTCTCAGATTTCTCTGTTGTTATTGGAGTAATACTTTGTTGTTTAGTATCAGAAACTCTTTGTTCGGCCTTTTTGATGCGATCTAATTGAGATTCACTTTTCCTTCTTGGGCGCAAGACTCGTTCTTTTGGTTTGTGCTTTTCAGAGGATGTTTTTTCTTTAGCAGGAGGGGCTGTTTTAGTATTAGGATTCTTGTTTGGCTCCATTGCTCTAGGCGTATTCGGTTTTATATTTTGATTTGTATTTTTTTCTGTATTGGAGTTCGCTACTTCAGTCTTTGGTATGGTTATAGTCTTTGATGTAGCTTTAGGATTAATGGCTTGAACATCTAATATTTGATAAACCAAGTCCATTTTTTTTAAGGTCCTGTACTTGGGGATGTTTAGGTTCTTAGCAATATCCTGTAGGGCAGGTAATAACTTGCTTTTTAATTCTAAAATGTCATACATGTGATGTGGAAATGTTTTGTATAATGAAGCCCTCATTAGGCTTTTATTGGTGGAAAGTATACTTGAGGATACGCAGAAATTGTTTGAAAGTGTAAACTTCCGCACTACAATAGTACAAATAATATTTTAGATATCCGTCGTTGTTCGCTTAAAATAGTTTAGAATCAGCATAATGAAGTTTGCTTATTGTTGTCTGCATGATAATTTATTTTCGTGCATTTTAGTTTGTAAGATCATTCTTCTTACTTTTGATGAAAATTATAAAAAACATGCTTCAACGAATACAATCTATCTATCTGGCAGTAGCTTTTATTGCGATGATTCTTCTTTCATTTCGCACTCCTATTTACACGCTTAACGACAAGCTAATTATGGCTCAAGATGATACCAAGATGCTTATTTTAACTTTAGCATCAGGCTTGTTAGCGCTAATAGGTTTGTTCATCTACCGAAATCGCACGCTTCAAATGAAGTTCATACGCGTTGCTGTTATCATCAATGTGGTTATTGGAGTAAGGTTGTTTGTTGTGTGGAACGCCTTTCAGGTGTCTTTAAATACGAGTTGTCTTCTGATTTTATTCTTATCAACCTTCGCTTTGATTTTGGCTTATAGAGGAGTGAAAAAAGACGATGACCTTGTGCGCTCTGTTGACCGTATTCGCTAACGCTTTCCCAATTCAACAACCTCTAGGTCTTTTATATCCTTTCCATCAATTGTAAATCGAAGTAAGGTGCGTACTTGATGGAACCCATGTTTCCCTGCGGCTCCAGGATTCATGTGAAGTAAGGATAGCTCCTTGTCAAACATAACTTTTAAGATGTGTGAATGGCCACTGATGAATAGTTTGGGTGGGTTTGTTTTAATACCATCTTTAATGGAGGGAGCGTAACGCTTCGGATATCCGCCAATATGAGTCATCCAAACATCAACATTTTCACACATGAATCGCTGATGAAGTGGGCATTCTTGTCGAATCGTTTTGGAATCAATGTTTCCATATACGGCTCTGGTAGGTCTAAGGCTTTTTAATTGATCCAATACGGAAACATCTCCTATGTCTCCCGCATGCCATATTTCATCACAGCTTTTAAGGTGCTTCAGAATAGAAGAGTCTAAATGAGAATGCGTGTCTGATAAGAGACCTATTCGTTTCATGTTTATTTTTGGATTAATCGGATGCAATTTACAGTTCTTTCACTGAATCTCTGGAGTAGATGGGTAATAACTCATTGAATCTAATAATCAGTAGCTATTGTAGTTCATTAAACATTAATCTTAGTATTTTTGTTTCAAATTCATATTTTGAGGTATTTCGTTAGTTTGGCATATAAAGGAACCGATTTTCACGGATGGCAAGTTCAGCCAAATGCAATCAGTGTTCAGCAAGTTCTCAATGAAGGTTTATCTGTTCTTTTAAAAGATCAGATAACAACATTAGGGGCCGGGAGAACCGATACTGGTGTCCACGCAAAACAAATGTATGCCCATTTTGATACAGATAAAGAGTTTAATTGCGTTGAAATTGCTTATCGATTAAATGCTTACATTAACAACTCGATTGTCGTAAAAGCAGTTTTTTCAGTTTCTGAAAATGCACATGCTCGATTTGACGCTACATCACGTGTTTATGAATATTGGTTAACCCAAGAAAAGAATCCCTTTTTACAAGATGCTGCATGGTTGGTTTACGGCGATCTAGATTTTGATTTAATGAATGAGGCCTCAGACTACTTGTTGAGCGTAAGTGATTTTACAAGTTTTGCTAAGGTACACTCGGATGTGAAAACTCACATTTGTGATGTTCGCAAAGCACATTGGGATTTCAAAGATGGCGTATGGATCTTCACCATTGAGGCCGATCGGTTTCTAAGAAATATGGTCAGAGCTATTGTCGGTACTCTGGTTGAATTAGGGAAAGGTAAAGTAACGTTTCACGAATTTAAAGCTATTGTTGCAAAGTTAGATCGAGGTGCAGCAGGCGCTTCAGCGCCCGCAAAAGGACTATATCTCACTAATGTTGATTATGCAGAAGGGAAATTAAATGGGGAATAAGCAAAAGGAAAACATTATTGACTTCAAACTATTGTCAAGGGTGCTGAAGTTCGTACAGCCTTACAAAACTGTGTTTTTTGTGAGTATATTCTTTAGTATTTCTCTCGGACTGTTATCCGTTGCAAGGCCAATAATCATCGAGTATACTGTTGATAATTTCATTATTGGTAAAAACCCTGAGATGTTGTTGAGGTATACACTCATCATGATAGGCTTGCTGTTTTTAGAATCTATTTTCCAGTTCTTATTTGTATATGTGGCAAATTGGATAGGCCAGTCGGTAATTAAAGATATTCGAGAGCAACTGTACAAGAAAATATTATCATTTCGTTTAAAATATTTCGACAATACACCCATAGGAGCTCTCGTAACTCGTTCGGTATCTGACATCGAAACGATTGCCGAAATATTCTCTCAAGGTGTGTTGGTTATTTTTAGTGATTTATTTAAGATCGTCATTATTTTGATTTGGATGTTCTCCAACGATGTTGTTTTAAGTTTAATTACGCTAGCTGTTTTCCCGGTTCTTATTTGGGCTACAAAATATTTTCAAAGAGCAATGAAAAGTGCTTTTGAAGACGAAAGAACAGCGATTTCACGTTTAAACACCTTTGTTCAAGAGCATATTTCTGGAATGAAAATTGTCCAAATTTTCAATCGTGAAAATGAAGAACTAGAAAGTTTTAAGCAAGTAAATGGTACGTTTCGAAAAGCGACAATTAAAGCCATATGGCATTTTTCAATCTTCTTACCTGTTATCGAAATTATGAGTGCTGTATCAATTGGTGCTATGGTTTGGTATGGAGGTGTTAATATTCTATCAGGAGGTAATGTTACTCTAGGGATGATGATGGCTTTTGTTTTGTTGATTAATATGTTGTTCAGGCCCATACGTCACTTAGCTGATCGTATTAATGTGATACAAAGAGGTATTGTAGCTTCCAATAGGGTTTTTAAGATATTGGATACTGATGAACGCGTTTCCTCTAATGGCAATTTAAGATTAGAAAGTGTTCAGGGGAATGTTAAGTTTGAGAATATTAATTTCTCTTATGTGGAAGAAGAGCCTGTCCTTAAGGATGTTAATTTTGAAATAGAAGCCGGTAAAACCCTTGCTCTTGTGGGGGCGACAGGTTCTGGTAAGAGTTCTATTGTAAACCTACTATTGCGTTTTTATAATATAGATTCAGGTAAAATACTTTTAGATGGTAAGGACATTACTCATTTTGATGTTCAGTCTGTTCGAAAACATTTGGCCTTGGTGTTGCAGGATGTGTTTTTATTTTCTGACTCCATCTACAAGAATATTGTTTTAGATAAAGACATAAGTATGGCTGAGGTTGAAGAAGCTTCTAAAGCGATAGGTTTGGAAGGATTCATAGAGAAATTACCTGGAGGTTATAATTATAATGTTCGCGAGCGTGGAGTAATGCTCTCAGCAGGACAAAGACAATTGATCGCCTTTTTGAGGGCCTACGTGTGTCGCCCAAGTGTGTTGATTTTGGACGAGGCTACATCATCAGTAGACGTACAGACTGAGTCTTTAATACAACAAGCAATTAATAAGCTTACTGCGGGAAGAACTTCAATTGTTATAGCACACCGTTTGGCAACCATTCAAAATGCGGATAAAATTCTAGTCATGGATGATGGGAGGATTGTTGAATCCGGAAGCCATGACGATTTACTTGCAAAGAAAGGATATTACAGCAGGTTGTTTGATCTGCAGTTTAGTTCATGATATCGCGAGATGTTCGTCAGCTTGTCTAAATAAATTTATCTTTCAGAAATAAGCCCGTTGCGCTTTCTTTACAGTCGATGATGTCTTCAGGCAGCCCCTCAAATATTAATTGCCCCCCTTTTTTTCCACCTTCTTTTCCTAAGTCAATAAGCCAGTCAGCACATTTGATGACATCAGGATTGTGCTCTATGACCAGTATGGAGTGACCGTTTTCTATTAGAGCATTGAAAGAGTCTAGAAGTTTTTTGATGTCATGGAAATGTAGTCCAGTTGTGGGTTCATCAAAGATGAAGAAATTTCGTCCCTGATTCTTCCCTTTGCCCAAGAAAGAGGCTAATTTGACGCGTTGAGCTTCTCCGCCACTTAAAGTGGATGAGGACTGGCCTAAGTTGATGTAGCCGAGTCCAACGTCTTGAAGAGGTTGTAGTCTTTTTGAAATTTTAGGTTGTTCCGATTTTTCGAAAAATGAAATCGCTTCGTCGATCGTCATTTCTAAGATGTCAGAAATATTCTGGTCGTTGAATTTAACTTCTCGAACCTCATCTTTGAAACGCTTTCCATCACAATGTTCACATTTGAGATGGACATCGGCCATAAATTGCATTTCTATGGTTACTTCTCCTTCACCTTTGCAGTGATCGCATCGCCCTCCATCGGTATTAAAAGAGAAGTGCTTTGTTTTGTATCCTCTTGTTTTTGAAAGAGCTTGTTTTGCATAAAGATTTCTAATTTCGTCGTAAGCTTTGATGTAGGTGACGGGATTAGATCGTGAGGATTTACCAATTGGATTTTGATCAATGAACTCAACGGAAGATATGTTTTTAACGGCCCCAGTTAAGCTATCAAATTGACCCGATTTAGGGCCATATCCCCCTAAAGCTTTAACCAAGGCAGGGTAGAATATGTTTTTTATGAGTGTACTTTTTCCAGAACCACTTATACCACTAACGACACTTAGAACGTTTAGGGGTATGGTGACATCAATATTTTTTAGATTGTGTTGCCTTGCGCCCTTAATTTGAAGTGAGTCGGTCCAGGTTCTCTTTTTCGGGATGTCAATATTTAAATCACCATTTAAATATTTTGCCGTCAAACTTTCTTTTTCCTTTTGAATTTGGCTCAGGTTTCCGTGGAACATAATTTGGCCTCCTTGTCTTCCAGCCAATGGTCCCATGTCAATGACAAGGTCGGCAGCTTTCATGATGTCTTCATCATGTTCGACGACGATCACCGTATTTCCAATATCTCTGAGCGATTTCAATATTTTAATCAATCTTTCAGTGTCTTTGGAATGAAGTCCAATGCTAGGCTCGTCAAGAATATACATCGATCCGACAAGGCTACTGCCTAACGAAGTTGCTAGGTTGATTCTTTGAGATTCTCCACCTGAGAGTGTCGAAGACCTTCTGTTGATACTCAAGTAACTTAGTCCAACATCTTTGAGGAATTGGAGTCTGTTTTGAATTTCTATCAGCAGTCTTTTAGCAATTTCTATATCCGCTTTATCAAGCTTGATGTTTTTGAAAATCTCGAATAATTCATCAATCGGTAAATCCACAATTTCAAACATGGAGTGGCCTCCTACTGTTACGAAGTTAGCTTCTTTGCGTAATCGTTTACCCTTGCATTCAAGGCAGGTTGTTTTACCTCGGTATCGGGACAGTAAAACACGGTTTTGAATTTTGTAGTTTTTCTTTTCAAGTCGAGCGAAAAACTTGTTGATCCCAACAAATTCTTTACTCCCGTTCCACAGGAAGTCTCTTTGCTTTTTGGTCAATTCAAAATAAGGCTTGTGGATCGGTACATCCCATGCTTCAGCGTTAAATACAAGGTCTTCCTTATATTTAGATAGTGTTTCTCCTTTCCAGCAAGCAATCGCATCTTCATAAATAGAAAGGCCTGTATTTGGAATGACAAGATCTTCGTCGATACCCATAACACTACCATATCCTTCACAATTTTTACATGCTCCGTATGGATTGTTGAAGCTGAACAAATGAGTGCTTGGCTCTTCAAAGGTAATTCCATCAGCTTCAAATCGGTTGCTGAAGGTTTTAACTTTCTCATTTTCAATAAATTCAATGATACAGGCTCCTTTTCCTTCGTGAAAAGAAGTTTGAATAGAGTCTGCAATTCTCTCTTTGAAACGGTCTTCATATTTTACACTTACACGATCTATCAGAATTAAAAAGGAGTCTCCAAGCTTGGTTTCATTTTCTAATACGGTTTCAATTCGAACGATTTCATCTTCATGCTTCACACGAAGGTAACCTTGTTGGAGAAGCATCTCAAGATAGAGTTTGAGGTCTCTTCCGTTAAGTTGAGTACGCGCAAGGATATTTACTTTAGACCCCTCCTTTTCCTTCATAATGTAATCGACTACATCTTGAATGCTATTTTTTTTAACCTCAGAACCTGATTTTGGAGAGAAAGTTTTACCGATCCGTGCAAACATTAACTTGATATAATCGTAGATCTCTGTACTGGTTCCTACCGTAGATCTTGGATTTTTGGAGTTTACTTTTTGCTCGATCGCAATTGCAGGTGAAATACCTTTGATGCTGTCAACTTCAGGTTTGTTTAGCCTGCCTAAAAATTGACGCGCATAGGAGGAAAGACTTTCAACATACCTACGCTGCCCTTCGGCATAAAGCGTATCAAAAGCGAGGCTAGACTTACCAGATCCTGAGAGTCCTGTGATGACGACAAATTTGTTCCTTGGAATTGATACGTCAATGTTTTTTAAGTTGTGTAATCGAGCCCCCTTAATGAGGATGTTTTCTTTCGGACTTAGTTTGTCAAATTCTTTCATAGATTTCTAGAGCAATGCAGAGTTGCAAAATTATGAAATTAAATGACGTTATCATTTTAAGATTTGGTTTGATTGTTTAAAAGTTTGTATATTGTAACAAATTAAACCCATTAAACCATTTTGCCTATAGAAGCATTTCTACCTATTACATTCTTTTAATGTTTAACCTAAATGGTAGCTTATGCGTGTGCAAAATTTTTCTGATCAAGAACTTATTCGTACTTTTTTATCTGGAGATTCTCTATCTATAGAACGTTTGATCCTTCGTCACAAGGATAAAGTTTTTGGGTACATTATGTCCAAAGTAAAAGACGTAGATCTAGCGAACGATATTTTTCAAGATGTGTTTATTAAAGTGATTAACAAACTTCAAGAGGGACGCTACAACGAAGAAGGTAAGTTTATTTCATGGGTGATGAGAATTTCACATAACCGTATTATAGATCATTTTAGAAAAGAGTCTAGAGTCCGCATGGTTCGTCCAAACGATGGTTTTGACATCTTTGATGTTTTGGGTGAAGAGTTTGAGTCTGTCGAGTCTGATATGGTGCACTGTCAGGTTTACTCTGATGTTAAGAAACTCGTTTCATTCTTGTCTAAAGAACAAAAAGAGGTGTTGGAAATGCGTTATTATTCTGGAATGACCTTTAAGGAAATTTCTGAAGAATGTGGCATTAGTATAAATACGGCTTTAGGTAGGATGCGTTACGCTTTAATGAATCTCAGAAGGCTAAAAGAAAAACACCACATTAATTTAGAGGTATACTAATTGTGTAACAATTGTCGTTATAGAATAGAACTAAAATATATTCTATGGCAAAAATATTTACTCAACATGACATTGTCGGACTGTCGGATTCCGAAATAAAAACAAACAAACAAAACAAGGGTTCGAGTCCATCCAAAGAAGCTTTGAGATTCGTTATAGCCTATGCTAAGTCATCAACAGTTGTGAAGTCTAATTCTCTAGATACGGTTGTTCTTTTTAAGAATTAATCATCTACAATACTTATTTTATTGTTGATAAAAAGCGCCTCATTTGATGTGATCAAATGAGGCATTTTTTTTAAATTTGAGTGTAACAAAAACTATTTTTATGACGGGGTTAAAAGCGGGAGATAAAGCACCGGATTTTATTGCTATCAATGAGAAAGAGCAGCAGGTGACATTGTCAGGATTTGCGGGTAAAAAAGTGATTCTTTATTTCTATCCAAAAGACATGACTCCGGGTTGTACGGCTGAGTCTTGCAATCTTGGTGAAAACTACAGCATTTTGAAGGATAAAGGGTTTGTTGTTTTGGGCGTTAGTCCTGATCCAGCAAAAAGACATCAGAAGTTTATTGATAAATATGACTTACCCTTCAGTTTGATTGCTGATGAACAAAAAGAGCTGATCTGTGCCTACGGTGTTTGGGGTCCAAAAAAGTTCATGGGTAAAGAGTATGATGGTGTTCACAGAACTACGTTTGTAATTGATGAACAGGGCTTGATTGAAAAAGTCTTCACCAAAGTGAAAACCAAAGACCACGCCAACCAAATATTAGAGTCATACAAATAGCGACACAAATTGACGCAGTGAATTTATTCATTTGCAGATGTAAAGCAAAAAATAATTATGGAAAAGGAAAGAGAAGCTAAATTAAAGGCATTACAACTTACGATGGATAAGTTGGAAAAGACATACGGTAAGGGAGCTGTAATGAAAATGGGTGATATTGCCGCTGTAGATATTGCAAGTATTTCATCAGGTTCTTTAGGGCTTGATTTAGCTCTTGGAATTGGTGGGTATCCCAAAGGGAGGGTCGTAGAAATTTACGGCCCTGAATCATCAGGAAAAACAACTCTTTCAATACACGCAATGGCTGAAGCTCAGAAAGCTGGAGGGATTGCTGCCTTTATTGATGCTGAGCACGCTTTTGATCGATTTTATGCTGAGAACTTGGGCGTTAATATAGATGAGTTGATTATCGCACAGCCTGATTCTGGAGAACAAGCTCTTGAAATTGCAGATAATTTAATTCGTTCGGGTGCTGTAGACATCATTGTGATTGATTCAGTGGCAGCCTTGACGCCTAAAAGCGAAATTGAGGGTGAGATGGGAGATTCTAAAATGGGTCTTCATGCTCGGTTGATGTCGCAGGCACTTAGAAAACTGACAGCGTCTATTTCAAAGACCGGTTGTACTTGTGTTTTCATCAATCAATTGCGTGAGAAAATAGGTGTGATGTTTGGGAATCCAGAAACAACTACTGGTGGTAACGCCCTTAAGTTTTATTCTTCGGTTCGTTTAGATATCCGAAGAAGTACGCAACTGAAAGATGGTGAGCAAGTTGTTGGAAATCGAACTCGTGTGAAGGTTGTCAAGAATAAAGTTGCCCCACCTTTCCGTAAAACAGAATTTGACATCATGTACGGAGAAGGAATTTCTAAAGTAGGTGAAATCATTGATTTAGGTGTAGAGTATGCCGTCGTTAAGAAAAGTGGTTCGTGGTTTAGTTATGGTGACACGAAGTTAGGACAAGGTAGAGATGCGGTCAAGCGACTCCTGCAAGATAACGTTGAGCTTGCGGAAGAGTTAGAAGGTAAGATTGTAGAACAGATACAGAATTCATAGTACAGAGCCCTTCGGGGCTCTTTTTTCATATACAACGAGAAGGATGAAAATTGTGGTGTATTCACCAGGATAAATTTCCGTTGGTTTAAACTGATAATTTTACTTTGATGTTATTCTTATATTTTGTGAGACAAAAAAAGGAGCCCTAGGGCTCCTTTTAACATATTTAGGAATGGTTCTTTATTATTTACTTACTTTATCCACAATCGCTTTAAAAGCTTCTGGATGGTTCATAGCCAAATCGGCCAAAACCTTACGGTTAAGTTCGATGTTGTTTTTGTGAACCGCCCCCATGAACTGAGAGTAAGACAAACCGTATTGACGAGCACCGGCATTGATACGCTGAATCCACAAAGAACGAAAGTTTCTTTTCTTTACCTTACGGTCTCTGTAAGCGTATGTTAAACCTTTTTCAACAGCGTTTTTCGCTACGGTCCAAACGTTTTTTCTTCTTCCGAAATAACCTTTGGCAAGTTTGATTACTTTTTTTCTGCGTGCTTTAGACGCAACATGATTTACTGATCTAGGCATAATGTTTAATTTTTTTATACGTAGCGGTTTCTTTCGAAACTCTTAGTTGCTAAGTACAGGGTTAATTAATAAACGCTAATTGCGCATTACAAGCACAATTGTTGCTTGATATTTGGCACATCGGCTTCGTGTACCAAACCTATTTTTGTTAGATTTCGCTTTTGTTTCGTCCCTTTCTTTGTAAGAATGTGACTTTTAAAAGCATGCTTTCTTTTGATTTTACCGGTACCTGTTAGCTTAAAACGCTTCTTGGCACTGGATTTGGTTTTCATCTTTGGCATGATCTGTCCTCTTTATTTCCTAAATATGAGTTCTTATTTCTTTTTTGGGCTGATAAACATAATCATACGTTTACCTTCCAGCTTTGGCAATTGCTCGACTTTACCATAGTCTTCTAATTCTTGAGCAAATCTTAGTAATAATATTTCTCCTTTGTCTTTAAACAAGATAGAGCGTCCTTTAAAAAACACAAAAGCTTTAAGCTTCGCACCATCCGATAAAAATTTCTTGGCATGCTTAAGTTTAAAGTCGAAATCGTGTTCGTCTGTATTGGGTCCAAAACGAATTTCCTTAATAACCACTTTCGAGGCTTTGGCTTTCATTTCTTTTTGACGCATTTTTTGTTCGTACAAGAACTTGTTGTAGTCTACAATACGACAAACAGGTGGGTTTGCTTTGGCAGCAATTTCTACTAAGTCAAGACCAAGCTCATCAGCAAGTGCGATGGCTTTCCGAGTAGGGTAAACACCTTCTTCTATTCCTTCACCTGCTGTAAGACGCACTTCGGGCGCTCTAATTGCTTTGTTGATGTTGTGTGCATTTTCCCTAATGACACGTCCTGGACCTCTACTTCTTCTTCTTCTAATTGCTATGGCTTGTTCCTCCTATCGTTTAGTTAAACAACAAATTCGTCAATATTTTCTGTAATCTCTTTGTTCGTTAAGGCTTTGAATTCTTCCAAGCTCATGCTTCCAAGGTCTTCGCCACCGTGTCGCCTTACAGAGACTTTGCCTTCATGGGCTTCACGTTCTCCAACGATTAGCATGAATGGTATTTTACGAACTTCTGCATCACGAATTTTACGTCCCGTTTTTTCACTACGGTCGTCAATCTCGGCGCGAATATCGGAAATTTTAAGCGAATTTAAAACTTCCTTGCTATATTCCATGTACTTATCGCTAATTGGAAGTATGCAAACTTGGTCAGGCGTGAGCCACAAAGGGAAGTTTCCTCCGCAATGTTCAAGCAATACGGCAACAAATCGCTCTAGAGAACCGAAGGGTGCTCTGTGTATCATCACTGGGCGATGTTTTTTGTTGTCAGACCCGGTGTATTCGAGTTCAAAGCGTTCTGGTAGATTATAATCTACTTGAATGGTTCCCAGTTGCCAAGACCTTCCTAGAGCATCTTTAACCATGAAGTCTAATTTAGGTCCGTAAAAAGCAGCTTCACCATATTCTACAGTAGTCTCTAAGCCTTTTTTGTTTGCTGAATCTAAGATTGCATCTTCAGCCAAATCCCAGTTAGAGTCACTACCAATGTATTTTTCTCTATTTTCTTTGTCACGAAGAGAAACCTGAGCGGTAAAATCCTCAAAACCTAAAGCTTTAAATACATAGAGCACTAAATCAATAACTTTTTCAAATTCTTCTCGGACTTGGTCGGGTCTTACAAACAGGTGCGCATCATCTTGCGTAAATCCTCTCACGCGAGTAAGACCGTGCAATTCACCACTTTGTTCGTAGCGATATACAGTTCCAAATTCTGCATAACGTATGGGAAGATCTTTGTAGGATCTGGGTTTGCTTTTATAAATTTCACAGTGATGTGGGCAATTCATAGGTCTCAAGAAAAATTCTTCACCTTCGTTCGGGGTCTTGATGGGTTGGAACGAATCTTCGCCGTATTTTTCATAGTGTCCAGAACAAACGTATAAATCTTTATTCGCTATGTGTGGTGTAATGACCTGTTCGTAGCCAGCAGTCAATTGAGCTTTCTTTAAGAAATTTTCCAAACGCTCTCTTAATGCAGCACCTTTTGGAAGCCATAATGGCAGTCCTTGTCCTACGGTTTGAGAGAAGGTGAAAAGTTCCATCTCTTTTCCTAATTTACGGTGGTCTCTTTTCTTAGCCTCCTCCAGCATTTCGAGATAGGCGGTAAGTTCTTTATTCTTTGGAAAAGTGATTCCATATATTCTTGTGAGCTGTTTGTTTTTCTCGTCACCTCTCCAGTAAGCTCCTGCAGTATTGAGCAGTTTAATCGCCTTTATGAATCCTGTGTTTGGAATGTGAGGGCCCCTACATAGGTCGGTAAATCCACCTTGTTTGTAGAAGGTGATGTTTCCATCTTCCAAGCCTTCCAGTAATTCCAGTTTGTATACGTCTTCTTTTTTTTGAAAGTAAGAGATGGCTTCCGTTTTGGAGATTTCAATACGCTCAAACGTGTTCTTTTGACGCGCCAATTCTGTCATTTTCTTTTCTACTTTCGGAAAATGGTCTGAAGAAAAGTTGTGTTCGCCAAAATCAATATCGTAATAAAACCCTTGTTCAATTGGGGGTCCAATGGCTAGTTTGACACCTGGGTAAAGCGCTTCCAGAGCCTCAGCCATAAGGTGTGCAGAGGAATGCCACATGGCCATTTTCCCATTGTCATCGTTCCAAGTAAGGAGTTTTAAGGTTGCATCATTAAAGATTCCACGATTAGCATCCCATACTTCATCACCTATCTCTGCTGCCAGAACATTGCGAGCCAAACCGCTACTTATCCCTTCAGCGACTTGCATGGCAGTGGTGCCTTTTGGATATTGTTTAACCGTTCCGTCGGGTAGTGTAATATCAATCATTGCTTCTTATTTCATGAAATTTTACGAGCGTTTGCAAATATACATTTTTGTCATGGATACTAAAGTATATGGGATTTATTATCCCAGATGTACTACACTGTGAATTTAACTCGGCTTTTTGTTTGATTTTTTTCAGTTCTGTATTCGTTATTCGGTCTATAAAAACTTGGGTTTTAGCTCCTAAAATTATTCGAAAAGTATATCTTTGAAGTCTAAACATTTGATCATTATGAAAAATAGATTTCTACCCCTGATAGCGTTGATGGTGCTGTCCTTTTTCACTCTATCTAAAGTGAATGCTCAGAATTGTGATATTCCTGCTCCTTTTGAGGGGAATACCGGCGTGAATATGACAATGATGCTATTGCCTTCGTTTGTCCAGTCTTTGCCGGTGTCAGGAACAGCTGCATACATGGTTGTAAAAACTCCATCAGGAATGGTCGTAGGTTCAACAGAAGTTAATGGCTCGGATCAGACGTCACTCACAATTTGGGGTGATGATACTTTCACTCCTGAGGTAGACGGAGCGCTTTCGGGAGATGCAATTTCCTTTGCTTTAGTAGAGGGTGCAAATATATATGATGTTAGTCCTATTTTTGGCATGGGGGGTAGTAATTTCACTGTCAATGGAATCGCTTCTATAGTAAATTCCACAAGTGTATCAGTATGCTCATCACAAGATGCTGATGTTTTTGGTTGTACCGGTGAGTCGGCTTGTAATTTCGATAGTACTGCGACACAAGATGACGGTTCATGTGTTTATGCAGAGTCAAGTTACGATTGTTCGGGCGCTTGTCTAAATGATGTTGATGATGATGGCGTATGTGACGAATTTGAGACACTCGATTGTTTGTTGCCAAGTGCTTTCGTGGGAAATACGGGTTCTAACATGACGGTTATGCTTTTACCTCCCTTCATTAATTCTTTACCTATTTCGAATCCAGACGCTTATTTAGTTGCCAAGACTTTGGATGGTGTTGTTGTAGGATCTGAAAAGGTTGCTACTGTTAGCAAAACTTCCATTGCTGTTTGGGGAGATGACACCTCTACTTCAGAAATTGACGGTGCATTAGCAAACGCAGATATTTCGTTTCAATTGGTTGATGGAGTAGATCTTTATGATGTTGATATGCCTTTTCCAATATCCTACACTGCAAACGGAATGGCTGTTCAGTCTGTTGGGGCAACTTCAGTATTAAATTGTTCGTCCTCAGGATTGAATGAGATTCTCGCCTGTGAGTTAGGGGTCGTATACATTACAGAAGCACACGGAAAAGGGGATCCTGAAGATTACATTGAAATATACAACTCAGGCGATGAGGAATGTACATTGCTTGGTTTCATGCTTGACGACGAACAACCGTTTGGAGACCTCACTTTTGGTGATGTCGTCATTGCTCCAGGAGCATACTGGGTTGGAGAAGAAGATGCCGAAGGAAGCTTTGGCTCCGGTATTGGCGGCGGAGGCGACAGCCTTTACTTGGGAGATACTCAAGGAAACGTTCTGGTGGTTGCATCCCTAGATGGCGACTTAGGTGGAACAAGCTTTACCGCTGATGGAACGGGATGTTCGGCAACGCCGAGTCCGGGCCTTGTAAACAACGCTTGTACAGTGTTTATCGAAGGTTGTACAGATCCTACCGCAACAAATTACAATGCTGAAGCGAATCTAGAGGATGATTCCTGTGAATATGTAGCTGTGGTTCCTGCATGTGTTTTAGGAACTGTATACATTACAGAAGCACACGGAAAAGGAGATCCTGAAGATTATATCGAAATTTACAACTCTGGCGATGAGGAATGTACATTGCTTGGTTTCATGCTAGACGATGAGCAACCTTTTGACGACCTCACCTTTGGTGATGTGGTTATTGCTCCAGGAGCATACTGGCTAGGTGAAGAAGATGCTGAAGGAAGCTTTGGTTCTGGTATTGGCGGCGGCGGCGACAGCCTTTACTTGGGAGATGACCAAGGAAACTATTTGGTCGTAGCATCTTTAGATGGAGATTTAGGTGCCACCAATTTTACCGCTGATGGAACCGAATGTTCGGCAACGCCGAGTCCGGGTTTTGCAAACAACGCTTGTACGGTGTTTGTTGAAGGATGTACGGATGAAACGGCAGTAAATTACAATGCTGAAGCGAATCTAGAGGATGATTCCTGTCAATACGACGTATTCGGATGTACCGATGACGTTTCAGATAATTTTGACCCCAATGCGACGCAAGACGATGGCTCTTGTGAAGTTTATGAGCAAGAGGAGTGTCCCATATTAGATTTTAGCTTTGTGAATACAGGCTCTAACATGACGATTTTGTTCACGAGTTCTTTTGTATCAAGTGTTGATTTGGCTTCAGGAACACAAATCGGTGTTTTTGCAGTAGATGAGTCTGGAGAAAACTCAGTATGTTTCGGTTCTACAGTTTGGACAGGCTCACAAATTTCTATTGCCGCGATGGGGAATGATGAAACATCTGATGTGATTGATGGGTTTGCACAAGGGGATACGATGCGCATCGGTTATCAGTTGAGTGATGGTGTCATCATGGCATTGGATTCGGATTATTTTTACACGACTAACAATATTGAATACATTGTATCAGGGACTTTTGGACCTGCTTGTGATGCATATTCAGATAATACATCTTTGGGATGTACAGATCCTACCGCAACAAATTACAATGCTGAAGCGAATCTAGAGGATGATTCCTGTCAATACGACGTATTCGGATGTACCGATGACGCTTCAGATAATTTTGACCCCAATGCGACGCAAGACGATGGCTCTTGTGAAGTTTATGAGCAAGAGGAGTGTCCCATATTAGATTTTAGCTTTGTGAATACAGGCTCTAAC
>Ga0206128_1000063_pt1 | contig 128462 bp, 111 predicted proteins | sample Helgoland_Spring_7_FD_148601 | JGI IMG/M metagenome (GOLD analysis project Ga0206128, IMG submission 148601) | Pelagic subsurface seawater microbial communities from Kabeltonne, Helgoland, North Sea - Helgoland_Spring_Bloom_20160426_1 | ecosystem: Environmental > Aquatic > Marine > Epipelagic ... | reverse complement strand
GCGCCAATCATCTTCAAATCACCTATTATTTGTTGATGATGGTACTCATCTTTGCTGTTTTTGAGTTGGTACATGCCGTTAAAGAAAAGAAAGTTACAGAATTTGTTAAGACGGGTTTGGTTTTGGTTTTTGCAGCACTATTAGCAGTAGGTGCTAATGTTGAGAAAATATGGACGACCTATGAGTATGGTAAATACAGTACCCGTAGCCAATCTGAATTGACCATTGACGGGCGTCAAGAGAACAAAACCTCAGGACTGAATAAAGATTATGCGACCAGTTGGTCATACGGAATTACGGAAACCTTTAATTTGATGATTCCCAATTTGATGGGTGGCGCTTCGGGCTCGGAGCTTTCCAAAGATTCCGAAGTCTATCAAGTTTTAAAAAGAAATCGTGTACCCAATGCGAAAAATATCATCAAAAGAATGCCAACCTATTGGGGCGACCAACCTTTTACCTCGGGGCCTGTATACGTAGGTGCTGTGCTGTGTTTCCTGTTTCTACTAGGTGCTTTTTTAGTGAAGGGACGCATCAAATGGTGGCTTCTTTCATGTACGCTGTTGTCTTTTGCCTTGGCATGGGGGCATAACATGATGTGGTTAACGGATTTATTTCTCGATTATGTTCCTGGCTACAATAAGTTTCGTACCGTTTCTATGATATTGGTGATTGCTGAACTGACCATTCCTTTCCTTGCTTTTCTAGCTGTCAAAGAACTCGTTTCGAAAGCATCAGTTAAGCAAGAGATCCAAAAAGCATTGAAGTATTCCTTAGGAATCTCTCTAGGTATTTGTGCCTTGTTTGCTTTTGTAGGTCCTGCACTCTTTGATTTTACCTCTAGGGCAGACGCGAATTACCCCGATTTTTTAGTTTCTGCCTTAGAAATGGATCGATCCTCTATGTTGCGTTCGGATTCTTTACGCTCTTTGGCTTTTGTAGCCCTTACAGGCCTTAGTATTTATTTGTTCCAAGCTAAGAAGCTTAAAGCCCTTGGATTCGCTACCTCATTAGCGGTTCTAATTCTAGTAGATATGCTTCCTGTGAATCAACGCTATTTAGATGGAGATGATTTTGTAAAAGCCCGAAAAATGGAACAACCTTTCCAAAAGACGGCTGCAGACCTTCAGATTTTAGCGGATGAGGAATTAAATTTCCGCGTTTACAATACTGCAGAACGATTGGATGCAGGAGCAAGGACTTCTTATTTTCACAATAACATTGCTGGTTATCACGGTGCTAAGTTGAAGCGTTACCAGGAATTGATAGACCTGCAGATTGCCAGAGGGAACCCTTCGGTCATCCACATGATGAACACCAAGTACATCCTGAGAAAGGGAGCGTCAGGAGAATTAACTGCCACAATGAATCCATCTAGACTAGGAGCTGCATGGCTGGTGAATGATGTTAAGATTGTTGAAGATGCCGATGAAGAAATGACGCTGCTGTCTTCTTTTAATCCTGCCAAAGAAGCTTTGGTGGATCAGCGTTTTGGTTTGTCTGAAAGTTCATTTTCTAATCTGGGAAACATCAGCTTGACTTCCTATCAGCCAAACCATTTGACTTATGATGTGAGTACTCTTGCGCCTTCATTTGCTGTGTTCTCAGAAATCTATTACGACAAGGGCTGGAATGCTTATATCAATGGTGAATTACATAATCATTATAGAGTGAACTATGTGTTGCGAGGTATGAACTTGCCGAAAGGGAGTTATGAAGTTGAATTTAAGTTTGAGCCTCTATCCGCAGCTTACGGTTCGGCTATTGCTCTTGTTTGCTCTTGTTTGATATACGTATTATTCGGTTTTGTTGGATTTAAATTGGTGAATAGAGCTTGAAACGTGTACTGATCATATCCTACTATTGGCCGCCTGCAGGAGGTATAAGTATCATCCGACCTCTAAAGTTGGCTAAATACCTTCGTAAATCAGGATGGGAACCGGTCATATGCACGGCAAAAAATGCACATTATCCTTTTGAGGATGAAGATGGTTTGCATGATATTCCAAAAGATTTGGAAATTATAAAAGTTCCTATTGTAGAGCCTTATGAGGCATATAAAAAGCTAACTGGGCAGAAGGAAAAATCGGCTTTGGCTGATGTGATACAGAATGCTCCAAAAAGATCTTTTCTTCATAAACTTTCAGTTTGGATTAGAGGAAATTTTTTCATTCCCGATGCACGTTGTTTATGGATCAAGCCTGCCTTAAAAGAACTAACTGCTTATTTAAAAACACATCCGGTTGATGCAATCATAACAACAGGGCCACCCCATTCTGTAAATCGATTGGGTTATTTATTGAAGAAAAAGTACAACTTACCATGGTTGGCAGATTTTCAAGACCCTTGGACGCAGGTAGATTATTACCAACATTTCAAAATTAGTTCTTGGGCGCATAAAAGACATCGTAAGATGGAGAATCAAGTGTTTAATCATGCGGACCTGATTACCATAGTCAGTGAATCTTGGAAAACAGATTTACAATCCATCGGAGCAAAAGACGTGAAAGTAATCCCTCTTGGTTTTGATCCGGAGGACTTTCAAACCAAAGTATCAACAGACGAAAGTTTTACGCTTACTCATCTGGGGCTTTTGGGGAGGGATAGGAATCCCAATACATTACTTAAAGTTATTTCTAGAATATGCTCTGAAAAAAAAGTTTTTGCATCTAAATTTAGATTGCAACTTGTAGGTGTTGTGAATGAGGAACTCAAAAGACAAGTTTTAGAATTAAATATTTCAAGACAAGTAATTTACAAGAATCAAGTGTCCAGAAAAGAGTCATTGCGATTAATGCAATCTTCACAATTGTTACTTTTGTTGTTAAATAACGCGAAAAATGTATCGGGAAGAATTCCGGGTAAAGTTTTTGAATACTTTGGAGCCCAAAGACCCATTTTAAGCTTAGGGCCAAAAGGAACAGATGTTGAAAATATTCTCATTGACTCCAAAGTCGGGGAGAATTTTGGGTATGATGATGCGTCTCAGTTAAAAAAGTTTTTACTAGATCGTTTTGAATTGTTCTGTAACTCAAAAATTAAATTCGTTGATAATCGATTGTATGATTATTCACATCAGCAAGTTTCAGCTACATTTGCATTACATTTAGAAAATATTACTAAGAAATGAAAAGAGTTATAACATTTGGAACCTTTGATCTTTTTCACATAGGTCACTTAAATATTTTGGAGCGAGCTAAAAATCAAGGAGATTATTTGATTGTCGGTGTCTCCTCGGATCAGCTCAATTTTAGCAAAAAGCAAAAATATCCTATATGTTCAGAAGAGAATCGACTCAGAATAATCTCAGCACTTAGGTTTGTTGATGAGGTGTTTGTTGAGGATTCTTTGGAGCTTAAAGGAGAGTATATTGAGAAATATGAAGCAGATGTTTTAGTTATGGGTGATGATTGGGTGGGTAAGTTTGATGAATACAAACGGGTTTGTGATGTTGTTTATCTGGACAGGACTCCGTCGATTTCTACAACAAAACTGATTGAAATTATCAAAAGTTAATGAGCGAGAGGAATTCATTTTTTAAACGTTTTAAAGGCTGGTTATTAAGTGCGTTTCTTATTGACTTAATCACCTTGTTTACTCGTTTGGTTGAATCTTGTTTTACAAAGGAGAAACATCTGTTAACGATATTTTTCACGGAACATAATTTTGCTGACAACAGTCGTTATTTTTTAGAGTATTTAGCATCTAACAAAGATCATAATTATGAGTTGAAAGTACTGGTTAAGGATAAATCTCTTTTTGATAGGCTCTATCTTTTGTATCCTGACATCACCCATTATGCAAAAAGTTTATCCGGTCTGAATCTCTTTCTCAAAACAAAAAACTTGGTCATTTCTCACGGCTCAGATGCTTCTTATTTTTTCCCATATTACTTAGATGTAAAGTCAAAAAATATCATCAATTTATGGCATGGTATCCCACTTAAACGCCTGAGCTTACAAGTGAAAGGTATTCGTGAATCAAAGACAAGAAATAGATTTCAAAAATTTAGTTCTATATGTGCTGCATCCACATTTGAACAGTTTCTTCTTGCTTCTTGTTTTGACATGCATATAGATGATGTGTGGGTGACGGGTACCCCCAGAAACGATTATTTACTTCACCCCAATAACGATTTAGTAAAGAATCACGTCTATCTGAATAAAAAAGTAATTCTTTATGCGCCTACCTGGCGTGAGTATGGAGAACGTTCTTCATTTTTCCCTTTTGAGGATAAAGATTTGGAAGGTTTAAATGCTTTTTTAGAAACACAGGATGCATATTTGTTAATGAGAGGCCATCGGGAAGAAATGGAGCGGATAGCCGATAACTATGGAGAGCATAAGTTAAGTAGAATCTTACCTGCCCATCAGGAAATTTTTCCGGATGCACAACGGTTACTTGCTCATGTAGATTTATTGGTAACGGATTACTCGTCGATTTATTTAGATTTTATTCTGCTTGATAAACCGATGATTTTCATACCGTATGATTTGGAAGCATATCAGTCCTATAGAGGTTTCTTATTCGATTATGATTCACATACACCTGGCGATAAGGTGTTTTCGCAAGCTGAATTTGTCGAAAGTTTAGGGCTTGCATTTAATGATCCTCAGCGCGATGCCTCTGAGAGAGCTCGCGTCAGAAAAATATTTCATAAATATATAGATGGTCAGTCATCAGGTCGAATAGTTGCTCAGATAAATAAAATGAATAGCTAATGGGTGTCGTTCAAAAACAAGGAACAAGAGTGGCTTATGTGAGTTTTTTAGGCGTGGTTGTAGGCGCGCTAAACACCATGTTTGTATACCCGAATGTTTTGGGCGCCGAACGACATGGCTTGATAATGCTTATCTTAACAATTGCTTCTGTAATTGCCCAGTTCGCACACTTAGGAATCCCCAATACCATCATACGTTTTTTCCCCTATTTAAAAGATCAGAAAAAATACATTTATCGATTGGCTTTGCAGATTCCGTTAATGTCTTTAACACTATTCTTTTTGGGAGCTTTTTTATTTGGCGATTATTTTTATCACAGTTATGCGAACAAGAATCCACTATTTGACCAACATCAACCTCTTCTAATCCCTTTGGTTGCTTCGCTGGTGTTTTTTGAAGTTTTGTTGAGTATTTCTAGATCTGAGTTGAAGACTGTTTTCCCAGCCGTTTTAAGGGAGTTTGTATTGAGAGTCATGACGTTTCTTCTTTTGGGTGTTTATTTCATGAGTTGGATTGATTTTGATCAGTTTGTATATATTTGGCTTTCTCTTTACGGGCTTAATGTCTTCCTGTTTTCCATTTATTTGTTTCGCTCTAATCATTTAAAATTTGAGTTTGGTTTTCCTCTCCTGCCTGAAAGCACGTTGGCTAAAAAAATGTTTCACTATGCTGGTATTACATTATTAACATCTTCGGCAGCCATATTGGTTAATAGAATTGATGTGTTGATGCTGGGGCATTATTTAAAGCTTGAAAATATAGCGTTTTATACGGTAGCCTTTTTTATGGCTACCCTTATTGAAATTCCAGCAAGATCTATTTTGCAAATTGTTAAACCATTGCTTGCAAAGGCATGGTCGGATGGGGATATGAGAGAGATTGCCTCTCTTTATAAGAAAACATCTATCAACCAGATGATTGTTGGCTTATTGATTTTTATAGGCATTTGGATGAGTATTGATGATGTTCTGACTTTCGTCCCTGAGAAATATCAGGGCATCCAAATGGTGTTCTTTTATGTGGGATTGGCAAAATTAATAGATGTGTCAGCTGGAGTTAACGGAACCATCATAGCGACATCTGATAAGTACCGATTTGATCTGTATATTAATTTGATTTTGATTTTGGTTACTGTAGTAACGAATGTCATTTTTATTCCTAGATATGGAATTGAGGGTGCGGCTATGGCAACTGCCATAGCTATATTGATTCATAATGTGGTAAAGACCCTTGTTTTATATTCTTTTTATAAAATCCAACCCTTTCAAAGGGCTACTTTAAAATTGCTTGCAATAGCTCTGGTAACTTTTTTTATCGTAGAATTTATTTCTTTTGATGGTATTCAAGTAGTGTGGTTAAGAATCCTATTAAGATCCTTGTTGACCTCTTTACTATTTTCTCTAGCTGTTTTGGGACTCTCAATCAGTGAAGATGTAAATGCATTATTTAAAAAGTACATTCGTTTTTATAAGTAGGAGATATGTCATCACCATTTTTGCTGTTGGAGTCATGGCCTTGTTGTCTTTGTGAAAGTTGATTAACTTTTTATTCAATTTGTTAAAACGTCTATATTTACAATAAATTAATCGGCCCCACCATGAACAAATTGCTTCCAAATTTTTTGGTTGTAGGAGCTATGAAAGCTGGATCTACAACTTTAATGGATTATTTAGTTAGTCATCACGAAGTTGGAATCCCTGATGAAGAAATCAATTACTTTGATAAGATCTAAATTATAACAAAGGAGTAGATTGGTACTCTAATTGGTTTAAAAATTATGCACCAAAAAAGGTCATTGGAGAAAAAACTCCTGCATATTGCTATGATCCCAAAGCTGCAAGACGCATGTATGAGCAAAACCCAAACATGAAGCTTGTTTGGATTCTTCGCAACCCCGTAAAAAGAACCTATTCTAATTACTGGCACTATATTAGGATTGGTAAAGAAATATTAACTGTTGAGGAGAGCTTAAGGCTAGAAGATGAACGTGTTAAAAAGGATATTTATAAAGGGTATTTTAGATGAAGTGTTTATGCGGATCAGATAGAGCGTTTTTTGGAGTATTTTACTATGGATCAAATGCACTTTATTATTTTTGAGGAATTTATTGAAAATCCTGATAAAGGTTTAAACGACTATCAGAGTTTTTAGGTATAACTTCAACAAACTTTACACAGAAACCTTTGGTTTCAAATAAAGAGTACAAACCGCTTTGCATTTCTGCATAATACTATGCCCGCCAATGGTTTGGCTATGGGTTTGTCCATAAGGTAGTTCACAACCTTAATAAGTGGCTTGGAACTAATTACACTCCAATTAATGAGAAATTAGCCCAAACTTTGTATTTGAAGTTTGAGCCTGAGAATAATAGATTGGAGAGATTATTGGATCGAGATTTATCCTTTTGGAATAAGAAAAAGTAATATCTAATGATAATAAAAAAGCCTTCGTAATGTTACGAAGGCTTTTTGTGACTTGGCTGGGGCTCGAACCCAGGACCCTCTCCTTAAAAGGGAGATGCTCTACCAACTGAGCTACCAAGTCAAAACGAGGTATGTGTAAAGTGACTTGGCTGGGGCTCGAACCCAGGACCCTCTCCTTAAAAGGGAGATGCTCTACCAACTGAGCTACCAAGTCAAAATTTTAAAGTGCCTAGAACAGGAATCGAACCTGCACGACCAAAGGTCATACGCCCCTCAAGCGTACGCGTCTACCAATTCCGCCACCTAGGCATTGTTGATCGTTATGCTGCCTTGCTTTGTGAAAAGCGATGCAAATATAAGGTCATTATTTTACAAGACCATACGTCTTTTGAAGTTTTATTCTGTTTTTTTAAGAAACTGTAAATCCTGCTTATTCGATGATTGGAGAACGTTCAAAAATTGCATTTTCATCAAATAGCTTGCGGTAGGTTTTGAGGTCGTGATAGCTTTTTGCGCCCATTGATTTGCTGATGTGTATCATTTTCGGATTGAAGTCTCCTATCCAAGTCATAATCACCTTTTTATAGTTAGGACGTTTGGTCCGTAAATGCTCTGCGGCAGCGTTTAGTATGTAAGATTCCATACCCAGACCCTGAAATTTTGGAGTGACTCCAAACACGATTCCCCAAACATATTTTGGTTTGCTGAACAACTTTTGCAACAGGAATTTTAGTTTACCCCACAAGTTAAAGTTTCCATTGGTGACTTTAAAATACTGATTTAGTTCGGGTAGCATGATGACAAAAGAGATGGGTTTGTTCTTGTAATAGGCGTACCAAATCAAGTCGGTCTCCATTACAGGTTTTATTTTTCGCATCATAGCCATGGCTTGTTTGCTTGACATTTCTTTGAAATTATCGTGTGTTACCCAAGCTGAGTTGTACACCTCTCTAAAATCTTCGGCATACTTTTCTAGGTTGTTTTTGTTGATGCTTTCAAGTTTGTAATCCTTGTTCAGTTTGATTCGCTCAAATTTATTGATGTATTTCTCAGGTAATTTTTGAGTGAGTGGCATTATGAAGTTGTGCTGATTGAAGTAGGTTTGGAAACCGTAGTTCTCGAAAAATCCTTGATAGTAAGAAGGGTTGTAGCTATTCGCATAGATAGGCGGATGTTCAAATCCATTGACCAACAAACCCCAATAACGATCCTTTTCACCAAAATTTACGGGCCCGTCCATGGCTTCCATGCCTTGATCTGTCAGCCAATTTTTACAGGCATCAAACAACGTAAAGGCTGCTTTTTCATCATCGATACATTCAAAGAAACCCATTCCTCCGGTGGCTTGTTTAAATGTGTGTGCTTTTTTGCCATCTACAAATGCAGCCACCCTACCTATGGTTTCTCCGTGGTTGTTTTCTAGTAGAAATCGGATTGCTGATCCGTCCGTGAAAAAGTTGTTTTTTTTTGGGTCAAAAACGGCTTCTACTTCTTGTTTTATATGTGAAATCCAGTTGGTGTCTTTCTTGTAAATCAAGTGGGGGACTTGATGGAATTTTTTTACTTCAATTGAATTAGAAACTTCAACGATCTTCATGCTTTGGGCTTTAGATGTGGTGATTAATTTTATCTTTGTTTCTGTATTGATATGCAATTTTACAATTTAAAAAGCAATGCATGAAAAATAAGCTCGTAATTGTTACGGGGGCTTCCTCGGGAATCGGAAAGGCTTGTGCCATTGAATTTGCTCAGAAAGGAGCTAACGTGGTTTTGGTGGCACGTTCACAATCAAAGTTGGAAGAACTTGCTGTGCAGATTTCATCTTATGGAGTTCAGGTACTTTCTGTGGTTGCTGATGTAAGTCGTGAAGAAGATTGTAAAAAAATGGTAGAAAAGGCACTCCTTAAATTTGGTAAAATTGATGTTTTGGTAAATAATGCAGGTATTTCAATGCGGGCGTCGTTTTCTGATATTGATGTTTCTGTGCTTAAAAAAGTGATGGACGTTAATTTTTGGGGTACGGTATATTGTACCCGTTACGCCTTAGCGAGTATTATTGAGAATAAGGGTTCCGTTGTTGGGGTTTCCTCAATTGCGGGCTATAAAGGTTTGCCCGGAAGAACGGGGTATTCGTCATCAAAGTTTGCCATGCATGGCTTTCTGGAGTCTTTGCGTTTAGAAAATTTGAGTCATGGATTGCATGTTTTAATTGCGTGTCCTGGATTTACAGCTTCTAACATACGTAACACGGCTTTAACGGGTGATGGAACCTCTCAGGGAGAAACACCCAGAGATGAGCAAAAAATGATGCAGCCTGAAGAGGTTGCCGCTTATATCGTTAATGCTGTAATAAAGAGAAAAGATCGGTTGACATTGACCTTTAATGGCAAGCTAACCGTTTTGTTGAATAAGTTTTTCCCTAAGTGGGTTGATAAGTTAGTCTACAACCACATGCGTAAGGAAGTTGATGCCCCTTTTAAATGAAAGTTATACTTGTAGGATATATGGGCTCTGGGAAGAGTGTTGTGGCTAGTAAGTTAGCCGAACTACTCGGTTATCAATTCATTGATACCGATGAATGGATTGAGGCGAGAGCTTGTAAAACAATTCCTGATATTTTCTCTGAAGACGGTGAAGATGTCTTTAGACAAAAAGAAAAAGAATGTCTTGAATTTTTGATAGATCATGACGATGTGGTTTTATCCACTGGTGGAGGTATGCCCTGTTACAACCAGGCTATTGAGTTGATGGTTGAATTGGGTGAAACGATTTATTTAGATGCCAGTATCGAAACGTTAACATCTCGCTTGTGGACCGCGAAGTCAGGAAGACCTATTCTCAAGAATTTTAAAGATAAAAATGAATTAAAAGTCTTTATTTCAAAACATCTTTCTGAGCGAGCAGACTGTTATCAAAAATCAAAGTATTGCATACGTGTTGACGATAAGTCTGTGGAGACCATTGCTCAAGAGATAAAATCAGCTCTTTGATTTAACGCGAAGTTTTTCAGTTTTTAGAATCCTTTTTATTCGTATCGTAAGGCTTTTATTGGGCTTACCTTTTCAATAAGTATCGATGGGATAATGAGCATGCTCATGCATATGATGATGCTGGAGATATTGATCATTGCCCAATTCTCTGGAGACATGAGGACGGGAAGTGATTTTACATAATAGTGCTCGGGGTCCAGTTGTATGGGAGCAAAAAAGTACTGTATCCCAATTAAAAAGAGCCCAATGGTGTTTCCAAGGATCAAGCCTTTACGAAGCAGGTAAAAAGCGTGATAAAGAAATATTTTTTTGATTGATATTTGAGTTGCACCTAGTGCTTTCAATAAGCCGATCATTTTTGTTCTTTCTAGTATGATGATGAGAAGGGAACAGATCATGTTGATGCAAGCTACGATGACCATGATCAGCAAGATGATAGCGATATTCATATCAAAGAGTTTGATCCAGTCAAAAATTTGCGAATAATTATCTCTAGCGCTTATGATGCGTGTATCGAACGGACTGTTGTTTTCAACTTCAGTGAGAACGTTCTGACTGTCATGTCCTTTTTTTATTTTAAGTTCTATGGCGCTGCATTGATTGTCAGACCAACGATTCATTTTTCTTAAATGTTGTTGGTCAACAAAGACATAATAGTCATCAAACAATTCGATACCTGTCTCATAAATACCTTCAATACTGAATTTTCGGACAAAGGGTTGGTTGTGGTTCTTTCCTTGAAAATAAAATAGGGCTTCTTGATTAACTCCCAGGCTTAGTTTCTGACTTAAGTTCTTTGAGATAACAACCTGATTGCTTTTTTTGGAATCAGAATACTTAGGATGCGTTCCGTCAATAATATGGTTCTGAATGAAACTCCAATCAAAGTTTTCATTGACGCCTTTTGCAATGATTCCTTCAAATTCGGTATCTGTCTTTATGAGACCATTTTTAGTGATTTGTGTTTGGATGCGCTCCACACCATCTATGTTGTGAAGTCTATGAATTAGAGCACTGTCAGCGACAATTGGAGCAACTTCCAAAGATTGATTTAAGTCTAAAACAGTTACTTGAATATCAGATGTAAATCCGGTAACTTTAGCACTGATTTTTTCTTGCAAACCTTTCCCGGTAGCAATCGCTAAAATCATAACTGTGATGCTTAAGCTTACCGCAGCAATGGCCATTTTCAAAATAGGTTTTGAGATGGAATGCTGAAGATTTTTTTCGGTGTGTAGGCGTTTCGCTACAAATTTTTCAAAATTCAAGTGGCTATGCTTTATCAATGTGTTTCCAAATATACTAAAATGAAGTTATTGATGGGCTTCATTCTTGTGATGCTATTTTCTTGCCAGGCCCAACAATCATCCGGTAACATGATTACTGGAGCAGCTCAAGTAAATAGTTATTTACCTCTTTTGAAAGGTAAAAACATTGCTGTTGTCGCAAATCAAACCTCTGTGGTTGATGATATTCATTTGGTGGACACTTTACTTGCTCGATCTGTAGCGATAACTAAGGTATTCGCTCCTGAGCATGGTTTCAGAGGTGCTGCAGATGCAGGTGCGGCGTTTGGTCATACAACAGATCTAAAAACAGGAATTCCAATATTATCCCTTTACGGGAAAACCAAAAAACCGACGAAAGCATTTTTAGAGGGTGTTGATTTGATAATTTTTGACATTCAAGATGTGGGGGCTCGATTTTACACTTATATTTCTACATTACATTACGTTATGGAAGCATGTGCAGAAAATTCCATTCCGTTGTTGGTCCTAGATAGACCAAACCCCAACGGTCACTATATGGATGGCCCTGTTTTAGATACGTCCTACCAATCCTTTGTTGGAATGCATCCGATTCCTATCGTTCACGGGATGACTCTTGCGGAGTATGCTCAAATGATAAATGGAGAATTTTGGCTACGTGATTCTTTACAATGTATGTTGAAGTTACAGCCGATGTTGAATTACAGTCGATACAAGCCTTACACTTTGCCTATAAAACCCTCGCCAAACTTACCCAACTCTCAATCTGTTTCTTTATACCCTTCTTTGTGTTTTTTTGAAGGAACAGATGTTAGCGTTGGAAGGGGTACTTTAAAACAATTTCAGGTGATTGGCTCTCCAAAATTAGATTCGTGTTCATACGTTTTCACTCCGATATCTCGTGATGGGGCGAAATTCCCTAAACATGAGAATGCTGTATGCTGTGGCTGGAATCTTAGTAGTTTCAAACCCGAGGATGGAATTCATTTGGATTTTCTGATTGAGTGTTATCATCAGTATAGTTCCAAAGGTGTTGCGTTTTTTAATTCCTTTTTTGACAAATTAGCTGGGTCAAACAAGTTGCGTATCCAGATTGAATCTGGATGGACATCAAATCAAATCAAAGACAGCTGGAAAGTTGGATTGGAGCACTTTAAAAATAAAAGAGCCAAGTATTTAATTTACCCTTAAGTTGCCAACAACAAGTTGAAGGGATTTTAGCCACAAGTGTTTGCCAAAGGCTAGGGGGCTTCAGATCAAACGTAACATTTCTTTCATCACATCTTCAGAATCCCAAATCTGATCGATGTTTGGTTTACTCATGATTGTTTGCATCAGTTTTTCTTGTTTCATACCGATGACCCAGGCATCAGCGTAAGAAATATTTGTAAAGCTAACCATAGAGTAGAGCGGGATCCATTTGTCGGGATACCGTTGTGTGAATTTCTGTTCTATTTTTTTCTGTAGTAAGAATTCAGCTTGGGCTGTTTTGTCACGCATGACAATGAAGTTGTGCATGGAAAGATCTTGGACTCCGTCTCCATTGGGTTTACGTACTCTCGAATATTCTTCAAAACAAGTTTTGAAGTTGTTGTTGTGTTTGTCTAGCAATTCATCCAGTACTCTACAATCTTCGAATCCAGCGTTCATACCTTGTCCGTAAAAAGGTACCGTGGCATGGGCTGCATCTCCGATTAAAACGGTTTTATCTTTTACGTGCCATGGGAAGGTTCGCATGATGGCCATTGAAGAAGTTGGGTTTGCAAAAAATTGTTCGCATAAATCCGGAATGAGAGGAACTAAGTCCGGGAACGTTTTCTCGAAGTACTCTTGAACATCTTTGTTTGTGTTGAGCTCTTCAAAGGAATTGTCTCCTTCGTATGGTGCAAATAAAGTGCAGGTATAACTGCCGTCTAAATTGGGAAGCGCTATGAGCATAAAGTTGCCTCGAGGCCATATATGTAAGGCGTTTTTCTCCAGTTTGTGAGTTCCATTGGTGTGGGCTGGAATGACTAATTCTTTGTATCCGTGCTCGATGTATTGTTGAGAGTATTGCTGCCTACTTCGTTTAAGCATTTGACTCCGAACAGCCGAAAAGGCACCGTCAGCACCTATTATTAAATCAGAATTAATGGAGATTTTTTCCTTCGAATTTGTGTGCTCGAAGGTGGCATTTCCAGTGTCAAAGTCAACGTCTTTACATTTTTGATTGCAATGAATTTCAACACCTAATTTCTCAGCCATTTCCATCAAAACTAAATTCAGTTTTGATCGGGAGACTGAGTAGATTGCTTGACCGGGGTTTCCGTAGGCTTGTTCAGATAACTCTCCATGTACATCGTGCATGATTCTTTTGTACATGGGAATTGCTATCTTTTCCACATTTTCGGCTGCACTTACTTTTTTCAGAGCTGACCAACCTCTTTCTGATAGAGCCAAGTTGATAGATTTTCCAGCAGTAATTTTAGCCAATCGCAAGTCATCTCTTCTTTCGTAGATGGAGGTTTGGAAACCTCTTTTTTGCATATATAGTGCGCACAGTGATCCAACCAATCCAGCCCCGGCGATGGTTATTTTTCTTTTCATAAGCTGGAGGTTAATAGGTTGTAAAATTTATACACATCGGAATAACTGTTGTATAACGGAACGGGTGCAATTCGAATGACATCGGGTTCCCGCCAATCTGCAATAACCCCTTTTTTTGTGAGCTCATCAAATAGAATTTTGTTTCCTTTTGTTACTTGAATGGAAACTTGACAACCTCTCTTTTCGGGTGTGATGATCTTTATTTTATCGGAATCGATGGTTTCTAACAATTCGATGAGGTAATTTGTTAGATTTTTTGATTTTTCAATTAATCTGTCCATACCTGCTTCCTTAAAAATACTTAAGGATGCACGTATAGCAGCTAAGGATAAAATGGATGGATTACTAAGCTGCCAACCTTCAGCAGTAGGTATAGGTTCGAAATCATCAGGCATTTGAAATCGATTTTCTTTGTTGTGTCCCCACCAACCTGCAAACATTGGTAAATTACTTTTGTGATGTTTTTCATGAATAAAGGCACCCGCAATCGATCCTGGACCAGAGTTTAGGTACTTATAGGAACACCAAACAGCAAAGTCAACGTTCCAATTGTGAAGTTTTAGTTTCACATTACCTGCGGCATGAGCTAAGTCGAAGCCTACGTAAATATGTTCTTTATGTGCTAAGTTTGTTAGTGTTTTCATATCGAAAACTTGTCCCGTATAATAGTTGACACCACCCAGCATAAGTAGTGCAATTTCATCTCCATCTTCAGCAATTATTTTGGCAATATCTTCAGTTCTTAGCGTATCTTCTCCTTTTCTAGGTTTGATTTTCACAAGACTATCCTCGGGCTTGTAGCCGTGGTGTTTAATTTGTGATGTTATCGCATATATGTCAGAAGGGAAAGCATCTGCCTCAATAAGGATTTTATGTTTTTTTCTTGTAGGTCGATAAAATGAAATCATCATCAAGTGAAGGTTTACCGTCAGAGAATTCATGGCAATGACTTCCGTTGGTTTAGCTCCTACAATTTCACTGAAGCCCTCGCTGAGGAACTCGTGGTAAGGCATCCAAGGATTTTTAGCATTAAAATGACCTTCAACACCCAGTTCAGCCCAATCGGTTAGTTCTTGGTCTAGGTAATCTCTCGTGCGTTTCGGTTGAAGCCCCAAAGAGTTTCCACATAAATAAATTAATTCATGTCCATTTTCATCTACAGGGATGTGAAATTCCTTTCTAAAGGAATTTAGAGGATCTTCTTGGTCGAGTTGTATTGCAAACCCTTTTGTGTACTTAGAGTTCATTGATTTCAAAAAGAATTGGTCTGCTTGGTGCAGCATCAGAAACAAAAGCAGGGATTTGTATGGTCAGTAAATAATGACCGTCTTGAATTTGATTGTCTACAAAAATCATTTCCGTAATGGTTTTGTTCTTTGTTTTTGGGTTGAATTGTTTGCACGTAGTATTCCAGAAGGCATTGTGAGCGGATAAAATACCATCATCCAATAATCGGTCAACGGATGGTGTATCTACAAGCAGGTGGTTTACTCCGCGCTCGTGTATGTATTCCATAGCATCTATAGAAAAAAAGGGTGTGTTTTTTTCAAGGTAATCTTGTGATTTTTTTTCTTTGAGATTGGGCACTGTTCTTATGATCAATCCTTGCAAAAATTCATCAGGTACATCTTTCAGTTTTTCTACCAATTCTTCTTTTGTGATCAATAGATCACCCTCATTCAATTTAGGCAGGTATCTTTCGGATGTCTTTTGCGCATTTATTGAAATCAAATGAGCAGGGATCATAAGATCATTTAAAGATGACAACAGGGCTACTCGTTCTTTTGTTAGGTGTCCGATACATTCTGTATGTGTCCCATTGCAATGAGGGGTTATGTGATATGTTTCGAAATTACATACGCCTCCTTTGCGGGTATCTCCAATAAATTCGTCATTTGAGTATGGTGTAGACGTAGCTCGATCTACTCCATATGTATTAGGTTGTTTACCGTTAAATAGGAGCGGAATAGAAAGATCCTTACCCTCAGAAAAGTCAACGAGATACTTGTTGTTTTTAATGATAATCTCTCCTTTCATCTATGTAAAGTCTGATTCTTTCATGTTCAGCCAGTCTAGGGCATTCCTAGAGAGTAGTTTTTCTTTTATGCTTGAAGTAAACGGTGCATTGTGAATCAAATTACCGGGTTCTTGTTCTCCTAGTGGAAAAGGGTAATCTGTTCCGAGAGCGACCTTGTCTTCTCCCACTAAATCTACAATATATTTTAATATTTTGTCGTCATGAACCAAGCTGTCTAGCCAAAATTTCCCAAGATAATCTTTAGGGTTTACATTGTTGTCTAATGCCACAAGGTCGGGCCTCACGTTAAAACCGTGTTCTATTCTTCCTATCGTGGCAGGAAAAGATCCTCCGCCATGTGCAAAGGCAACTCGCAATTTTGGAAACTTCTGAAATACGCCACTAAAAATCATTGAGCAGATGGCAAGTGAAGTCTCCATTGGCATCCCAACCAACCAGGACAACCAGTATTTATCCATTTTTTCTTTAGCCATCCACCACCAAGGATGCACAAAAAGAGCCATATCTAAATCTTCACAAGCCTCATAAATAGGGAAAAATGATGCTTCACTGAGGTTTAAATCATTAACATGAGATCCAATTTGAACACCTTTCATTCCTATGGATTTGCAACGTTCTAATTCCGCAATGGCCAACTTAGTGTCTTGCATGGGGATGTTTCCAAGGCCAACAAATCTATTGGGCGATTTGTCAACGACTTTCATCAAATCATCATTAATGAATTTTGAAATTTCAAGACCGTCTTTTGGTTTGGTCCAGTAGGAAAACATTACCGGAACTGTAGATAAAACCTGAACATCAATGTTATGATGATTGCAATCATGAATTCTTGCTTTGGGGTCCCAGCAATTAGATTCTATTTCTCTAAAGAATTGGTCATTCATCATCATTTTTGCACAACAAGGCTTGTGATGTTCCAATTGAATAAATTCACCGTATCCAAATTTCTTGTTAAAATTTGGTATTTCCCGAGGTAAAATATGGGTGTGTATATCGACCGTAAACAGTTTTTTCATTCAATTATGCAAATCGTTTATCTATATCCATTGTGGTGTTACATTGACTACAAGTTCTTAGGTCTTTGGATTCATAAAATTCTTTGAATCTTGGTTGGAAATCTTTCTCAACATTATTCAGTTCAAAGCGAACGCTGTGAAGCAGGTTGTTGCAATGATCACAATACCACTCTAAGCCATCTTTTTCTCCATGGTTTCGATGTACTTCAATAACCAAGCCAACACTGTTTGTTGGGCGAATGGGGGAGTGAGGGACTTTTGCAGGCAAAAGAAAAATTTCGCCCTCTTTTATTGGAATGTCTAAAGCTTTACCCTCTTCTTGTATCTTTAGGGTTATGTCGCCTTTGACTTGATAAAAAAACTCTTCCGTTTCGTTGTAATGGTAATCCTTCCTTTGGTTTGGTCCACCAACAACCATAATGATGAGGTCGCCAGATTCCATGTATACACATTTATTCCCCACAGGTGGTTTCAAGAATTCCTGATTGTCTTTAATCCACTTTTGGAAGTTGAATGGTTTTGTAATAGGCATAAAGGCTTTGTTTATAATGATGCAATCACTTTCAGTTCAATAGCTATTGGCGTGGGTAGGCAATTTATTTCTACGGTTGTCCTGCAAGGTTGGTTATCTTTAAAGTAACTCGCGTAAATTTTATTGTACGTATTAAAGTCGTCTTTCATATTTGTAAGGAAAACGGTAACATCGATAATTTTATCCCACGACGAACCTGCATCTTCTAGGATGTATTTTATGTTTTGAAACACGGAGTGGCATTGTTTTTCAATATCGTAAGCGATGATGTCTCCACTTTCATTAAGGGTAACACCAGGTATGATTTTAGAACCAGCAACTCTGGGTCCCACACCCGAAAGAAACAGTAAATCTCCTTGTTTACGCGCATGAGGGTACAATCCTACAGCCTGGGGGGCTCTTTCGCTGTTGTATTTTTTCATGTCCATGCTTTTAAATTTTCACACATACATTTTTCGGCTCTGTAAAAAACTGCAGGGATTTAAATCCACCTTCCCTTCCTAATCCGGATTGTTTCATCCCGCCAAAGGGGATTCGTAGGTCTCTTGTAATCCATGTGTTTATCCAAACAATCCCAGCATCTATGTTTGCTGCTACTCGGTGTCCTCTTCCGATGTTTTCTGTAAATATACTTGCAGAAAGGCCATATTTTGTGGCGTTAGCCATTTCAATAACTTCTTCTTCCGTTTCAAAAGGAATCAAGCAAACTACCGGTCCAAAAATCTCCTCTTGATTGATGGTGCAGTCGTTTGAAAGACCTTCAATTACCGTTGGACGAATGTAGTATCCGTTTCTCAATTCTCCTCCGAGAATTGCTCGTTCTCCACCAATAAGTATTTTCCCTCCTAATTTTTTTGCTTCTTCAATCTTTCCTAAAACTTTTTTCATGTGAGTTTCAGAGACCATGGCACCCAGATCATTTTCATTTGCTTTTGGGTCTCCTACTTTAAGTGCAGAAACCTTTTGAACAAATGCGTCTTTAAATGAATGATATATTTCTTTTTGGATGAATAGCCTTGATCCACAAAGGCAGATTTGTCCTTGATTTGAAAAAGCGGCCTTTGCAGCCATATCTATAGCTTGATTGAAATCGGCATCGGCAAATACAATGTTGGGATTTTTTCCGCCGAGTTCTAATGAGGTTTTTTTAAACATGGGTGCGGTTAGTGCAGCTATGTGTTTTCCAGTTTGAGTTCCTCCTGTAAACGAAATGATTGGTGTGTCAGGATGAGTGGTTAAAGGGTCGCCTACTTTTGAACCGTAACCATGTACAATATTTAAGACTCCTTTCGGAAATCCTATTTCGATACATATTTTACTGAGCAGAAAAGCGGTCATTGGAGTAATCTCAGAGGGTTTTGCAACGACTGTATTTCCTGTCGCAAGGGCAGGTGCTATTTTCCATGTAAGAAGGTATAGGGGAAGGTTCCAAGGGGAAATACATGCAGCTACGCCAATCGCTTGTCGCGAGGTGTAATTTAATGCATCACCGTCCATTTCGTGAAGCTCTGAGTGATCGTGCAATATGGCCGTGGCAAAAAACCTGAGGTTTGTTGAGGCTCTAGGTATATCAACGTTACGAGCCTGAGTCTCGGTTTTTCCATTGTCTCTACTTTCAGCCCGAATTAATTCCTCAGAATTTTCCTCAATGGCATCAGCCAATTTCAGAAGTAAATTAGAACGTTCTTGTTTGGGTGTTTTACTCCAAGACTTAAAAGCTTCTTTTGCGGCTCCGACAGCTAGTTTAATGTCACTTTCATCACTGTCAGGTACCCAAGAGTAAACAGAGCCATTTGATGGGTTGTAATTCTCAAAGTAAGAGCGATTACTGGGTTCAAGCAGTTCCCCGTTTATGTAATTTAGAATTTTTTCCATTTATAAACATGCTGTTCTTCCTCCATCTACTGGAAGATTAATTCCATTTATGTAAGCCGCTGCAGGAGAGCATAAGAATGCAACTGCATTGGCCGTTTCAGAAGCTTCGCCAAATCGTTTTGCAGGTATGGACGACTTCATGTTTTTAATTACTTTTTGTTCAGAGATTGCTTCGTTTTTTGCTTTTGATGCAATCAGAGATTTTAATCTACTCGTATCCGTAAATCCCGGAAGAATGTTGTTCACTGTTATCCCGAACGCTCCTAGTTCTAGAGACAGTGTTTTCGCCCAATTTGCTACTGCAGCTCTTATGGTGTTGGAAACGCCCAGCCCAGGAATAGGAGATTTTACAGAGGTTGATATGATGTTTACAATACGACCATAACCTTCATTTTTCATGCCAGACATCACTTTTTGGACGAGAATCTGATTGCAGATCACATGCATTTTAAATCCCTCTTCAAAAGACTCAATGGCTGCATCTGTTATGGCACCTGCCGCTGGACCGCCTGTATTATTGACAAGGATGTGAAATACATCATCAAGGCTTTGCAATTTTTTTTCTAATTCAATCGTGTTTTTGAAGTCTACAGCAAGGTAAGAGTGAGTTTGCCCCTTTGAGGTGTCCAGGAGGTATAGGTTTTCTTTTAGCTTGTCTTCATTTCGAGCAATTAGCGTGATGTTTGCTCCAAGTTTGGCAAGTTCAATTGCGCTGGCTTTCCCAATACCTTCGGTACTTCCACATACGATTGCATTTTTATTGTTTAATTCTATCTCCATTTGTCAGTGAAATTAAAACCCAACTGTTCTTTGACATTTTTCGGTAATTCGGGAGCATATGACCTAGAAATCATAAGTGTAGATATATTGGCAATGTCAGTAAATAATTTATGTTGATCTACAGTCTTTTTCAAATATCCTTGCCCGGAAGACCCTCCAGTTCCTATTTTTTGCCCTAATGTTTTCTCCACCATTTGAACATGTCTAAATCTCCAAGAAGCTATTTGATGATCGAGCTCTACTAAATTCTTTAAAAATTTAGATGGTAAGTGTAGAATAGGTTGCTCACGATATAAATTGATTAGTAGCGCCGACATTGTTGCTTTGTAGGATAAGGATGTTTCCCCATTTTCTATTGCCTTTTGGTGTATGTTTTCGTCAAAGACACGCTCAAAATATTTTCTATTTTCTTCAATCATTCGGATTCTGAGCGCCTTATCATCGTCAGAAAGTAGTGGAGAGTTTTTTATATTAGAAGACTCTTTATTCATCATTTCATTGACAACAGTTTCATATTTCTCAATGAAATCAAAGCCCTTCATGTTTAAGAATGGGATTCGCTCCAACCATTTCTCAACAAGTTTGAATAGAGATTCACTGTCCTCTAAAGTTAGAATTTCTTTCTTTTTAGCTCCTTCAAATTCGTTGTGGTATGGACAGCCTCCTAGTTGATGTCTGTCTTTTATTTTGAGGCCTAGCATCAGCTCTAATTTTCGGAACTGGTGGGATTGAAAGCCTGAAGCCGGAGACAGATGATGTCGAAAGTCCAAAAAGTCGGCAGAAGTCATGGTTTCTAGCACATCAATTTGTTGCACCAATACATTTAAGATTTTATTGACACGTTCAATTCTAGAAACGATGATTCCAATATTCTCTTCATTGATTTTTTCTTGCTTGAAAAGGTTCATGATTGAGCCTATTTCATGTATAATCTGTTTAAACCACAACTCATAGGTCTGATGGATGATGATGAAAAACATTTCATCATGAGCAGCTTCTTTTCCTTCACCACTTATTGGATGCTGCGCATTGAGAATCTTGTCAAGCTCCAAATAATTTATGTAGTGAACGGATGGTTTTTTTTCTGACATCTGCAAACTAATTTTAAAGTAAAAGTAAAGTTATTTTTAATTATACAGTCAGCTATTCGGTATTATTAAGGCTATAGATTCTATTTTAACATTTGTAGTAATTTGTGAGAGAAGTCTATCCCCTCAATGATTAAGGTGTTTTTGAAGATGTTTTTCAGGCTAATGCAAAGGATTTTTAGCGATAAATTTCTTGTACTATTTTCTTTTTTATTCTCCGAACAATACTATATTTTTGCAACTTAATTTATAAGAAACAATAATGAATTTACACGAATACCAAGGTAAACAAATACTCAATAGTTATGGAGTAGGAATTCAGCGTGGAAAAGTTGCTTCGACTCCTGAAGAAGCAGTTCAGGCAGCGAAACAATTGACAGAAGAAACCGGAACAAGTTGGCATGTAATTAAAGCCCAGGTTCATGCAGGTGGACGTGGTAAAGGCGGTGGTGTTAAATTGGCTAAAAACTTAGATGAGTTAAAATCTCATGCTGAAAATATCTTGGGAATGCAGTTGGTAACTCCACAGACCTCTGCGGAAGGTAAGACTGTACACCAAGTGTTGATTGCTGAAGATGTTTATTACCCGGGTGAATCTGAGACTAGTGAAATATACATGTCCGTTCTTTTGAACCGATCGACGGGTAGAAATATGATTATGTATTCTACTGAGGGTGGTATGGATATCGAGGAGGTGGCAGATAAAACACCTCATTTAATATTTACAGAGGAGATTGATCCTGCTATAGGTTTGTTGCCTTTTCAATGTCGTAAAGTAGCTTTTAACCTCGGTTTAGAAGGAAAAGCATTCAAGGAGATGACGAAGTTTGTTTCGTGTTTATACCAAGCTTACGACGGCGCCGATGCTTCACTCTTTGAAATTAATCCTGTACTGAAAACATCAGATGATAAAATCATAGCTGTAGATGCAAAAGTTTCTATTGATGACAATGCGCTATATCGCCACAAAGACTATGCAGCAATGCGCGATGTTCGTGAGGAGGATGCCGCTGAAGTTGAAGCTGGTGAGTACGGTCTGAATTATGTAAAGTTAGACGGGAATGTAGGATGTATGGTTAATGGAGCCGGTTTAGCTATGGCAACCATGGATATTATTAAACATGCCGGTGGAAATCCAGCAAACTTTTTGGATGTTGGTGGTACAGCAGATGCTGCACGTGTAGAACAAGCTTTTAGGATTATCTTAAAAGATGACAATGTAAAAGCACTTTTGGTTAACATTTTTGGAGGTATCGTTCGTTGTGATCGTGTAGCTCAAGGAGTTGTTGATGCATACAAAAATATAGGTGAGATTAACGTTCCTCTAATTGTACGTTTACAAGGGACGAATGCTGCAGAAGCTAAGAAGTTGATTGATGACAGTGGTTTAGAAGTACATTCTGTTATTCAGCTTCAAGAAGCTGCTGACAAGGTTGCAGAGGTCTTGGCTTAGTCCGTTACCTCTCGAAAAAAGTTAAGGAGTCGTTAGACTCCTTTTTTTTTGACAAAAATCTACTTAATTCTATGGTTTAAATATTTTGTATTTTGCGTATATAATGTGAGCTATGAAAAAAATACTAGTTGCAAATAGAGGAGAGATAGCTTTGCGTGTTATGCGTTCGGCAAAGGAGATGGGCGTTAAAACCGTTGCGATTTTCTCAGAGGTAGATCGATGTGCACCGCATGTCAAGTATGCAGATGAAGCTGTATGTATAGGTCCAGCTCCTTCTAGTGAATCCTACTTGCTAGGTTCTAAAATTATTTCTATAGCTCTGGATCTAAATGTTGATGGCATTCATCCGGGTTATGGTTTTCTCTCTGAGAATCCAGAATTTGCACAGTTGGTCCTCGAGGCGGGTATTGAATTTATTGGCCCATCACCTGAAGCAATTGCTCTTATGGGTGATAAATTATCTGCGAAAGCCTTGGTGAAAGCTTACGACATACCCATGGTTCCTGGGACAGATGAAGCTATCCAGAATGTTCCTGAAGCAAAAAAACGTGCCAAGGAAATAGGGTTCCCTATTTTAATCAAAGCTTCTGCTGGAGGAGGAGGGAAAGGTATGCGAATTGTGAATCGCGAAGATGATTTTGAGATTCAAATGAAATTGGCCGTTAGTGAGGCCGTTTCAGCTTTTGGAAATGGCGCTGTTTTTATTGAAAAGTATATTGCATCACCACGTCACATAGAGATTCAAATTTTAGCCGATAAGCACGGAAATGTGGTTCACTTATTTGAACGTGAATGCTCCATTCAGCGCAGGCATCAAAAGGTTGTGGAAGAAGCACCGTCTTCAGTACTCTCAGAAGATTTGCGTAACGAAATGGGACAATGTGCCATAAATGTTGCTAAATCATGCGGTTATGTGGGTGCTGGAACCGTTGAGTTTTTACTTGATGAAGATAAAAAATTTTACTTTTTAGAGATGAATACCCGTTTACAAGTTGAACACCCCGTTACAGAAATGATTACGGGTGTTGATTTGGTAAAGCAACAAATTCGTATTGGAAGGGGAGAGCGATTGGCTTTTAGTCAGAATGATTTAAAGATATCCGGTCATGCTATAGAGGTGCGGGTATATGCTGAAGATCCGCATCATGATTTCATGCCCGATGTTGGGGTTTTAAAAAGTTACAAAAGACCCGGTGGCATTGGTGTTCGAGTTGATGATGGTTTTGAAGAGGGTATGGAGGTTCCGATACATTATGATCCAATGATTTCAAAATTAATTACCTACGGAGAGAATCGAAAGGAGTCTATTGATAGAATGCGTCGCGCTATATCTGATTATCAGGTAGTTGGAGTATCTACAACGTTGCCTTTTGGAGCTTTTGTCATGGATCATCCCGCATTTGTTTCTGGTGATTTTGATACACATTTCTTGAGTAAGTATTTTACGGGGAAATCAATTCCCTCCGCATCTAAAGAAGAGAAAGAAGTTGCTGCATGGTTTGCTGCGAAATTAATAAATGATCATAGCACTGCTTCGATGATTGTAAATGCATCCGTAGAATCTCAATGGAGAAAAAATAGAAAGTAATGGCTAAGAAAATAAAAAATCAATCCATTTCCATATCCAATCGAAAAGCAAGATTTGAATATGAATTGTTGGATGTATTTACTGCGGGTATGCAGTTGCAAGGAACAGAGATTAAATCATTACGAGAAGGTAATGCTAATTTGGCTGAGGCTTTTTGCTATGTGCAAGATCAAGAGGTTTGGGTCACGGGTCTGTACATTGCAGAGTATAGTTATGGTTCTTACATGAATCATGAACCCAAACGTATTAGAAAACTTTTATTGAATAAGAAAGAAATCTCGAAAATAGAATCATCATTACAAGATGTGGGTGTAACACTTGTTCCGTTGAAGTTATACATCAATGCAAAAGGATGGGCGAAAATTGAAATTTCACTGGGTAGAGGGAAGAAGTTACACGATAAGAGGGAAGATCTCAAGCAGAAGGATGATCAGCGACAAATGGATCGTGCATTAAAGCAATACAAGTAAAGTAAAGACATAAAAAAAAGGGAGCCAAGCTCCCTTTTTTTTATGTTGTAACAATCGGTATTGATTATAGTGAGAAACCAAAGGTTAGGAATACGTTTCCAGCATCTGGGTTAACAATCAATGAAGAGTTTACTGGTAAACTGTAAGTGCTGCTCAATTGAATGTCTCTTTCTAAGCTGATTCCAACGTTTACAAGGCCATCACCATCTGTTCCGTAGAATCCGTCATCGTCACCCATTACACCACCTACAAATAATGAGAACTGGTCTGCAGCATAGCTCGCTTCAATGTAGGTTTCTCCTTCGTTAGTTCCGCCAACATTGCTAGCCGCCATTAATGATATGGCATCTGTTACAGCTACGCTTACTGCAGCTTCATACAGGTGACCTGTGTGGTCAGCATCAAGATCTAAGTAATCTTGACCAGCTTGACCAGCGTTAGGGAAGTAGTAATCCGTAACCGATACAGAAATTGCATCTGTTATTGCGTAAGAAATGTAAAGATCCACTTCTTGAGCGCTGTTGGTACCACCTAAAGAGTAAGCACTCCATGCACCTACGGCCAATTTACCGTTTGTGTATTCAACGCTTGGTTGTAAGCTTGCGCTTTCACCACCTAATTGCGCTCCTCTCCATACGTAACGAGATTGAACGTCTGCTCCAAAACTAAAGTCTTGTGCATTCACACCAAAAGTGCAAGCTAAGAACAAAAATAGAATTGTCTTTTTCATGATAAATGAATTTAAGTTAAAGTTTGTTTTTTTTTCTGATTACAATTTCAGTAAAATTTGTGGTCGTAGTCGTGCAAACGATTCACCTTATCAACATTTTGGTGTTGAAAAGGGTGTTTTGGTTAGTTGTAGTAAGGTTTTAAGGGTATGTTAGCAACCCTTTAGTCGAGGTGATTATACAGGCGTTTATGACTATTTGTTCTGTTTTGTTAATTTGAAAATTACTGAATTTTGTCAAATACGCTACTCACTGTTTGTTTTTTAGCATGGGAACAAAGCGAAAATGGCGCTGATTAAAGTTGTCAAATTCCACTTTTTCGAACTCTTTTTCATTGGTTTTTACAACGAGTGTCATTATTTGTTCTTCGGAACCCAAAGGAATCATCATCAGACCTCCTATCGTTAGTTGTTTAAACAGTTCTTGGGGGATTTCGGGAGCGCCCGCTGTTACAATGATTTTATCAAAGGGTGCTTTAGCTGGGAGACCAAGATATCCGTCGCCATAATGTAAGTGGGCTTTAATTCTCATTTTATTGAGAATTAATTTTGCTTTGTGATGCAGAGCGTGTTGCCTCTCGATAGAATAGACGCTTGCTCCTAAGTGATAGAGTACAGCTGTTTGGTAGCCACACCCAGTACCAATTTCAAGAATCTTATCACCTATTTTGATATCCAGCATTTCAGATTGAAACGCAACCGTATAAGGATGGGATATCGTTTGTTCCTCACCAATAGGGAAAGCTTTATTTTGATACGCAAAGTCTTCGAAAGAAGAGTCTAGGAAGAAGTGACGAGGCACTTTAAGCATCGCGCCCAATACTTTTTTTGATTCAACACCCATGGTGCTTAGCTCTTGTATGAGTTTTTTTCTTCTGCCTTGGAGCCTTATGCTGTCTGATAAATTCATCTTGGCGAATCTATTAAAATGTATCTTGTGAACAAAAATAAAACAGAGCTTTATCGTCAGTCGGTTTTTTTAGTCATCTGCATTTCTTGGGAGTTTTTTAAGCGTCAATTTTTATACGATGTAGATTTATCAGTTCGTGGTTTTGCTAGATAAGGTTCCTAAAACGAAAGGCGTTGCCATTGGAATTGCATACATTTGTTATCATCTACAATATGTAGTTTTCGATAACGTTAGTTGAGTGTTGCGATTTACACGGGTGTACAATATGTCATTGATAATAATGAGAGAATGGTTTAAATATTTTGTAAGAACTAAAGCCATGTTGGCTTTCACCTTGATGCTTTTGATTTTTAGCAACTGCTCAAAAGAGCAGTTTAATGCAGAACGGCCTTCTTATTTACATATTTCTTCAATCAATCTTCAAACAGAAGTTTTTCAAGGAACTGACTCTCATAAGATAACGGATGCTTGGGTTAATATGGATGGACAATTTTTGGGGGTGTTTGAACTTCCGGCGACGATTCCTATTTTAGCTGAGGGTTTTCATGATTTCACTATTTATCCGGGAATTAAGGCTAATGGTATTTCTGCGACTCGTATTCGCAATCCTTTTTTAGGAGTTTGTGTGTTAAATTCTATCGAACCAAATACGCCCTCCTTGGATACAAATCGTATTCATCTATACAGAGACCAGGTTGTATCGGTAAATGCCACGACATATTATTCTGCGGAAACTGAATTTTTGATGATAGAGGACTATGAAGATGATGAAGCAGCTTTGGTGCTTTCTCTTGGGGAAGACTCCAGCGATGTAATGATAAATTCAGAGGTTTTTTTAGAAGGTGATAATTCGAGTTTGGTAGTGACTTTAGATGCAGAAAATCCCTTTTTCGAAATGCTTAGCTCTGAGTTGGTGTCCTTAGATAAACTATACAAACCAACCATGTTGGAGTTGAATTATAGATGCGATCAGTCTTTTAAAGTTGGACTCGTTGTCAAATCTCCAGCATCTGATTTTCTGAGAAGATATGAATCCCTTCAAGTTAACCCCAGTATTGATTGGAATAAAATTTATGTTCACATGACGAACCAAGTGGTTTTAGCGAATTCATCAGATGAATTTGGGATTTATATAAGAGCACATATGTCTGATACTTCAGAAACAGCATCTTTTCATTTTGACAATATTAAATGGCTTCACATAAATAATGAATAAAAAAATACAAGTTTTAAAGTACTTGATGGTAGATGCTTGTGCATCTGCCTTAGCTTGGTTCTTGTTTTATGCATACAGGAAAATTGTGTTTGAGTCCCAGGATTTTTACTTGGAGGATACGATTCTTAATGATGATCGGTTTAGATTAGGGGTTGTTACGATAACAATCTTTTGGGTTTTACTGTATGTGTTTATGGGGCAATACAAGGATATTTATCGCAGGTCTAGACTCACTGAAATTAGTAAAACTTTCGTGCAAACTTTCGCGGGAGTTTTGGTGGTTTTCTTTGTTGCTTTATTGGATGATGTGATTCCTACCTATAGGAATTATTACACGGCAATATTATCGTTGTTTGCCCTTCATTTTACGATTACTTCTGTATTTAGGTTGGTCATTACGACACATACAATTCGAAGAATCCACCGACGAGAGATTGGTTTTAAAACATTAATTGTTGGAGGTGGAGATAGTGCTGTGTCTATGTACAACAATCTTACAAAAAGTTTCAAGTCGGGCGGTAATTTAATCGTTGGGTTCGCAAATGGTATGGATGTTGATGGTCATAAACTAAAATTACACACGCCTTATTTGGGTTCATACAAAGATCTTCGTGTTATTATAGATGCGCATGAAATCGAAGAGGTTCTGATTGCCATCGAGCGTTCTGAACAAAACCATATATTGGAAGAAATCATTAATGACTTAGAGGATATGGATGTCTTAATTAAGGTCAAACCAAATAATTATGACATCCTAGCTGGTAAGGTTAAAATGAAATCAATGTTTGAAGTCCCTCTTGTAGAAATTAAGCACCAATTCATGTCTTTGTGGCAACTGACGCTCAAGAGATTTATTGATGTGTTGATTTCTCTGATAGCTCTTTTTCTTTTGACGCCTTTTTATTTATTGATTATTGTGCTCATAAAAATTGATTCTCAGGGTCCTGTATTCTTTTATCAAGAACGTGTCGGAATCAATGGTAAATTATTTAATATCATCAAGTTTAGATCGATGTTTGTAGATGCAGAAAAGCAAGGACCACAATTGTCGGGAGATGGAGATTCAAGAGTAACAAAATTAGGGAGATTCATGCGCCGTTATAGAATTGACGAACTGCCTCAGTTTTTCAATGTCTTACTTGGCGATATGTCGATGGTTGGTCCTCGCCCAGAAAGAGTATTTTATGCGAATCAAATTCTTAATCGGGCTGCTCACTATAAGCATATTCGTAAAGTAAAACCTGGCATTACATCATGGGGTATGGTTCGGTATGGTTATGCGAGTAGCGTAGATGAAATGATTGAACGTTTGCGATATGACATCATTTATATAGAAAACATGTCTATATTTAATGATATGAAAGTTTTGATTTACACCTTTAAAATAGTCTTTCAAGGAAGAGGAAAATAATATGATGAAAAAGATTGCTATAATTGGTGCGGGAACCATGGGAAATGGAATTGCACATGCTTTCGCTCAAAATGGTTGTCAAGTATCCTTGATTGATGTTTCTGAGGATTCTCTTAAATGTGGGCTGAAAACCATTGAGAAGAATTTAAATCGAATGGTTGATCGCGAAAAGATAAGTGTCGAAGCGATGCAATCTACATTAGCGAATATATCAACATTTGATAGCCTCGACATGGGTGTGGTTGGTGTAGATTTGGTCATTGAAGCAGCCACTGAAGACATAGGCGTTAAAAGGAGGCTTTTTTCTCAATTGGATGAAGTATGTGAGGATCACGTTATTTTGGCTTCCAATACCTCATCGATATCCATTACAAAAATTGCAGCTGCAACGAATCGTGCTGGACAAGTGATTGGAATGCATTTTATGAATCCTGTGCCCGTAATGAAACTGGTTGAAGTAATTCGGGGTTACGAAACGACTGATGAGGTTGCTGAAAAGGTGATGAAATGCGCTGAAGATTTACAAAAAACACCTGTTGAAGTTCAGGATTATCCCGGTTTTGTTGCCAATCGTATTCTAATGCCCATGATAAATGAGGCCATTTATACTTTACACGAAGGAGTAGCAGGCGTATCAGAAATCGATTCTGTAATGCAATTAGGAATGTCTCATCCAATGGGGCCTCTGCATCTTGCAGACTTTATAGGTTAAAATGTATGCCTTTCTATTCTTCAGGTACTCCAAGAGGGTTTTGGACAAGCCAAATACGCTCCTTGTGCTTTGTTGGTTAATATGGTTGCCGCCGGTAAGTTGGGTGTTAAAGCTGGAGAAGGGTTTTATGATTATGCAGAGGGCGTAAAATCCAAAAGCCCTGCAAATCAATTTTTGAAATAATTATTGAGCTCCTTTCAACAGCACTTTTTTATCCATAAATTTGTGAAAAATGACTTATGAGCTCAGTACCTAGATTAAAAATTAGAATGTTGATTGTATCCTTCATCATCTCAATCGGCTTTTTATTTGTTTATCCTCAGTTGAAAAAGGATCCAAAATTAAAAATTTACCAGCCGGCAGATGTCAACCCTAAATTGGTTGATGAATCCGTTGAGTTGAATAACAAAGGTCATCGTGTCTCTGAATTTGAATTGTACAGCCAAAATGGTGATACGTTTCGACTTGATGATGTTGATGGTAAAATATACGTCACTGATTTCTTTTTCACTACATGTGGTAACATTTGTCCGAAAATGACAACTCAAATGAAAGGATTACACGATTATTACATGGATGATGAAGATGTTATGTTTGTTTCTCATACCGTCTATCCTGAAATGGATTCTATTGAGGTTTTAAAAGCTTATGCAGACAAGTACGAGATTGATTCTGATAAGTGGGTGCTACTCACGGGTTCTAAAAAAGAGATTTATTCACTTGCACGAAAATCATATTTTGCTGTGCTGACTGAGGGTGATGGTGGGGAAAGAGATTTTGTGCACACGGAAAATTTTATGTTGATGGATAAGCAACAAAGAATTCGGGGTTACTATGATGGCACACTCGTTAATGAAATGGAGCGACTCAAAAATGACATTGAGATTTTACGCAAAGAATATCAGTAAGTATGCCATATTTTCCAAGCTTCTTCAGCTTGATGAATGAGCATGGATTTTCCGTTTAGAATATTTGCCCCTTTGTGTTTTCCTTTTTTCAAGAAAAGAGTTTCGGAAGGATTGTAGACCAAATCCATGAGTAAATGTTTGTCACCTATGAATTGATAAGGGATGTCAGGGCATTGGTCTATATTTGGACTTGTTCCTAGTGGTGTGGTGTTGATGATGAGTAGGTGGTGTTTAATCACAAATTCATTAAGATCCTCATAGTTTAACTGAGTCCCTATAGGATTTCTAGATACACAGGTGCAAGAAACACCAATTTTCTCAAGAGCATACACAACCGCCTTGGAGGCCCCACCGGTACCCAGAATCAAAGCTTTCTCCATGGTGTTTTCAAGGAAGGGTTTCAAGGAATTGTGAAACCCGATGTAATCTGTGTTGTAGCCAACTAACTTGCCCTGGGTAAATTGGATGGTGTTTACAGCACCAATAGCTTTAACTTCTTCAGACAATTCATCCAGCATTGGAATGATCGATACCTTATAAGGGATGGTGACATTCATCCCATAAAAAGAATGCTCTTTGATGAGTGTTTTGAATTCATCAACAGTTTCCAATGGAAAGTTGTTGTAAGAAGCATTTTTAATTTCTTCTTTTTCAAATTTTTCTTCAAAAAAAGATTTTGAAAAAGAGTGACCTAATGTCTTCCCGATGAGTCCAAATTTTTTCATTTGTTTTGTTTTTCAGCCAATTTTTCTACTGCCCAAATACAGGCCACTCCTAAAATCATACAAACAAGTGTGGTTAAGGTGGTTTTATCGAGTTGTTCAGGGATAAACCTTTCATAACCAACAATCATTTCATTTCCATGGCGATCCAGTATGTTAGGATCACGAACTTCATTCTTCCATGGCCATATAATTGCTAATGACCCAAAGACAAAACCCGTTAGGATTGAAATCGTACTGTTCTTATACCGTTGGAAAATCCAAGCAATAACTTTGGAAAATACAAGCAAACCAAATACAGACCCTAGTAAAAAAATGCTAAAATGTATAAGACTTGTTACATGTTCTGTATTTTTCAGGAAAGAAAGATCTCCTGAGAGTATTGATTTGAGACTACTCGATAGCGTGTTGATGGAATCAACCATAAGAAGTTTGTAGTTCCCTAGCAGCATGAGGATGTAGGATCCGGATAAACCAGGTAATAGCATTCCACTGATGCCGATGATGCCGCAAAAAAATACGAAGAGGTAATTCCCATTGGCAGTTGGAGCTGGGTTGGTAAAGGAGATTAAAAGTGCGATGAGTGTTCCTAGTAAGAAAAAGCATCGGTTTACTACACTCCAGGATTCAACGGTTTTGCCTACGTAATATACGGATGCCAGAACGAGACCAAAAAAGAAGGCCCATATTTGTGTTGGATGTTCCACTAGAAGATAAGCAAAAGCTTTTGCAAGACTAAAAATGCTTAGTAAGACTCCAAACATCAGTGCAAATAAAAATTTAGCGTTGATGTGATTTGATAATTCTTTGATATTGCCTTTTAGTAAGAGTTGTAAGGCTTTTTTGTCAAAGGACTTTAGAGCATTGATTAGATCTTCATAAATTCCTGTTACCAGTGCTATGGTCCCTCCAGAAACACCAGGAATGACATTAGCGGCGCCCATGGCAAACCCTTTTAAAATGACCCAAAGATTCACTAGTTCAAATCGCTTACGAGTTTTCATTTTTTATGTAGTCGCTGTAGCCTCCTTTTAAAAAATAGAGGTTGGTGAATTTGTATTTTTTCTCTAGCATGTATGTGATGGCTGTAGATCGTCGGCTAGTTCGACAGTATATAATCACAGGTTTATCTCGTGTAATACGATCTGTAGAGGCCATCATCTTGTCCAGAGGAATGTTTTCATTGCACAAAGCACCGTCCTCATATTCGTAGGGTTCTCGAATGTCTATGAGCTGAATATTTTCTTTATTCTTCAACTTCTTTCTCAGCTCATTTGAATCAATAAACTTCATTATTTCTTGGGTAAAAAATCAAAAAAGGTATCACCTCTTAAACCTAAACGTAAGCATTCTAGAGGCATGACTTCGTTTGGAGCAATATTTCCGAGATTTACGTTAGCCCCCATAAGTTTGATAAACCAAACTTGTTGTGATTTTTGAGGGGCTTCCCAAAGAATCTTATCCTTCGGAATTTCTGTCAAAATTTCTTCAATAAGATCCGATCGAACTTCACCTGTATCTCTGCATATTCCTACATTTCCACCTTCACGAGCTTCTGCAATGACTTTCCAAGATCCAGCACTAAGTTCTTTCTCCATCATTTGAATCCACTTGTACGGTGGGATCAAAATATCAGCGCTCTTGGCGCCTATTTCTGACAATACGGTTGTGCTTTGGGATACAATATTGATGTATTCACATTTTTTTTCATGATCCATGGTAATGCATCCATCAGATATTTCTATTGTATCTAATTCATACCGCTCAATCAAGTCTATGTATTCCTGAAACATATCTCTGGCAATAAAAGCTTCAAAAAGTGTGCCGCCAAAGTATACTTTGTGTCCTGCATTCTTGTAAAGCTTTATTTTCTCTTTTAGATTTTCTTCTAAATAAGCAGTTCCAAATCCTAGTTTAATTAAATCAATATATTTTGAGGACACTGATAGCATGTCTTCAGCCTCTCTAATGCTTAGTCCTTTATCCATGACCATGGTAAGTCCTTCTGATCTGGGAGTTTCAGTGCGTAGAGGTATGTGGGGTAAATTGAAATTCATTCGTATTATTTTAGTAGTTTTTTGAAACTTGTATTTTTTTCAAGATCAGGAATGTGTTCAAAGAGGTCGTTTTTTGAATCAGGCTGAATTGCATTTGCTTTTTGTAAGTATTTAGATGCCTGCTCTTCTTCTCCTTCAAGAAAAAGGTATGCACCCAATCTAAAGAGTAGGTTCACATGATTTTTGTGTTTCTGTAACCCTTGCTTTAAAAGCGTGATCGCATCTTTTGTTTCATTCAACTCTCTCATCAATTGAGCATATTCCATCCAAAGAGCTGGAGAGTTACATCCCAATTCAATTAGTTTTTGATAGCCCAGATCAGCTTCAGCATACAGGCCAACCTTTTTGTATGTTTTTGTTTGAATGTAGAGGTATTCTAGGTCGTCAGGGTTCAGATTAATGGCTTTCTTTATGTAGTGCAAACCTTCTTCTGAAGATCCTGAGGCATCATGGCATAACCCAATCTCTAGCCAAGCTTCAGACAGTTGAGGGTCTTCATGACAGGCTTTCGTTAAATAACGTACCGCTTGTTTATACTGCTTAAGTTCTTTGTAGCAAAGTCCAATTTTCAGATAAGTGAAGCCGGTAGGTTCCTCAAAAGCAAACGTGAGCATATAGGTTTCTATGGCCTCTTTTGTTTTTCCTAAATGAGATAAACTGCGGGCTTTTTCATGGTAGCCGGCTGTAAAACACTCGTCGATAAGAATCGCGTACTCTAGCGCCCAAACTGCTTGATTGTAATCTTTTGTTTTGTTGAGGAATAAGCCTAGTTGGTACCAAATGATTTCACAATAGGGAGCTTTCTCTGTAAGCTTTTTAAAAAAATCAATGGCCTCGTTGTAGGAATCTGTGCGTTCAAAACAATAGGCGATGTTGAAAATAGCAATATCATCTTCGGGTTCTTCCTCTAGGAATGAACTTAAGTATTTGATTGCATCATTAAATTTTCCTAAGCACTGGTATTCAAATGCAATAAAAGGGAAAACGTCCATTACATTTTCTGATAATGTTTGCGCTTTTTGGAAATGTTTGAGAGCCTGTTGGTGCTTTCTTTTTTTTGACAAAATGCTACCTTTAGCGATGTGAAGGTCGGGATTGCTAGGTTCTAGTGACTCAGCCCTTTCCAATACTTTTTCTGCTTCAGGCAATCGTTCTAGTATGGTTAGGATTTGACCTTTTTTAATGAGGAAATTCGCTGAAAACGGGTACTGCTTAAACGCAAGATCCATACTTCCCATTGCTTCACCCAGAAGACCTTTGTCGATGTAGTGATCAGCAATGTCTTCAAATTCGTGAGAATCAAAAAACAATTGTGTGTGGCCATTCAGCATGTTCTCATAGCGTTCTATGAGTTGCGAAATGCTCTTTTTATTTCCCCAAGATTTATGATCCATAGAAGGTTTGTAAACTGTTTGCAAAATTACAATTATACATTTTAAAACTACTCCATTTAAGTCTTCTTTTAACGCTTTAAACCTGAACTTATTCACAAATAAATTCACAAATCAGTTAACTTGGTGGTGCTGGATCAAAGCTATTCACTAGGGTATGTTAGTTTCTTTATCCGTTTCGATGATTTCCCCAACGGCATCAGTGTATCTTAGCAAAAAAAAAGATAGTGTATGACATTGATTAAATCCATCTCCGGGATACGAGGTACAATTGGCGGTTCGCCAGGAGATAATTTAACGCCATTGGATGTGGTTAAGTTTAGTTCTGCTTATGGCATGTGGTTGAGGGCTAGAACTCAAGGCTCTCTTAAAGTTGTTGTAGGTAGAGATGCACGGATTTCAGGAGCGATCATCCAAGGTTTGGTGCAGACAAGCTTACAGTCTTTAGGTATCGATGTCATTGACTTAGGCTTAAGTACGACGCCTACGGTGGAGGTTGCGGTTCCTAAGGAAAATGCCTCGGGTGGGATTATATTAACTGCGAGTCACAATCCAAAGCAATGGAATGCATTAAAGCTACTCAATGAAAAAGGAGAGTTTATTTCCGCTGAAGATGGTGCAGAGATATTGAAAATTGCTGCTGAAGAATCGTTTGATTACGCGGAGGTTGATGAGCTAGGAGGCGTTGTTAAGAAAGATTACTTGAATGAACATATTAACGCTGTATTAAACCTTTCTACTGTTGATGTTGAATTGGTGAAGTCTTCAAATTTCAAAGTAGTTGTTGATGCTGTGAATTCTACAGGTGGAATTTATTTGCCAGCATTATTACGCGAAATGGGCGTTGATGTCGTTGAATTGTACTGCGAGCCAAATGGGCATTTCCCTCATAATCCAGAGCCCCTACCAGAGCATTTAAGCGATTTGTGTGCTAAGGTTGTTGAGACAAAATCAGACCTTGGTTTTGTTGTAGATCCCGACGTTGATCGACTGGCGATTGTATCAGAGGATGGTTCTTTGTTTGGTGAGGAATATACTCTTGTGGCTGTAGCCGATCATGTTTTGAAGTCCAAAAAAGGGAACACGGTATCCAATTTATCTTCAACACGAGCCCTTCGTGATGTGAGTGAAACTCATGGAGTTCGTTATTATGCTTCAGCAGTAGGTGAGGTCAATGTGGTTGAGAAGATGAAAGAAGTTGAAGCTCCGATTGGCGGAGAAGGGAATGGGGGGATTATTTACCCAGAACTCCATTATGGCCGAGACTCATTGGTTGGTGTGGCATTGTTCTTGACACACTTAGCTCAGTCAAAACTAACTTGTTCCGACTTAAGGAAAAAGTATAAAAATTACTACATGTCGAAGAACAAAATTGAATTAACACCAGAACTAGACGTTGATAGTCTTCTGGCGTCAATGGCAAAAAAGTATTCTCATGAGGATGTTGATTGTACCGATGGTGTTAAGATTAATTTTAATGAAGAGTGGGTTCATTTGCGCAAATCAAATACGGAACCGATTATTCGAATTTACACAGAAAGTGTAAGTTCTCAAAAAGCGGGTGCTTTGGCGAGTCGTTTTATACGAGAAATTGGTGAGCTTTATTGATGAAAAATGATTTTTTAATCGTTATTTGATTACATAATTTCGGATGCAATACGAATGTGAGAAAACGAGCCATTTATAATGAAAGTATATCTAGATAATGCCGCCACAACGCCCATAGATCCTTTGGTTTTTGAGGCAATGATTCCTGTTTTGAAGGATGGTTTTGGAAATCCATCTTCGACGCATTCTCACGGTCGAAAAGTAAAGTCAGTGATTGAGCGTGCAAGAAAAAATGTTGCGAGACACTTAAATTGCAGTCCCGGGGAAATCTTCTTCACCTCTGGAGGTACGGAAGCAGATAACATGGCGATTCAATCTTCTGTACGAGATTTAGGCGTAAAGCACATCATCACAAGTTCCATTGAACACCATGCCGTAGGTCACACCATTGATCAATTGAAAAGAGAGGGTCTGGTCGAGGTAACTTACGTTCATTTGGATGAAATGGGGCATGTGGATCTTCAGCATTTAGATCAAATCTTGTCGATCAGTCCGAAGACTCTTGTCTCACTGATGCATGCTAATAATGAAGTTGGGAATTTACTGTCCTTAGAGCGTGTTTCCGAAATTTGTGAAAAGCATGGAGCTGTATTTCATTCCGATACCGTTCAGACAATGGCACATTACCGATTTGACATGGAAGTGATTGATAAGGTTCATTTTATGGCTTGTTCCGCACATAAGTTTCATGGTCCCAAGGGCGTTGGTTTTTTATATGTAAACAGTAAAGTTAAAATCAATCCCCTAATTCATGGTGGTGCACAAGAACGCAATATGCGAGGCGGAACCGAGAATGTTTATGGAATTGTTGGACTATCTATGGCCATGGATGTTGCTTTGTCAGATGTGAATGCCCACAAGGAATATATTACGGGGTTGAAGTTGCATATGATTGAACGTTTAAACCAGAGCATTCCTAATGTTTCTTACAATGCTGATTCTGAGCACTTAACCCGAAGTTTGTATACTGTGCTTAGTGTTTCTTTACCCCCTACAGACATTGCATCGATGTTGGTTTTCAATATGGATATTATGGGCGTAGCATGCTCTGGGGGTTCTGCGTGTACTTCAGGTGCGAGTACAGGTTCACATGTATTGCAAGGCATTGATGCGCCAGAGGCTCGTCCGACCATTCGTTTTTCGTTCTCTAGATTTAACACCAAAGAGGAGGTTGATTATGCTGTTGATTGTTTGGTAGAACTTTATTCGTAGTCGGGAGTTCTGATCACCAGATCTTATTTTAATTGTTTTTCTTTAGCACTTATAATACTGGCATTCAATTCAAAGCCTAACAACAAAATAATCGAATTAAAGTACATCCATAATAGGATGACCAACAAGGTACCAATAGATCCATAAAGCTGGTTGTATTGGGCGAAATTATTGACATAATAGCTAAACCCTAAAGACGTAATAACGCTTAAAGTAGTCGCAGTAATTGAACCTGCAGATAAAAATCTCCATCCACTTTTGTCAGCAGGACCATAGTAATAAAGGATGCTGATACTCACAAACAGTAAAAGTACAAAAATGAGCCACTTGCTGTAATTAATTAATTCTATTACATAAAGTTCTAGGTACTGTTCATCAATCAGGCTATGAAGGAATTCAAGCGAAAATATCTGGAGTGTGATTGTAAGAATAAATAAGAGGGCTAGAACAAACGTAAGCACAATTGATAGGACCTTTAACTGTATCCATGATCGTTTATCTTTTAAGTGATACGTGGCATTAAAGCAGGTGATCATGGTGTTTACACCGTTTGTAGAAAAGTAAAAGGTTAATATGAAAGTCAATGAGAGTAGGCTTCCGTGCTGGTGGTTGATGATGTCATCAAGAATAGACTTTGTTGCTTCAAATGTGTGTGGGGGAAGAATGTCGCTAATAGATGTGAAAAGTTGTTCTTGAAAACCCTCAATCGGCACGAATGGGATGAGGGTAAATATGACGATGATTGAGGGGAATAGAGCCAAAAAGAAATTGAAAGCAAGTGCTGATGCTCGAGTGGTCAGCGCTCCTTCGACGAGTCCTTTGTAGAAAAACATGGAAACGTCATACAAAGACTGCCCTTGAAAGCCGGGCATGATGATTTTGTTCGATATATTTTTAAACTTCATAAATTATTTAATTAGTTATTATTTATTTAATAGGCTTTTAAGCTCAAATCCATATTGTTTATCGAGTGCGTGAGTGCTCCTACAGAGATGAAATCTACCCCGCATTCAGCATATGCTCTTATTGTATCGCTAGTTATTCCACCAGATGACTCTGTTTCGAATGTGCCATTAATAAATTGAACAGCTTCCTTTGTTTCACTCGGGGTGAAATTGTCAAGCATGATCCTATGAATACCGCCTAAAGATACAATTTCCTTAACCTCTGAAATGTTCCTTGCTTCCACCTCAATTCGTAGGTCAAGGTTCTTATTTTTCAAATATTTCTTAACTTTTGTGATGGCTTTAGGGATCCCACCTGCAAAATCAATGTGATTATCTTTCAGCATAATCATATCGTACAATCCAAACCTGTGGTTAGCGCCGCCACCAATTCTGACGGCCCATTTTTCAATAATTCGCATGCCTGGAGTGGTCTTTCGGGTGTCTAAAATAGTTGTTTTAGTCCCCTCAATAAGTTTCATATAGTCCCTTGTTTTCGTCGCAATAGCACTCATTCTTTGCATGCAATTTAACACAAGCCTCTCTGCCGTTAGCAAAGAAGTTGAGGGGCCTTCAACGGTGAAAGCAATAGCTCCTTTTCTCACTTGATCGCCATCCTGAATTCGGTTTAGCATTTTGATTTTTGGATCAACGATTTCGAAAATCCATTCAGCCAAATGGATTCCTGCAATGATTCCATCTTCTTTAATTAGTAGTTGAGCCCTTCCTTCTGTATCTTTCGGGATACAAGCTAATGAGCTATGATCTCCTTCGCGAATGTCTTCGTCTAAGGCTGCTGTTATAAATGGAAGTACTTTCTCCTTTTTAATCATAAGATTATGTTACTTTGTTATCCATGCAAAATAAGTAACTTTTTAAAGAATATCTATGAAGATTTTGTTTTTAGTTGTCGGAAAAACCGATGACAAATACATTTTAGAAGGTGTCGATAAATATCGGAATCGTCTGAAGCACTACATAGCTTTTGATTACGAAGAGATACCGGATTTGAAACATCGAAAGACGCTTTCAGAGTTGCAACAAAAAAAACAAGAGTCGGATTTGATTTTGGGAAAGTTAAAAGCAGGCGACCATATCGTCTTATTGGATGAGAAGGGTAAGATGTTTCGTTCCTTAGAATTTGCAAATCACTTACAACAAAAAATGAACTCGGGGATAAAACGATTGGTCTTTGTCGTGGGAGGTCCATATGGTTTCGATTCCGCAATTTATCAAAAGGCTCAAGAGAAAGTTTCCTTGTCAAAAATGACTTTTTCTCATCAAATGATTCGTCTGTTTTTCGTCGAACAAGTTTATCGATCAATGTCTATTTTGAGGAATGAGCCTTATCATCACGAGTAGCATACTCAGGCTGTTTAGAAACCTTCTTTATGTTCACGCATTTTGCTTTTTTAGAATTCTTTTTAATTTGATATTAATTCCTTACTTTTGCAGACCATTTTGGACAAAAACTAAATAAATAACCATGTTGAAAAACTACGAAACTGTTTTCATTTTGAATCCCGTTTTGTCTGATGAACAGACAAAGGAAGCAGTAAGCAAGTTTACAGCACATTTGAAATCAAATGGAGCTGAAATTGTAGCAGAGGAAAGCTGGGGCTTAAAAAAGCTCGCTTACCCGATCCAGAAAAAGAAAAGTGGATTTTACTTTTTAGTAGAATTCAAAGGAGCATCTGATCTAACCTCTAGTTTAGAGGTTCTTTTAAAAAGAGATGAGCGCGTAATGCGATTCTTAACGGTTGCTCTGGATAAAGATGCACTCGCTTATGCAGGTCAAAGAAGAGAAAGATTAAACGCTAATTCTAAAGAGACTAAGTAATGGCAGCAAACTCAGAAATTCGATTCCTTACTCCGTTGTCTATAGATACCGGTAAGTTGAAGAAATATTGTCGTTTTAAGAAGACAGGTATCAAGTACATCGATTACAAAGATGCTGACTTCTTGACGAAATTTTTAAATGAACAAGGTAAAATTTTACCTCGTCGTATCACGGGTACTTCTTTGAAATTTCAAAGAAAAGTATCTCAAGCCGTAAAACGAGCTCGTCACATTGCTGTTTTACCTTACGTAACTGATTTAATGAAGTAAAAAACCAAGTACTATGGAAATTATTTTATCGCAAGACGTAGCAAACTTAGGTTTTAAAGACGACATCGTTAGTGTTAAAAACGGTTACGGAAGAAATTACTTAATACCACAAGGGTATGGTAAGTTAGCTACAGATTCTGCCAAAAAAGTGTTGGCGGAGAATATAAAACAAAGAGCCTTTAAAGAGCAAAAAATTGTTGCAGATGCAAATAAGATTGCTGATGCTATCAAGGCTCTAGAATTGAAATTGTCTGCAAAAGTAGCAGAAGGTGGTCACAAGTTGTTTGGTTCAGTAACGACTATTGACCTCGCAGCCGCTTTTGATAAAGCAGGTCAGTCGATTGAAAAGAAATTCATTTCAATTACAGGTGGATCTGTCAAGGCATTAGGTAAATACAATGCTTCAGTACGTCTACACAGAAATGTTGTAGTGGATGTAGCTTTTGAAGTTGTAGCGGAATAATTCGCAGTTCACATTGATTCAAAAAAGGCTCCTATCTAGGGGCCTTTTTTTATGCGTATTGGATTCTTTTGAATTGTTAATTAATCGATAAAATGTTGATAAAATCAAGGTTTTTAGACTTCTAAAATCAGACCTTAAGTGGGCTAAATTGTTATATTTGTTATAGGTCAAAATTGACATAAAAATACACACTCATGAGTGAAGAGATTAAAGGACAAGATTATTCAGCTGGAAGTATTCAAGTACTCGAAGGTCTAGAGGCCGTTCGTAAGCGTCCAGCCATGTATATTGGAGACGTTGGTCAGAAAGGTTTACATCATTTGGTTTACGAAGTTATTGACAATTCAATTGATGAAGCTTTAGCAGGTCATTGTAAAAATATTGATGTCGTTATTAACGTTGATAACTCCGTTACGGTTAAGGATGATGGTCGTGGAATCCCTACTGCCATGCATCCAAAAGAAGGAAGGTCTGCCTTAGAGGTCGTTATGACTGTATTGCATGCCGGTGGTAAGTTCGATAAGGATTCTTATAAGGTTTCTGGTGGGCTCCATGGTGTAGGTGTCTCTTGTGTTAATGCCCTATCGAATTACCTGAAGGTTGAGGTTCATAGAGATGGTAAAGTATTCACTCAGGAATACGCTAAAGGTATTCCGCAAACAGAGGTTCTTGAAGTCGGTACTACGGACGATAGAGGTACCATAGTAACGTTTAGACCCGATGATTCGATTTTCACGACCATAGAATATGTGTATGACATTCTCGCGTCGAGAATCCGAGAGCTATCCTTTCTAAATAAGGGGATTTCATTATCCATAACGGATAAACGCGAACAAGATGACGAAGGTAAAGACATCACTGCGACTTTCTTATCAGATGGTGGTTTGAGTCAGTTTGTTGAGTATTTAGATGCAACACGTGAGAATTTGATTGAAAACGTGATGTACATGGAAGGGGAGAAGAATGCAATACCTGTAGAGGTTGCTATGAGCTACAATACTTCTTATTCTGAGAATTTACATTCATACGTAAATAACATTAATACTCACGAAGGAGGTACACACTTGGCTGGTTTCAGACGGGCATTAACTCGTACGTTAAAGTCGTATGCTGAAAAGTCAGGTATGTTAGAACGTGAAAAGGTAACCGTAGCTGGAGACGATTTCCGTGAGGGATTGACGGCAGTTATCTCTGTGAAAGTAATGGAACCTCAATTTGAAGGTCAGACGAAGACTAAATTAGGGAATTCAGAAGTTTCTGGGGCAGTTGATCAGTTGGTGGGTGAAATGTTGAATAATTATCTTGAAGAAAACCCAAAAGATGCCAAGCAGATTGTCTTGAAGGTTATTCTTGCAGCCAAAGCACGACAAGCAGCTAAAAAGGCTCGAGAAATGGTTCAACGTAAAACGGTAATGTCTTCCACAGGTTTGCCAGGGAAGTTATCTGACTGCTCCGAAAAAGATCCTGAAAAATGTGAGATATTTTTGGTAGAGGGTGACTCTGCGGGCGGTACGGCAAAGCAAGGCCGTGATCGAAATTTCCAAGCTATTTTACCTCTTCGTGGAAAGATATTGAATGTCGAAAAAGCAATGCAACACAAAGTGTTCGACAATGAAGAAATTAAGAACATCTTCACGGCCTTAGGAGTTTCCATTGGAACCGAAGAGGACAGTAAGGCATTAAATATTGAAAAGCTTCGATACCACAAAATTGTTATTATGTGTGATGCCGATGTAGATGGTTCTCACATTTCAACGCTGATTCTTACCTTCTTCTTTAGGTACATGAAAGACCTTGTTGAAAATGGATATATTTACATTGCTACACCGCCACTTTATTTGGTTAAAAAAGGGAAAGATCAACGTTACTGTTGGAATGATGATGAGCGAGATATGCACATCGCAGATATGGGTAAAGGGAAAGATTCTTCTGTAGGTATCCAGCGTTATAAAGGTCTTGGTGAGATGAATGCTTCTCAATTATGGGATACAACCATGCAGCCTGAAAATAGAACGCTTAGACGTGTAACCATAGATAGTGCTGCAGAAGCGGATCATGTCTTTTCTATGTTGATGGGTGACGATGTTCCACCGCGTAGAGACTTTATAGAGCGAAATGCAAAGTATGCCAATATTGATGCATAATTTTTAGAATCATACAATAAAAAAAAGGTCGCTATTTAAGCGACTTTTTTTTATGCTAATCAGGCTCACCTGATTAGAGAAAGAGCGCCTTTAAACTCAGCATGATTTAGTTTTAAGACATAAAAGTAAGTCCCTTGCGCGACATTTTTATCTAAATATTTACCATTCCATGGTTCAGCACCCGGATAAACGGTGTAGTATACTTCATCACCCCACTTGTTGTAAATTTTAAGTGTTCCAGATTCACATCTTCTCAATCCATTGATAGATAAAAGATCGTTAACGAAATCTTCATTAGGAGTGAAGACATTCGGGAATTTAATTCTACTGTAGGCATCCGTGGATGTTAAGTTTATGATGTCAGTAACAGTATCTGCACAATGTTCATTGGATGCTATGAGTCGAACATTGTAAATTTCTCCCAGATTTGGTAGCGAAAGATCACGATTATAATCTTGTTTTACCCCGCCAAAATCCCAAATAAAATCGGTAGAGTTGGTGCTTTCATTGTTTAAAATGAGCTTGCTTGAGCAGGTGTCTAATTCAGTGGTAAATGCGGCAGTTATATCTTTGCTTCTTTGCCCTACTGTAATTGCTCCAAAATACTTACAGTTGGTAGCATCTGTAATGGTGTATGGGTATGTTCCAGCTCTAAGAAAGGAAACGCTTGAGTCCGTTTTCCCTAACGTGCTCCAGAAATAGTTATAGGGTTTAGTTCCTCCTGTACCATCAACGAGAACAGATCCGATTCTATTTTCACAACTGTCTGGAATTGTTGTTTCGGTTTCAACTAAAAGTTTTGTGGGTACCAATACGCTATCTTCTCCAGCGTATTTACATCCAAACCCATCCGTTAAACTCAGCTTAAAATTGTAGGTGCCAGGTATGTTGGATTTAAACGGCATCTTTTTTTCTGAGTGGATGATACTGTCCATGTTTTCAGTAGAAGTCCATTCGTAGGAATTGATTTGAGGCCTGTAAATCAGATTTGATGGGCTTATATTTTCTTTGAATTGTATCCACCATTCAAAGATGTATCCGTTTCCACCTTTAGAAAGGTCGTCTACTTTTAGAGTCCATTCTCCATTCAGAGGAGTATCTTTTAGGTTGTCAAAGCTCCCGTTGTAAGCAGAATAAATTTTTGTCTCTAGTTCTATGTCTGATGGGGTTACAGGCTTTCCAAGGTCACCATTGTCTTCCAAGTAATGCCAAGTACTGTCGGTAGGTGATGGAGACCAGCAGTAGAGCATGCCTGTACCTGGTGGGTTATTTGCGGGTTGACAGTCAATATTGTCAGAATCGTTTGGGATTCCTAATTTAATGAATGGATTCTTTATACCATTACCGGGATTTTCGGCTCCATTTTCATCGGATAAGAGGATTGCAGAGCTTCCATCAGGTGCTTCCAGTTTAATCGTTAAATGGTTTGCAAATCTGTGCTCCATATTAATGCAGACTTTATCAAAATTGTTTTCACTGAGGAGTATTTGGTTTGGTAAAAAGTTATTGACTTCAATCTTTTTTTCATAATAATCTGAAGTGCATTCTTCAATTTTATCCGGTATTATGATCGTTCTAGAAAATTGATATTTACTTTTCATGGGTACAATAAGCCCCGGTTCTCTATTGGTATTTACTTCAAGCTCACTGTCAGTATCTATACAAACTACATCAGGGCTAATAAAAATGTTTTCCGGTTCTGTATGAGAGACCCTAACGTATACTTTTTCAAAACTTTTGTTGCTACAATTATTACTATCAGTGATGCTTAAGTTTATCTGATGAATCCCTTTTTCAGTAAAAGTATGCGAGTAATTACGCCCTTCTTCTTTTATGTCTTCAGAACTTGTGGAGTGATTCCATGAAAATATTGAATTTGCTGGTGACTCTTGATTTTCTTTACCTTTATAATTCCAATTTCCAGTAAATTCTAGTGATGCTCCCAAACAGATGTCATAGTAATTAATATCAATGATTGAAACCGTATCTATTGTCGGTGTTATGTCAGAAGTAACCTCTATGGTGGGAAATATATAGACACTGTCACAATTTTGAGCGCTCATCTTATTTGCGAAGAATACTGTGATTAGTATGAATATGATTGTCGTATTTTTTTTCATTTACTTTTTATTTTAGTAAAACAAATGATCCTGTTTTTTCGTGCCAATCATTAAGTAGGGATTGGAATTGTATTTTGTAGTAATAGGTGCCTGTTTGGGAAACCTCATTACTATTCAGTCGTTTTCCATTCCATCCCTGATCAATGCGGTTTGATTGGAATAATAATTCCCCCCAAATATCGTAAATATATAGTTGAAAACTACTTTCATTGACTCTATCTACAATGGGCCTAAATGTATCGTTAATATGGTCTGCGTTTGGAGAGAAAGCGGTTGGTGGCCAAAAGAAATAGTTTTCAGTAACAACGATTTCTTTTGAGTGGCTATTGGAGCAGTCATAATCATCTGTAATTGATAGAGATACAGTGTAGATGCCCATTTCAATGAAGTTGAATTGAGTTTGGAAATCTTCAGAGAATAATCTCCCATCAACATACCATTTGGCTGAAATTATCGAAGCTTCATCGTCCACTGTTGATTGATTTAAAAAAATGACTTCACCCTTTTGGTAGGCAACTGTATCATTGTCTGGAAGGAAGTTTACTTTAGGATCTTCTGAGTCAATTACGTCTATTTCTAGATGCCCCATGCATCCCTCATCGTCGGTTATTTGAACGCTGTATAATCCTTTACTTAAATTTTTTAATTGATTCTGATTTTCATTTGAATGATTCCATTCATAAAAGTATGGCTTTGTTCCATTCGTTGGAGTTATTGATATTTCTCCGAGACCTTGTTGGCAATGGTCTTTTTTTGTTTCGGTATTAAAACGCAGCCCCATTTCATTATTCAGTACACGAGCAGCTCCTGTTTTCGAGCAACCTAAAGCATCTGTTATTGTGTATTGGTAAATCCCTTCAGATAAATATGATAGGTTGGCACTTGTACTTCCAGACTCCCATAAGATGTTATAATCGGGTGTTCCCCCATTTATTTGTAAGTTCAATGCCCCATTGTTATCGCCACAATATTCATCGGTAGATACCGTTTGAACTTCAATACTCTTAGCTGTAATGTTTAGGTCTTCTCGATAGATACATCCAAAATTGTCGACGACCTCATAGGCGAAATTTTGAATCCCTTCTTGGGGCATCATGAACGTAGATTGATTTGGACTTTCGGTAAGATTCGAATTCGGAGTGAAGTATTCATCAACAATCAGATTTTGAAAACTCCATGATGGAGGAGCGAGTTCCTTGTTAATGTTGATGCCCCATGAAAAAATCCAGCCATTGTCTCGTTTTAGATTATCTTTAATAGAGAGGGTCCAAATTCCATTAAGTGGGGTTCCAATTAAATCTTTGAAGTCATCTACAGGGAGATAGGTGTCAGGTTTTAAAGCTTCTGCATCACTATTCAAAAATGTCACCGTATTATTTTCGAAACCATCTGACATCAACCCGTTGTATGTTGGGTTCATTGACCAGCCATAATTATAACCAACACCGGGGTTGGTCGGCGTGTCGTCGTCATCAGTAGCTTCTCCAAGCCAGATTGAGCTGCCTGTTTTTTCAAAAAGAATGACTTGTACTCCGTTTGGCGCGGTAAGGAGTATGTCTAAATCGCCTGCATAAGAGTGCTCTATATTGAGGTCGACACTTAGGATGTCATCGACATTCAGGAGTAATTGCTCATCATCAAAGCATGCTATTTGAATGTTGGTACTGTATAAAACACCATTTCCATCGGGTAGGTATAACGGTTTGGCAAATTCATCTTCGCACGGAGGGGATTCCCATGATTCTACCTCAATTTTTGTTGATAGAGAGATGTCTGATTCATCATCGTAGCCTATGGTGTAGGAAATGTCAGGACAAACAACGGCTGGAGATATGATGGGGTTTATTTTAGCGGGCATGCTAACACGAACAAATACTTCAAGGTGTGTGTCTGAAGGACAGTCTCTAGAGTCGATGGCATAAAGGGAAATTACGTAGCCTCCCGAGTTATTGAATTCATGTGAAAAGCTTGGTGAAATACTTTTTTCAGCATCGTTGATAGACCAGTAAAAACGTGTATTTTCTATGGTTTGGGGATAACTGGAGTTATTCTCAGGGAATTCAGCGCTTGCATTCAGCGCTAAAGTTTCTCCCTGGCAAAGGTCGTAATAAATAATTCCCTCATTTGTCTCCGGATCAACTATAACAGTTTCGTTGACTGAGCTATTTATTATAAGAGGTGTGATGCTCTGGCATATGTTCTGCGTATACCCTTTAGTGCCAGAGAAAACTATCGAAATTAAGGTCAGGAACGTTTTTATGTTCTTTTTGTGAAGATAGGTATCCATACCAAACGCACATTTTTAGTGTCTAAAAAGTTTAGAATTTATCCCCCCCAAATTACTTGAAAATAATTTATTCCAGCAGGAAAAACGTTCCAACCTTTTCTTCAGGGCTGTTTTGCCCAATAGTAAATTGGCTGAGATAACTGTAGCTTCCACTTGCAGCTCTAATTCCATTGTCTTTTCGTCTACCATCCCAACCTAAATTGATGTCATTTGTTTCAAAGACAAGTTTGCCCCAGTAGTCATAAATAAAGAGTCTGTAATCGTTATCCATAACATTTTCCAGAATGAGTTTGAATTGGTCATTAACACCATCTCCATTGGGTGAGAAAGCGCTAGGAACCCAGACCATATAATCTTCTTCAGTGGTAATTTTTTTAGAATAGGTATTTACGCAACCCGCCTTGTTGGTAACGGTAAGTTTTACTGTACGTGAACCAATGTTGTGGAAATTGTATTGAGGGTTTTGTTGGTGTGAATAGTCTCCATTTCCAAAGTCCCAGTAATAGTCGATTTCATCTGCGTTTGGTATCGATAGATTTTTGAAATCTATGAGGGCGTTAAGGTGTTTTACTTGATCACTTGTTACCTCAAAATCAGCTTTAATTTCAGGAGCTAAAACAGTTAAGTCATGGGTGTGAATGCACCCGAAGTTATCTGTCACTTCGTAGGTGTATATATTAGCTCCAGCTTTAGGTTTAATTTTTATCGAACCAGTATTGTTTGTAATTATAGAAGGGTTGTCTTTATAACCTTCACTGACCACAAAGTTTTCGAACGACCATTGTGGTGGCATAAGTTCGTCTTTCATTTTAATTCCCCAAGAAAACACCCAACCATTATCTAGTTCTCGAGTATCAATTATAGTAAGTTTCCAAGTTCCGTTAATTGGAGAGCCAATAAGCTTGTCAAAACTTTCAATAGGGAGGTAAGTATCAGGTTTTAACACGCTATTGATCCCATTTCTTGAGATCATCGTATTGCGATTGTAATAAATACCATGGTACATGGTTCCATTGTATGAAGGGTTCATAGACCATCCATAATCGAATCCCTCTCCCTTATTTCCCATCGTTGCGTCATCATCTGTAGCTTCACCGAACCAACATTGATTCCAATCAGTTCCATTTTCAAATAGAATAACAGTTGATCCATCAGGAGCTGTGAGTAAAATGTCTAAATCTCCCGTGTAAGAATGTTCTATGTTTATTTGCACTTCAATAATATCATAAATGCTATTGATTTTTTCATTTTCACCGTAGCAATCAATTTGAATGGATGTTTCATAGGATGCAGTGTCACCACGATCAGGAACATCAGGAAGGTATTTGGGTTCTGAGAATTCATCCTCACAGACTGGACTTTCCCATTTCATATTCAATTCTGTATTTTGTTCAATTAAAATATCGTTGGAGTTGTCGGATCCAATACTTATTTCAACATCTGGACATGCAGCTGCTGTTTCAGGCATGATTTGAATGGTTGGTTCAAACCCTACAGCAACATAGGCATCAATTGCTTTACACTGCGTGTTGGATTCAATCAAAGAAATCGTATAACCTCCAGACTTGTCAAATGTCTTGGTAATTTTTCTCGAATTGGAATCAATTTGAATATCGTCTATCAACCAGCTGTATGAGGCATTGTTGTCGTTTGATTGGGCTTGAAGAACAAGTGTGTCTCCAAAACAAATGTTGTAGAAGATCGTTTCTGTTTCAGAATCTATTTTTGTAATGTGAGATACGGCTTCGATTCTTAGATTTAGATTTTCACATTCCTGGGCGAATGTGTGGGTGAGAACTAGTAGTGATGAAAATGTAAATAAGATTTTCTTCATTTTGGTTAAGCTTGATTATATACTAAATACAATCAATTATGATACCAGTATGTAATGATTGAAAAAAATCCACAAACACTTGAGCATCATTTTCAGATTCACAATTCTGTTGAAAATTTTGGTGCAATGCTTTTATGTCATTGTCGATGGGCAATTAAAAATCGGAGAATTCTATGAATTGAGAATCGCTAACACCAATAAAAAAGAATTTAGTAACAGCAAATCATGATAAATTTGCTGCTTTGCATAGGGTGGTAAATGATTTAATCATTTGTTTCCAGACTCAAAACGAGCCATTGTCTTGATTGATTTTCTGTTATTGAGTGTGTTGTGAATTGGTAAGTGTTTATGAAATATACTTGAGTGATAAGGGAACTGTTACCTACGTTTCTGATGCCTTGATGGATGGAGCTCAGCCTACAATTCACTTTTTAAATAATTTATTCCAGTAAGAAAAACGATCCAACTTTTTCTTCAGTTTGATTTTGGCCGGTAGTAAATCGGCTGATGAAGGTGTAGCTTCCGCCAGCAGCCTTAATTCCATTGTCTTTGTGTGTGCCATCCCATGCTTCATTGATGTCGTGCGTATCAAATACAAGTTTGCCCCAGGAGTCATAAATGAAAAGGCTGTAATTGTTCTCGATAATATTTTCTAGAATGAGTTTGAAGTAATCATTAATGCCATCGCCATTGGGTGAGAAGGCGGTAGGAACCCAGATCTTATAATCTTCTTCTGTGGTGATTTTCCGGCTGTAGGTGTCTTTACAACCGGCACCGTCGGTAATGGTAAGTTTTACTTCGCGTGAACCAACGGTATAGAAGTTGTATTGAGGGTTTTTTTGGAATGAATAGTCTCCGTTTCCAAAATCCCAATAATAATCGATTTCACTTGTGTTGGGTGTTGATAGGTTGTTGAAGTCTACATCGGCATTGAGGCTTTTCACTTGGTCATTTGTAGCTTCAAAATTTGCTTTAATTTCAGCAGCTAAAACGTTTAAGTCTTTTGTGTGTGTACAGCCGAAGTTATCCGTCACTTGGTAGGTGTATTTATTGTTTCCTGTTTCGGGTTGAATTTTTATAGACTCATTTGTATTCGTTATGATTGTTGGATTATTTTTGAAGCTACTACTAACTATTGAGTTTTCAACAGACCATGTATCAGGTAAAAGTTCTTCTTTCATTTTGATTCCCCAAGAGAAAACCCAACCGTTGTCTTCTTCTCGTGTATCAGTTATAATCATAGTCCAGGTTCCATTTAGTGGGGAACCTTTTAAGTTTTCAAAATTCTGAATTGGAAGGTAGGTGTCAGAGATCAGTATATTTGCAGATAAATCTTCTGATAGTTGTAAATTATTCAACAAGCCCTGAGTCATAGTTCCATTGTAAGATGGATTCATAGACCATCCATAATCGAATCCTCGCCCTTGATTTAATTGAGTGGCATCATTATCCGTTGCCTCACCGAACCACACATTATCACCTGCAGCTTCAAATAGTACGATTACCGCACCGTTAGGAGCCATTAGCAAGATGTCTAAATCTCCCGTGAAGGAGTGCTCTATATTCAGTTCTATTTCATTAATGTCATAGATACTATTGATTTTTTGCCCCTCCTCAAAGCAGCTTATTTCAATACTCGTTTCGTACGATACATCGAAGCCTCCTTCAATATCTTTGAGGTATGTGGGGTCTGAAAAATCATCCTCACATTCAGGGGATGTCCACTTGGTATCAAATACAGTGCTTTGTGCAATTAAAATATCGTTTGAGTTGTCAAACCCAATACTAACATCGACACCTGGACAAGCACTAACGGTTTCTGGTGTGATTTGAATCGTTGGTTCAAAACCTACTCTGATGTAAATATTTTCTGTTTTACATTGAGTGTTGGATTCAACTAATGAAATGGTGTATCCTCCAGACTTTTCAAATGTATGGGTGAAGCTCTGTGTGTTGTATTTTTCTTGGTCGTCTATCAGCCAGGTGTAATTTGCATTGTTGTTTCTTGATTTGGCTTCAAGGATTAGTGTTTTTCCTAAACAGATATTATAGAAGGTCATGTCCGTCTCAGAGTCTGTTTCAGATGTGTGAGATTGTGCATCAATTCGTAAATTAAGATTGTTGCAGTTCTGAGCATATGACACGGAGGTAGTTAGCAGAACTAGGAATGTAAATAAAGTATTTTTCATTCGACTTGTGCGTAGTTGTGTTGTAAATGCAATCAATAATAGCACCAGCAACAATGAATTGCCAGTTAAATTTTATCAAATATACTTTTATATTTTTTTCCACGGGGATAATAAAACCTAAATTTGCATTCGTTTGTTTAAAACGCAATTCACATTAAAAAAAGTTATATGAAGGTTACAGTTGTTGGCGCAGGAGCAGTTGGTGCTAGTTGTGCGGAGTACATTGCAATAAAAGATTTTGCATCGGAAGTTGTATTGATTGATATCAAAGAAAATTACGCAGAAGGTAAGGCTATGGATTTGATGCAGACAGCATCATTAAATGGTTTCGACACAAAAATTGTAGGAAGTACAAACGATTACTCAAAGACTGCTGGGAGTGATGTAGCTGTTATTACAAGTGGAATACCAAGAAAGCCTGGCATGACTCGAGAGGAGCTCATCGGTATTAATGCTGGTATAGTGAAAATGGTTTCTGAAAGCCTCATCAAGCATTCTCCTGATGTAATTTTGATCATTGTGAGTAATCCAATGGATGCCATGACTTACTTGGCTCATAAAGTTACGGGTCTTCCAAAAAATAGAATTATCGGTATGGGTGGCGCTTTAGATAGTGCTCGTTTTAAATATCGTTTGAGCGAAGCCATGGACTGTCCCTCTTCTGATGTTGATGGTATGGTGATTGGTGGTCACAGTGATAAAGGAATGGTTCCTTTGACTCGATTGGCTACTAGAAATAGTGTTAGAACTTCTGAGTTTCTTGATAAAGACCGATTGGCTCAAGTAGCTGCTGATACTAAAGTTGGTGGTGCTACTCTAACAGGCATGCTAGGTACTTCAGCTTGGTACGCCCCGGGTGCAGCAGTCTCTGCATTGGTTCAAGCCATTGCTTGTGATCAAAAGAAGATGTTTCCTTGTTCAGCTTTATTAGATGGTGAATACGGTTTGAGCGATTTAACCATTGGTGTACCTGTGATTTTAGGGAAAGATGGTATCGAGAAAATAGTTGAGATTGACTTAAATGAGGATGAAAAAGCTCTGTTAGCTGAGTCTGCAAAGGGAGTTAGTGCAACAAATGTTTTACTAAGCGGTCTTGATTTGTTTTAATTTTCGAAAAGACAATCCACATCAAACAAAAAAACCTTGAGAATTTCTCAAGGTTTTTTGTTTGGATTAATAATTCTTTCTTTCCATGCTTCAGGCATCGTTGGGCAACTTTGATATTTTCCAAACCATCGGTAACGATTTTTAGCAATGATTTTATAGATAGGGTCTCTAAATATTTTTGGAATGATAAGAAGGATTGCTGTAGCCTTGTAAATTCCTCCCAGAAGTATCAAGCTTTTGATGACTGCCGTTGAGTGAGTGTATGTTTTTCCTTTGGTAACCAAAACGATGGACTCGTATTTGGCAGCTTGACTTGAAGATTGATGTGCAATTTTAAATCTTTTGTGTTTGTCACGATTGATGATGAAAGAAATGGATCTGTTGCACAACACACACAAACCGTCATAAAATAAAGTGGATTCGCTCATGATTTAATAGATGCAAGCTTTAGTTTGTGATATTTTCCCTGTCTCTGTTTCTATTTTCAAAATATACATTCCTTTTTTTAAATTCGAAACATCAAGATTTTTTTCCCCCATGAAGACCGAACAGAGGATTCCTTCGAGGTTGTAAACCTCAATCATGGCAATCGGTTCAGTTGTATTTATGTAGATTTCTCCCTGCGAGGGGTTTGGATAGATGTTCATGGGTTCGTTAATGAGTTCATGCGAAAGAACTTCTGGCGAGTTGCCCCAAAGTAAGTGGATGCCTCCTGTGTATACCCCGAGCAATATGTCATTTCTCCCATCATCATTCAGGTCATAAATTGCGGGTGATGTTCTTGTGCCTTGTCCCAAAAGAATTAGTGAGTCAAATCCTTCACTAAAGGTTCCTTGGAGGTTGTTGTCAATATTCGTGAAATGATGAACAGTGCCTTTCTCTGTTCCTACAAAAAGCTCAAACCCATTTGCTTCATCTATAACCAAAGGTGAGGAGTATGCTGTCCCAAAGATACTGTCTGTTAAGTTGATGTTACCAAACTGTTCATTTGTCAGTTTGAAGTTAGCTTCCATGGGGGTTCCTTGGTTTTCGTAATGAAAAATGTTACCCTGGCGCGACCCAATAATTAAATCTAAGTCATCATCCCTATCGATGTCGATGAGAAAAGGACTGGCATGACTCCCTACATCGATATCGAAGTACTCAATGGTATGAATTGAAAAAATCGCATCTTGTTCATCGGTAGTATTTTTTAAAAAATGAATACGTCCGTCTGAATCTCCGATTAACATATCTTCATCACCGTCATTATCGATATCTCCGAAAGTGGGTATAAGATTTTGTTTAAAATTAATGGATCCAAGCCCTGCATAATCATCGGTAACCCATTCGAATATTGGATCAGATAGCTCTCCAATGTTTTTGTAAAGTGCGAGTTGTGAATTTAAAAGAGTTCTGCTGGTGTAACCTTCATTAGCTACAATCAAGTCCATCAAACCATCATTGTTGTAATCAAAGAATACTGGATGTGCAGCTGATCCAACGTCAATCATTTGGTCAATCAACACATCTTTTTGAGACAAACTGAAATTGCTGATGTCGGTATTCGAATTGTTTTTATAAAACCAAATATTTTCAAAATTTTTAGACCCCGCACTGCTGTTTGGACTCACAACCAAATCTTTTACATCATCATTGTCAATGTCAAAATGATAGATGGCAGGGAATTTTGAAAGATTGATGCTTTCGGAGTCCTTTGGGAAAGTTACTTCCTGGTTAATCATTTCGGCGTCATCGGAAGAGCTACGATTTTCGAGCATGACGATATTACTAAAGGTAACATCACCAATAAGTAAGTCAAAAAAAGAGTTGCCTGTAAGATCTAATGCTGTAATGCTTGAGCCTGCATGTCTTCCAGATCTTTCGATGGCTCTTGTTCTTAATGTATTACAGTCGTTAAGTTTTACGGAATTGTTTGAGAAATTTTCACTAAAATTTCCCCAACATGGATTTTCCAACTGATAATCAAGACTGTCACAAGAGCCAAAACGTTCCATAGAATAGTTTTTATGCCATTCAACATGGTCACCAATAATGCTAAAGGTCAATATGTCAAGGTCTCCGTCGTAGTCAATGTCACCAATGTGAGGGAGGTCAACGGAGCTGATGTATAAATTTGTGTTTCCTGAGCCTCTATCGGTGAGTATGGTCTTAAATAATTCAAATTTAAGGTCGTCTAAGGTGCTTGTGTTTTTATAGACTTTAATACTTCCATTTTGAGAGGTAAAGATGTCATTTTTACCATCACAGTTGTAGTCGCGTAACAAGAGCCAGTCTTTTATGTCTGGAAATTTGTCGTTGTAACTTGGGTCGTAATGATAGTCAACGACTCCAGGTTTCCCTTTATTAATATAGCAATTAATTTGGTTGCCATTTTTATCAAAAATCACCAAATCCTGAATGCCGTCATTGTTTAAATCAATAGGAGAGAGTTGCGGTACGTTAACACCTCCCGCCCATGGGTTGAGCAAAGTCGTATTGTTTTTTGTAACGATTAAGTCCTGTGCCTGATAATAGTTCTGTTGAGAGAAGCTGTTTAATGTTAAACAGAGAGTAAGTAATTGAAGTAGTATTTTACGCATAATGAGGTATATTCTACATTGCAGCTAATTTACAAGAATTATGCCTACAGGCCACGGATAATACTTTCAAATAAATTGTGATTATTTTACTGAAAGTTTATATTTGTCAGCCTTAAATAAAGGACTACTAAACAAATAGATATGCGCAACAAAGGATTTACTAAGTTTTTAGCTGTTGTATTCGCACTTATATGCGTCTACCAGTTAGCATTTACTTGGATGGTTAAAAGTGTAGAGAATGACGCTAAAACCTATGCCAATGGTGATTATAAGTTAGAACAAGCTTATCTCGATTCAGTCGCGAATGACGAATTGTATTTTGGTTACACCTTCAAAGAGTGTAAGGAGCAGGAAATGAATTTAGGTCTTGATCTAAAAGGTGGGATGAATGTTACTCTCGAAGTTTCTGTGGGTGATATTTTGAGAATTCTGGCAAATAATTCAAAAGACGCTACTTTTAATGAGGCTATCGATAGAGCAAATGCCAAGCAAAGCGACTCTCAAAATGACTACATAGATGATTTTGTTTCTTCATTTAACGAAGTGAATGAAGCGAATGAAACGAATGTTTCTCTTTCCTCTCCTAGAATTTTTGGTCACCGAAACATGCTCAACAAGTTTGATGTAAATGCTTCAGACGATGACGTTATTGCTGTCGTTCGTGAGGAGTTAAAAGGTGCTATAGATCGTGCTTTTTCTGTTTTGCGTGCTCGTATTGATAAGTTTGGGGTGGTTCAGCCAAACATCCAGCAGTTGGAACAAGAGGGTCGTATTTTAGTAGAGCTTCCTGGAGTAAAAGACCACGAAAGAGTAAAGCGTTTGTTACAAAGTACAGCTCAGTTAGAGTTTTGGGAGACGGCAGATGTACAGCAACTACAAGGATTTATATCTAATGTTGCTACGATTGTGAAAGCCGAAGAGGATCAAAATAAATCAGTACAAGAAACGTTCTTTTCTGAAGACTCTTTGCTGCTTGATTCTGTAAGCGAAATCACAAACCCGTTTTACGAATTGATGAACATTCAATATGCATTTGGTGCTCGTTTGGGTGTCGTTTCAGTAGAAGACACTGCTAAGGTTAACGAAATCATGAGAAGATCTGATATTCGTTCGTTATTGTCTCCAAGTGTAAAGAATACAAAATTCTTGTGGTCAGCAAAACCTCTTATTGAAGGTGGAGAAGATCTTGGATTAGAGTACGTTGCCATCAAGTCAAATAGAGATGATCAAGCTCAGTTGGGAGGAGATGTTATCGTTGATGCAAATTCTCAGATTGATCCAACAGGATTGGTTAATGTAAGCATGAGAATGAATGCTGAAGGAGCCAAGAAGTGGAAAAAATTAACAGAAAATAATATTGGACGACAAGTCGCTATTGTTCTCGATGGATATGTGTATTCATTCCCTACAGTAAATGATGTAATTCCTAATGGAAGCTCCAGTATCTCAGGTAATTTCACCGTAGAGGAAGCTGAAGATTTAGCTAATATTTTAAAGGCAGGTAAGTTGCCTGCTCCAGCTAAGATTATCCAGTCTGAAATTGTTGGCCCATCATTAGGAGCTGAAGCAATTGATTCTGGTTTAAAATCTTTTGCAATTGCTTTAGTCATTGTCTTGTTGTACATGATCTTTTACTACCAAACAGCTGGTTTGGCAGCCAATTTTGCTTTAATACTCAATATTTTATTTATATTCGGGGTACTTGCATCTCTTGGAGCGGTACTTTCACTACCTGGAATTGCAGGTATCGTTTTAACGATAGGTATGGCTGTAGATGCTAACGTGCTTATTTATGAGCGAATTCGCGAAGAATTAAGAATGGGTAAAGGTTTAAGTTTAGCGATCTCGGATGGTTATAAGAATGCTTATGCGGCCATTATTGATGCGAATGTGACCACTTTGTTGACAGGTGTTATTCTTTACACATTCGGAACAGGTCCAATCAAAGGTTTTGCTACGACTTTAATCATTGGTATTATTACTTCTTTGTTTGCTGCGATTTTCTTGACTCGATTGGTTTTTGAATCTAAAATGGAATCTAAGAAGCCTATTAATTTTGCTTCATCACTGACTAAAGGTTGGTTTGCAAATACGTCTATTTCCTTTTTAGCGAAGCGAAAAAGAGCCTATTTAGTATCGACATTATTGGTTGTGCTTGGGGTTTACTCTTTAGCGACAAGAGGATTAAACCAAGGTGTTGATTTTAAAGGAGGTCGAACTTATGTAGTTCGTTTTGATCAGGATGTTGTAACTCAAGATGTACGTTCATCTTTAGCAACACCTTTTGAAACAGCTCCAGAAGTCAAGACCTTTGGGAAAGGGAACCAAGTGAAAATCACAACCAAATACTTGATTGATGAAAAAGGAACGGATGAAGTTGTAGATGTGAAATTAAATGAAGGTTTAGCTACGCTTGACTTAAATTATGAGGTTATGAGTTCACAACTTGTTGGTCCGACCATCGCAGATGATATCAAACAATCTGCTGTTTGGGCTGTCTTATTTTCATTGGTTGTGATATTTATGTACATCCTTATTAGGTTCCGAAAAGTGTCTTACTCGCTTGGAGCTGTTGCTGCAGTATTCCATGATGTATTGATCGTGTTATCTGTATTCTCTTTATTGTACGGGAAATTGCCATTCTCATTGGAAATTGATCAAGCATTTATTGCTGCAATATTAACGGTTATCGGTTATTCACTGAATGATACAGTTGTTGTGTTTGATAGAATTCGTGAGTATTTCGGCTCTAAGTCAGGATCTCGTGAAGAGGTCGTTAATGCCGCTTTAAATAGCACACTTAGTCGTACGATAAATACTTCATTAACGACGTTCTTTGTTTTACTAGTCATTTTCTTGTTTGGAGGTGAGGTAATACGAGGCTTTATGTTTGCATTGATGGTTGGTGTTGCTGTTGGGACATATTCATCCCTATTTATTGCTACACCAATTATGGTTGATACTTTGAAAAATGATTCCGAAGAATAATCGGAAATACATAAGATGAAATAAAAAGTCCTGCATTCGCAGGACTTTTTTAATTTTGCACTATGGAAAAGGCAATTTTGTTTTTAAATTTTTTGGGTACGGGGGAGTTCATCCTCATCGCCTTTGTATTTCTGTTGTTATTTGGTCCTGACAAAATTCCGGGTATTGCTCGAAATGTTGGAAAAGGAATTCGAAAAATAAAAGACGCAAGTGAGGGTATTAAGCAAGAGATTCATGCAAGTTCTAATGATGTGAGTTCTATGGCTTCTGATATTAAGAAAGAAATGGATGAATTGGAAGATCTGACTCAATCTGTGAAAAGAGGAGTTAAGAAAACATTAGACAACTAGCCCGTGGATATTTTCTATTTAATTATTGGTCTGATTGCGCTCATTGTTGGAGGAGAGTTTCTTGTTAAAGGTGCGATAGCTTTGGCCATTCGGATGAATGTTTCTATGGTTGTCATTGGCTTGACTGTAGTGTCCTTTGCAACTTCGGCTCCTGAGTTGATTGTTAGTGTTTATGCTGCTTTAAATGGTCATCCTGATATTGCTTTGGGTAACGTTATCGGCTCAAATATTGCTAACATATCTTTGGTTTTGGGACTTACAACTTTCATGTTTCCTTTGACCTTTGAAAAACGTTTGTATCGTTTTGATGTCCCTGTAATGCTTTTAGCATCCATACTTTTCGTAGTTTTCCTTTACACCAATTCGGGTTTGGATTTTTGGGAGGGTTTTTGCTTTGTATTTTTGTTAATAGTATTCATAACCTACTTAATTTCAAAGTCTCGTAAAGAAGTTCAAGTATACGAGGAGTCCTCTTCTGAGTTTGTATCTTTGCCCAAATTGATGTTTTTGCTGAGTGTAGGAGCATTGAGTTTGTATTTTGGCACCCAGTGGTTGGTTGGAGGAGCTACAGGAATAGCACGTTTAGTGGGTGTTAGCGAAAGAGTTATTTCTGTATCCGTTGTCGCTTTTGGCACCTCTGTTCCTGAGTTGGCTGCTTCGATGATTGCAGCGTTTAAAAAAGAGAAAGGGTTGTCTGTTGGGAATTTAATTGGTTCAAATCTATTTAACATACTTGCAGTAATGGGCTTTACCTCCATGATTTATCCGGTAACGGTTGTTGATATGGGGATTCTTACAAATGATGTTTGGTGGATGCTAGGTCTTGTCTTGCTGTTGTTTCCATTGATGTTTTTATTCTCTCAGAAACGTATAGGTCGTATCGAAGGCTTTGTGTTATTTGTCTTGTATCTGGTCTATATTTTCTTGCTTTTTTAATGTTTTTAATGTTTTTTAACGCAAAATTTAATGATTTCGGATAAATATGATTGTTTAAGGTAAAAAATGACTATTTATTATCACATGATTGATAATTGGGTTTATATTTGTCGGATCTTTTAAAAAATTAGTTTAACCTTTATCTTATACCTTATGAAAACAAAATTGGAATACATCTGGCTAGATGGATACACTCCAACTCAGAACATGAGAAGTAAAACAAAAGTTGTTGAGGACTTTGGGGGTAAATTAGAAGATTGCCCAATGTGGTCTTTTGATGGAAGCTCTACGAAGCAGGCAGAGGGTGGTTCATCCGACTGTTTGTTGAAGCCCGTTGCAATTTATCCAGATCCTGAAAGAATCAATGCATTCTTGGTCATGACAGAAGTTTTAAATGCTGATGGATCCTCGCATGTATCTAATGCACGAGCTGGTATAGATGACGGTGATAATGACTTTTGGTTCGGTTTTGAGCAAGAGTATTTCATTATGGATGTTGACACGCAACTGCCTTTAGGTTTTCCTGTAGGTGGATATCCTGGCCCTCAAGGAATGTATTACTGTTCTGTAGGTGGTAAAAATACTCACGGTAGAGATTTCGTTGAAGAACATGCTGATTTATGTATCAATGCTGGGTTAAACTTTGAGGGTATCAACCAGGAGGTAGCTTCAGGACAATGGGAATTCCAATTGTTTGCAAAGGGTGCTAAGAAAGCAGGTGATGAAATTTGGATTGCTCGTTATTTGCTAGATCGTCTTACTGAGAAGTACGGATACTATATTGAATACCACCCAAAACCTATCAAAGGTGATTGGAACGGTTCCGGAATGCATGCAAACTTTTCTAATACATTGTTGAGAACTTGTGGTTCTAAAGAAGTATATGAGAAAGTATGTGAAGCATTTAGACCTCTAATAAAAGAGCATATTGATGTTTATGGCGTTGACAATGATCAACGTTTAACAGGCTTGCACGAAACGGCTTCTATCAATGACTTCAGCTATGGAGTTTCTGACCGAGGAGCTTCCATTCGTATCCCTATCATTACAGTAGAACAAGGATGGAAAGGTTGGTTGGAAGACAGAAGACCTGCATCAAACGGTGATCCTTATAAGATTGCTGGAAGAATTGTGAAAACAGTTAAAGGAGCGAAAATTTAATTTCACTTCTTTCTTAAATCATAAAAAAGCACCTGTGAGGGTGCTTTTTTTTTTATATAAGAATTTTCGAATTTCACAATCATACATACTTAGCCTCAATGCTTTTTTTATTTGCCTAATTTTTCCTTATTTTAGCACAACTTTGCATGAAAATTGCAAGGCAATTAATAATTAGTCATGAATTTGATTCGATGAAATATACCAAGAACATAGCATTTTTATTTGTCGCATGTGTAGCGATTTCCATGAATTCTTTTGGGCAAGGTAAGCAGCTTAAAAAGGCTGATGCCGCTTTTGAACAATATGAGTTCCACAAGGCGATGAAGCATTATAAAAGAGCCTACTCAAAATCTAACGATCGTACTCAAAAAATAGACATGAGTTTTCGTTTGGCTGAATGTGCTCGAAAAATAGGTAATTATAGACAAGCTGAAAGTTATTACAAGCGTACCATCAAAATGCGTTATGATGACCCCATAGCAATTTATTACTTGGGTATGATGCAGCGTAATATTGGTAAGTATCAAGATGCTGTTGAATCCTTTCAGTTGTACATGGAGAAAGTTCCAGAAGACCTCAGAGGTCAGGAGGCTATTGTAGCTTGTGAGTTGGCTATTGACTGGGTTAACAACCCTTCTAGGTATGCTGTGTCTAACATGAAAGTAATCAACTCTAAGTTTGATGATCGCATGCCTGCCTTTGGTAATAAAGATTTCACACAGCTTTTATTCACAACAGCACGAAAAGGAGTGACTGGAAGAAAAATTAGTGCTCAAACCGGACAATATTTTACCGATGTATGGGTTGCAGACTTAGAGAAGAATAAAAGTAAACGTGGTAAAGGAAAGGAATCAAAACCAAAATGGAAAGAGCCTGTTTCTCTTGCCGATAATTCTGGAGCAGAAGATTATATAAATACGAAGTTCGATGAAGGTGCTGTTAGTTTGAATGAACGTGGTAACCTAATCTATTTCAATCGAGCAATAATGGAAAGGAAAGAGTACCACATTCCACGTGTATACTCTGCCATAAAGAAGGGGGGCGCTTGGGAGCAACCTATTGAGCTAAACCTTCCTGTAGATTCAAATTACATGGTTATTTACCCTAATTTATCAGCCGATGAAACAACACTTTACTTTGTTTCAGACATGCCTGGTGGACAGGGTGATTTTGATATTTGGATGTCTGAATACAACAAGAGACAAGATGTTTGGAGTGATCCTGTAAACTTAGGTCCCGAAGTAAATACTGCTGGAAAAGAAATTGCTCCGTATCTTCATGCTGATGGAACACTTTTCTTTGCGTCAAAAGGACATGTTGGTATGGGCGGCTTTGATATTTTTAGAGCAACAAAAAGACCTAGCGGCCAATTCGGAAAAGTGAAGAATATGAAATACCCCATCAATTCTTCTTTTGATGATTTTGGTATAGTATTTTCTGGACAAGATGCTATAAACGGATTCTTTACTTCCAATCGTAAAGGTGGTCGTGGTGGTGACGATATATATGAAGCAAAGCTTTCAGACTTAAAGTTCATCATGGAAGGTCTTCTTCTTGATGAAGAAACAACAGATCCATTACAAGGAGTTAATGTTCATATTGAAGGCTCTGATGGTTCGTCATTTGATGCGGTAACTAACAAAAACGGTCTCTTTAGTTTTGGGAATCAAATTATTAAACAAGGTGTTGAATATGATGTTACTTATACCAAGGATACTTACGTCACTGCATATGACACCGTGACTACTCAAAACTTGACGATCAATGACTTTGAGGTAACTGATGAAGGGTTTTTATACACGATTTCTGTAGATCTTTCCATGAAGGTGTTTCGATTACCTGTAGTACTTCCTCGTATTGAGTATGACCTGGGTAGTTGGGAACTTCGTAATGTAGCAGAAAAGGATTTAGATAATCTGGTCGATGTTCTAGAAACCAATCCGGAGTTGAGAATTCAGCTTAGATCTCATACAGATTTCAGGAGTAGCAACGAATTTAATCAAGAACTTTCTCAAAAAAGAGCTGATGCTTGTGTAGGATACCTGATAGAGAAAGGTATAGACGCCTCCAGATTAGAGGCCCTTGGTATGGGGGAGTCAGAGCCACTTGTTCTGTCAGAAGATAGAAATGGATTTAAAAAAGGCGATGTGTTTACACAAGAATTTATTGAGGGTATCCGTTCAAAAAGAAAGAGAGATACAGCACATCAGATGAATAGAAGAACAGACTTCAGAGAAGTTGAATCTGATCCAGCAGATGCCGATATGTACGGAGAGTACTAAATGATTTTATCCACAACGAAAAGCGTCTCACAGTCATGTGAGATGCTTTTTTATTTAAGTATATTTGCACAAATTAACCAACCGGATTTCACCTGTGAGTAAACAAGATAGATACATGATGCGTGGCGTTTCGGCATCTAAGGAAGACGTTCACAATGCCATTAAAAATGTGGACAAAGGATTGTTCCCGAAAGCATTTTGTAAGATCGTTGAAGATCGTTTAACAGACGATGAAGATTATTGTATCGTTATGCATGCAGATGGTGCAGGTACGAAATCTTCTTTAGCCTACATGTATTGGAAAGAGACGGGAGATATTTCTGTTTGGAAGGGTATTGCTCAAGATGCATTGGTCATGAATATTGATGATTTATTATGTGTTGGTGCCACGGATAAAATCCTAGTATCATCGACCATAGGAAGAAATAAAAACTTGATTCCGGGCGAGGTAATTTCTGAGATTATTAATGGAACTGAAGCCTTATTAGCTGACCTTCGTTCACAAGGTTTAGAGATTTATTCAACCGGAGGTGAGACTGCAGATGTTGGAGATTTGGTGCGTACCATCATTGTTGATTCTACAGTTACGGCACGTATGAAACGTTCTGAGGTAATTTCCAATCATAAAATCGTTGGTGGTGAGGTAATTGTCGCCTTAGAGTCTGCCGGTCAATCTAATTATGAAAATGCGTACAATGGTGGAATGGGATCCAATGGATTGACCTCTGCACGTCACGATGTGTTTCATAATATTTTAGCATCTAAATATCCAGAAAGTTTTGATGCTTCAGTGCCTTCTGATCTTGTATATTCCGGTGGTGTTGGTTTAACAGATTCGGTTGAGGGTGTTTCTTTAGATGCTGGTAAATTGGTTTTGTCACCAACCCGTACCTATGCTCCTGTGATTAAGAAGATTTTGGATCACCATAGAAATCATATACATGGGATGGTTCACTGTAGTGGTGGAGCCCAAACAAAGGTTCTTCACTTTGTAGATGATGTACATGTTATTAAAGATGATTTATTCGATATCCCGCCTTTATTTAAACTCATACAAGAGCAGTCAGGTACCGAATGGAAAGAAATGTATAAGGTGTTTAATATGGGGCATCGTATGGAAATTTATTTGAATGAAGAGCATGCTGAAGAGATTGTAAATATTTCCAAGACATTTGGCATTGATGCAAAAATTATAGGACGTGTTGAAAAACACCAAGGAAAGAAGTTGACTATTAAAAGCCCTTACGGCGAATTCGTTTATTAATATGGCATTACTCGATAAATTAGCAATGATCAAACTTCGGTTTGATGATGTTTCACAACAAATCATCGAACCAGAAGTGATTGCTGATATGAAGCGATACATACAATTGAATAAAGAGTACAAGGATTTACATCCGATTATAGAAGCTTACAATACCTATAAAACACTCTGTGAAAACATTGATGAATCAAATGAAATTCTAGAGGCCGAAGAAGAGGTCGAAATGAAAGAGATGGCTCGTATGGAATTGGATGAAGCAATTCCTAAAAAGTCTGAAATGGAGGAGCTTATAAAAGTTCTTTTGATTCCAAAGGATCCTGAAGACTCCAAAAATGCAGTTGTTGAAATTCGTGCTGGAGCAGGAGGTGATGAAGCCAGTATTTTTGCCGGTGACCTATACAGGATGTATACTCGATATTGTGAAAGTAAAAAGTGGCGTACCGAATTGGTTGATGTAACTCATGGTACAGCTGGTGGATACAAAGAAATAGTAATGAATGTAAGTGGTGATGATGTCTATGGAACCATGAAGTATGAGTCTGGGGTACACCGTGTACAACGAGTGCCTCAAACCGAAACTCAGGGTAGAGTTCATACTTCCGCAGCCTCAGTTGTTGTTTTACCAGAAGCCGAGGAGTTTGACGTCCAAATTAGTGAGAAAGACATAAAGAAAGAGACTTATTGTTCTTCAGGTCCTGGAGGACAGTCTGTAAACACAACCTATTCAGCTGTTCGTTTAACACACATTCCTTCGGGCGTGGTAGCACAATGTCAAGATCAGAAGTCGCAGATTAAAAATCACGCTAAAGCGCTACAAGTATTGAGATCTCGTATTTTTGAGATTGAATTGGCAAAGCGAAATGAAGAAATTGCAGGGAAACGAAAAACTATGGTTTCTACCGGAGATCGTTCTGCAAAAATACGTACCTACAATTATCCACAGGGTAGAGTTACGGATCACCGCATAGGTCTCACGCTATATTCTTTAAACGATATTGTCAATGGAGATATTCATAAAATCATTCAAGAGCTAACCGTTGCAGAAAACGCAGAGCGTTTAAAAGAAGGAAGCAATGACTAGATCAGAACTCATAGCACAAATAAAAGTTAAAAAATCCTTTTTGTGTGTCGGTTTGGATACTGATATGGATCGTATCCCGAAACACTTATTAGATTTTGAAGACCCTATTTTCGAGTTCAACAAACAGATCATCGATGCCACTCAGGATTTTTGTGTGGCATACAAGCCTAATTTAGCATTTTACGAATCTTTGGGTATAGATGGGTGGAAGTCTTTGCAAAAGACACTGGATTATATCCCTAAGGATGTTTTTACTATTGCTGATGCTAAAAGAGGAGATATTGGAAATACTTCGTCCATGTATGCAAAGGCATTCTTTGAAAATATGGATTTCGATTCTGTTACCGTTGCTCCATACATGGGAAAAGATTCCGTTCAGCCTTTTTTCATCTACAAGGATAAGTGGGTTATACTTCTAGCCTTAACTTCTAATGAGGGAGGGAAAGACTTTCAGTTGATTCAATCCAAGGGAAAACCCTTGTATCAAGAAGTTTTGGAGACCTCATCAAAATGGGGTAATACATCTAATATGATGTATGTCGTTGGTGCTACTCGAGCAGATTGGTTGAGTGAAATTAGAAAGACCATTCCCGATCATTTTTTATTAGTACCCGGAGTCGGAGCACAAGGAGGGAGCCTAAAAGATGTTACCAAATACGGTATGAATAAAGATTGTGGCTTGTTGGTCAACTCATCTAGAGGAATTATTTACGCATCAGACACCAAAGATTTTGCCTCTGCTGCTAAGGCAGAAGCCTTGAAGCTTCAGCGACAAATGGAAGATGAATTGATTCGATATCATATCATCTAATACAATGCTTGTAATCAATTCAATACACTTTTAAAAAAGAAATCATTTTTACATTGGGTTAATTGCTGTTTTAATATATTTATATATGTAAATATTATTTATAATAGTTTTAATGCAAACCGTCTCAAAAATCTTATTCTTATGGATTCTTGGGATTGTTTTGTCGTCTCTCGTTCAAGCCTCCTTTACTCAATGGGTTTCGTTCCTTATTGTCTTTTCAATATTATTTACTTGGATTCATGTCAAGTTCAGATTCATTTACTTAGAAAATTTACTTCTGGTACTTGTGCTCTTGTGTACCGTACAAATTTTAGATGGCGATTGTTTTGGTGTAGATAACGATAGGCGTATTGGTAATGGCGAGTATAAAGTCTTGTTAAAGGTTATGGAGCGTTATGGAGATTCAGAACTTCAGTACAAGTACATTGTAAATTTGCAAGCAGTATTTTGTGATTCCTCAGTTTTAGTCAATGACGATTGCTTGTTGATGCAACAAAAAGGTCCTCGAAGTATTCATTTTTATCCAGGTGATCGTTTTTATGCATCGGTATATGCAAAAGATTTCCCAAAGTCTAAGCATCCAGCCCTTTTTGACTTCGGGAAGTACTGGGCTTTAAAGGGAGTTGAGAAACGTTTATGGATGAATGAAAAACCTTTAAAGATCATAGAGTATTCCAAAAGCTGGTATTATGTAATAAGAAGGAAACAAGCTTATTTGATTGAGTTGTTAGATCGTCAGCCCATCAGTGTTTCTACTCAGGAGATTTTGTCAGCATTGTTGTTAGGAGATAAGCGAGGAGTAAGTAATTCTTTAAGAGATAGGTTTTCAAACCTTGGTTTGTCACATATTTTAGCTTTAAGTGGTTTGCATATTGGTTTGATTTATGGGTTTTTCGCTTCTTTTTTTGGTTTCATTTTAAGGAGTAAGCCCAATTTGCAATCCATGTGTTTGATTTTGATCATAGGACTCTATGCGATATTAACAGGAGCTAGTGCTTCTGTCATTCGTGCCTCTTTGATGTTTGTACTTTATGCATTGTGCTTGTTCTTAAATAGGAGGGCAAATCCTTTTAATATTGTATTTATGTCAGCACTTTTTTTACTCATTTACAATTCAAATTTGTTGTATGATATCGGTTTTCAGCTTTCTTATCTCGCTGTTCTAGGTATTTTATATTTCCATCGGGTTTTTAAGAATTCTTTTGATAAAATAGGCACTCTGAGGAAGTATGTTTTAGGAATTGTTCTTATGACGGTTTCAGCTCAGTTAAGTACGGGAATACTTTCGATCTTTTATTTTAAATGTTTTTCAACCTCTTTTCTGTGGGCAAATTTGATTTTTTTACCCCTATTTACATTGCTTTTGTATTTCAGCGGGTTCTATTTATTGCAATTGCTACTTGGTATTCGATTGTCTTTTGTTGAACGTTTACTGGATTCTTATGTCGAAAGTGTTTTGACCTTCTTGACTTTTGTAGAGTCTCTTTCGTTTGCTCCATTACTTATTTATTTAACCTACGATGAGATGCTTTATTTTTATGGTCTGATCATTTTATTTTGTCTGGTTTTTCTTGAGAATAAATTCAATCTCTTGCGAGTACTTTATATGTATATCCTTTTGGGTACTTATTCGTATTACTTTGAGCGTGATGAAAATGTTAAAGAACTATTTGTTAATGCTTCCAAAAGTGCTTTGGTGATTTCTATTTCAGCGAATGAAGAGCAAGTTATTTTGACCAATGATTTTAATTCTGTAGGGTATTTGTTGGGCGATTATTCGCTGATCAATAAAATAAACTGTGTGGATACTTTATCGTTGAATCCAAGCTATAAAAACAGTTTTATAAGCGTATTAGACTCGTATGTTTATTTTTTCGATCGTAAATTAATCATTGTCGAAGACCAAGAGATTGCTTCATTTACAATGAATGATGCTGATGTTGTAATTCTTCGATCCTATAGGGAGGATCTGTTCAGTGTCATGAATCAATTTTCACCTGAAGTTGTTTTATTAGATGCAAGGATGTCTTCAAATCATAGATATCGAATGAAGGAATTAGGCTTAGCTCAAGACATTCAAATTATTGATTTGAAAGATGATGTGTATACCTTAAGTTTTTAGATGACCTATTATAGGTAGTAGTTTTGCCGTAACCATTCCCCTAAAACCACAGTAAGTGCATGGCTCACATTCATTGATTTATTATGACCCTTCATCGGTATATAAATCGATTTTTGACATTGTTTTAGAATGAATTCGTCTAATCCAACTTTTTCATTTCCAACAAAGAAAGCCGTTTTATTTGGTAATTTTGTTTCATACAGGTCTGTGGATGTAACAGCCGTCTCTATGGCAATAAGATTATAGTCTTTTGGAACGTGTTGTCTCCAGTTCTCGAAGGTACAGAAATGCCATTCTACTGCATTATAGCTTGTTTGAGCTGTTTTTTTGATGTTTCTATTTCTGAACGAAGGTTCATCATTTATAAAAAGAACTTTTTCACAAGCCATATTATCAGCCAATCTCAATACATTTCCTAAGTTGTTTGGAGTATTCAGTTTCCAGCAAACAATAATCGGATGTTCTTGAGTTTTAGTACTTGTATTTTTCGATTTAAAAAAGGCTCTAGACTTAACGTATTCATCCATATGACGAATATAGGGTAAAACATAGGTTTGGAGGGTATAGTAACAAAAAAAGCCTGTCGGTTAGACAGGCTTTATAAGTGTTTCAAAGAAAAAGGGTTCTGTTAAACGGTCTTAACGTTTACAGCATTTAAACCTTTTCTTCCTTCTTGCAATTCGAATTCAACAGCGTCACCTTCATTAATTTCATCAATTAATCCAGTTACGTGTACGAAGTATTCTGTCTTAGACTCTTCGTCTACAATAAATCCAAAACCTTTGGACTCATTGAAAAATTTTACTGATCCTTTGTTCATAGTAGTAAGATTATGCCGTTTTAACGTTTACAGCGTTTAAACCTTTTCTACCTTCTTGCAATTCGAATTCTACTGCATCACCTTCGTTAATCTCGTCGATTAATCCTGTTACGTGCACGAAGTATTCTGTTTTTGATTCTTCGTCAACAATAAATCCAAAACCTTTAGACTCATTGAAGAACTTTACTGTTCCTTTGTTCATAGTGTAATTTGTAAATTTTAAAAAGCAAAGATAGTCTTATATATTGAATATACAGGTTTTCGTTTGAATTTATTGCACTACCTTGAATACCTTATCAAAAGTCGGAGTCAAAGGTCTTGTGAGAGCTGGCAACTAAATTATTGATTTCTTGCAATTCTTGATCTGTTATATCTCTCCACTCACCATAGGGTATATCTAGATTGATATTCATGATGCGTATTCTTTTGAGTTTATATACCTCGTAGTTCAGATAGTCACACATTTTACGTATTTGTCTGTTTAATCCCTGCGTTAATGTGATTCTAAAATAGAACTTATCAATTTGTTCGACTTTGCATTTTCTAGTGATGCTATCCATGATGGGAATTCCATTTCCCATTTGTTCGATGAATTTTTTAGTAATGGGCTTATTGACTCTTACCTCATAGACTTTTTCATGATTGTTTCTGGCTCTCAGTATTTTATTGACAATGTCTCCATCACTAGTAAGTAGGATCAAACCCTCACTTGGTTTGTCCAATCTTCCAATGGGGAATATACGTTTTGGATGCCCTATGTAGTCAACAATATTATCTTTCTCGGCTTTTATGTCAGTAGTACAAACGATTCCTCTGGGTTTGTTTAAGGCGATGTAGACGTGTTTTTCTTCGGGGGTTTCAACTAAGATTCCATCAACATATACCTTATCCTCAGAAGTGATTTTGGTTCCTTTTTCGGGGACTTCACCATTTACGGTAACGCGACCTTCTTCAATGAGTTTGTCGGCACCTCTTCGAGAACAGTAGCCTACTTCGCTGAGATATTTGTTGATTCGTTTAAGTTGAACGTCTTCCATATTTGCAATTTATTGACTGTTTTGATCTGTCGAATGCCGCTTTAGATGATGCGAATCCGGACCTTTTTCTTTTTTAATTTTATGTTGTTTAGCTTTTTGATGAGGTTGTCGGCTTTTTCTGAAGGGACCGAAACAAAGGCACAATCTTGCTTTAGTTCTATAGTTCCTAATTCGTCTCCTATAAGTCCACCTTGTTTAAAAAATAAACCAGCAATGTCACTTTTTGAAATTTTATCTTTTCGACCACCAGAAATGAATAGAGTAGATTTTCTGGTTGTTTCGGGAGGTAAAACTTTGGTTAGCTGTTCTTCTTTTAAATTATTGATGAATTCCGGTAATTTTTCTTCTTTCCAATGAAGTACATAAGCTGTTCCCTGTTTATTCATTCTAGCAGTCCGACCATTTCTGTGAGTGAATTCTTGAGCACGCATTGGAAGGTGGTAATGGATGATGAATTTTATTTCAGGCACATCTATTCCGCGTGCGGCTAAATCGGTAGCAATGATAAGCTGATGCGTTCCATTACGAAATTTAATGAGCGCTCGCTCTCGATCCTTTTGCTCCATTCCACCATAAAAAGAGCCGTGATTGATGTTGTTAGCTGTCAAGTGCTCACTCACTCGTTGAATGGATTCTTTGAAATTACAAAAGATGATTCCAGGTTGGTTGCCAAGATGATCGATTGTTTGAACCAGAGTCTCTAATTTATCTTTTGAGGGAGAAATGATTGATTTTATTTTCAGTTGAGATTCTCCTTCTTTTAAATAATTTACATACGCTGGGTTTGTAAGTCCTACGAACTTAGGAACCCTTACCTTTTGTGTCGCCGAGGTGAGTATTTTCTTTTTGACCCTTGGTATTGACGAGCAAATATCGGTCATTTCTGTTTCGAAACCGACTTCTAAAGATTTGTCAAATTCATCCAGAACCAGCGTCTTAATATTTGAGGTCGAAAACGTATTTCTTCGAATATGATCAGAGATTCTTCCTGGAGTTCCTACTAGAATAGCTGGGCGGTGTTTTAAGTCCATTTTGTCTTTTGAAAACAATCGTCCCCCATAAACCACAGAAGTTTTGAAGCCAGAACCCATTTCCCGAAGAACTTGTTCGATTTGTATGGCCAATTCTCTTGAAGGAGCAACAATTAAAGCTTGAACTTCAAGACCTAAAGGATCCAGTTCATCAATGATAGGTAATAAGAAAGCGAGAGTTTTCCCTGTCCCAGTAGGGGATAGTAGAACAATATCTGTACAGGATTTTATTGCTAGTTGAGCTTCTTCCTGCATAGGGTTTAATTTTTCTATACCTAGCTTGTTAAGAATGCTCTTTTGATTTTTTAAGGCTTGTGACATGACGTAAATATACTTTAATTCATTTTTTTGTCTAGCAAAAAAAAATCTCTTCTTTAAGAAGAGATTTTGATATTCTTTATCAGATTAGTGTTCTTGTCCACCTGGGCCGTGCACGTGTCCGTGTTCGAGTTCTTCTTTTGTAGCTTCTCTGATTTCAACTACAGATCCTGTGAAGTGAAGATCTTGATCAGCCAATGGATGGTTAACATCCATGGTAACAGATTCTTCATTTATTGAAACTACTTTTGCAGGAACAACTTGACCGTTTTGATCTTGAAGTGGAAGTACGTTGTCAACAGCAACTTCTTTAATGAGTTCGCCATCTTGCTTGAACATGTCATGAGGCAGTTCAATAATAGCTTCTTCATTTCTTGTGCCGTATGCATTTTCGGCCTTGATTCCGAATGAAAATGTCTCGCCTATGTTCAAATCAATGACTTGAGCTTCGAATTCAGGAATCATTTGTTTGACACCAGATAAAAATACCAAAGGTTCTTTGCCTTCCGTAGTTTCTATCATTTCTCCTTCCGCATGGTCTCTAAATAGCTTGTAATCTAGAGATACTACTTTGTGTTTTACTTCACTCATGTGATTAAAAATTTTTTGCAAAAATAAACTTAATAATATACCTGCAGTACTAAATAGGGAGATAATTATCTGTGTTTTGTAGGTAACAGAGTATCTGCAGAAATTATAAAATCTCTTGTGCTGCTTATTAAGAATTGATTGATGATTATTTATCCGATGGTTAAATGTGCATTTGGATACTGGTAATTGTGTGACTTCATTTTACTACTCAGAGCAAAAGCGAGAGTAAGTGTACCAATTCTTCCCACAAACATACAAATCATGATGATGATTTTACCAAAGGTTGAAAGCTCAGATGTTATTCCTGTTGAAAGACCTACGGTAGAGAATGCTGAAACTGCTTCGAAGGCGATAGGCATTAAGCCTTTATCTCCATCACTGATACTTAGAATGAAAATGGCTAAAAATATGGCGGACGAAGAGAATAGAAATATGGTGAATGCCTTGTGAAGTAGCTCTGGAGATATGGTCCGCTTACCGATTTCAATTCTTTTTTGTCCTCTAATTGTATTTATTGCAGAGTAAATAATTAAGGTAAATGTTGATGTTTTCACTCCTCCACCAAAAGAGCCTGGAGCCCCACCAATGAACATTAGAAAGATAAATATAATTAGCATGGGTGTTCCAACCCTAGAAATGTCTATCGTATTAAATCCTGCTGTCCTAGAGATGGATTGAAAGAAAGAAGTAATCAGTTGACCATCAAGTTTCATCCCATTTAATGTGTTTTGTTGTTCTAGAAAATAGAACGATAACATACCAAAAGCGAGAAGAAATAGAGAGGTATAGAAAGAGATTCTTGTACTCAACTTCAGTCCCAGCCAAGGAGTCATTATTGTTTTTTTAATTCGATTAAAGTTTACCAAATCTTCGATCACGGGGAAACCAATAGCTCCCAACAGGATTAATAACCCAACAACCATGTGTAAGTTGTATGAGTTTTGAAGTAATGGATTGTTCAGTCCATCTGTGAACAATGTGAAACCAGCGTTGTTGAATGCGGAAACAGAATGAAATATGGAATAAAAAAGTTGCTCCTCAATGTGTTGGAATTTTATTTGAGGGTTCCATGTGAAGTATATAAGTACAATACCTATTAATTCGATAAAGAAACTAAACAAGAAAATTTTTCTCAAAAGACCTTTTCCGCTTAACAAAGATTCGGAACTGAAGTTTTCTTGCAGCATGGTTTGGTGTTTTATCCCCAAACCTTTTTTAGAGAATATCGCAAATAATGTGGCAAAAGAGATGATGTTAAGGCCTCCCAATTGGATTAGTATCATCAAAACGATATGCCCTTTTTGTGTGAAATAAGTAGCGGTATCGACCACGATTAATCCAGTGACGCAGCAAGCACTTATCGATGTGAATAGTGCATCGAAAAAAGGCATCATATGGACTTCTTTGGTCATCTCAGGCATCATTAGTAAGCTAGCTCCGATTACAATGAGTAAGATGAAAGAGAGAATTAGTAGCCTCGGAGGATTTACTTTTAAGAAGGATAGTTTGGGACTTGCTTTACCGAGTCCAATTCCTACCAAAACAAAAAAGTAGCATTGAATGAACAACATGTAAAAGTTTTCCAGATGAAATAACTCTATTTCGTTTCCTATATAAATCAGCAGCGAATCATCAAAAATAAATCGTGAAACAGCATTGATGAGTATTAAAAAAAGTAACATACCTTCAAACCACGATTCTCGAATTAACTTAAAGGGTTCATAGGAATACAGGATATCAATGAGATACTTGAGGATGTAAAAGCCAAAACTAGCTTTTATAAAGATGATGATCCAGTTTTTGATTTCTGTGTTTGGGTCAAATCCAAATTGATAAACCAGCAGTGATAAGATAAGTGTGGCCGTAACAAAACTACCAACTTTGAAAAGATTCAAAACGTATTCTTTACTGTCGTAAAGTGCCAGGTTAATTTTTTCTCGTATGGATCTGATCGACATACTAATGTTTGTTTGTTATTGGAGACTTACTTTTAATAAATCTTCTTTCCGTATGGGTACTACTCCAACTTTTTCACACACCAAGCCACCAGCTAAGTTAGCAATTCTCATTAAAAGTTCACTTTCTAGTTTGCAAGCAAGTGCTAGTGCCGCAACAGAAACAACGGTATCACCCGCACCCGAAACATCAATAATGGTTCTTTGGTGTGCTTTTTCTCTAAAGATATTGTCTTCGTTTTGAAAGTAAATACCGAATTCAGATAGAGTTAGTAGGACACCTTTGGCTTGGAGCTTTGTTCTGAGAATTTCAACATATTTCGATAGGTCTGATTCTGATTTTACGTCAAACTCTACGTCCATACCCTCTTTAATTTCTTTCAGGTTGGGTTTAAATATATCGACTCCTTTGTAGGCGAAAAAGTTTTTCTTTTTCGGGTCTACAATGGTGGGAATGTTTTTTTTTGTGGCACATTGTATCGCATCTTTTATGAGTTTTTCACTCAGAAGCCCTTTGTTGTAGTCTTCGAAGATGATGACGTCAAAATGATCATTTAGAATCATGTTTTTTAGACCTTTGATGATTTTTTCATCCTGTACCATGGATACTTCTTCCTCATCAACTCTTAAAACATGTTTGTTGTCACTAATGATTCTAGTTTTGACGGTTGTATTTCGATCGGATATTCTTTGAATTCCTTCAGTTGAAAGATTCTGTTCCTTCATGAGTTTAAGAAATAAATCTCCGTAATGATCACTTCCGATGCTACTGAAAAGGATTGGGGTAGCTCCAAGGGATTGAATGTTAAGCGCTACATTGGCTGCTCCACCCAGTCTGCTTTCTCGTTTGTTTATTTCAACAATAGGTACTGGCGCTTCCGGAGACATCCGATTTACCTCGCCCCACATGTAAGCATCAATCATGGCGTCTCCCACAACCAATACTCGTTTTGATTCAAATTGATTTAAAATGTCAGCTATAGAACTCATAGATGTTATTTGTGTCCAGAATTAATCAAACATTCCACGATGTGTAGATGCTTACAGATACAAATGAACAAAAAAAATCCCCTACATCATGTAGGGGATTTTTTAATTATACTAATTTTCCAAGAGCTGCTTTGATTCGATCGGCAGCCTCTATAAGTTTTTCATCCGCGGCAGCGTATGAAATTCGAATACAATTAGGTGATCCAAATGCTTCTCCTGTAACCGTTGCTACATTCGCCTCGTTTAGAAGATACATGCAGAAATCATTTGCATCTGCGATTTTAGCTCCTTCGAAAGTCTTACCAAAGTAATAAGATACATCAGGGAAAATGTAGAAAGCTCCCTGAGGGATACTCAATTTCAGCCCATCAATTTCCTGTAGCTTAGAAACCATTAAATCTCTTCTTCTAAGAAATGCTGCGCGCATATCTCCAGTAAAGCTTGGGTCAGCATTGACGGCAGTTTCAGTTGCTTTTTGTGCTATAGAACAGGTTGCAGAAGTTGTTTGACCTTGCATTTTAGTACAAGCTGCGGCCAACCATTTAGGGCCTCCTAAATAACCTACTCTCCAACCGGTCATTGCAAATCCTTTTGACACACCATTTACGGTAACTACACGATCTTTGATGGAATCGAATTGCCCTATACTTACGTGTTCCCCTAAGAAATTAATGTGCTCGTATATTTCGTCAGAGATGATCATAATCTCTGGGTACTTTTCAAATACTTTAACCAATTCAGCCAATTCTTCTCTGCTGTATACAGATCCAGTTGGATTGCAAGGTGTACTGAATAAGAATGCTTTTGTTTTTGGCGTAATGACTTCTTCAACTTGTTGAGCACTTACTTTGAAGTCTGCATCAACGGTAGCTTCAATGACAATAGGTGTACCCTCAGCCATTTTCACCATTTGGTAGTAACTTACCCAATACGGAGCAGGTACAATTACTTCATCACCAGGGTTAACTATCGTTAACAATAATTGAGACAAGGTTTGTTTTGCTCCCGTAGATGCTACAATTTCATCAGCAGCATAGTCTAGGTTGTTATCACGCTTGAATTTCTTTGAAATGGCATTTCTAAGTTCACCCAATCCCGGAACAGGAGTGTAGTGAGAAAAGTTATCGTCAATCGCTTTCTTTGCAGCTTCCTTAATGAATTCAGGAGTGTCAAAGTCAGGCTCCCCTAAACTTAGTGAGATTACATCTACGCCACTGTCACTTAATTCACGGCTTTTTCTGGCCATAGCAATGGTTTGTGATTCTTCTAAATTCAGAATACGATCAGATAAAATGTTCATGCTTTTGAGGGTTATTGCTTAATATTTTTTTTCGTGCCGCAAATATAGTTAAAGAAATTTAGTTGTAGGCGGTTCCATTGTTCGATTTTTATTTTATTAAATTAATAAACCACAGGGGGTTAGGTACAGGTAATACTTAAGGCTGCTATTCTGTCAATCTGCAATTTTTAAATATCTTTGTGGCATGAGTGAGACCCTACTTTTTTCAACAGATACGATTGAGCACATCAAGCAAGGAACGATGCTTCCTGTAATGGAGCATTTTTACACCATTCAGGGCGAAGGTTTTCATTCTGGCGCCCCTTTTTATTTCATTCGTCTGGGAGGCTGTGATGTAGGCTGCCCATGGTGTGATGTAAAAGACAGTTGGGAGCAAGGTAAGCACCCCATTCATTCCGTTGAAGAGATTGTTAGCTGGGTCGTAAATTCGAAAGCTCAAAAGGTAGTTGTCACAGGGGGCGAACCTTTGATGTATTCTCTTGACGCTTTGTGTGATTTACTTCATCAAAAGGATCTAGAGTGTCACATAGAAACATCAGGAGCTCATCCTTTCAGTGGCAATTGGGACTGGTTTACGTTATCTCCCAAGAAACGAAAACTACCTCAAAGTCTCAACTTCAAGAAAGCAAACGAACTTAAAGTGGTCATTGCTCGACTCAATGATTTTCAATTTGCTGAGGATCAAGCTTTAAAAGTGAGTTCTGATTGCAAATTGTTTCTTCAACCTGAGTGGTCTAAAGAATCTCTTATTCTTCAGGATATGATATCCTATGTTAAAGAAAACCCTAAGTGGCGTATTTCTTTACAAACCCACAAATACATGGATATTCCCTGACATGCGTGTTCTACTATTATTCGTGTTGTTAAGTTTCAATATTTTTGCTCAAGAAACAACAAAATCCAGAAAGGCAGCGAAAATATTTAGAGATGCCAAGAGGGCTATTTCTGTTAAAGATTATGGTGCTGCAAAATTATATTTGCAAAAAGCTCTAGCCATTGACGATCGTTTTGTTGAAGCTTGGATTTTATTAGGTGATGTTAATGTGGGGCTTGGAGATAAAAAATCGGGAATAGAAGCCTACAGAAAATCGATTCCAATTGCACCTCGTTTCTCCTTTCCGATGTACTATCGTTTAGCTACAGCAGAACATTCACTTGGTTACTATTCTGAAGCTTTGCAACACATTCGCAAATACTTAAGTTTCAAGAAAGTTTCCGAGACCTACCGGAAAAGAGCAAATTCCCTGAAAAAATCATGCGAATTTTCCATCGCTGCCATGAAAAGTCCAGTAACCTTTAACCCTGAGAGTCTTGGAGATAACATCAATACAGATGCTGACGAATATTTGCCAGCACTTTCTGCTGACGGATCCACATTAATATTTACACGCAGTAAAAAGGATCAAGGTTTTCGTAATGAAGATTTTTATTTATCCGTTTACGATGCAGAAGATTGGTCGGTGGCAAAGAATTTAGGAGAGCCTATCAATACACTTCAGAATGAAGGGGCTCAATGCATTACTGCAGATGGTAAAACTCTTTATTTTACAGCATGTTCTCGACCCGATTCATACGGTCGTTGTGATTTGTATTCATCTAATTTTGTGGGAGGATATTGGACTGAACCTGTAAATTTAGGCGATCGTATAAATACTGAAAGTTGGGAGTCTCAGCCTGCAATTTCATCAGATGGAAGACAATTGTTTTTTGTTTCAAATCGCCTCGGAGGAGTGGGGAAAAAAGATATATGGGTGTCTTATAAAAATGCCAAAGGAAATTGGACACAGGCAAAAAACTTAGGGAAAGACATCAATACAATCAAGGATGATGTTTCCCCTTTTTTACATTGGGACAACCAAACCCTATATTTTTCATCAAAAGGATATTTGGGTATGGGAGGGTTTGATGTTTTTTTATCTCGCCTCAATGAATTAGGCCAGTGGGGCACGGTGAAAAATATTGGATTTCCAATCAATTCGCCTGCGGATGAGAATTCTTTGATTGTTGCTAAAGATGGACGAACAGCTTATTTTGCTTCTTCACATTTTCAAGAAGACAGAGAAGATTTAGATCTATATACCTTTGAATTGCCTATAGATAGAAGGGCTAGGGAAGTTGCATACATTCAGGGGACTGTTACAGACGCAAAATCAAAAAGAGCCATTGAGGCTGAAATAGAACTGGTAGATTTAAACTCAAACAGATCATACAAGAGTATTCGCTCAGATGCTGGTGGTGATTTTATGTTGTGTTTGCCTTCTGAAGCCGAATATGCACTTACCGTGATGAAGAAGAACTACCTGTTTTACTCAGAAAACATTAAAATGAATCGTGAAGGAACGATTCTTGTTAAGAATTACACATTACAGCCTATAGAAGTAGGTGAGCAAGTTCGTTTAGATAATATTTTTTTTGAATTGAATTCTTTTGATTTAAAGAATGAGTCTGCTGTAGAATTAAACAAGATTATCCAATTCATGCAATCAAATCCTTTTGTTGTCGTGGAAATTGGTGGTCATACTGATGATCGTGGTTCACGGAATTATAACCTAGTCCTGTCTGAGCGAAGAGCCCAATCTGTAAAGCGTGCTTTAGAGCAAAGAGGGGTGTCCTCAGAACGAATTCAAACGAGAGGATACGGAATGGATGAGCCCTTAAACTCAAACACCTCTGAGAAAGATAGAGCAGAGAATCGTAGGACGGAACTAAAAATCATTGCTATCGAATGATACAAGTTGTTGAGTGTCCGAGAGATGCCATGCAAGGTGTTGCTAATTTCATTTCAACGGAGAAGAAGGCCGAATACATCAATTTGCTTTTAAAAGTTGGTTTTCATACCATTGATTTTGGGTCTTTTGTTTCTCCAAAAGCCATCCCACAAATGCGCGATACAGAGGCTGTGCTTTCAAAGTTAAATTTAGATGATACAGATTCGAAGTTACTAGCTATCGTCGCAAATCAGAGAGGTGCAGCGCAGGCTTCTTCCTTTGATGAGATTCAATTTTTAGGATACCCATTTTCAATCTCAGAAATTTTCCAACAACGAAATACAAATCGATCTATTAAAGATTCTCTCGTTCTGGTAGATGAGATTAAGAATTTATGTGAGTCTAAAAATAAGAATTTGGTGGTTTATCTTTCGATGGCTTTTGGAAATCCTTACGGCGAACACTGGGACATTGATGTTGTAGCAGAGTGGGTAAAAGTTTTGTCAAAAATGGGAGTGCGCCATGTAGCTCTATCTGACACCATTGGTGCTTCTTGTAAAGAAACGATTCACCCTTTGTTTTCTCAGTTGATTCCTGAGTTTGATCAAGTGACTTTTGGTGCTCATTTACATACAACCCCTGAAAACTGGAAAGAAAAAATTTTAGCAGCCTATCAAGCCGGATGTGTTCGGTTTGACACTGCAATACAAGGTTACGGTGGGTGTCCTTTTGCAAAGGATGATTTGATTGGAAACATGCCTACGGAAAAAGTTCTTTCTTTTTTGAATGAGCAAAAAATGAACTCAGGCCTTAATGCTTTAGCTTTCGAGTCATCTTACAACAAGGCTTTAGAGATCTTTAGGTGAAAAATATTAGGTCATGATTTCATGGAGTCATCGCTGTTAATATTCTTTCAGCACCTTTTTTAAGATCAAGGAATCTTTTTGTTGTATTGTGGTATATTTGCGAGGAATTAAACCACGGTAACTTTGAAGAGTTTTAAAGAATTAGGCGTACACAAAGATTTTGTAAAAGCATTGGATGGCTTGAATATTTCTATACCATCAGAAATTCAAATTTTATCGATACCTGTTTTGTTAGGTGATCGTACCGATTTTATTGGCCGCGCACAAACAGGAACAGGGAAAACAGCTGCTTTTGGGCTGCCATTACTCCAAAGTGTTGATGTTTCGAGAAATGAGATTCAAGGTCTTGTTTTATGCCCCACGCGTGAGTTAGGGCAACAGATTGCAAAGTCCTTGTTCAGGTTCACTAAATTTTCAGATAAGATCTTCACTGAAGCGGTTTATGGTGGAGAAAAGATTGACCGACAAATTGGCGCTTTACGGCGACCTACCCATATTGTAGTTGCTACACCGGGACGTCTCATTGATTTGTTAAAGCGCAAAGCTTTGAGCTTAGATAAAGTGAAAACAGTGATTCTAGACGAGGCAGATGAAATGTTGAGTATGGGCTTTAAAAAGGAGCTCAATCAAATCTTAGATTTTGTCCCTCAAGAGGCCAATAAATGGTTGTTTTCTGCTACAATGCCTCATGACATCAGAGAAATGATTAAAGAGCACCTTTCGGATGATGCGCATAGAGTTGAAACGAGTGGTAAAACATTAGTCAATGAAAATATAGAGCACAAATACTTTGTATGTGATGAGGAGGAAAAGTTGCATGTTTTGTTGCAGTTTATTAACTCACAATACAAGGAAAGAGGAATTATTTTTTGCAGAACAAAAAAAGCGACCCAACATCTAGCAAAGCAGCTTATTGCTAAAAATATATCGACCGACGCCATTCATGGAGATTTGTATCAAAAGGAACGTGATAAGGTGTTACGTGCATTTAAAAAAGAAAAATTACAACTTATTGTAGCAACAGACATTGCTGCTAGAGGATTGGATATAGATGCACTTTCGTATGTAGTACATTACCAATTGCCTGAAAGTGAAGAGTATTACACTCACAGAAGTGGGCGAACAGCACGTGCTGGAAACTCAGGGTTATCTATGGCTTTTGTTACGGCTTTCGAAAGCAATAAATTAAGGGCGTACGAAAAGAGTCTCGATATTTCATTTGAAAGGGTCCGTTAAGTCTACTATGCTGAATCTTATTACATTACCACAACATACATTTTAGAAACTTTTCAAGTCTAAATGCTCACTATCAATCATGTCTACCCATTTCTTCATTTTCTTCTGAATGATTTTGAAATGGTGTTTATCCTCAGGCGTTATCAAAGAAATGGCACTTCCAGGTGACTCTGCTCTTCCTGTTCTCCCTATACGATGAATGTAGTCTTTGGGTGATCTTGGTAATTCGTAGTTGATGACATGTGGAAGGAATTCAATGTCGATTCCACGAGCAAGTAAGTCAGTAGCGACAAGAACTCTGAGTGTTCCCGCTTTAAATTTTGCTAACGATTCAAGTCTTGCCGTTTGACTTTTTTTGCTGTGAATTGCCGATGCGTCAATTCCATTTTTCCGCAGCTTGTCCGCTATGTTGTCGGCTTTATAGGTTGATGCTGCAAAGACTAACACTTGTTGCAAGTCATTTTTCTTAATCAAATAGCGCAGTAGCGGGCCTTTGTTTCCTTCACTAACCCAGTATCCTGTTTGTTTAATCAACTCTATTGAATCTTCTTCTGCTTCTATTTTTATTAAGATAGGATCTTCAAGTATCAGCTGATTAATCGATTTAACATCATCGCTTAAGGTTGCTGAAAAGAGTAGGTTTTGACGTTTTTTAGGAAGGAGTTTGAAGATGCGGTCAATTTCATCTTTAAATCCCATACCCAATATTTTATCTGCTTCATCAAGTACAAGAGTCTTGATTTCGGAAAGATGTACGGCATTAGATTCCACTAAATCTAGCAGTCTTCCTGGTGTTGAAACCAATACATTAACATTGTTAAGTGCTTGCATTTGAGGGTTTATAGAAACCCCACCATATACTGCCAATGTTTTTATTCTTTCTGGTAGCGATGAACCAAATTGCTGGAACACGTCTTTCACCTGAACAGCAAGTTCTCTCGTAGGAACCAATACCAGAACATTTACATGACGATTCTTATTGGCGGAATCATTTTGCAGTTGATTCAATATCGGTAAGGTGTAGCTTGCTGTTTTCCCGGATCCTGTTTTCGCAATTCCAAGTATGTCTCTACCCTTTAAGATTGCGGGAATTGCTTCTTTTTGAATCGGAAAGGGATTCATTAATTTCTGAGTCGTTAGAACGCTTAATAATGACTTAGATAAACCTAAAGATGAAAAAGACATATGAATTAAATTGTGATTAAGGGTTTTTAATGAAATTAATGTTTTGCTGCATCATTTGTATGACCACTCAAACCTCTTTTTTTGTCAAGATTATTTCATGAGTTGTGAGTAGTAATAAGTTTTAAAAATGATTTTTAATCAGCTGTATATTTAATTCGTGAACAGGCAAACCTACGACGTTAAAATAAGAACCTTCAATTTTAGTAATGCCTATAGCGCCTATCCATTCTTGGATGCCATAAGAACCTGCTTTGTCTAAAGGTTTGTATGTTTTGATGTAATATTCGATTTCTGACGCATTGAGTTCCTTGAAAAAGACTTTTGTGCTGCAAGAAAATGAAGTGATTGTATCTTTTGATTTAATACAGACACCCGAAACAACCACATGACTTTTATTGGACAAGCTCTCAAGCATTTTTCTGGCTTCAGCTTCATCTTTGGGCTTTCCCAGAATCTTTTGATCTAATATCACCACAGTGTCTGCGGTAATTATAATTTGGTTTTCACCAACATCTGGAAAAGCCGAAGCTTTCTGCTTGGCAAGATATTCCGCTACTTTTGGAACAGGTAAATTTTTTGGAAAGATCTCATCTATTGGCCGAACCTCAACATTGAAATCGTAGTCAAGTAGTGCCAACAATTCTTTTCTCCTAGGTGACTGAGATGCGAGTGTGATGATTTTCGTCATGTTATGATATCGATGTTTTCAGAGTTTAATCATGAAACTTTTTGGTATTCGATGAAAAATAAATTTGTACGACAAGGTTTATTCGATGAAAAAAAACAAACTAATAATCCCAGCAAAAATGATGAATTTAATGAGCTTTGAAATACGTTCGTAATCCATGTTTTCTTTGGCTTTGTAGATCCATATATTCAATAGGAACAACGGTCCAATGAGAAGAGTCAGAGCGTATGCTAGAGCAACCAATTCACTTTTAAAAATGTATATTGATATTGAAATGACCATAAAAGCAGTCAGTATACTTAACCATTTCACAAATTCTTTTGTTTTGGGAATGCCCCAAACGGAAGGAAGCGTACGTATTTTAAATCGTTGATCACCTTCTACGGTCCTGAGGTCTTTGATGATTTCATTCATCAAACTTGATATAAATGCAAAAGCAGCATAAATACACAGTACAACAAGTGGGGATTTACTTTCTTGTAAGTGTAATTTTGGGAGAATTTCGAAAGAAGAAAGAGAGAAAACAAACAGTAGCGTTAAAATGGCAACAATGAAGTTGCCAACGAAAAGTTTTCGTTTAAGTCTCAGACTATATTCCCAAAGAATGTATGATGCAACCGACATGATGGCTCCTAGAACGATGTAATCAAGTTTGTAGGCGACGAAGAACCCAATAATCACCCCACTTAATGAAAGTATCACGTGAAGAATTAAAGCAACCCTACGCTTGATGCTTCTTCCAACAATTACATTTTTATTTGCGGTGTCTGTCTGAATGTCAAAGTAGTCGTTAATTACATACCCTCCGGCAGCAATTAAAATCATGCTCAATACCAAAAGTGCAAAATATAAATCTCCCAACACATTTTCTTTTCCGTAAGCGGGAACCAAAATACTGTATCTCAATAGGTACTGAATTAGTACCATCACGAGTAAGTTTTGAAAACGGATTAGAGTTAAGTATTTCACGATTCGTTTGGGGGTGTTTTATTTTATATAGACCTAGTCGAACTGTCGTTGATCCATTTATCCTGAATTTTAAGCGTTTGTTCTATTACATCACGTACACATCCTTCCCCACCTTTTTTGGGAGATACATAATCGGATAGGTTTTTTATTTCTTGAGCTGCATTATCAGGGCAGGTCGGTAGCCCAACCATTTGCATGATTTGATAATCAGGGAGGTCATCTCCCATATAGAGTATATTTTCGGAGTTTAGATCGTAGATATGCATGAGTTCATTAAGCGCTTCTACCTTATTGTGACAACCTAAATACACATCGTGAATGCCCAAACGATTCATCCTAGTTTTTACGGCTGCAGAACTACCGCCACTGATAATCGCAACAATCAACCCCTCTTTAACGGCTAGCTGAAGCGCATATCCATCTCGGGTGTGCATCTTTCTTACCTGTTCACCATCCGGCATGAGTGTTACGGTACCATCAGTTAAAACGCCATCACAATCGAAAATGAGAGCTTTGATATCCTTTAGTTTGGTTTTATAATTCATCGTTATTTTTGTATATTATAGTTTCGGACAATAATTTGTAAATGTCATGATTTTTTCCTTTCTCAAGATATTTAAGGTGAGAATCGATGACCTCTTTGTCCTCTCTAACTGCAGGTCCTGTTTGAACATCTTTAGGTTTGTGCTTTGCAACTTTAGATGCTGTTTCTTTAATCAAGGGGTGTAAAATATCCAACGGAATACTTTCTTTTTGAAGTATTTCGTCTGAGATCATGTACATGTAATTGCTGAAATTGCAAGCAAAAACGGCTGCAACATGTAAGACCTTTCTTTGATGAGAATTGATGTTGTACACAATGGGGCTCATCAGTGTCGCTAATCTCATTAAGGTATTGTAGTCCTCACTTTTTGATGCTTCGATACAAAAAGGTACACCCTTAAAATTGAGTTTTTTCTTTTTGGTAAAGGTTTGAAGTGGGTAAAACACGCCCCTTCTTTTGTGTTTAATGACGTCTTGATCTATAGCTCCTGACGTGTGAACAATTAGTTTGTCTTTTAAACTTAAGCTGTCCGCAACTTCTGCAATTACGGAGTCCTTAACAGTGAGTATGTAGAGATCAGCATTTTGATTTAACTGATCTATTTCAGTCGTGTAATCACATTTAAGTCGACGAGATAGGGATCGAGCTTCTTTTTCAGACCTGTTGTAAACTTGAAGAATATTTTGCTCTTTATTTTGAAGTTCTTTGGACAAATGCCAGGCTACGTTACCGGCGCCTAGGATTACAATATTTAACTTTAACGTACTCAAAATATCTTATTTTTTAGTTTGTTTGAATAAATGAAGCATTGCAATAAAAGTACCGATAGCCATCAGAATTACTCCAATCCACAACAGGTTGATGTACGGAAAGATAATAGCTTTCATGACAATGAAAGGCTTTTCATTGTCAATGTGTTCGTATGCTTTTATTTGAATACTTCCCGCTTCTGGGTTTACCTCACTAAAAATGAACTTATACTTTAAAGGTCCATCTTCCAGGTAACCCGGAAAGGATTGAGCTACATTATTTTTTACAGCATAAATAGTTTCGGTACTAGAATATTCACCGATCATGTTTTGCATTTTTAATTTAGCAATCAACATGACGTCTAAAGCCTTTTCACTCTCAAGGTTGGTATTTGCATTTACCAATAAACTATCTAAATAAAGGAAGTGTTTGCTGTATATGACGGAGTCTCCCTGTTTGATGTTTATTAGACTTTCTTGGTGGTAAGGGTCATTCTCATCGTGCTCATCGACATCTGCATAAGTGAGATGCGAGTAAACGTCGTAGAGCAAAAAGTGTTTGGTGGAAGGTTCAGCCACATTACCCATAATTTCATTCAGCTGTATGAATGGGTTTAAGGTAAATTGATATTCAAATTGACCATCTTCCTTGAGGTTAAAGTACTCTACTTCATAGGTTTTGTTAATCCCAATGAGTGTATCTGATTTGTAGAGAACAAAATACGTACCCATAGCCGTTGTATCTCCTTTTTCCAGTAGAATGTTTTCATTGCTAGGAAAGTCTTTGGCGATAAAACCTTCATTGTTTGAGATTACATTTTTGTTTGCATTACTTAATAATGCTCCCATAATAACCAATGCAAAACCTATGTGAGCTATGGAAGACCCTGATAAATTCCAGTTGCCCTTGAGTATTTTTCGCCAATAGAAAAAGTTTGACAAGGCAGCAAATATAGTAGCCCAAAGAAGAGTCAGATATACGGGGTCCCACATTCGAACTGTGAATGCGATAACGAAACTGAGGGCCAAAGATGATATTAGGCTTGAGCTAATTTGTTTAAATATCTTTTTCATATCTGACTTTCCATAACTCAAATATTGTGTTATGCCGATCAGAATAATGATGATGACAGCAATAGGAGCTTGCCATGAATTGTAAAGGTCAATAGCGTCTATTGGAGGAGCCATTTGCGTTCCCAAGACTTTGTTAATTACAGGTAGGGAGGTAAACCATGTGATTTGAAAAGCAGATATAAATAAGACCATAGACCCTATGAACATCCAAAATTCTCGAGAGCTGGAATCCTCTTCTTTTTTAACATGCGGTATGCTTTTGAATCGGAAGATTAAAATACAGATCGAAAAAATTACAAAACTGATCAAGTAAATCAGTAATTGATAATCCAAGCCTCCAGCAAAGGCATGTACAGAAGTATCACCTAATATTCCACTTCGAGTGAGGTAGGAAGAATAAATGACGAGGATAAATGAAAGAATGGTTAAGATAAATGTTGATCTTAAAGCGGTCTTACGAGCTCTGTATACAAGCATTAAATGAGCAGCGGCTACCAAAATTATCCACGGAACTAAAGAAGAGTTTTCTACAGGATCCCAAGCCCAAAACCCCCCAAAAGAAAGCGATTCGTATGCCCATGCTCCACCCATTAAGATTCCTGTGCCTAGAACCATGATGGCAGCATAGGTCCAGGGAAGCGCTTCTTGTACCCACTCTGAAAAATTCTTTTTCCACAAGGCAGCAATGGCATAACAAAAGGGAATCATGGTAAGGGAGAAACCCAAGAAAAGGACTGGTGGGTGTATAACCATCCAGTAATTTTGCAACAGAGGGTTCAAGCCTCTACCGTCAGCAAACTGAGGTACTATCTCCAGATAGTTAGCCATTTTGGTCCAAGGTAAACCTATGTTTTCTTCTAGGTTTCTTACCAAAATAAATGGACTGGTTCCTATTTTCACCCCAAACAAATAACCGCCAATAATCATTGAACTGAGAAAAGCTTGAATGGATGCAACCACTGTTAAAACTGGTGCTTCCCAATTTTTCGCTCTTCTCATTAAAATTACGCCTAGGATAAGATTCCAGAAAATCCACAAGAGAAAACTTCCTTCTTGACCTTCCCAAAAGCACGATACCATATAGTGCGTAGGAAGTGATAGAGAAGAATGTTGCCATACGTACTGGTACTCAAAATAGTGATTGTAAATCATGATAAACATGCACACGATGATACCTAATACTGACAGCCCATGAACGTAAAAAGAGCCACGAGCCAATGGAGTCCAATTTTTCCTTAAAGTATCACTTTTTGATGCTTTGTAAAAAGAGAATGCTGACATCAAAGCAGCAACAAAAGCGATGCTGATAAAAGCCTGGCCAATCGTACCTACGAGGGTGTGTTCTCCAATGTAATCTATCATAATTTGGGAAGTGTAATGGTGTCTTGTTCAATAAATTGTTGTTCGTTGTATTTTGATGGGCACTTCATTAAAATGGTGCTAGCTGTAAAACCTGAATCTGTAGCAAAACCGGTCATTGTGATTTTTTCTGAACGTTCAAAATCTTGAGGTTTTGAATCGTAGAAGTATACTTTACGTTCGTTTTGAAGAGAATCGGAGGCATAAAAGGTTAAAACATTTAAGCGTGGCTCAAACAGAATTTCTTTGTCTTTGTTGAGCTCCCCTATGACGGTGAATTCTCTGCCCATTTGCTTTTCTGCATCGGTAAAAGTGATGTAAGTGCTGGCATTGTAGGTTAATGAAACAATAACACCAATAATAACAGCAACAAGGAGGATTAAAATGATTTCAGTTTTCTTCATTCTATTCTTCAAGCTTTTTAACTCTTTGGTCTATTCGGAATAAATAGATGGCCAAACCGATGAAGATGATAGCGATAACAGCCACAACGACATAGATTTTACCATTAGATCGCATTACATCTGCCATTCCAACTGCTTGAGCAAGAGCTGAATTGATGAAAAATAAGCAACAAATGAGTGTACCAATTAATGACTTCATTTTTAAATATTTTCTTTATTAATTTCAAGTGTTTTGATACGATATCGAAGTTGTGCAACCCAAACACCTAATAGAATCCAACCTATAACTGCTGGATAGAACACCATACGCATACCGCTGTTTAAATCGTAATTACCAAAGGCAGGATTCCCTCCATTTCCCGGATGAAGACTGTCGGTCATTCGAGGTAGTACACCAATAAAAACGATCATCATAACAAAAGCGAGGATGTTGTAGATTGCGCTAACCCGTGCTCGACTGTCATCATTTTCTATGCTATTTCTGAGGATAAAGTATGCGAGATATATAAGCATGGTAACAGCTGTGCCATTTAATTTTGGGTCATTTACCCAAAAAGTACCCCAGGTAAATTGCGCCCAAATCATACCGGTCAATAATCCCAACAATCCCATGAACATACCTGTGGAAGCAAAAGCTTCAGCTTTCAGGTCTTTGGTTTTGTCAAAACCATTTAAAAATCGAATACTTTGGATCATTGAAAACAACATCAAAAAGATCATACTAAACCACATGGTCACATGGAAGTATAAGTTTCGAATCGTTTCGTTAAGAATGTTTAGATGAGGAACGGGGAACAACAGGCCACCAATAATGCTGTATAAAATCAGTAAAATTCCGAGTATTTTCCACCATTTTGATTGCATCGAAAAAAGCTTTTTTTAGTCACGCCAAAGGTACGGAAATAATAGGTAAGAGAGTAAAACGCTGGCAATATTTAATAATGCTAAAAACAAGAGTTGATTGCCTGCAATAAAAAGGTTGTTTTGACTCAAACAGATTTGGGATGTTTGAATTAAATTAAGAAGCAGCGGAAAAAGTAAAGGCATGCTTAAAACAGCCATCAATCCCGCGTTATTATTCGTTTTTGATGCTATTGCTGAAACTAATGTTAAAACAGAAGCTAAAGCAGAGCTTCCCAGTATAATGCAAAGTATGAATGAAACATTCGCTGTAATTGGATTTCCCAAGAAAAGACTGTAAATAAAATAACTTACAAGGGTTAAAAAAATTAATAAGGCACTATTAAAGATCGTCTTAGCAATGATAATAGCTCTTGGATTGGCAATGGTGTAATAAAAAAGACTTTGGTCTGTAAGTTCTTTTTTGAAGCTTTGCAGACAGGCGTTCATAGCAGCAAACAACACAATGATCCAGAATAAGGCAATCCAGGAATTACGGTCTATCACGCCTTCAAAGCTTAAATAGGCAACATAACTTGTGCTGAGAACATACAAGAGCATGCTGTACAATGCATTGCGCTCTCGTCCGTTTAAACGAATGTCCTTAAGTACCAATTCTTTTACCTGATGAAGCATAAATGCAAATATAGACTTTTATCAAATTAGACTCACTGAACCGTCGGGCTTTGTGCCTTTTTTTGGGTCAAAAACACAAATTAGGACAGCTTTCATTGGCTGCTTTCATTTTCGGATTGATTATTGTGTTCATTTTCCTATTGGTTATATTTGCATACAAACGATTTTACATGAAAAAACATCTTATTTTCCTTGTACTCCTACCGAGTTTGGTTCTTGCTCAAAATTACAGCAGAGATTCAGCCATCAGTGAAAGAATCCTTTCAGGATTTGTTTTGGACTCCCTGAGTCAAAATAGTTTGCCTTACGCATCGATTAGCCTATTAGATTCAGAGTCAAGTTCTCGATTAAAGGGCAGTATTTGCGACCAAAATGGAGGTTTTTCAATAGAAAAGATTCCTGTTGGGTCATATGATTTGTTGATAGAGTATATGGGTTATACGCCCAAATTATTGAAGGGAGTAGAGGTTCGTAAGCAAGATGTTCAGATCAACATTGGCCCCATCTTATTGCGTAAATTTGTTGAAGAACTTCAAGAAGTTGAGTTGTTGGAAAAAAACACATTTGTAGTTCAAGAGATTGATAAAAAAGTCTTTAACGTGAGTCAGGACGAAGCAAATTCATCCGGTTCAGCACTCGGTTTGATGCAAAGTTTACCTTCTGTTGAGGTAGATGTAGAAGGTAATGTGAGTTTGCGTGGATCGGATCAAGTTCGACTCTATGTAGATGGAAAATCTTCTTTACAAAGTTCATCAGATTTATTGGAAAACCTTCCCGCATCCATGATTGAATCCGTTGAATTAATCACCAATCCCTCTGTGAAGTACAGCCCAGAGGGTATGTCTGGCATCATCAATATTGTCTTAAAGAAAAACAAAGCCAGGGGGTTTAATGGAAGCGGTTCATTGACCATGGGTTATCCTGATCGAAGAAATTTTTCGGCAACCATAAATCGACGTTCTAAAAAGTTAAATCTGTATTCATCGTACAGTATCATGGCTCGTGAGGGCGCTTTCACTTCAGAAAGTGAAAAACAAACCTATTTTGATGAAGAAACTTTTTATTTGAAACAAGATAAACGGGGTGGAGATTATCGTAAATCCCACACGCTCAAGGCGGGTTTGGATTTTACGCCAAATCCTCGTAACTATTTCACTCTAGAAGGAAAGTTCATCCCTTCAGAGCGAATAGGTAAGGATACAGTTCTCTACAACCAAACGTCCGTTAATGGTTTCAGTTCTTTCGACAGATTGACGCATTCAGCATCCGTTAATGGTTCCTCGGAATTTAGTCTTAGTGGAAGGAGTGAATGGTCCAATGGGTTAAAATCAGATCTTTATCTAAGTCAATCCAATCAAAGTATTGACAAATCTGACCATTACACAGAAACGTTACTGAATCAGAATGATTGGGTCGGTAATGCCCCTATTTATGAACAGCTGACTAACGAACGAGTTGATGATAAGTTTGAGTCAAAATTGGACTTTTCCATAGGTAATGAAGACCATGGTAAGTGGGAATGGGGCTTGAGTTATCGAATTCGCCAAATGGATCAAGATCAATTTTCTGATTTAGGCTCAACGTATTTAGACGGCTCCTCGCTGGATAACCGTTTTGTTTATGAAGATGAAGTTTATGCTGCTTATCTTAATTATGCGAAAGCTTATGGTTTGTGGTCTTTTCAGACAGGTCTTCGCGCAGAGCAGATGTCGACTCGTTCTTATTTGGATCAAATAGATTCTGTGTACACCACTTCGTATCATTCTTTATATCCAAGTTTGTACTTAAGCTATAATATGGATGAACTTTCATCAGTTCAAGTAAGCTATTCTCGACGTGTCAATCGCCCAAAGTTTAGAGCCTTGAACCCTTTCCCAAAATATTCTGACCCTTACAATTTGAGAATGGGAAATCCTTTTTTAAAGCCAGAGTTTGTCAATTCGTATGAGTTGGGGTTTCAGAAATACAATCAGGGAGGTAGTTTTACGGCATCCGTATTTGCGAAAGATATTCATGACAAGCAGCGTAGGTTCATCGCGGTAGATTCGAACAATGTTTCACGAGTGACTTATCAAAACTTAAATAGCACTTTGAATGTTGGTGTTGAATTTTTATGGTCTAAAAAAATATCATCGAGACTTAACTTAAGGCTAGGTTCATCCATTTATCATTCCAAAATGGATGCTTCAAATTTAACGAGTACTTATGAGCAGTCTGCCATCAGAATGCGATCTAATTTTAATTTTTCTTGGAGCATGAAGGGGCATAAGCTTCAGATTTCGGGTTGGGTTCGTCCAGGAGGTCAAGTAGGTCAGGGGAAGATGAAAACCATGTTTAATACCGATTTGGTGTACGCAAAGAATATTTTTTCAGACAAAGGGAAGTTCACCGTAAAGATTAGTGACGTATTCAATACCAGTGGTTTTGGTATAGATACTTACGGGAAAATGTTTGATCAATCTTTTAGCTACAAAAGACAATCCCGAATTCTCAGTATCAGTTTAAGTTGTAACTTTGGTCGTAACAATGAAAGCCCTTCATCGCGAAAGAAAAAGGGGAATTATAACAGCCCTCGAGATACCGATGGGGGATATTTTTAAGTCAGGTCTATGAAACGAAATTTAGTCTATCTCATTCTGTTATTTAATTCCGTAATCTATGCTCAAGAATATTTTACGCTGAGTGGATTCATTCGTGAAGCAGAAAGTTCAGAGGACCTTATTGGAGCGAATCTAGTTTGTGAAAATTTAAAAATTGGAGCAACAACCAATGTGTACGGATTTTATTCGATGCGCCTCCCTGAAGGGACACACTCCATTCGATATTCTTTTATTGGTTATGTCGATCAAGTTCTAGAAGTGAGTATAACAGAGGACGAAAAGGTGGATGTCTTTTTACAAACTTTTGCAGAACAACTTTCAGAAATTGTTCTTGAGGATGAGGCCAGCGCTAAAGTTCGTTCGATAGAGATGAGTGTTAACAGGTTGGAAACTAAAGCGGTAAAGCAATTGGCGGCTATTGGGGGAGAAGTAGACATCATCAAGAGTATTCAGTTGCTTCCAGGAGTTACCAGTGTGGGGGAAGGGGCGAATGGCTTTAACGTACGCGGAGGAGCGGTAGACGAAAATCTAGTTTTACTCGATGACATGACTCTTTACAATGCTTCTCATTTGTTCGGCTTTTTTTCGGTGTTTAATGCAGATGCCATCAAAGATATGAAACTCTATAAAGGAGGAATCCCCGCCGAATACGGCTCACGGGTTTCGTCAGTCTTGGATGTGCATCAGAAAGAAGGAAATTCAAATTATACGGAAGCATCTGGGGGAATAGGTTTGATATCAAGTCGGTTTATGGTGGAAGGACCGTTGTGGGATGAGAGTTCATTTATGGTGGCTGCTCGAAGGTCTTATGGTGATTTATTCTTGGCTTTTTCCAAAGATTCTGCTTTAAAGGATAATAAGTTGTACTTCTATGATTTGAATGTGAAGGTGAATACTTGGCTCGGTAAAAAAGACCGTTTGTTTTTGTCTTCTTATATGGGTAGAGATGCCTTTAAATTTGGAAGTTTATTCGCGTCTTCATGGGGTAACGAAACCATTAACCTAAGGTGGTTGCATCTTTTTTCAGATCGAACCGTATCCAATTTATCGTACAACTTCAATGATTACGATTATCTAGTTTCTATTTTACCCGAAGGTTTTGAATTTGATTGGAAGTCAAACATTAGAAACCACCAATTGGAATATGATGTCTCTTATTATCACAGTAATGAACATCATTTTAAGGGGGGACTGTCTGTAAATAAATACGATTTTGAACCTGGGTTGATAGCTCCTGCTGCCGATAGCTCTGCGATTGTCACCTTTGATATGAGAAATAAGTTTGCTTACGAAACGGCTTTGTTTTTTCAAGACGAATGGAAGGTGTCAGAACGTTTGCTGGTTAAAGCGGGTTTAAGATGGTCTTCGTTTTACAGAATGGGAAGTGATACTATTTTGGTTTATGAAAATGACGCTCCGATTACATACGATCCAAGTTTGGCTCAATATACCAACGGGTCTGTTGTAGATTCTCTTTTTTATGGATCTAATGCTTTGGTGAAAAGTTATTCAAATTTAGAACCTAGATTGTCTGTGCGATACCAAATAGACGAATCCAATTCTTTAAAAGCGAGTTATCAGAAAATGAATCAATACATGCATTTGATTACCAATGCAAGTTCCCCGACACCATTAGATATATGGGCCCCTTCAGGTCCCTTCATCAAACCCTTGAAAAGTCAGCAATATGCATTGGGGTATTTTTACAGTTCAGATAATCAGATGTGGGATTTCACCAGTGAATTGTATTACAAGCGTTTGGATGATATAACGGATTATGTAGATGCCGCTGATCTAGAGTTTAACAACCATCTTGAAACTGAAATTCTTTATGGTAAAGGTAGGGCTTATGGTTTGGAGTTAATGATTGAAAAGAAATTAGGCAGGCTTACCGGATGGCTGTCCTACACCTATGCGAAAACCGAAAGTATGGTTTCGGGGAACGGAGCAGGTGGTCCAGGAATTAATTTGGGGAAGTGGTATCCTAATCCACAAGATAAAACCCATGATTTGTCTTTGGTTGCATTTTATAAATTGAATAACAAGTGGTCCTTTTCGTCCAACTTTGTTTATTCAACAGGGATTCCTACAAACTACCCTGAAGGAAAATATGAATATGAGGGCATTGTGGTGCCGCATTATTCCGGTTCAAGAAATCAAGAACGTCTGGAAGATTACCACCGATTGGATTTTGCGGCCACGCTAAGACCTCGAGAAAACGATCGCAGAGAATGGGTTTTTAGCATCTACAATATTTACAATCGAAAAAATGCTTCGTCACTCTATTTTCGAGAAAGTGAAGATTTTGCCGGACAAACGGAGGCTGTAAAGCTGTCTATTTTCCCCATAGTTCCTAGTGTCTCATATAATTTCAAATTCTAATGAAAAAAGCAAGTATCTACATTCTGTTCATGATTCTTTTTACTTCTTGTGAAACCGTTGTTGAAGTGGATTTGCAAGACGGTGAAAAAAATTTAGTCGTGGAGTCTTATCTTGAGTTTTCAAGTAAGACCAATATGGGCTTTGCACACGTATACCTCACGGAGTCAAGTGCTTTTTACGAAAACAATACACCCAAAGCAGTGTCTAGCGCAACCCTTACGATTAACGATATTTTTACATTGGTAGAGCATCCAGATTCTTCAGGTTATTATGTAAGTCAAGATTCAATACCTGCTGGTGCTCCAGAATTTGAACTTAAAATTACGGCTACAATTGATGAAAAAGAAGGGGCGTGGATCGCTAAAGATACTTACACAGAAATTCCGTCGATCGATTCTATCTATTACGTTTATAAACCCGCTTCTCCGCCATTCCAAGACGAGGGGTATTATGCAAAGATCATGTTGGTTGATCCTTTTGAGGTCTCTAACTTTTACCACTTAGATGTGTTCATTAACGATACCTTGAGTTTTGAATTAAATGGGGGTACCAAAAGATCTTCAATCTTGAGAGATGAATACACCAACGGTAGTGCTCTAGATTTTGAGGTGAATGACGCTCCCCTAAAATATGGAGATCACTTAAAAGTACGCTTATCTTCCATTACAGAAGAGGTGTATTTCTACTATTTCAATTTGTATACTTTACTTACGGAGTCCAATGGTATTGGATCTCCACCTCCATTTCCTCTTTTCGGCAATGTGGTTTCTTTAAACGAAAATTTCAATAATGGTTTAGGGGGTTTTCAGGTCAGAAGCGTTACTCAAAAGACTGTTAGCATACAGGATTAAAAAGTAGATTTTATTCGAGACTTGATCAAAGAGGCTTTAAAATCATGATTACCTATGCTATATTGGACGATTCAGTATCAACTTTTTAAGATTGTTACAAATAGTTGAAGAATCTTATTACTTTTACCCGGAATTCAAATACTTATGTACAAAACGATCATCCGCCCACTACTTTTCTGTTTTGACCCGGAAAAAGTTCACCATTTCACCTTCAACCTCATTAAATTGATGCAAAGCATTCCTTTTGTGTCATCAATAACACGAGCCTTATATACCCCAAAGAATCCAAAGTTAAAACGAACCGTTTTCGGTTTGGAGTTTGATAATCCGGTAGGATTAGCAGCCGGTTTTGATAAAGAAGCGAAGCTCTATAATGAATTGGCCAATTTCGGTTTTGGTTTTATTGAAATAGGAACCCTGACCCCGGTAGGGCAAGATGGAAATCCTAAACCACGCCTTTTTCGATTGCCTCAAGATTCCGGATTAATCAATCGTATGGGTTTTAATAATGAAGGTGTAGATGCTGCTGTAGCTCGTTTGAAAAAACGAAAGACCAAAGTACTTATTGGAGGTAATATTGGTAAAAATAAAGTCACACCTAATGAAAAAGCTGATGAGGATTATTACAAAACCTTTCATGCTCTTTACGAACACGTTGATTATTTTGTGGTGAATGTGAGTTCTCCCAATACACCTGATCTTAGAGCCCTTCAAGATAAAGAACCTTTGACCAAATTGTTGAAAATGCTCAAGGATGAAATGCTTTTGAAGCCCAAACAAAAGCCCATTCTTTTAAAAATTGCTCCAGATTTAAATAACGAACAGCTCGACGACATCATCAGTATTGTCACTGAAGTTAAGATAGATGGCGTCATTGCCACCAACACCACGATTGATCGTTCTATGCTTACGACACCTTCATCAAAAGTGAAAGCCATCGGTGCCGGTGGATTGAGCGGGAAACCTGTAAAAAAACGTTCCACAGAAGTGATTGCATATTTACATCAAAAATCTAACGGAGCTTTTCCAATTATTGGAGTTGGTGGGATTTATACCGCTGAAGATGCGATAGAAAAACTTAAGGCAGGGGCGAGTTTATTACAAGTCTATTCTGGATTTATTTATGAAGGTCCTTCCATGATTAAGAAGATTTGCAAAGGAATTGTAAAAGCGGGCTTGTAAGCAATTCTTCTTGTTGATAGAATTAACTACTTTAGAGAACTGAACACGAAATTATAATGGCTCAAAAACCATCCATACCCAAAGGAACACGCGATTTTTCTCCAGCTGTAATGCTCAAGAGAAACTACATCATTGAAGTCATCAAGAAAGCGTTTAAAACCTTTGGGTTTTTACCTATCGAGACGCCATCAATGGAAAATCTATCTACCCTAATGGGAAAGTATGGAGAGGAAGGTGATCGCTTGATATTTAAAATATTAAATTCTGGAGATTACCTCAAAAATGTAGATGCTCAAAGCGATTTTGATGCTAAAAAAATGATGCCTAAAATTTCTGAAAAAGCACTTCGTTATGATTTGACAGTTCCTTTTGCACGATATGTAGTTCAGCATCAAAATGACATAGCCTTACCTTTCAAGCGTTATCAAATACAACCCGTGTGGCGAGCAGATCGTCCTCAGAAAGGCCGGTTTAGAGAATTTTATCAGTGCGATGCCGATGTGGTTGGTTCTCAATCATTACTGTATGAGGTAGAACTCATTCAGCTTTACGATAAAGTTTTCACCGACTTAAAACTTCCTTCCGTCATCAAGTTTAACAATCGAAAAATTCTCTCAGGAATTGCAGAGGTTATTGGAGAAGAGGATCGGCTGATTGACATGACCGTTGCCATTGATAAACTCGACAAAATTGGGATTGACAAAGTGAAAGAAGAAATGTTGGAAAAAGGCATTTCAATCACAGCTGTTGAAAAGATCGATCCTATTTTAAACATGCAGGGAAATGTCAGTGAAAAGTTACGCACCATGCGTGAGGTTTTAGCAGATTCTATTCTGGGGATAGAAGGTGTTGAGGAGATTCAAAAAGTGATTGATAAATTAGCGGTATTAGGTTTAGAAACCACAGAAGTAGATTTTGACTTAACGCTTGCCCGGGGATTAAACTACTACACAGGTTCGATCTTTGAGGTGCAAGCCAAAGGTGTACAAATGGGCAGCATTGGTGGTGGCGGTCGCTACGATGATTTAACGGGAATTTTTGGATTGAAAAATATGCCAGGAATTGGCATCTCTTTTGGTTTGGATCGCATCTATTTAGTTTTAGAAGAATTAGCTTTATTTCCGAGCTTGGAAGCCGATTTCACCCAAGTGATGTTTGTTAATTTTGGTGAAAAAGAAGCGGATTATTGCCTCAAAGTTCTTCAAAAAATTCGCCGTGCAGGAATTAATTCTGAGTTGTACCCCGATGCTGCAAAGATGAAAAAGCAAATGAATTATGCGAATAAAAAAGGAATTCCTTATGTGGTTCTCGTTGGTGAAGATGAGATGAAAAGTGATTTGTTAACCATCAAAAACATGACCGATGGCTCCCAGTCTAATCGCACAATTATTGAGTTGATTGATTGGATAAATTCCTTGTAGAAATTTATTCATTTTACAAGTGCTGCTCTAGTGATAAAGTGCTGTTTCTTTTTGGTTTTTGAAAAACCAAACAAGACAGATTCCTCCAACCAAAGCTATGATAACGCTCATGGCCATCATGGCGCTACTGAGACCTTCATGATCAGCGATCCATCCAATGAACGGAGCAACAATCGCAAAAGTGGTTCTGATGATGAAACTACGTATACTCATCACGGTAGCGCGAACATTTGACTCTGTGTGTTTATTGATGTAGTTTCTTAGTAAAGGAGTCGCATATCCTCGATTTGCATAAAAAAGAAATAAAATCATCAAGCCCAAATAATTCATGTTTTGTGCAATCAAAACGTATCCGAAAACACTGGAAATAAAGATGAGCGTTAAACTCTTTAGCGGTTTTATTTTTTTGTCTATTCGGTAGGCTAGGAAGGCAACAATTCCCACAAGAATGTTTAATAATGCCCAAATAACACCGTAATTTTTCATTCCGATACCAATGTCTTTTAAAAAAGGTTGTGCAAGCCAAGCCATCATGAGTGTTCCGATACCCATAATTGCAGAGTAGATGATGTATGTTCTGAGAATTTTGGATTCTACTAAAGAAAATTTAACGACGGATATAATCGACTTCCAAGAGTTTTTAAGCTGTTTTGTTTGTGTTTTAGGTTCGACCAATGAAAAGGCAAAAGGGATCGTTATCATGGCAACAACAACCTGAGCATATGCAGGATACCTGAAGGATATTGCTGCCAAGAAACCACCAATTATGCCCGCAGCAGCTTCAGAGAAGTTACCGATAGAAACACTTCGGCCTTCATATTTTAAAAATCGATCTTCTGCTTTAACTTCAAGAAGACTGTCATACATGATTGCCGTGTCGGCTCCAGAGATGAAACTGTTTCCAAGACCAAGAAATATTTGAGCGGCTAAAAACCACCAAAAATCATAGGAAACAGAAAAAACACTAAATCCTATAAAAGCTAAAATACAGCCAAGAATCAGTGTTTTACGTCTGCCTAAAATATCTGCTGCATATCCTGAAGGGATTTCCATTAAGCCTAAGGCTAAAGAATAGCAGGATTGAAGAATCATAATTTCCTGTAAATTTAGTCCATGATCCTGAAAAAAGAGCACAATGACCGGCATGATGATCATAAACCAAAGAGAGCCCTTAATGACAAAAAGTTTCCAAATGTTTTGATGGGGTAGTGTGATCATTTTCGTGGATGGTGTTGAATGATTTCCTCTCGAATAAAGTCTCTATCGATGTGCATGTATATTTCAGTGGTGCTGATACTCTCGTGTCCAAGCATGGTTTGAATTGCTCTTAAGTCCGCTCCTCCTTGAAGTAGGTGCGTAGCAAAAGAGTGTCTGAAGGTATGTGGACTGATTGTTTTGCAAATACCTGATGTTTTAGCTTGTTTTTTTACAATGGTAAATATCATCATTCGGGTCAATTGTTTTCCGCGATTGTTAAGGAAAACAAAATCTTCATGTCCCTTAGCGATGTTTTGTTTTGACCGGATCAATTGGATGTAGTTTTTCAGATATTTGATGAGTGTTTTGTTCAAAGGAATCAAACGTTCTTTATTTCCTTTTCCAATGACCATTAGAAACCCATCATCTAAAAACAACTTTGAGCAGTTCAAGTTGATGAGTTCGGAAACCCGTAAACCACAGGAATACATTGTTTCTAACAGTGTTCGATTTCGTTCACCGTGGGTGTTGGATAAATCAACAGAGTTGATCAGCTTATTGATTTCCTCAATGTTTAGCGTATCGGGTAGTTTTCTTTCTGTTCGGGGACGGTCTATGTAATCACACGGGTTTGTTTCTGTGATGTTTTCGATACAAAGATAGTGATAGAAGGATTTAATGCCTGAAAGTATTCGAGCTTGTGATTTGCTCCCTATCTTTTGATTGTGAAGCTCTTTGATAAAGTCTCGAAGCGTATCCACAGAGACTAAGGTACAGTCTGTGAGTTTCTGTTTAACACAAAATGATTCAAGCTTGTTCACGTCACGAAGATAAGCTTCAACAGAATTTTCTGACAAAGCCCGTTCAAGTACAAGGTAATTCCGGTATTCTTTTAAAGCTCCTTTCCAGTTCATTTCTTATATTAGCCCAACCAATAGCAAATATATGAAAGTGATCATCATCAACGGACCCAACTTAAATCTTTTGGGGAAAAGAGAACCTACAATTTACGGTAACCAGACCTTTGAGGCTTATTTGGAGACTTTAAAGACCGAGTTTTTCGATCTTACGATAGATTATTACCAGAGTAATGTGGAAGGGGAGCTTATTGATAAAATTCATGAAGTTGGATTTTCTTACGATGCGATTATTATGAATGCAGGAGGATACACGCATACTTCTGTTGCTATATCAGATGCCATTTCATCTGTTGAAACACCCTGTGTAGAGGTGCATATCTCTGAACCTGTTGCTCGAGAATCTTACAGGCATACTTCTTTAATTGCGGCGAAATGTAAGGGGAGCATCAGCGGTTTTGGTATGGACTCTTATCGTTTGGGGGTGCTTTCAGTAATCGGTAAATTGTAGCTGATGTATTTCCGTTGACAAACCATTTCAATGGATTTTACACATTCATTTTTTAAAAAACCTTCCAGATGAATTCCAGAGAAGATAAACTACAAGCCTTCGGAAGACTCCTTGATATTATGGATGATTTACGAGCGAAGTGTCCTTGGGATATGAAGCAGACTATGGATACCCTTCGTCACCTGACCATTGAAGAAACTTATGAGTTGTGTGATGCCATATTGGATGGGGACATGGAAGAGGTTAAGAAGGAATTGGGAGACATTTTACTCCATGTGGTTTTTTATGCAAAAATTGGCTCTGAGGAAAAAGCTTTCGATATTGCCGATGTTTTAAATGCTATTTCTGAGAAGCTTATTTTTCGTCATCCTCATGTTTATGGAGATGAAGAGGTCCAAGATGAAGAGGATGTCAAGCAAAATTGGGAGAAATTAAAATTGAAAGAAAAAGGTGGAAACGCCTCTGTTCTTGAGGGAGTTCCCAATTCTTTACCTGCCCTAGTGAAAGCCATACGAATCCAAGATAAAGTTCGTGGTGTAGGTTTTGACTGGGACGACAAGGAAGATGTATGGGCTAAAGTCAAAGAAGAGCTGGAAGAATTTGAAGCTGAGATGGAGCAGGGTAACACAAAGGATATGGAAGCTGAATATGGAGATCTTTTGTTTTCTTTAGTCAACTACTCTCGCCACATTAACATCAATCCTGAAGACGCCTTGGAGCGAACCAATAAAAAGTTTAGAGCACGCTTTCAGTTGATGGAAATGCTCATTCGAGACGATGAGAAAAATATATCATCAATGGATTTGGGTGAAATGGATCTGTATTGGGGGAAAGCAAAAAGGCAGATGAAAGTTAAGTAATTTCATCACTCGTGTCGTAATGCCTCTATGGGATCTAGTTTTGATGCTTTGATTGCCGGATATAATCCTGAGCCTAATCCGACCAAAAAACACAATAAGATACTTGCTCCCAGCCATGGCCAGGGAATTACAAAGGCAGAATTTACAACAAGTGATGTGATGTTTCCGATGAAGATGCCAAAAACGATTCCGACGATACCACCCATTTGACAGATGAGAACAGCTTCCACTAAAAATTGTTGTTTTATTGAGTTTGAAGGAGCTCCAATGGCTTTTCTGGTTCCAATCTCTTTGGTTCTTTCGGTAACACTCACCAGCATGATATTCATCAGTGCGATGGCCGCCCCCAACAATGTGATGAAGCCAATGATTGTTGCGGCTTGGGTAACATAGTCTAAGTTGTCCATTAGAGATTTGGCAAGACTATCGCTTTTAGAGATGTAGAAATTAATTTTTTGTTTTGGTTTTAATCTTCTAATACTTCTGAAAACTCCCGTAGCCTCCCCAATCTTTGCATCGATTTCATAACTATTATTTGCCATAATACTAATCGATACCGTGGGGATGTAAGCCATGTTGTTTCTCAAGTAACTGATCGGTAGCATGCAGCTTTTATCTCCCCCCATACTCATGCTAGAGCCTTTCTCTTTCAGCACTCCGATAACCTTAATGCGTTTGTTGTTCACAGAAATAAATTCTCCAATCGCAGAGGGTGAAGATTTGAATAGTTTCTTGTAGATATCTTGACCAATCAAAGCAACATTCCTATTCAAGTTTATGTCGTGTTGGTTGATGTTTCTACCGGTTTCGATTTCGTATCCAGAAACACTCAGGTAGTTTTCATCCACACCTAAGATTTGAATGTTTGGGTTGGTTTTTTTTGATTGATGATTGATTGTGGCTATTCCAGAAGCTCGATAGGAAACAGAGGTTGTACCGTTGTTTTTAAATCGTTTTTTAAACTCCAAAGCCTCCTTGTATTCAATATCAGGGTTGTTGATCTGCCTCTCTTCACGAGAACGACTTCCTCTTTCTTGATTTTGCAGGGTAAACGTATTAGCTCCCATCATGGAGAAATTATCGTTTAATGCGTTGTCTATGGAGTCGATTGCAGTTAAAATGCCTACAAGCGCCGTAATACCTATAGCAATAATAGAAACCGTAATGCTAGTTCGTAACAAGTGTCCTTTGATGGAATTAAGCGCTATTTTAATATTATCTATCAATGTATATTCAGCGTTTTGAAATCAAAGGGCGCGAATGAAAGTCTAGTTTTTATAACGATTTTTTGATTTTTGAGCTTTTTTGTCTCTCGATCGGTTTGCTTTATTGTCAGAGTCAGCGGTTTTTTTTTGAGGTTTATTGAAATTTCTTTGTCCTCGAGTTGGGGCCTTCTTTTCAGGCATTTCTTCTACTTCGTCAGCAAAAGGGTGATTGGAGACAACCGGTATTTTCTGATCAATTAGCTTTTGAATGTCCTTTAAGTAAGTTCTTTCTTCTATGTTGCAGAAGGATACGGCAACGCCTGAATTCTTGGCACGACCTGTTCTACCGATACGGTGGACATAGGTTTCTGGTACATTCGGTAGGTCATAATTAATAACCAATTCGAGTTCGTCAACATCAATTCCTCTTGCTGCAATATCGGTAGCGATGAGAACTTTCGTGTCTCTATTTTTGAAATTCTCTAAAGCCCTTTGTCTTGCTCCTTGAGATTTGTTACCATGAATTGCTTCAGACTTGATTTGAACTTTATCCAACTGCTTTACAATTTTATTGGCACCGTGTTTGGTTCGAGAGAAAACCAGTACAGAATCAATTTCATTGGATCTAATTAGGTGGATGAGCAAATTGGTTTTGCTTTTTTTGCTAACGTAATAAAGAGCTTGTTCAACTTTTTCTGAGGTTGCCTGCTCAGGTTTGATGCTAACTTTTTCAGGTTTCCCTAAAATTGATTGAGAAAGCTTTACAATAGATAGAGGCATGGTTGCAGAGAAAAATAAAGACTGTCTTTTTTCTGGAAGAGCTGCAATCACCTTTTTTATGTCATGAATAAACCCCATGTCAAGCATGTGATCTGCTTCATCAAGTACACAATACTCTACGTCTTTTAAAGAGATGTATCCTTGATTCATTAAATCGAGCAATCGTCCGGGAGTTGCTACAAGAATATCAACTCCGTCACGCAGGGCATTGGTTTGAGCACCTTGCTTAACCCCTCCGAAAATAACGGTGTTTTTCACATGTGTATGCCGTGCATACTTCGTACAGTTCTCACCAATTTGGATGGCTAATTCACGTGTAGGAGTTACAATGAGCGCTTTTATTTTACGACGGCCATTTTCATGAGCTTTTGCATTGTGTATGTGTTGAATGATTGGGATGGAAAAAGCAGCGGTTTTACCGGTACCTGTTTGGGCACAACCCAACAAATCCTTCCCTTCAAGTAGAATGGGTATTGATTGTTCTTGTATGGGTGTTGGTTGAGAATATCCTTCAGCTTCTAAAGCCTTAAGTATGGGGTCAATAACCCCGAGATCTTTGAATGTCATAAATGGCGTATAAAATTCAAAGGTAGTTCAAAACATTGGAATCTTGTTGAGAAAAACTAGCTATCATTTTTAAATGATTAAAATTGAAATTTTTCAGATTTTCAAATCCCTTCAGGGTTGGTCAATTCATAAAAGCGTAGTAATTTGCAGCCATGCAAGAAAAGATACTTATACTCGACTTTGGTTCTCAGTATACGCAGCTTATAGCACGTAGAGTGAGAGAGTTAAACATATATTGTGAGATTCATCCTTATAATAAAATACCTGAATTATCGGGTAATTTGAAAGGGGTAATTCTTTCAGGTTCACCTCATTCGGTGCGTGAAGAAAATGCACCGATACCTAATTTGGATAATATCAAAGGGAAATTGCCATTACTGGGAGTGTGTTATGGAGCTCAGCATTTGGCACATAAATTTGGGGGAGAAGTTTTACCCTCAAAGATTCGGGAGTACGGTCGTGCAAACTTATCTTTTGTAGACGACACACACCCCTTACTTAAAGGGGTTCCCACAGGGTCTCAAGTGTGGATGAGTCATGGAGATACGATTGCAACACTTCCTGAAGGATATAAAATTATCGCTTCTACACATGATGTGGAATGTGCTGGCTACTATATAGAAGACGAAAAAACGTATGCGATTCAGTTCCATCCGGAAGTATATCATTCTACTGATGGGGCTACTCTTTTGAAAAACTTTCTTGTTGACATCTGTTCCTGTTCTCAAGACTGGACTTCAGACTCTTTCGTTGAAACAACTGTGGCAGCACTGAAAGAGAAATTGGGCAATGATAAAGTTGTTCTTGGTTTGTCTGGTGGTGTAGATTCTACGGTAACTGCTGTATTGTTACACAAAGCTATTGGAGCAAATTTACACTGTGTGTTTGTGGACAATGGTTTGTTGCGAAAGAACGAGTTTAGTGGTGTTTTGAATCAGTATGAGGGTATGGGTTTAAACGTTACTGGAGTAGACGCTAAGGATCGTTTTTACAACGATCTATCAGGTCTGTCTGATCCTGAGAAAAAACGAAAAGCCATCGGGAAAGCTTTTATTGATGTATTTGATGATGAGTCGAATAAAATAGAAGATGTTATTTGGTTGGCACAAGGAACGATCTATCCAGATGTTATTGAATCTGTATCTGCCACAGGAGGACCATCAGCAACGATCAAATCCCATCATAATGTGGGTGGTTTGCCTGATTATATGAAGTTAAAAATTGTCGAGCCACTCAATACTTTATTTAAAGATGAAGTACGTAGAGTGGGTAAATCTATGGGCTTATCCCATGATTTGTTGGGGCGTCATCCTTTCCCAGGACCTGGTTTGGCCATTCGTATTTTAGGAGATATTACTCCAGAGAAAGTAGCGATTTTACAAGAGGTCGATCATGTTTTCATTCAAGGACTAAAGGATCATGGTTTGTATGACGAAGTATGGCAGGCAGGAGCTATGTTGTTACCGGTTCAGTCGGTAGGCGTTATGGGTGATGAGCGAACCTACGAGAGAGTGGTTGCCTTAAGAGCCGTTGAGTCTGTGGATGGAATGACAGCCGATTGGGTACATTTACCTTATGATTTTTTGGCAAAAGTGTCCAATGATATCATCAACAAAGTTAAAGGAGTAAATCGGGTTGTTTACGACATTAGTTCTAAGCCACCTGCAACCATAGAATGGGAATAAATAAAAAAAAAGCACTCGTAAGAGTGCTTTTTTTTATCTTTTTTCTTAAATTATATTTCTACCACGAGATTTTTGAGATCTACGACCTTTTGATTCCTCAATAGATCGTCCATAGTTTCTCTTTCTCGGATGAGGTGAGTTTCACCTTTAATGGTGAGAACTTCAGCAGGTTTAAACCTTGAATTGTAGTTTGAAGCCATAGAATAACAATACGCACCTGCATTTTCAAACAACAAAATGTCTTTTTCACGAACCTCGTTTAAAATTCGATCTGTAGCGAATGTGTCAGATTCACAGATGTAACCTACCACAGAATACATTTTTTTCTCACCATCCGGATTGGAGATGTTTTTAATGTTGTGGTGAGAATTGTAAAACATAGGACGAATCAAATGGTTGAATCCACTATTTACTGCAACAAAAGTGCATGCTGTGGTTTGCTTGATCACGTTTACATCGGCTAAAAAAGCCCCTGATTCACTAACCATAAATTTACCAGGCTCAAATCTAAGCGTCAAATCTTTTTGTCTTTTTTTACAGTATTCGTTAAAGAGTTTACTGAATTGAGCACCAATTTTAGCGATGTCTGTTTCTAGATCATTTTCTTTGTATTTGATTTTAAAACCACTACCAAAGTCTATCGATATGATGTCCTCAAATTGATCCGCAATTGTGAAAATTAAATTGGCAACGCGTTCAAAAATGTCTGCCTGTACAATATCTGAACCTGTATGTACATGAATTCCTTCAACGGTGATGTTGTATTTCTTTGTCAACCGAAGAACAATAGGAATTTGGTGAATCGATATACCAAATTTAGAGTCAATATGTCCAACACTTATGTTGTTGTTTCCTCCCGCCATCAAATGAGGGTTTACGCGAATGAAAATCGGTGTGTTCGGAAATTTAAGCCCAATTTTCTCTAGTATAGAGATGTTATCTATCGTAATTTTTGTTCCGATTTTTATAGCCTCTTCATACTCTTCAATGGAAACTCCGTTGGGTGTAAAGATGATGTCTTCAGGAGCAAAACCAGCCTTCAATCCCATTTGTATTTCTTGTATAGAAACACAGTCCAAACCTGAGCCCATTTCTTTGAAAAGTTTCAGAATAGAAAGATTTGTAAGCGCCTTGGCAGCAAAGTGAATTTTTAGATTCTTTACGTCGAAAGCTTTTTTAAAAGATTGGTACTTTTCAATAATCACATCACCATCATAAACATATAAAGGTGTGCCATATTCTTGGGCAATACGAGAGAGGTTGTTTTTCATAATTTAATTCCAATTCGCCTGTTTCTTCAGGCGTGTTAAAGCCTGCAAATTTATAGCATTTATTTGGATTAGCAAATGCTTCAATCTAATAGTGGCTTGGCTTGTTTTTACAGACATACTTTACCGGACATTTAAAGCAGATTGATGAACAAAAGCTTTTAAATAGATGATTAGCCTTTGCCTATGGCTTTCGGAGTCTACCGGTATGAATGCTATACCTCGATATTTTTGAATTCACACACTTTTCAAAGAAAGATATAACCTGTAAAAGGCTCACATGTGTGTGTTGATTACTTTCTGTGTAGATGCAGTCAGCCTCATAAAAACAAGCTATATTAGTCCCCAATGAAATATGGTATTGCACATATTAGTATCATTCCAATGCGAGCTGAGGCTGCAGATACATCAGAGATGGTGAATCAGATTCTTTTTGGTGAACATTATAAAGTGGTCGACAAACGGGTCAAATGGATTAAAATCAGGTTATCTCATGATGATTATGAGGGGTGGATTTGTAGCAAACAATTTTTTGAAATAAATAAGGCCCAATATTTAAGTTTATCGGAAGAGCCCTCGTATTACAATTACAATTTGATGGATGCCTTGACGACGGATTCGGGAGACATGATTCCGATAGGTTTGGGAAGTGCTTTACCTTTTTATGAGGGTGGGCATTGTTTGATTAACGATCGGCGGTTTCTTTTTGAAGGTGCCCAACAACCTAATGAGACTAATGGTAAAGAGGATCTTATAAATACGGCTTATATGTATCTTCATGCACCTTATTTGTGGGGCGGGCGGTCTCCTATGGGAGTAGACTGCTCCGGTTTCACCCAAATGGTTTACCGCTTAAATGGTAAATGCATACCTCGAGATGCTTCCCAACAAATCAAGCTAGGCGTTACACTGAGTTTTATAGAGGAAGCCGAACCTGGAGACCTTGCATTCTTTGATGATACAGAAGGAAACATCATTCATGTGGGCATCATTTTAGAAAACAATCACATACTTCATGCCTCAGGAAAAGTTCGTGTTGACCGAATTGATCAACAAGGTATTTTTAACATAGAGCTTGGGATCCATACGCACAAACTTCGATTGATTAAAGCTATTTTTTAATTTCCCGATCCAAGACCTTATTGAATGAAAGGGTTGTTTTTCTTCTCGAACCCTATACTTGTTTCTTTTCCGTGCCCGGGATATACGATCATTTCGTCATTGAGAATTAGTAATTTATCTTTTATAGACCTCAGAAGTGTCGCATGGTCGCCTAGAGGTAAGTCTGTTCGCCCAATACTCAGGTGAAATAAGACATCCGCTGACAGTAAGATGTTTTCATCTTGATTAACCAAGCAGATATGTCCGGGAGCATGACCGGGCGTGAAAATGATTTCAAACGAACTGTTCCCAAAACTTAAAAATTCACCTTCTTCAATGAATCGGCCCACTTTGGGAAGTTCTTCCAAGTGTAAATCGTATTGTTCAGCCGTCAGCGGTGCATACTCTAGCAAGGGAAGATCTGCCTTGTGCATGATTGGTTTGATGTCGTAGGTATCCGAAACAAATTTATTGCCAAAAAGGTGGTCTAAATGACAATGAGTGTTTACAAGCGTAACAGGTTTCAACCCCTTTTCCTCAATGAAGCTTTTAAGTCTCGCGTTGTCTTTTTCATCGTAACAGCCTGGGTCAACAATAAGACACTCACCGGTTTCATCATAGGCGACGTAAGTGTTCTCTTGAAAGGGGTTGAAGGTGAAACTTTTAATTTGTATCATTGGGACTGTCTTTTTTACTTATGCCAAAGTAATTATTTAAACCAAGAATATCCTAACTTTACAAGATTAAACAGATTCAAGTGCAGCATATATCCAAGATTAAAGAAATAGTAGAATCGTCATTTCCCACATTGGTTGAGTGGCGTGAACACCTTCATGCAAACCCGGAGTTGTCTTTCAAAGAAGAAGAAACATCCGCCTTTGTAGCCTCTAAGCTAGAGGCTATGGGTATTCCCTTTGAGAAAGGTGTTGCTGGAACGGGCATCGTCGCTCTAATCAAGGGGCGGAATCCCGAAAAACAGTGCCTTGCCTTACGAGCAGATTTGGATGCTCTTCCTATTGTTGAAGAAAATGATGTTCCCTATAAGTCAAAAATTGAAGGGGTTATGCACGCTTGCGGACATGACGTTCATACAACCTGTTTGTTGGGGGCTGCTAAAGTGATTCAGCATTTAAAAGAAGAATTTGAAGGGACGGTAAAATTAATTTTTCAACCTGGAGAAGAGGTTTTACCGGGAGGTGCATCGTTAATGATTAAAGAAGGAGTATTAGAAAACCCTAAGGTCGATAAAATTGCTGCCCTTCACGTATTTCCTAGCATGAATGTAGGGAAAATTGGTTTTAGACCCGGGCAATACATGGCTGCTTGTGATGAATTGTACATTGAAGTAAAAGGTAAAGGTGGGCATGCTGCATTACCAAGCGAATACAACAATCCCATCATGATCATTGCAGAGCTTTTACCAAAGTTGGAGGCTTATGTTGAGTCTTTATCTCATGGAACTTCCCCGTATATTTTTGCCATAGGTAAATTACAAGCTGATGGTGCGACTAATGTCATACCACAATCTGCATTTGCCCAAGGCACACTTCGAACCATGGATGAAGCTTGGCGGCAACAAATACATGATAAAATGATGTTATTTACGTCGGATTTTCTGGCCTCTAAAAATGCACAAGGTGAATTGCGTATTGCGAAAGGATATCCTTCCTTACTCAACAATGAGCTCTTCACAAAACAGTCCATGCTCAGTGCTAAAGATTACTTAGGCGCTGAAAATGTCGAAGAAATGGATATTCGAATGACTGCTGAAGATTTTTCATTTTACAGTCAGATCACGCCTGCTTGTTTTTTTAGACTGGGTATTCGTAATGAAGATTTGGGGATCACATACGGAGTTCATCATCCTAAATTTGACATTGATCAAAATGCTCTAAAAGTTGGAGCAGGAGTGATGGCCCAGATAGCTATTTCTGCTTTAGATTAGTTGGCTAAATCTGATAGGAATTTGATGCGCATCAATCTCAAATCATCTTCCTCATAATCTCCATCAAATTCTGACATAGCTTCATCTATAGAGTCCGTTTCTGCATCTTCTTTGAAATAATCAAAGATCTCTTCTTGTTGATCCTCGTCGAGCATGTCATCTAAGTAGTAGTTAATGTCTACTTTGGTTCCTGAATAAACAATGTTTTCTATTTCACTGATGAGGCCAGACATATCAAGGCCTTTTGCAGATGCAATATCTTCTAGGGGCAGTTTTCGGTCTGTACTTTGTATGATGTATACTTTCAATCCAGATTTATTAACAATAGATTTCACCACCATATCTTGTGGACGATCAATATTGTTTTCCTTCACGTATTCGCTTATAAAAGTAATAAACTCTTTTCCGAATCGATTGGCTTTTCCAACACCAACCCCATTGATGTTGGTTAATTCCTCAACATTAATTGGGTACTGAAGTGCCATGTCTTCCAGCGAAGGGTCTTGAAAAAGCACAAAAGGAGGAAGGTTTTTGTCTTTGGCTATTTTCTTTCGAAGATCTTTGAGCATGTCAAGAAGTACTGCATCAAATACAGAAGATTTTATATTGGATTGAGCTTCTTGCTTTTCAATGTCTGTATAGTCATGGTCTTCTGTAATCATAAAGGACTTCGGACTTTGCATGAAAGCTCTACTTTCAGAGTTTAGTTTGAGAATCCCATACGACTCAATATCTTTATGCAACAGAGCTTGAACAAGAACTTGGCGGATTACAGCATGCCAATACGCAGCGTCTTTATTTTTTCCTTTTCCAAATACATTTAATCTGCTACAATTGTAATCATTAATCATGGCGGTCATTTTTCCAATAAGAATATTGACCAGTTCTTTGGGTTTAAATTTCTCTTTGCTTTCTTCTATTGCATTTAACAGCAAAAGAACATTTTCTTTACCCTCGTTCTGTTTTTTTGGATTCTTGCAATTGTCACAAAGTTCGTTGCAGTTTTCTTCGTCAAATATTTCCCCAAAATAATGCAGAATGTATTTCCTTCTACACATAGATGTTTCGGCAAAAGAGACGGTTTCAAGGAGTAATTGTTTCCCAATTTCTTGTTCAGCCACCGGCTTACCTTGCATGAATTTGTCAAGTTTTTCGATGTCTTTATAGCTGTAAAACGCAACGCAAACTCCTTCTCCGCCATCACGGCCAGCTCTACCTGTTTCTTGGTAATAGCTTTCCAAACTTTTGGGAATGTCGTGGTGAATCACAAAACGAACATCAGGTTTGTCGATACCCATACCAAAAGCAATGGTCGCTACAATGATGTTGCAGTCTTCCATCAAGAATGCATCCTGGTGTTTTGCTCTCGTATTTACATCAAGACCCGCGTGATAAGGCAATGCATTGATTCCGTTCACTTGGAGTGTTTGGGCAATTTCCTCAACTTTCTTTCGGCTCAAACAGTAAACAATACCCGACTTTTTGGGGTGTTGTTTGACGAATTTAATAATCTCCTTGTTTACATTGATTTTAGGTCGTACCTCGTAAAAAAGATTACCCCTGTTGAACGAAGACTTATATAATTTGGCATTTTCCATGCCTAAGTTTTTTTGAATGTCCTCCTGAACCTTTTCGGTTGCTGTTGCTGTCAGCGCAATAATGGGTGCTTTTCCAATTTTCTCAAAAATACTTCTTAAGTTTCGGTATTCTGGTCGAAAGTCGTGCCCCCATTCTGAGATGCAGTGAGCCTCATCGATGGCAAAAAAAGATATTTCGACGGAGTTCAAGAAAGAAATATTCTCCTCTTTGGTTAGCGATTCAGGAGCAACATAAAGTAGTTTTGTCAAGCCATTTTTGATGTCCTCCTTGACTTTTTGAGCTTCTTTTTTGCTTAACGAAGAGTTTAAAACGTGAGCAACTCTGTCATTAGAAGCAAAACCTCTAATGGCATCTACTTGGTTTTTCATCAATGCTATCAAGGGGGATACGATGATAGCAGTTCCCTCACTCATGAATGCCGGAAGTTGGTAGCATAGAGATTTACCACCACCCGTGGGTTTAATTACGAAGACATCTTGACCATCAAGTAAGGTTTGAACGATTGATTCTTGATTACCTTTAAAATGTGAAAAACCAAAATACTTTTTGAGGGTGGAGTGAAGTGGTTGATTTGTTTCGCTCATGCGCTGTAAATTCACGAAAATTGAGTTATTTTGCAGTATTAAAGTAAAGACAAAGTTCTGAAATATCAAAACAAAACTATTGAAATCTTCTAAGGAAATAATAGAGATTGCCAAAAAGGTAATTATTCACGAATCTCAGGTTATTGCTAACCTTTCGAATTTATTAGATGCTCAATTTAGTGAGGCAGTAACTTCGATATACCAGTCGCCAGGAAGGCTCATCATAACGGGTATCGGAAAGAGTGCTATCATAGCAAATAAAATTGTAGCTACCTTAAATTCAACCGGTCAACCGGCTATGTTTATGCATGCTGCCGACGCTATTCATGGTGATTTAGGAATGGTTCAGTCCGATGACATCGTCATGTGCATCTCCAAGAGTGGAAACACGCCCGAAATAAAAGTTTTAGTCCCTTTGATTAAAAGTCTAGGGAGCCCACTCATAGCAATGACCTCTAATAAAGATTCTTTTTTAGCGGAACATGCAGATTATTTGTTTCATGCTCATGCAGAAAAAGAGGCTTGCCCAAATAATTTAGCACCCACAACCAGTACGACAGCTCAATTGGTTATGGGAGACGCTTTAGCTGTTGCCTTGTTAGAGTTGAGGAAGTTTACCCGTAGCGATTTCGCTAAATACCATCCCGGCGGGGCTTTAGGGAAAAAATTGTACCTCAGAGTGGGCGATGTATTGCATGCTGAAAAGCCTCAAGTGGCTTTGGATGCTAATTTGCAAGAGGTTATCATAGAGATCTCTTCCAAGCGTTTAGGAGCGACTGTGGTCGTTGATTCCGAAGAGATTGAGGGTTTAATTACCGATGGAGATTTGCGAAGAATGCTCGAAATAGGTGGCTATACCAATGATGTCTTGGCACGAAACATCATGAGTGAAAATCCGAAGCGTATATCGAAAGACGCATTAGCAGCAGAAGCGCTATCCATCATGGAGTCTTATCAAATCACTCAACTCGTTGTAGAAGACGAAGGTCGCTATGTCGGGCTAGTTCATTTACACGATATTTTGAAAGAAGGAATTTTATAACATGAGTCGGCAGAAATCAGATATGTCATTTTTAGAGCATCTGGGGGTTCTTCGTGGACACCTGATACGTTCTGTTATTGCTGTTTTGGGTTTTACGATTTTAGCATTCGTGAACAAAGGCTATTTGTTTGACGACTTATTGTTGGCATCCAAAGAGCCTGATTTTGTTACCTACAGAACACTCTGCAAAATCTCAGAATTGTTTCGTCTTGGTGATGTGCTTTGCATTACCGAACAGCCCTTTATCTTGATGAATGTCGACATGTCAGGACAGTTTACCATGCATTTGTGGGTTGCATTTATAGCAGGCGTTATTGTTGCATTTCCATATATTGTTTGGGAATTATGGTGTTTTATTAAACCTGCTTTACAGGACAATGAATCCAATTACACCTCTGCTATTGTTTTAGTGATTTCCTTTTTATTTTTGTTGGGGATTTCTTTTGGGTACTACATGATATCCCCATTATCGGTAAATTTTTTAGGGACCTATCAAGTTAGTGAGATGGTTTCAAATCAGATTAATTTGAGGTCTTTCATCAGTACCGTAACAACCATAACCTTTGCCTGTGGTTTGATTTTTCAACTTCCTATCGTTGTGTATTTTTTATCAAAGTTAGGCTTACTATCCCCAACAACCATGAAGCATTATCGTTCTCATGCGGTTGTAGGAGCTTTGGTTGTTTCAGCCATCATAACACCTCCTGATTTATCGAGTCAAATATTGGTAACTTTACCCTTGTTGGTTTTGTATGAGATAAGTATTCATATTTCGAATTTTGTAATCAAAAGATCTCAAGAAAAGCATGAAGTTAAGAGCTGAAAAAATAGTTAAAACCTACCGAGATAGAACGGTAGTTAAAGGTGTAAGTTTAGAGGTTAATCAAGGTGAGATTGTAGGTCTTTTAGGGCCTAATGGAGCTGGAAAGACGACGTCTTTTTACATGATTGTAGGTTTGGTAAAACCGAGTTCAGGATCTGTTTATCTTGATGACGAGAACATAACTATGGACGCCATGTATGTTCGTGCTCAAAAAGGGATTGGTTATTTGGCTCAAGAGGCTTCCGTTTTTAGAAAATTATCTGTTGAAGACAACATTAAGGCTGTTTTAGAGATGACCACACTCAGTAAAAATGAGCAGTCACAAAAGTTAGAGGAATTACTCAATGAATTTAGTCTTCAACACATCCGAACTACACGAGGTGATTTATTGTCTGGAGGCGAGCGAAGAAGAACTGAGATTGCACGTGCCCTTGCTGTAAACCCTAATTTCATTCTTTTAGACGAACCCTTTGCAGGTGTTGACCCCATCGCTGTTGAAGACATTCAGTCGATTGTGTATCAACTCAAAAAGAAGAACATTGGCATACTTATTACAGATCATAATGTTCAAGAAACCCTATCGATCACTGATCGAGCATACTTACTCTTTGAAGGGAATATTTTAAAAGCAGGAACAGCTGAAGAGTTGGCTGCCGATGAACAAGTTCGTCGGGTTTATCTGGGGCAAAACTTCGTACTGCGTAAATAAACAGATTCAACTTGTGTAATGGTTCATTCAGAAGCAGGTTTGAATACCATGGAGAAGAAGATGTAAAGGAGAACAACGATGGGTATTGCAGAAAATTTCAATAGTCCGATCAATAGAATACCCGTTGCAATAAACAAGAACCTAAGCTTATTTTGAGCATACCTAAGGTTTTTAAATTTCAGAGAAAATAAAGGGATTTCAGAGACCATTGCCAGAGACATAACTACCGTTAGCGACACAACAATTTCAGGCATTGAAATCAAAAGTGCGATATTCGATTCTTCTTGGAAGGATAATATCAATGGAAACGATGCAAAAAACAAGCAATTGGCAGGTGTAGGTAAGCCAATAAAATTTCGGGTTTGTCTTTCGTCAACATTAAATTTTGCCAGACGGTACGCAGACAAAGCCGGAATGAGGAGGGATACAAAGGAATATGTGCTCCATGAGCTTGACTCTATGAGGTGAAACACCACAGATCCAGGCACCACACCAAAGCTAACCATATCGGCTAAAGAGTCCAATTCCTTACCTATAGGCCCCGAAACTTTTAGAATTCGAGCAGCAGCACCGTCCATAAAGTCGAAGATTGCAGCGAGTCCAACTAGGTAAGCCGCAAACACCATTTGGTTATGAAAAGTAAAGTACAAAGCGATACATCCACAAATAAGATTTGAGATTGTGAGAAGGTTTGGAACGTGTTTTAGCATCTGAAACTTATATTTGTAACAAATTAAAGCAATTTATTGCGATTGAATTATAAAATATGAGTTTTGTAAAACATATTCTTGCTTGTTTGCTGCCCACATTGTTTTTTTACGGATCGTGGCCTCCTCAGACACAACCCGTACTTATCTTTATTGCATTTGTACCCTTATTGTGGTTGGTGTTAAATTTTAATACCGGAGCGAAGAAGACTCATGTGTTTGGATTGTATGGAATGCTATATCTCACTTTTTTTCTTATTAACTTTTCGCTCACTTCTTGGTTGATGAATGCGCATTGGGGTGGAGGTTTGTTTGCATCTTTATTCAATGCATCTCTGATGTCCACTGTATTTTTTATGGTATACAAGTTGAAGCATGCATTGGGTGAAAAGCATGCGCTTATTGCTTTTCCCATATTCTGGATTGCTTTTGAATATCTTCATCTTAACTGGGAGTTGACTTGGCCATGGATGACCTTAGGGAATGTTTTTTCCAACCAAGTTCATTGGGTTCAGTGGTACGAGTATACAGGAGCTTTAGGAGGGTCTCTTTGGGTTTTAATCATCAATATTTTACTGTATCTATTTGCAAGTCAATTGTTTATAAAAAAGTACCGGTTGGGGGTTCTGTTCATGGCCCTGTTGATTTTCACAATTCCTTGTTTGTGGTCAAAAACCTTGATGCTTGATGTTTCCACCTCAAATACAGATGCTGTTGAGGTTGTTGTCGTTCAGCCAAACTTTGAGCCTCATTTCGAGAAGTTTAAAGTGCCCCAAAGCGATCAGTTTAAGCGGGTAGAGGTATTGCTTGATTCCGTATGGGATACTCATCCAGATTTGATTGTTTTACCAGAAACATTCATCACCGATTGGATTTGGGAATCGGGAATTGAGTATGCTTCAGCTATAAAAGTTATGAAATCCTGGTTGAAAGATCATCCCAACACACAAATCCTAACGGGCGCATCAACGGGTAAAGTCTTGAGTGATTCGGACGCTCTGAAAGCAACGGCTCGAAAAAGTGTTGGAGGAACTTGGTATGAGGTATACAATACAGCTTTATTGATATCATCAAATGCTCCAGTTCAAATTTTCCACAAGTCTAAATTGGTTCCTGGGGCCGAAATGACCCCTTATTCGGGTCTTTTAAAACCTTTTTTAACTCAATTTCCTATTGAATTGGGTGGTACCATAGGTAATTTTGGCGTTAACGATTCTACATTCAATTTAAAGAGTCATCAAGGGGTTTTATCGCCCATGATATGTTATGAGTCTGTTTTTGGCGAGTACGTTTCAGAATTTGTAGGTAAGGGAGCTGATTGGATCTGTATTATAACGAACGATGGATGGTGGGGGAATACATTTGGACATCAGCAACATCAGGCTTATGCCAGATTGCGTGCCATAGAAAGTAGAAGGTATGTTGTTCGGTCTGCGAACACCGGAATCAGTTCAATCATAAGGCCAGACGGTCAGGTAGCGCAGTTTTTGCCGTACGACCAATCGGGAATTCTAAAAGAAACAATTTTTAAATCTAATTTGCAGACCTTTTATGTTCAACACGGTGATTATTTGGGTCGGTTGGCTTCATTTTTAGCTGTTGTTTATCTTTTACAATTCTTGATGTCTCATTTGAACTCGGGAATACGGTCAAAAAGTTTCAAAAAGTCATGAGATTCATACATTACTTCGGATTTGTACTGCTGTTTTGTTTCAGTTCATGTGAAAAAGAGTCATTGGAAACTCCTTCATTAGTGGTACCTTTTGATGTGAGCTTTGAGACCTATATAAAAAACAGTCCCTTTGTTTTGAATGAGTTGTACAAAGATCATCAGGGCAGGAGCTATCGAGTTGAGATGTTGAAGTTTTATTTATCCAATTGGGCTTTGGAGAAAAAAGACGGTTCTATGGTGTCTTTTGGAGGTGTAAATCTGATCGATTATTCATCAGGAATTAATGTGGAAATTCAATCTTTTATTGACACCGGAACCTACGTTAACCTTCATTTTGGTTTTGGGTTAGACGCTACAACCAATGCAATAAACCCGATAGGGTATGAGTCATCACATCCCCTAAGTTTAGCTCAAAACACCTATTGGACATGGGCTTCAACCTACAAGTTTTTTATGCTTGAAGGTCGAGTAGATTCATCAGGACATCAAAACACGACCAAAACATTTTCGTATCATACGGGGTCTGATGCTCTTTATCGTAAAATAAAAGTACCCCTAAATGATTGTCATGTTATGGCTAACGGTGTTGCTTTAGAGCTTCAAATGCAATTGGATAAGGTGCTAAAAGGTTCCTATGGAACGGTCGATTTTGTTAGCGAACCATATTCACACTCTGAGGATGACATTGAAATTGCCCAAACCCTATCCAATAATTTTTATGAGGCTTTTGAGGTGAAGTAAGTGAGCTATTGGGGTTGGCGGTTTTCGCTTGATTTTAAACCAACCAAGCCAAGGAACTTCCTATGGTGATAGCGACAAACTTAAGAATGTTAAATTTGTGACCCTCAGTACTCTCAAACAAAATAGTTGTTGAGATGTGTAAGAAAATACCTGTTACAATCGCCATGATTTCTCTGTGGTAATGACTCAGTTCATGAAAAAGGTTGCCTGAGAGAGCTCCTAGAGGAGTCATCAGGGCAAAGATTCCGATGTACACAAAAGATTTTGTTTTAGAGAATCCGGCTTGAGAAAAGAGACTCATCAATACAATGGTTACCGGAATTTTATGAAGAGCTATTGCTGTTAAGAGTGAGTCCTCAAAATGTGCATGAGAATGACCGTGATGATCTACTTCTGCCAGTGGCATCCCCTCTAGAAATGCGTGAATGGCTAGACTAATTAACATAGAAATAGGGACGGTTTTGTTCTGTAAATGACTGTGCCCATGTTCAATGCCTTGCGAGAAAAACTCCAAGATGATTTGTAGAATGAATCCGATGATTAAAAATAAACCAATTCTTTTCCCATCACCAGTATAAATTTCGGGTAGAAGGTGGAATGCAGAAATGGCAAATAAATATGCACCAGAAAAAGCCAACAGTAATTTGATGGCATTGGTTTTTAAATCTTTGACCAATTGAACCAGAAGGGCACCAGTAAGCACGGAGGCGATTAATACGAAATACGTCATCTAATATATTTTAGCGAGGGCAAATATAATAAGAATTTACCTGTTGGGTAAGAGAATTGTTGGTTATAGAGAAGTCTCAGGTTTTAGTTTTTAATTTTCATCACCAGAATTAAACGTTCTGATTTTTCGGAATCAAATTCATTTAAATCATAATCACCAAAAAGATCAACTACTTTTAATCCAACTTCGGAAGTCATTTCTAGGAGTGCATGAATGTCAAAAGCTGCCACCCTTTCTTGGAAGTTAAGAGTTCGGTTTTGATCGTGTACAGCGATGTCTTTAATGATATGTTTCCCGTTGTATTTTCTTTCTATGTCAAACCGGATTCCATCCAAGTATTTGGTTTCTTTTGGGATGAGGTTTGGAATAATCTTCTGAACGTTGAGAAAATCTAAAACAAAAACACCCTTGCTTTTCAAATTGCCGGAGGCTGCGGCTAGGACTTTTAAATTTTCCTTAGGATCTTCAAAATACCCAAAGCTAGTAAATAGGTTGAATACATAATCGAAGCTTTTTTCGGTATATGTTTCGCGAATATCGTGTATGTCAAATCGTGTATTATCAACCTTAGTTTCTAGGGCATTTTCTTGCGCGATTTGAATGCTTTTTTCGGCCAAATCGACTCCGGTGGTCTGGAACCCTTTTTTTGCAAGATGTATCGCATGCCTTCCTTTTCCGCAAGCAAGATCTAATATCTTTGCGTTCTTTTTAATCTCGAGATATGCACATAAATTATCGATAAACCGACAAGCCTCTCCCTCATCTCTGTGTTGGTATAGGGTGTGATAATACGTGGTGTTAAACCAATCGACAAACCAGTCTTTATTCATGTTAAATGAAATAGGAGTAAAGATTAAACAATTTTATGATGGCAAGAGAAATCATTAGAATGAGAATTCGTCTCACCCAAAGCGTTGCATTTTTATTTTCTAAAGCAAACTTAGTTGCAACCCAGGCACCCAATCCTTGCCCAATTGATAAGGCAATTGCCGGCATCCAGTCAACCTGATCGTTATACATGTAGATGAAAAGTGCTGGAATAAATAGGGTGAAGCTGATGATGATTTTAATGAAATTGGCATCAATCAAACTGTATTTTGAAATCAACACCAAAGTTGCTAAAAACAAAACACCCATTCCCATTTGAATGAATCCAGCATACCATCCGATTCCAAAAAATAAGATGTAATTGAGGTGTGTATTATTGTTTTTCTGATTTGCAGTTTCAATCAACCACCGCTTTGGTTTTAGAAGAACAATAGCCAGCATAACAATCATCAAATAACCGATGACTGTGGTTAGTAATTCATCCGATATTTGCAGGGCAGTTGTAGCTCCTAATACAGCACCTAGAACAGCAGGCACCATTAAGATTAAGCTGCTTTTTAAAAGGGGTTTAAATTTTTCAGTATGGCGAAATGTAAATATGCTTACGATGCATTGAACAAGAGCGCCCAGTCGATTGGTACCGTTGGCGAGCCCAGCGGGCATGCCGGAAAACAGAAGCAAACTCAGCGTAAATACCGATCCGTTACCAGCTAGGGTATTGATGAATCCTGCCAGTGCTCCGGCAAGAAAAAAAAGAGGGTAAAAGTACCAAGCTAAGTCCATTGTTCTTTTGAAAACTCAAAGGTAATTAATTCGAGATAGGAAAAAAGTGTTTTTCGGAGGAGCTGTCAACGGGTGTATGCTTTGTACGGTAAACCTAGTTGTAGGTTTTAAGTCAAGTAAATACATCTTAATGCATTCATTTCAATTAACTTTTCATCGTTCATAAGTTCATTTATTTCGAGTAATCTCATGCAATAGTTTTATTAATTTTAATTTCCTAAAATAGAAGCAATGAGATTATTACTGATAGGAATTTTTCTGTTCACTTTTACCCACAAAACATCAAACGCACAGCAGCAATTAGATCCTGCAATGGAATCTTATCAGAGAGCTCTGCAACATTACCATTCAGCTTCATACGGTAAATCCTATCAGATATTGTCGGGGCTAGAGAAAAAGATTGACGATCCTCAAAGCATTCTTGCGATTCATACGCATTATTATAAAAGTCGGTCAGCGATGCAGCTTTTTCATCACGACGCTGACTCTTTGATGAATCAGTTTTTAATGACCTACCCTAACAGCACCCTTTATTACGAGGCTTCAAGAAATTTAGCGGATTATTATTATCAAAAAAGAGCATACCACAAAGCTCTAGAGTATTACACAACGATTGATTCGATTCAGTTGGATAAAGAGTTTCGTGATCTCTATAAGTTTAATTTCGCCTACAGTTTGTTCAGTACAGATTCGATGAATGCCGCTGCTTCCTTATTTCACGATTTGATTTCTAGGAGATCTCAATTCAATAGCCCTTCAAAATATTACTTTGGATACATTGCCTATGTTGATGGCAATTATGCCACGGCAAAAAAACAATTCCAGGCATTGATTGATCAGGGCATGTATTTGGATGAAATTCCGCTTTACATCGTTCAAATGCTGCATGAACAAGAGGACTACGAAACGCTTATTTCTTTCGGTTTACCCTATGTGGATTCAACAGGTACAACATTTAATGAACTACACAAACTCCTTGCTGAAGCTTATTATCACCTTGGTGATTACAATCAATCAATTTATTTTTTCAGTGAAAAGTACTTGAACTTAGGCGGCCAATTGGATGATTATGGGTATTACCTTATGGGTCAAGCTTACTATAGAACCCAGGAGTATGCATTGGCAAGTTCAACCTTCAATAAAATTGTTGAAGCTGAAGATAGTTTAGCTCAAAACGCCTATTATCACTTAGCCAATTGTTATTTGGAGTTGGGAGACAAGCGTTCTGCTCAAAATGCTTTTGAGTCGGCATCGTATCATGACTTCAACCGTGCGATTACAGAACATGCACATTTTAACTTCGCCAAACTTTGTTATGAGTTGGGTTACCCGTATGCGGATCCGACGATGATTCTCCAAGATTTTATCAACGACTTTTCTGACTCTGAATATTTAGATGAAGCCTATTCCTATTTGGTCAACGCTTTTTTAACACACAAAGATTATTTCAGAGCTATAAAGTCCATGGAAAATAGTGGTTTGTCAAACATTCGTTTGCAACAAGCTTATCAGGAAGTGTCGTATTATCGTGCTGTGCAGCTTTTTAATGACGCCAATTACCAGAAAGCCATAGCGCATTTTGATAAAGCTTTGGTTCATAAGCACGACAAGACTTTTGAAGCGCTGTCTCATTATTGGAAAGCTGAATCTTACGATCGACTTGGAGATTTTGAAAACAGCATCAAATCCTATGAGAATTTTCAAAATTCAACTTTGGCTACAGGTCTGCCTGAGTTTCAATCCGCTTCCTATCACATTGCTTATGCAAACTTTAAGCTATGGAATTTTGGGCCTTCTGTAAAAGCTTTTGAGTCTTTTGCTGGAAACGCGAAGAAAAATGACATGCGTCTACATGATGCTTATGTTCGTATGGGAGATGCGAACTACATGCTTAAAAACTATGCGAAAGCCATCAGTTCCTATGAGAAATCGGTTGCATTATGGGGCGTAGATACAGATTATGCAGCCTATCAAATAGCTCTCGCCTATCAGCAGTTGGGTATGTATGATCGCGTGGTAGAGAGTCTTGTAGATTTTGAGGAGCAATACAGCAAGTCTTCCTATGTAGATGATGCATGGTATCGAATGGGGGAAGCCTTCATCAAACTTGAAAATCCTAAAAATGCACTGGCTATGTTCCAGAAAGTCGAAAAAGTTTTTCCAAACAGTCCGTATGCAGCGGATGCAAAAATGAAAACAGGCCTGGTTTTGTATCATTCAGAAGAATACATCCAGAGTATTGAGAAATTTAAATCGATCGTTTCAGATTATCCAGCAACGGCTATTGCCCGCGAAGCTATCAGTAATGCTCGAAGTGTATACGTAGATCAAGGTGATGTTAGAGCCTATGCCGATTGGGTTGAAACGTTAAGTTTTGTAAACATCAGCAGTTCATCTTTAGATTCTACGGCCTATGAATCTGCCGAGCTTCACTATTTGAAAGGTAATTTCAACAAATCTTTTAAAGGTTTTGAATCTTATATAAACGGTTATCCAAAGGGAGCCTTTAAGCTCTCGGCGCATTATTATTATGCAAACTCAGCTTTAGAGATCGGAGAGACAGATCAAGCTTTGGCAGCGTTTGAAGTGGTCGCGTCGTATCACAACAACGCATTTACATCTTCCGCATTAAAGCATACAGCAGAACTGTATCAGCAGAAAAAAATGTATGATAAAGCCCTCAAAAAGTTTCATCTACTTGACGAAATTGCCGAAACCGTAGAAGCTCAACTGTATGCCAAACAAGGCTTAATGGCTTGTTACTTTAGCCTTACAGAATATACAGATGCAATAGAACAAGCTCAACTGATATTGAATTCAGGTCGTGTAGATGAAAGCCTTATCTTAGAGTTAAATACCTTTGTTGCACGAGCTGCGTTTTTAGATTTAGATAGAGATTTGGCAGCTGAAAAGTATTTGGGAATTGAGCAGAATAGTCAAGGAGAATTGAAGGCTGAGGCAATGTATCACCTGGCTTATTTGGCTTTCTATGAAGGCGAACATACAAGGTCTAAAGACCTTATTTTTGAACAATCAAGATTATTGCCTCGTTATAAAAAGTGGTTGGGCAAATCATTCATCATATTGGCAAAAAATTATTGGGAAGAAGAGGATGTATTCCAGGCAACACATACTTTGGATCAGCTGTTATTGAATATCGATGATGCAGATGTTTTGAAGGAAGCCAAACGTTTAAAGGCTGAAATTCTTACCGAAGAAAATACCCAACAAGACTTGAGCTTAGGTTTGGATACACTTTTTAATCCCGACGCCATACCTTTAAAAGATTCCTTACCAACAACAGAAGAATAAAACCATGAAAAATAGTTTACGACTAGCCTTTTTTTGTTTCGGCATATTGCAGCTTCAAGCTCAAGAAAATTTAAATCAAGAAGTGATTGATGTGGTTAAAGACTTTCGCCCTAAAGTCATGGAGGCTACAAAAATTAAGTCGCAACCACTTTTTGTTGATACCAGTAAGGTGTCTGAAAAATTAAGTTACCAAATTCGATTTGAGGAATTTAGAGTAAAGCAGCAAACAGATTCTCTACATGCGCTACTTTTAAATCGTCCGATTCTGGACAACTTATTTCTCAAAGAAGCCACATTGGGGCTTGGGTCTCTCTTAAATCCGCACCTAGCTATTGATGTTAGTAACGGCAGAAGTACCCTGAATGTTTACCATGCTTACTTAAATTACGACGGTGCTTTATCCAGTCAAATACCGGTGATGGCTAAATTCAACAACCTAAGTTTTGGGGGGCTATTCAAACGACCTTTCGAAACATTTCATGTAAAATCGAATATTGCTCTTCATAGCATCAGTCGATTTGATTCTTCTGACCAAAAGCAGGTAACCACCGCACTCGGACTTCATACAGTTCTTCGTTTTAACGATACTTTATCGGTTCTTTTGCCGAGGACAGTTGATGTAACCACGAACTTGTTTTTGCATGAGGGTGGTGTCGCTGAGCGAAAGATTAAGTTAAGTTCGGCGCACGATAGAATTCATGTTCAAGGTTTAACTTGGCAATTGTTCAATACTTTGGGGATTCAGGCATCAGATGATTTTAATTATTTGCATTGGAAAACGAAAATGCAAACGTTTAAAAAAGTGGATCAATTTGATGTGAATATGGCTCTATGTATAGATGTTTTTGAAGGAAGCGTAAAGATGTTTCCTGAATTGAAAGCCCAATATCCACTGATTGATAAAGAGTTGTTTACTTATTTTGAGTTGGGCGGAGATCGTTCTCTCTATTCTTTGCGAGAACTTTACCTGCAAAATCCGTATTTGAAACTCATAGGAATGTCCAGTGAACTTTCTGGAGATTTGATGCCATCAAACACAAGCTACTTTACCAGATTGGGTCTGAACGGAAACCTTTTTAAAGGAGTTACCTATCAAGTATCTGCAAAAGCCAGTACATCCGATCAGTTCATGCAATTTGTACGTATTTCAGGAACTACTGAGGGTCTTTTTTCATCCATACATACCGATTACACGAGTTTAAACTCGCTTCAACTTCATGCAGAAATCGATGCCAAATGGAATGAAAAACTCCATTTTTGGCTGAAAGGAGATTACCATACATTCGATAAACATTTATCCTATGTGCCTGATATGGAGTTGGGTTTGTATGCGGTCTATCAATATGACAATCAATGGTCCGTTCGATCCTCTGTAAGGTGTTTGGGTACTCGTGAAGTTTTAGGTCTCGGTGAAGATCCGAATACGTCACTTGTCAAAGTTGAGGATTTACCCTCGGTCGTAGATTTTAATTTAATATTTAGTTTCGTTTACGACCAACAGATTGATTTTTACCTAGAGGCATTGAATCTTCTAAATGAAGATTTTATTCTTTGGGAGCAAAACCCTGTTTTAGGACGTCACCTTAACGTAGGATGCAAATACCGTTTTTAAGATTTAGCAGTTCGCGAGTCTATTTTTATGTACAAACAACGCTTAATAGCTTTTTTTCGACCTACTCTCTCGAGAAGTATTTGGAAATAAGCAAATTAATCCTTAGGTTTGAATTATAGATTGATCATATAATAATATTAAAATTAATAATCAGAATTTTAAAACCCACCGATTTTACGAAATCTTTTGTGTTATTCTTTCTTTTTTATTTTTTTAGAACAAGCCGTCTTTGTAGACTTTAAACACACATTTATTTTAATAAATTTTAATATTTAATTCTTAATATAATAATCTTTAAACCTCCCAAATGATGAAATCTCCTACCTAACTACAGTTTATCTATCATTTTCCTTAAACAACCGTGATTTCACCTAAATTTTAAGTGAATTCACCTATTGTGATACCTGTCTTAAGTGTTTAATTTTAAGACGCCACTATTTCATAAATACATTAATATAAATACATTAATTAAAATATTAAATATATGAAAAGTATATTGTTTTTCATTTTGTGCTTTTATTCTTTTTCTTCTCAGGCACAAAACAGCATAGAACCGTCTTTGGTACTTAGGTCTTCCATTAACTTGTCAGGCGTAGATCCCAGTAAAAACACGGAGCACCTCATCCAGCAAAGTACGGGTCAATCGAGCACCATTGGGAGCTATAAAACAGGCGCATATTTATTGAGTCAAGGTTTTGTACGATATGATGTTTGGGCAAAAATGGTTTCGTTTGAGGATGTTTTAGAATTGACGGCTAAAGTCTTTCCGAATCCCTTTGTTAGCGACCTAGCAATAGAGCTTTTAGAACCCGCTGAATCTGATGTTGAGGTTATCCTATTCAGTCCTTTGGGTCAGGAGTTGGAACGTTATTTTTTTCATGAAAATAAGGACATTCAAATTTCATTGTCGCATTTACCTTCAGCGAACTATTTTATAAAAATTGCAGCAAATAACAAACAAATGATACAACCGTTAATAAAAGTTAAATAAACTCTATAAATCCCTTAATGTTATGATAAATATAATACGAATTTTCACCATCGGTATGTTGTCATGTATCAGTACAGCTCAGGTCCATGCTCAAAGTTTTTACACAGAGTTTGGGGTCAATATTTTGGCTAAGATGAATTATCAAAGTTCAGAATCCATTCGTTCTGAATCTATGGGTAGTTCGATTCCACAAAAGCATTTTGAGTTTGGACTTAATTATCCGCTCACCTCAAGATTACATTTTTCCTTGGGTTTATCTAGCAATGCATACCGTTTTGAGAACCGACTTTATTTTGGTGAATTAGAATTGGGTGGGGAGACGAAGAGTCTGTACACCAATTCACTTTTTGAACTGGATTTTATGGGGGCGAATATGGGGTTTGAGTGGAATCTTTTGGAGCGAGCAGGTCTAAAGCTGTATACTTCCGGAAAAATTTCATACAATTCTATGAATCGAGGAACTCGTTCGGATCAGGTAATGAATGTTTCTGAGGACAACTTTTCCAATTTAAACCCCAACTTGATGGATGATGCGAATTTTAAAAAGTTGTGGTACAACCTTCATTTTGGATTTGGGCTTTCATACAATCTTAATTCTTTCATGGATATTTACACGCAGTATCATTACAACGCTCCACTTTCATCCGTAGAGACCGATAAAACAAATTACGATTTCAGTTCGTATGATATATCCGTAGGTTTTCTTTTCAACATTTCAAAAAGACTGAGGTGTTATCAAATGAGCTCGGCACCCAATCCTTTGACTCCACTTCTTAAAGCAAGTCATACCGAAACAGATAAATCTTCAGATTCACCGGAACAATCAGGTTTGTTAAATACAAGCTCATTTGCAATCGACTATCCTTATTTGTCTTTACAGTTTGATCGCAATGAAAATCCATTTCCTGAGGAAAAGGCTGCTTTGTTGTTAGAGGACTCAACGATTCGTTATACCCTCGTGGGCGATTACCCAACACTTAAAAAAATACTTCCATTGTGAAACTTAAATCCTTCAGAGATTTCTTCATAGAAAGAAGGGTTCCAAACAGCCAAATTTTAGTTTAATACGAACAATATAGGTCACAAAATGGTAGCGATACTATTAGAATAGAATTACAAAAATTAAATATATAGAGATGATGAAAATTATACACAAAAAAACAATGCTGATGTGGGTACTATCTTTATGCAGCATTTCGGGTGCATTTGCACAAACATTGGGGTTCAATTATCAAGCCATTATCAAGGCAGATCCCTCTAATAGTTTTGAATTTTACGGAGAAACGGTAAGTCTTAATTTTTTAGCCAGCAGCGATGTTGCCCTCCGATTTACCATTGTTAATGCATTGGGACAAAGTGATTATATTGAAGAGCATTACACAAGTACGAATGCTTTGGGAGAAGTCAATCTAACAGTAGGTTCTGGACGAGCCTCCCAAGGTACATTCCAAGCTATTGTGTGGGATGGTACTCAGAAGCAGTTATCGGTAGAAATTGATTATACCGCTACAGGGTCAGCTTATCAATTCAGTAATACCCAAGATCTGTTGTATTTACCCCATCCCATCAATACTTCGAGTTCTACTTTTATTGCTGACCTCAGAGATTCCATATCAGATATTCGATTTGATTTAACCCAAAATCAAACAGAAAGTAAATCAACAGATCAAGGACTGCAATATACCATGGATCTTCTTAGAGATGATGTTGCAACGAACAAATCGGACATTTCGAGTTTACAAACAGCGCAAACAACTCAGAATTCTGCTGAGGAATCAGCAGCCATAACCGCTGTTCAAGACGATGTGGATGCCAATGAAGCAGCAGCAAATACTGCGATAGCCCTCAAAGAAGACGCCGCGAACAAATCGACCGACGGAACACTGGCAGATGACACAGACACAAAGTTCCCAACCGAAAAAGCCGTAAAGACCTATGTAGATGCACAGGTAGGAAGCTTAACCACCGACGATGACATTACGGGAGCCACAATAGATGGCGCAAGTTTGTTGACCATCAGCGAAGGGACCACAGAAATAACAGTAGACCTATCCGCCTTAGAGGAATCAGCAGCCATAACC
>Ga0206128_1000062_pt1 | contig 128838 bp, 112 predicted proteins | sample Helgoland_Spring_7_FD_148601 | JGI IMG/M metagenome (GOLD analysis project Ga0206128, IMG submission 148601) | Pelagic subsurface seawater microbial communities from Kabeltonne, Helgoland, North Sea - Helgoland_Spring_Bloom_20160426_1 | ecosystem: Environmental > Aquatic > Marine > Epipelagic ... | reverse complement strand
TTAACCTTTTCCAGAAGAGCGATTTCTTTTTTGGAATTTCTGTTCTACTTCTAAGCTAAGACTGGAGAAAGCCAAAGAAGATTGGGCAAACAAGCGCTTTCCGAAGATTTCAGGGGACGATACTTATATTCCTTTGCCTTAACACAATTGAGATCCTTTTAATGGAATGATACCCCGAAGCAATTTCAGGCTAAATACAAATGGAGTGTGGAAACAATTAAAAACCGTAATGCTGTCCGGAAATTTCGGTATCAACATTTCAATGTAATTAGCATTCAGCCGACAAAGTCTGAATTGCACTCTGGACATAATTTTCAATATCCAAGCCTCCATTCACCCTACCTTCCAACCTTCCTTCTACCTTTGCAAATGATATGAAATTCGATTCTTACACCATAAGCTCTGAAATAAAAATTAATTTAGAGCAATTGGGCTTTAAAAGGCCCACCGATATTCAGTTTAAAGCAATTCCCAATATCCTCAATGGTGAAGACGTTTTAGCGGTTGCACAAACAGGAACTGGAAAAACTGCCGCATTTGCCATACCCATTATCCACAAGGTTCAAGAGAATAAACGCTTCAAAAAAGACTTGGGCATTCAGGCCTTGGTTATGGTTCCTACACGCGAGCTAGCATTGCAAATTACTAAAGTATTTCACGAGCTGGCAAGGAACACAAAAGTGCGGACCATCAGTATTTACGGAGGTGTTGAGCAAGAAACGCAACAAGAGTCGCTAGAACGAGGAATTGATATTTTAGTGGCAACTCCAGGCAGAATGTTCGACTTTCTAAATCAAAAAAGCATTGATTTACGAAACCTAAAAACCTTAATTCTTGACGAAGCCGACCAAATGCTCGCTTTAGGATTTTACAAAGACATTAAGGACGTCTTGCATAATATTCCGGTTGACCGACAAACCTTGTTCTTTTCAGCAACCATTAATGAAGAAATAAAAAAGCTTGCCTACTCCTTGGTAACCAACCCAATTCGCATTCAACTCTCTCCAAAAGATCCCGTTTCTAAAAATGTATCGCATGCCTTGGCATTTATTGAAATGGACGATAAACGTTTCTTTTTGGAACGTTACATCAAAGATTTTGAAGCATTGAAAATCCTAGTTTTTGTGCGTACTAAGGTCCGTGCAGAACGGGTAAAAGCCGCTATGGAGCGCGTTAACCTTTCTATAGAATGTATGCACGGCGATGTGGAACAAAACGAACGTATTGAAATCCTAAACCGATTTAAAAACAATGACACGAAAGTTTTAATTACTACCGATGTCAATGCCCGAGGTATAGATATCCCAAATGTAGATTTGGTGATCAACTACGATATGCCTGATGTGGCTGAAAATTACGTCCATCGTATTGGCCGAACGGGCCGAGGAAGGGCAAAAGGAACGGCTGTTTCTTTTTGCGCGAAGGAAGAACGCGATTATTTAGAAGCCATCGAAAATTATACTGGAGTAAAAATTACAAGAATTGAAATTGATAAAGGTGAAAAAGAAGCTACTATTCTTTTCTCTGATGATGGAAAAGACGATTGGAAATCACTGATTGATCAAAACGAAACGTTTGAGAAAAAACGTAAGAAGAAAAAGAAAAAAAGTTGATTCGACCGCGTTTTTCACTTACTAACAATAAAAGCATACCTTTGCCGCCAATTCAACTTGGAAGCATTCTCCAAGATTCATTTTCCAAAGAACAAAAAACAAGAAGTTCTAACAAAGGGAAATCAAGGGACATTCAATAACAAGCGCAGTTAGCGTCCGTCTCCAAATAATCAAAACAAATTTCTTATCGAGCTAGTACAGCGCAGTACTCTCTCAAACAACAAAAAGCTCCTACCCTATTTTGGTATGAGCAAAAATTTATATGAATAATTCAAATTTCAAAAAAGACAAACCAAAAAAGCGTTTTAACAACGCAAGTGAAAACGGAAACAGAAGTCGACCAAGCAACTCAAATGGGAAACCAGGGTTTAAAAAAGACAGAAGAGCCCGACCTAAAAAAGCAAAACAAGTTTCTAACCTAGACCCTAACCTACTTTCAAGAAAAGCAGTGCAAACTGAAGTAAAAGATTTTAGAGCAGAAAGAACAATTGATGATTTGCCGATAAACAATAAGCTAAAAGCACTGCTTACAGCTAAAGGTTTTGAACGCCCTTCAGAAATTCAAGACAGAACACTAGAAAGTTTATTAGAAGGAAGAGACCTTTTGGGCATTGCTCAAACGGGAACTGGAAAAACGGGTGCGTTTTTGATTCCAATGATTGAAAAAATGGTTCAGCACAACATTCAAAACAGAACCTATGCTTTAATTATGGCTCCGACAAGAGAATTGGCTACACAAATTCAAGATGAATTTAAAACCATGACCAAAGGGCTGAACTTGCATAGTTCATGTTTTATTGGAGGAACTAATATCAATACAGACTTTAGAAACCTGAGAAGAACACCGCATGTAATTATTGCGACTCCTGGACGATTATTAGACCTTGTAAACCGTCGTGCATTTAAGCTAGACAATGTCCATACCTTGGTATTGGACGAGTTTGACAGAATGTTGGACATGGGTTTTATTAACGATGTAAAGAAAACGTTGCAGTTAATGAAAAGCAGAAAACACACTTTGCTATTTTCGGCAACCTTAGACAAAAAACAAGAGGGCTTTATCAAAGAAATATTGAACAACCCGGTAAGAGTTAAAGTGAGTAACGGAGAAACAACTGGAGACCACATTGATCAAGAAGTGATTCGCATTGCTGCAGGTGAAGATAAATTCAAAATCTTAACCGATCTTATGGAAGATCAGCAAATGGACAAGCTACTGATATTTGAAGAAGCTAAATTCAAAGTAAAAAAACTGACTTCTATGCTAAATAGCAAAGGCATAAAAGCTGATGAAATACATGGAAACAAAACACAGAACGCTAGACAGAATGCATTGAATAAATTCAAGCAAGGAAAAGTTCGCGTATTGGTTGCAACTGATGTAGCTGCTCGTGGATTGGATGTTTCTGATGTAACCCACGTAATTAACTATCAATTGCCTATGACCTTCGATAGTTACATTCACCGAATTGGTAGAACTGGTCGAGCTGGAAAAGCTGGAAAAGCCTACACTTTCGTTGATGTGAAGTAATTAGAATTATTAAAGATGTCAAAAGCCTGTTCATTCCCGAATCTATTCGAGTTGAACAGGCCTAAAACTGCACCTTTCCATTCAAAATCACCGATTCAATGTGGTTTGAACCAAAGCTGTAAGGAATGTAGGAATAGGAAGGAATGGCTTTGGTAATGATTAAGTTGGCTTTTTTGCCAAGGGCAATTGCACCGTGTGTCTCTGACAAATCCATTGCATACGCCCCATTTCTCAAAGAAGCATTAAAAGCTTCATTGGGCTTCATTTTCATTTTTACGCAAGCCAAAGACATTACAAAAGGCATATTACCCGAGGGCGTTGATCCTGGATTAAAATCTGTGGCTAAAGCAATCGATAAACCTTCATCCATCATTTTACGAGCCGGAGAATAAGGAATCTCCAAAAAGAAAGAACAAGAAGGCAGCAAAGTGGCGATAGTTGACACGCCATTTAAGGCTGTAATTTCCTCATCTGCCAATACTTCCAAATGATCTACAGACCGTGCATTTTCATCAATACCAACTTGTATTCCACCTGAAATAGTAAACTGATTTACATGGAATTTTGACGCCAAGCCGAGCGCTGCGCCTGCTTTTAATATTCTGCGGGTATCGTCGTTATCGAAATAGCCTTTTTCGCAAAATACGTCGATGTAATCGGCCAAGCCTTCTTTTGCAACCTGCGGAATTATTTCATTGATAATCAAATCAATATACCCAGCTTTATTGTCTTTAAATTCTGGCGGCACAGCGTGGGCGGCTAATAAGGTAGATTTAATGGTAAGGTCTGTATTTTCTTTCAAGCGCTTAATTACGCGAAGCATTTTCAGTTCACTTTCTACACTTAAACCATATCCACTTTTAATCTCCAAAGCTCCCGTTCCAGTTGAAATAACTTCTTTGGCGCGAAGGAGAGCTTGATCGTACAATTCATCTTCGGAAGCTTCGCGCAATTTTAGCGCAGAATTTATGATTCCACCTCCGTTATTAGCGATTTCCTCGTAAGACAAGCCCTTCAATCGATCAACCCACTCGCCTTCCCTATTGCCAGCGTAAACAATATGTGAGTGGGAATCGCAAAAAGCAGGTAAAACGATTTTGTCTCTAGCATCAATTATTTTAAGGTTAGTCCAGTCGGCAATTCCCTCCCAGTCCTTCATAGTTCCATATCCAACAATAAGATCGTTTTCAATCGCCAACCATGCATTTTTTATGGAGCTACATTCATTCATTTCAGAACCAGACAATCGGCTTCGCTTGTCTTCCTCTTCCTGAATAAAAGCCAATTCTTTGATGTTTTTGATTAGAATCTTTTGCTCCATTTTCTTTTTGTTTTTATTAAATTATTACCGTGCTTCCCCGTAGGGAAGGATCTCTAGATTGCGAAAGATTCCCGCCTGCGCGGGAATGACGAAAGTTAGCACAACCTATTTAATCTCAATTGCATCAGGCACTCCAGCAGAAAGCAAAGCTTTTTCCAGCACTTCTTTCATTGAAGACACATAGTGAAAAGTAAGCCCTTTCAGGTACTTTTCATTAATCTCCTGAATGTCTTTTTCATTGTCTTTGCACAAAATAATCTCCTTGATATTTGCTCGTTTTGCCGCCAGAATTTTTTCTTTAATTCCACCAACGGGCAATACTCGACCACGCAATGTTATTTCACCGGTCATAGCCAATTTAGATTTTACTTTTCGCTGAGTAAATAAAGAAGCTAAGGAAGTTAACATAGTTATTCCCGCCGAAGGACCATCTTTTGGTGTAGCTCCTTCAGGCACATGAATATGCACATTGTAACGGTCAAACAGCTCTGCTTTTAACCCCAATAAATGAGCATGCGCTTTTAAGTATTCTAACGCTATTATGGCGCTTTCTTTCATTACATCGCCCAAGTTACCTGTAAGCGTTAACTTGCCCTTACCGGGTGTTATTGACGATTCTATGAAAAGAATGTCTCCTCCAACAGAAGTCCAAGCCAAACCGGTTACGACTCCAGCAATATCGTTGTTTTCGTATTTCTCTTTAGAAATTCCAGGGCCCAATAAATCGTTCAGTTGATCCGCAGTGATAACCGGGTCAAAGGTTTCATCCATTGCAACTTTAGTAGCCACCTTTCTGACCACCTGTGCCACTTTTTTCTCTAAAGCACGCACTCCAGATTCTCTAGTATAGCCTTCAACCAATGCTTCTAGCACTTTCTTAGAAAGCTTCACATCGGACTTTTTCATTCCGTGGTCCTTAAGCTGTTTTGGTAATAAGTGCTTTGTGGCAATTTCCACCTTTTCTTCTACCGTGTAGCCAGTTAGATTAATAATCTCCATTCTATCGCGCAATGCTGGCTGAATGTTACCTAAATCATTTGCAGTAGCAATGAACATTACGTTAGATAGGTCGTAATCCATTTCTACATAATTGTCGTAAAACGAGTTGTTTTGTTCGGGATCTAAAATTTCAAGCAAAGCCGAACTAGGGTCACCTTGATGGCCAGTTCCTACTTTATCTATTTCATCGAGTATAAATACTGGATTTGATTTTTCAGCTTTCTTCAGGTTTTGAATAATTCTGCCCGGCATTGCACCAATGTAGGTTTTTCTATGCCCTCTTAATTCCGCTTCATCGCGCAAACCTCCTAAGGAAATTCTAACGTACTTGCGACCAATAGCTTCAGCTATCGACTTGCCCAAAGATGTTTTACCAACTCCGGGAGGGCCAGCAAAACAAAGGATTGGCGACTTCATATCGCCTTTTAATTTAAGGACTGCAATGTGCTCAATAATCCGATCTTTAATTTTTTCGAGTCCGTAGTGATCTCTATCCAATATTTTCCGAGCGCGCTTGAGCTCGAAGGAGTCTTTTGAAAACTCATTCCAAGGTAAATCAAGCAATAACTCAATGTAATTGAGCTGTACAGAGTATTCCATACTCTGTGGATTAATGCGCTCTAACTTATCCAGTTCTTTATTGAATCGCTCTTCCGTTTCCTTGCTCCATTTCTTCTTTTCTGCACGTTCCGAAAGCTCATTAATTTCTTCAGTAACAGGGTTTCCTCCCAATTCTTCCTGAATCGTTTTCATCTGCTGCTGCAAGAAAAACTCTCGTTGTTGTTTGTCAATATCAACACGAACTTTACTTTGAATATCGTTTTTGATATCCAGCATTTGCAGCTCTTTCGTCATGTAACGCATCACACGGTTGGCGCGTTCGGTAAAGTCAGCTTCGTTAAGAATATTCTGTTTCTCCTCTACTCCAGCATTCATGTTGGAGGAGATAAAGTTGAGTAAGAAGTTAGGACTTTCGATATTTTTAATAGCAATATTTGCTTCAGTCGGAATCTCAGGAGATTTTTCTATGATTTCCAGTGCCAAATCCTTCACCGAATTAACTAATCCTTCGAAATTATCTCCTTTATCAATTGGAAAGACTTGCTCTACTGGAATTACCTTTGCCTTCATATAAGGCTCTTCCTGCACCAATTCTTGCAACTCGAACTTCTGTTTTCCTTGAATAATAATGGTGGTATTTCCATCGGGCATACGCAACATTTTTAGAATGCGTGCAACCGTTCCAATTTTATTCAAATGCTCAAAATTGGGGTCTTCAATATTTTGATCTTTTTGAGCAATTACACCAATGGTTTTATCACTAGCATACGCGTCTTTTACCAGTTTTATCGACTTATCCCTACCAACAGTTATAGGAATAACTACACCTGGAAACAAAACTGTATTTCGAAGCGGCAATATTGGCAGACTATCCGGAAGATTTTCTTTGTTCATCGAATCTTCATCCTCTTGAGAAAGCAGTGGGATAAAGTCTCCAGAGTCTTCCATACCGTCAACTAGATTATATAATTGGAAATTATTATTCATGTTTAATTTTTAAGTCAAAAAGGCAGTATTTCTAAAAAACACTGATTCGATTGGTGAAGGTCAAGCTTTGTGCCAACAGATTATTTGCGGTATTTAGTGTCAGCTGCGTATGCGGCATTTAAAATAGCAGCATCCTCTTGACTTAATTCTAAATTTCTGCGCTGCATCATTTTATTCGCCACTTCCTTGGCTTTATCCAAGTCAAATGTCTGAAAGCCATCCGATCCACCCCAAGAAAAAGAAGGAATGAATTTCGGCGGAAATCCACCTCCGTATACATTTGCCGAAACTCCTATTACGGTACCCGTGTTTAACATAGTGTTAATACCCGTTTTGCTATGGTCGCCCATTATAAGCCCGCAGAATGTCTCACCAGTATCACTGAATGATTCTTTTGCGTAATTCCAAACCGATACCTCAGAATAATTATTCTTGAGATTACTACTATTCGTATCTGCTCCCAAATTGCACCATTCACCAATTACCGAATTCCCAATAAAGCCATCGTGTCCTTTATTAGAATAAGCATAAAATACGGTGTTACTAATTTCTCCTCCTACTTTGCAGTGTGGACCTATTGTAGTGTCTCCATAGATTTTCGCAGACATTTTTACAGTAGCATGCTCCAAGGCGGCAAATGGGCCTCTAATTACCGAGCCCTCCATTACTTCAACATCTTTACCTAAGTATATTGGACCTTCAGTTGAGTTTAGGGTAACTCCCTCCATCTTTACCGAAGGGTGAATATAAAATTGATTACCGATAAGCGTGTTGTGTGCACCAAAAGATGAAACTGAATCTATCCCCAACAATTCAATATCCCTTTGAATTTGTACTCCATTGCTCTTATAAATATCAATGGCGGTGGAAATCGAAATCGCGTTAGCATTTGAAGTTACTGCTTCCGCATTTTTTATTGCGGCTTCTAGTTCGGGTAAATCAGTATAGCATTCATTGGAGCAAAAAGCGATACAATGCCCATAAGAATCGAGTTTTTGGCCAATTGAAAGTGTTTTAATTTCTGCCCACAGTTCAAAGTCTGGAATTACGTTTGAAGCAAGGTACAAGTCAACTTCATCTGCACCGTAGTATTTTTTAGATAAATGCACTTGGGTAAGATAACCAGCCGTATTACCTCCAGAAATGGCTTCCCACTTTTCTGAAATTTTCAACATTCCAATGCGCAGATCTACAGCTGGCCTTGTAAAAGTCAGTGGTAGTAGTGATTCGTGACTGTAATTATCAAAAAAAACAAGATTCATATTCAATTCTTTGTCTCGAAATTAGGGCAAAAAAAAGCCTCTCGAAGAATCGAGAGGCTTTAAATATCTTTAAAACTTCTTTAGCAAGATTACTTCTTGAATTTTGCGTATCGAGTTTTGAACTTATCAACTCTACCCGCTGTATCTACAAACTGCATTTTGCCAGTATAGAATGGGTGAGATTGAGATGTAATTTCACATTTAATTAGTGGATACTCCGTTCCATCTTCCCAAGCAATTGTATCGCTTGTTTCAGCAGTAGATCTTCCAATGAACATATGATCATTAGACATGTCTTTAAAAACAACTGGACGGTAACTTTCTGGGTGAATATCTTTTTTCATTTCTTTAATTTCTTCGCTTAGTAATTCGGTGTGCAAAAATAGGAATTTTTGAATCTAAAAAAAGACAGAACAATAAAAAAGTCATAAAGGTGTTTTCCTGACTTAATTAAGAAATCCTATTTGGGTATTTTTGCCGCGTGAAACAGCTCCTTTTAATAATTATTGCAATCGCTGCGATCAGTTCCTGTAAAAAACGGAATTTAGGTTTTGAGGAAGAAGGTGCATTAACATTCTCAGAATCAACTGTAGTTTTTGACACGGTATTTACCGGAATTGGATCAGCTACAAAGACAATAAAGGTTTACAATCCTCATGACAAAGATATTTCCATAGCCGCAGTAAGTTTAGAAGGCCTTGCAGGCAAAGCCTACCGATTCAACTTAGACGGTTTTCCTGGAGATCAAAAAGATGTTTTAATTCCTGCTCAAGATTCACTATACCTATTTACAGAAGTTACTATAGACGCAAACAACACCTTTAATCCATTCTTTGTTGAGGACAACATTGTGTTTATTACGAATGGTGTTGAACAAAAAGTTAAACTTACTGCTTACGGTCAAAACGCCTACTATTACAGGCCAAATAGGGCGATTGAAGGCTTGCCCGCATTTTCAAATTTATCTTCTTATTTACCCAATCAACTTACTTCTTTAGATGTAAATTGGAAAAATGATAAGCCACATGTGATTTATGGGTATTTGTTGGTGGACAGTTTATTAACCTTAAACATTGAAGCTGGAACTCAAATCCACTTTCATAAAGGAGCTGGCTTATGGGTGTATCGGGGAGCTGCTTTAAATGTAAATGGTGAGCTCGACAATGAAGTCGTTTTTCAAGGCGATCGATTAGAAGCAGAGTTTGACGATATCGCTGGTCAATGGGATAGAGTTTGGATAAATACTGGCGCCGCCTCCAACATTAAATATGCGCATATCAAAAATGGTTTTGTGGGTTTACAGGTCGAGCCCCTGCCCTTTGATGATTTTCAAGATGTTGTGCCCGAAAAAGTAACGGTCCAAAAAACAACGATTTCCAACATGGCGGGTATCGGTGTCTTTCTGCGCAATGCAAATTTTGATATGGAGAATTCTTTGGTTTACAACATGGGGAATTACAACGTGGCAATTACTGGAGGAGGTCGCATGAACTTCTTAAATACAACTTTAGCCAACTATTGGAGCGGCAGTAACCGTGAAGACCCAATGCTATTTATTAGTAACCGATACAGTTCAGGTGAATCTTCAGAAGAAGCAGTAAACCTAGATCTTAGATTTGGAAATACCATTATTTATGGCTCAAAAGAAGAAGAACTGGAATTGGATAGCTCAACTGCTGCAGATTACAATGTTTTATTTGATCATTGCGTGATAAGAACTGAATTATCTACGGCCAATGCATCTCGATATAAATCTTGCATTGTAAACCCTGGTAACGTAACAGTTGGAGACAATAGCTTTTTACCCGTTTACAAAAACCAAAACGAAGAAGACTTTAGCTTATTTCAGCAGTCCGTTGCCGTGGATAAAGGATCAATAGCAATCTTGGATCTACTGTTAGAAAAAAGCGATCTTAAAGAAAATACTAGAGACTCAAAACCCGACATCGGGGCGTTTGAGTTTAAATAGAAGTGACTTCTTAATGAATGCTATCGAAGCGATCGTTGGAGTGTCCATCTTTCAGCCCACGTTTGTAACCCAGTTTGTAGCTCAAAAAGGCTTCGAAACCACCAAGATTCCGAGTGGCTGTATTCAGTTGAGAGATATTAATATCATAACTTAAACCGATTCCTAAACCAGCCCAATTAAATTGAGTTTGGAAGATAAAAGCATCTCTCCATCTGAAATATGCTCCGAATTCCATTGTCATTTCTTTGGTGATTCCAGTATGCATACCTGCTTCTTGGAATACAAAGTCGAAGGCAGTACCTAACACAAAATACCGCTGTCTTCCTTGGGTAAAAATGATGGTACGAGGAATAACAGCAAAATTGTCTGCATGTGAATGAATCTCAATATCCCCGTGAAAATAAAGTGAACGAGCAAGGCTATAATCTCTATTCAGGTAATTTACGCTAGGTCCATTAATGTTGTTTATCGCAGTCCCTATGTTTGCTCTTACGTTTTCGTGATTGGTATAAAACCAATTGAAACCGCTACCAATTGATACAAATGTTGCACTTGCTTCACCCGCAAATTCGCCAGGAATATCAGCGTCAAAGTCTGGAGTCGCCAGTTGCCAATTCCATTGACTTCCCCATTGACCATCATAACTCATTGCTTTCTGTCCATAATTCACCTTCATACCAAGACTAAAAAAATGAGTTTCGCTTGGATCAAAAGCTTTACCAAAATTGACGTTCAATCCAACATTGGTAGTGCTTGTTTGTGATACACCAGCATCATCTTTTATTCCATAGACTCCAATGGCAAACATATCATGACCTGTCACATCCGTTAATACGGGCAAGTCTAAGGAAGCTGCCATGGTGGTGTAAGGCTGACTAGTTACAGAGCCCCATTGCTGACGGTAATGAGAGTTGAAACGCATAGTACCGTGGAAAATTCCAGATGTCGCCGGATTAATAATCGGCGATGCGTTAAAAAATTGAGAAAAGTGCACGTCCTCTTGAGCTTGCCCTGCAATAACTGCACTTAAAACGGAAAATAATAGAAATAATCTCTTCATCAATTCTTTCGTTTAGCGCACCAATGTTACGTTTCCTTGTAGTTCTTTAAATTCGCCGTTCTCATGAGTGACCTGAATAAAGTAGGTATATACTCCTGGGGTTAAATCCCTTCCTGTTTCGTTTTGGAAGGTTCCTCTCCAGCCTGACTTTGCCCCCTGATTACTGGGGTCTTCTATCACAATTTCATTTACGTCTTCTGTACTGTAAACAATCTGTCCAAATCGATTATAAATCTTTACGTTTATCTGGGTTATACCGTTCCCAAATACATAAAAGTTTTTATTTGAATATCTTCCACTGCCGGGAGAAAATATAGTAGGAACACCAACAGAATACTGAATATCGTCACCGTCTTTTCTTAAAATGATTTGAAGAGAATCTACTACCCTGCAACCGTTGTAATTCTCTTTAATAACGTGGTAATAAGTATCTTCAGTAGGCTCAGCAAAAGTTGATCGCTCATTCCATTGCTCTATATCTTCTCTTATAAATCCCCCGTTATCGTCTTGGTAGAACCAGTAATAATTAAAACAACAACAAGTATCCCCTCTTAGCTTTTCAACTTCCCTCAAATTTCTACAATAGTTGCGTTCTCCTTTACTATCCAGTTTTGTGCTTAGAAAACCTCTATGACCTCTAACAATTAATGAGTCTTCGTATATCATTGTGACCTTCGGAAAGGACATTACAGAAACAAAGTCTTCATAGACAACCGAATCCTTGCCGTAAATATTTTCAACTACTAACGTAATGTCCCAATTTTTTATGACATCTTCTTCTCCTACGTAACATAAATTCATTTTGTCACCTCTTAATGTGCTATCGGTTCTAAAAGCATCGTTGAGCACATTCGTATCTGCTACAAAATAAGAGTAAAAGCTACTATCCCACTGGTCTGTTTTTATTCCTTCGGCATACCATGTAAAGGTCATCGAGTCGGTAGAGATAAAGAATTCATCTGTTATTGTATAATCGTATTCCAGCTGAATGCATTCGTCCTGACAAATCTTTCTTTGGCTCTCATTTTTAATTCTTGCCCGAGCAGGTACACAGCCTTTTACAAATACATTTTTGGTAACAAAATCGGCACCACCAGTACCAGAAACATTGAGTGTAACCGTATACGAAGTATCTCTACCTCCATTGCCAGCGCAAGGATAAAATACACCAACGAATGCATTGGTATCATTTTTCAACCTACATCTACCCGAATCATCCTGTGCTCCAGGAAAAGACCAATATCTAGAGTTTACAACTCCCAAACTTGAATCTATAAAAGCAATAGAATCGCCAGCACAAATAGTAATGTTAACCGCCTTTGAACCATTCATGCTAAAATTTGCATCGGGAGGAGTATTGCAATCAACTACTTGGATATACCCCGTTTTGGTAGTGGTTACTCCTGAACCTACTGAATTTGAACCTGTAAGTGATATTGAAAAGTTCCCGACGTTATTAAAACAAAAATTGGGATTCTGAACATTTGAAGTATCTGCTGCTATTCCTGTCCCGAAACTCCACTTCCATTGGGTAGGATTTCCAGTAGAAACATCTGTAAACTGAACACAGTCGCCTTTACAAACTAAAGTTGGTGTACCTGTAAAATCAGCACTTGGAGTTCCCGATGGAACACCAGTAATTGAAATATCATCAACAGCAAACGCCGGTCGGTTTATTGGGACTACACCTGTATCAGGATTTACGAAAATAAAGCCAAAGCTCAACGCAGCTTGGTTACTAAAAGTAGGAAGCGATAAGGTCGTATCTTCCCAAGTTGAATCATTAGCCATTGCAAATCCAGTTGGTAGCCAAGTTGTACCTCCGTCAGTACTGTAAACAACTTGACCCGAAGCTGGCTGCCCAGTTGGAATTGTTCCTTCGGCATAATTTAACCACCAAAATTTAAACTTTATATCTTGAAGGCCGGTTGTGTTAACTGGACTTGACATTCTAGTCATGTAAACTTCGTTTCCAACTTGTTGTTGAAATTGATAATTACAGTTTAATATAGAGGCCGTAGAAAAGTTTTGAGATACAATATGCAAATACTGCGAATTTGGTGAACCAGAGATTCCTGCAGGCTGATTTTGTGTAGGTTGAACAAAGCCAGGAACACTTCCTGCGTAAATATTATTCACAATCCAAAGGTTTTCAGCACCACCTCCAGCGGCAAATCCGCCATTAACTTGATCAGAAGTATTCAACGTCCAATTACCCGGACCAGCACTAAAATCGTCTGTTAACAGCACTTGCTGGGCATTAACCTGTGAACTAAAGCATAATAATACCAGTACTAAAAGTGAGGTAAAAATACTTTCAAGAAATAATTTCATAAGCTTATCTTAATGCTGCGCCAAAATAAAGGCATTAATTACAATAATCAAATAATAATTACAAATTCAAAAGAAACCTTAGTGTATCCACATCATCTGCGTAATCCCACAATTGAGGGTTTTGCGCCTCGCCAAACTTAAGTTGCTGATTATCAACAACACACTGAATTTCTTCGCTTTTATTTAGTTTTTTGACCAATTCCTTCTTATCAACGCTTGTATATTCATAATGTATGACGCCTATAGGAGACCGTAAGTTGGCATCTTCTTTTACGAGCAAAAACTCATTATCAAGCAATTGCTGACTATTTAGCAGAAACAGAGTCTTATGGTAATCGTAATTGTGCACATACTTAATGTTGTCAAGCACTGAAGCGTAATCTATAATGGATTCGTAAAATAAATTAAAATTGTAGCCAATTGGAACATACAACTTCGTCACGTTTCTGCATCCCAAGCCATAAAACGTAAATATATCTTGCCCTAACTTTCTCAAATCAGTCGAACTTTCATTTCCCTCTAGGATCGCGACTGAAGTTCTATTCTTCCTAATTATGTTTGGGTATTTACCAAAATAAGCTTCAAAGTAACGCGACGAATTATTGCTACCCGTTGCTATTACCGCTTCGATATCGGAAAGTCGTTCTGCAATTTCTATTCTAGAGCCAAGTTCTGGAGAAATCCTTTTTATCTTGCTGATTATATAACTCATAAGAGTGGTATCTTCAGATGATAGCTTTACAACCGCGTTATGCCCAGTAAGTAAAACACTTATCAAATCATGCAAGCCAACTAATGGAATGTTTCCCGCCATTATTAATCCGACTTTCTTAGGCGGAATGGTATAATTCAATTCAGGGTACATTGCCACCCAATGCTTTACATTTTCCGCAGTTAAAGCATTCGACCAGTTTGTAAACGCAAGTTGCGATTGATCTGGAATAAACCAACCGTTTTTATGTTTTGCAGTTTGCAAATTAGCAACAGACTCTTCCGTCACTTCTGATAAAATCTTGCCCAGTTCAACAAAAACTTGTAACCTTTGTTCTATATTCATTTAATACTGTTTGGTATTTAAAATTTAGAGTTGCTGAATATCTTTGCAGCAAAATTAGGTGAATCAGAATTTATAAAAACACGGGTTATGGCAATAATGATAACAGAAGAATGTATTAATTGTGGAGCATGTGAACCAGAATGCCCAAATAATGCAATATACGAAGGTGGTGTAGAATGGAGAATGTCTGACGGCACTGCTTTATCAGGATCTGTGACCACTCCAATGAAGAATACGTATGAAGCTGATAATGAGCAAGACGCAGTTTCAATGGATTTCTTTTATATCGTTACTGATAAATGCACCGAATGCAAAGGGTTTCATGATGAGCCACAATGTGCTGCGGTTTGCCCAGTAGACTGTTGTGTTGATGATCCAGAAAATGAAGAAACTGAAGCCTTTTTATTAGAGAAAAAAGATTTTATGCACGTTTGATTGATTGCGTTCAATTAAACATACTAAGTTAACAACTGATGAGTTTAAAGCCAGATAGCTTAATATCTGGCTTTACTTTTGTTAGTTGGTCAAACTGCATGAGAAAATTTACTGCTACATTTTTATTCATTCAACTCCTTGCTTTTTGTGCTATTGCGCAAACAACAAACCGCCCATCGGAGCTTGACTTAACCATTCGACTTAAGACGCTAAGAGCCAATAGCCTTCAGGCAGAAAACGACAAAGAAATAGCATCCTATAATCAAGAGTTTAGAAATGAAGTCAAAAAGGCAATCGAACTGGAACTGGATTTTGAAAACGATAGTATTCCGAGTTTCGGGCACGTTAAATCCCCAGACAAACAATTTGAAATTTATACCTGGAATATTCTAAAAGAATTTAGCGAGTATGAGTATTATGCTTTTATAAAGTTTAAAAAAGGAGAAGTTATTGAACTTATTGACCAATCAAAAATGCTCCTATCTCCAGAATTTAAAATCACCAAAACTGACAATTGGTTTGGCGCACTCTACTACGAAATAATTCCAGTTAAAAACAAGGAGAAAGAAAGGTACTACGTGTTATTAGGTTGGGATGGCAATACGGGAAGTAGCCTCAAAAAAGTAATTGATGTATTGTATTTTAACAAACGCACAGAAAGCTGGCAAATGGGAAAAAAGATTTTTGGACCTCCATTCAGAGACATTACACGATTTTTTCTTGAATACTCTAGCGAAGTAAACGCCTCTTTAAAGTACCATGAAAAAGAAGACCGCATTGTTTTTGACCATTTAGTGCCACTCAACAAAGGACTTGAGGGAGTATTTGAGTTTTACGTACCAGACCTAAGTTTCGACGGTTTTGAATTTAGAAATGATTATTGGTATTTTATTCAAAACATTGATGTACGTGGAAATCAAGGTATGGAAAATTATACCGTTCCTGAAACCAATATTCGATTAGAGTGAGCATTAAATTGCACATATCGATTTTTCTTGTGAGCTTCCTCTCATTAATGGGCTATGCTCAAAACGGTGAGGTTCAAGTGTACAGCGGCGAAAAAAAATCCTTCACGTTGTTCGTTAATGGTCTTAAGGAAAATGACGCTCCCAAATGGAAGGTAAAAGTTAAAAACCTCCCTCCTGGCCCTCATCATTTAAGGGTTTTATTTCAAGATGGCCAAACAAGCACTATTCAAAAAAAGATCAACCTCGCTCCTAGTTCCGTTTTAACCTATGAAGTCTTGCTGTATGAAAATACCGGAAGAAGCTGGTATGAACTAACTCAAGTAGATTCGGTGCTGAAAGAAGAAATCGAATTTCCTGTAATCCAAGACAGTTCTGAAATTAAAAAGCTTGAAAAAGCAGATGTAATTGTCGATTCTCTGCTAGAAGTAAATATTCCCGACCCCAAAATTGCTGAACCAAAAGGAGTGGACAGCCTTGCTCTAGAAATTGACACGCTAGATCAAGCACCAAAAGACACTAACTTTCAATGTAAAAACCCGCTGCTCCCTGTGGGTTTTGAGCTAGTAATGAAGCAATTAAAATCTGAAGACTACGAAGACTTACTGCTGGATAAAGCAAAAAAGCTGGCCGATGAAAATTGTTTTTCCTCCATTCAAATTATGGAAATCATGCAACTGATGCAATTTGAGGTAACTCGACTTGAATTTGCCATTTATTGCTACAAAATTTGCTTTGACCCAGTCAATTATAAGTTTGTTGAAGATGCTTTTGAATACCAATCCTCCATTGAAAAGTTGAAAGAATCCCTTTACGCAAAACCCGGAAAAAAAAGTGCTATTAAGTAAGTGTTGATTTCTTAACTGGTAATTAATGCTTATCCTACCGGCTGTTTAATTTTTTTTAAAGATTTTCGCAATCCATTATAATTCAAACAATAATTATGGCTAAAGTTCACAATTACAGTGCAGGTCCTTGTATATTGGACGAATCGGTATTAAAAGAAGCTCAAGCAGCAGTTGGCAATTTTGATAACCTGGATCTTTCTTTATTGGAAATTTCACATCGAAGTAAAAGTTTCGTCGCCGTTATGGATGAGGCCACTGCCCTTGTCAAAGAAGTATTGAATGTGCCTGAGGGCTACTCGGTAATCTTTTTGCAAGGTGGTGCCAGTTTAGGCTTCTTAATTACGGTTATGAATCTGATGCGAGAAAACGGTAAAGCAGCCTACACCGATACTGGTGCCTGGGCTAACAAGGCCATTAAAGAAGCAAAAAACTTTGGTGCGGTAGAAGTATTGGGTTCTTCAAAAGACGCCAATTACAACTATATTCCAAAAGACTATACCGTGCCTAGCGATGTAGATTACTTTCACTGCACCTCTAACAATACGATATACGGAACTCAAATGAAAAGCTTTCCGAGCTGCTCGGTTCCTTTGGTTTGCGATATGTCTTCTGACATTTTCTCTAAGCAAGTAGATATTTCCCAATTTGATTTGATTTATGCTGGAGCTCAAAAAAACTTGGGTCCTGCCGGAGCAACGCTTTACATTGTAAAAGATGAAGTGTTTGGAAGAAACGGAAGAACGATTCCTGCTTATTTAGACTTGCAAATTCATGCGTCTAAAGACTCTATGTTCAATACACCACCGGTATTTTCTACCTATGTGTCTATGCTTACTTTACGCTGGTTAAAAGCCAATGGAGGACTAGCTTGGATTGAAGCTAAAAACAACGAAAAAGCAGCTTTGCTGTACAACGAAATTGACCGCAATCCATTATTTGAGGGAACTGCAAACAAAGTAGATCGCTCCAACATGAACGCTTGTTTTGTTTTGAAAGACGAAGCGCACAAAGAAGCATTTGATAAACTTTGGAATGACGCAAACATTAGCGGTATAAAAGGTCATCGTTCGGTAGGCGGATATAGAGCCTCAATGTATAATGCCTTGCCGGTAGAAAGCGTGCAGGTGTTGGTGGATTGCATGAAAGTATTAGAAAAAACAGTTTAAAACTCATAATTAATCTCATCTACTGTCATTCTGAACTTGTTTCAGAATCTCGACATTCAAAACAAGAGATGCTGGTGAAATACTGAATTAAATTCAGCACAATTTCCAGCATGACAAAGAGCTTGGAAATTTTAAAAAAACGAACATGAATATTTTAGCAAACGACGGAATAGCAAATTCAGGAAAAGTATTACTCGAGCAAGCTGGACACAAGGTAGTAAACGAAACAGTTGCACAAGAAAACTTGATTGATGCCATAAATAATGAAAATTACGAAGTGGTTTTGGTACGTTCGGCTACCACGGTCAGAAAAGAAGTTATGGATGCCTGTCCAAATCTTAGAATGATTGGTCGCGGTGGAGTTGGAATGGATAATATTGATGTGGAATACGGGCGTTCAAAAGGACTACATGTGTTCAATACTCCAGCTGCTTCTTCTCAGTCAGTTGCTGAATTGGTCATGACACAGTTGTTTAGCTTGGTAAGAATGACTTACGATGCTAACAAAGAAATGCCCGTAAACGGCGCAACGGAATTCAAAAAACTCAAAAAGAAATACGGAAAAGGTTTAGAATTAAGAGGAAAAACGCTCGGTATTGTTGGTTTTGGTAGAATTGGTCAAGCAGTTGCTCAATACGCTATTGGTTGCGGTATCAATGTAATTGCGCACGATCCATTTGTAGATAAAGCTGAGATTAACCTGAATTTACAAGGCAAACCGTTTTCTGTTTCTATTGGTACTATTGGAATGGATGAATTGATGGCTAATTCCGATTTTATTTCGCTGCACGTGCCAAAGCAAGCCGACGGAAGCGCTGTAATAGCAGCAAATGAATTCGCCAAAATGAAGGACGGTGTGTATCTAGTAAACATTGCCCGAGGTGGTGTTATCGAAGAAAGTGATTTGTTAGCCGCTTTAGATAGTGGTAAAGTAGCAGCTTGTGCATTGGACGTTTTCGAGAACGAGCCAACGCCAGATACAGCCTTGCTGACACATGCTAAGATTGCTACTACTCCGCACATTGGAGCAGCTACCTTAGAAGCGCAAGACAGAATTGGTGAAGAATTAGCGAATTTTATAATTGGGAATAGCTAAGTCTCTTTACACAAAGTATATTTGCAACGCGGCAGCCAAAACTGTCGCGTTTTTTTATGGCTAGAATCATTCCTTTTAGAGCATTCCGTCCACCAAGAAATATGGTGCATTTAGTAGCTTCCAGGTCTTTTGTATCTTATTCTCGGTCTGGACTATCGCATAAACTGAGTACAAACCCCTACTCTTTTATAAACATCATTAATCCAGAGTTTGGAGATCGTAAAAAAACCAAATCAAATACCATTAATCGATTTAAAAAAGTTCGGGATAAGTACCAGCAATTTATTCAAGAAGGCACATTTATTCAGGATGAGGAAGATAGTTTTTACGTTTACCGTCAGAAGTTTAAAGGAAAAATTTTTACTGGCATTATAGCAGGTGCGTCTATCGACGATTACGAAAATGGAACCATAAAAAAACACGAGCACACCATTCTAAAGCGAGAAGTAGTTTTTAAAAATTATTTAGAAACTACCGATATGAATGCCGAGCCGGTTCTGATGACCTATCCAGATGATGATCGTATTAAAGCAGTGCTAGAAAAATGCTTACAAGAAGTTGCAGAATACGATTATATGAGTGCCAATGGTGCTTGCCATCAATTCTGGAAAATTTCCAATACAGAAGATATCCAGTTAATTCAAAAGCGATTTGAAAGTTTTGATGCGCTGTATATTGCGGATGGACACCACCGTTGTGCGTCTTCCAATTTATTGGGACATGAGCTACGACGCAAAAATCCAGATCACAAAGGAACAGAGAAGTACAATTATCTAATGAGCTTTTTTGTGCCAGAAAGTGAACTGAATATACTGGAATTCAATCGTGTGGTCGAAGACCTGAATGGCTTAAGTGATGAAGAGTTCTTGACTAAACTGAATGATTTTTTCGATGTTACCGAACTTAGCGTGACTGCATTTAAACCTAAGTCTTACAATCAGATTGGAATGTACCTTTCTGGTATCTGGTATGCATTAGACGCTAAAATAGGAACCTTTGATCAGAATCACCCAGTGGAAAAGCTTGATGTTTCGATTCTCTCCAAAAATATTTTAGAACCCATTCTCGGTATTGGAGATTTGCGAAAAGATAAGCGCGTTCAGTTCCATGGCGCACGAAATGGCACTGAAATGCTCACAAAATTGGTGGACTCAGGTAAAATGAAAGTTGCTTTTGCCTTGCACCCTGTCACTATTGATCAATTAAAGAATGTTGCAGATATGCATTCCTATATGCCTCCTAAAAGCACCTACATTGAGCCTAAGATAAGAAGTGGATTGGCGCTTTATAAAATAAGCGATTAATGGCTGAACTGCCCACAGAGTTTAACGTTCGAGTATATGGCCTATTTATTCATGGAGATTCCTTATTGGTTTCAGATGAATTGCTAAGAGGTGAACCATTTACAAAACTGCCCGGCGGTGGATTGGAGTTTGGAGAATCGCCTATTGAATGTTTACACCGTGAAGCAGATGAAGAATTACACACAAAAATTGAGGTTGGCGAACACTTTTATTCCACCGACGAATACATTCAGAGCTACTTTAGACCATGGCAACAAGTTATTTGTTTGTATTTCTATTGCCAATTGCAAGATGTGAATGGCATTAAGGTTTCTGAACATAAAATGGATTTCGATAATTCCATTACCGAAAATCAAGAATCCTTTCGTTGGGTGAAACTTGACGCGCTTAAAAACGAAGAGTTTAAGTTTCTGAGTGATCAAAAAGCAATAAACAAGCTCTTAGAGAAATTGCAGTGAGTGCGCTAGTAAAATACATACTGCTTGTTTTTTTTACTTGTATCACAGTGATAGGCTTTAGCCAGCTTGCAGACTCCTCGCGCCAATCGTTTCTTGGTTTTGACCTAGACAAACAACGAAAACTGACGGTATTGCCAACGGTATATTTCAAACCAGAAACCAACTGGGCATTTGGAGTTTCGGCTCTCATGTACCGCCGATTCAATCAAAAAGACACCATTTCACCCTTAAGTTTAGCTGGGCTTTCTTTTGCTTATACGCTAAACGATCAGGTACTTTTTTCTATGCCTTTTAAAATTTTTCTAAAACAAGATAATTATAGAATAAAAGGTGAAATATCTTATTACCGTTACCCCTACTTTTTTGCTGGAATTGGAAACTCAAACACTACTAAATACGAAGAAGACTACGACGCGAGTTTTCCAAGATTTGACATTACAGGCCTAAAGAAATTTAAAAAGCGCATTTATACAGGCCCAAAGCTTTTTTATCAAAACACAACCATTTCCTCTGTGGAGCCAAACGGACTGCTGGATGCCTCTGGTATTGCTGGTGCGACAGGCAGCGTAACTACAGGCATTGGATGGGAGCTAGAATACGATGCTAGAGATTTTATTTACGCTCCAACAAAAGGATATTATGCTAACCTTTCCTTCTTAGGCTTTAACGAGGTTATGGGCGGTAACTTTGGCTACAACTTATTTACTCTGGACATAAGGAAATACGTAAATCTTGGTAAAAACCACATTATTGGAATTCAAGGATATGGTTTTAGCATTTTTGGAATTGCTCCATTTAATAAACTCTCGCAATTAGGCGGAGATAAAATTATGAGGGGTTATCTAAAAGGCGAGTTTAGAGATAATCACTTACTAGCTTCTCAACTTGAATACCGCACTCCTATTTGGCACTTTTTTGGTTTTACTGCTTTTGCAGGAACTGGAGCAGTAGCAGATCGTTTGGAGGAATTTAATACTGACTTTTTACGATACAGTTACGGTGGTGGGGTTCGCTTGGCTTTCAACAAAAAAGAACGCGTTCACATTCGCTTTGATTATGCTCGTGGCGACAATAATCGCCAACAATTCTATTTAACGTTTGCTGAATCGTTTTAAGCCTTTGGACATAAATCGCACAACCTAATACGTTTTACTGCTAATAACTACTCCTTCCTCAACCGCTTCAATCTCCACTTTTTTTCTTCAAAACGATAAGTCCAAATACTCGTATCGGCGTCATCCATTCTTGTCCAAACAAGTTGCACAATTCCAGCATGAGCATCAATGTTATTATAATCACCAAAAAACTTTCCAGCTACTGGAGTGAAAGGTTCTTGTTTTATTCGTTTGTATTTAAAGCTTTTTCCGCCGTTGTAGGATCTTGCTATAACAACATCGGTTCTATTGTCTTTAAATCGACTTCTATCGTAATAAACGAAATACAGAGCTCCCGTTGTTTGATCTACTGCCATCCAAGTTAGAAACTGATGTCGCTTTCCTCCTCGTTTTCCTATTGGAATGGGTTCCGACCATTTATCGCCTTTTGTGTCGCTGTACTTCAAAAAAATATCGGTATCGTCTGCTCCCTTGCGCTGATCACTCCAATTCACATAAATTCTACCTTCGTTTTCTCCCTTCGAGCGATCACATATCGCAATTGGCATTCCGTTACAGCGATTTATCCCAGGAATTTCATACGACCATCCCGCTGTATTGCTATCAATTAATGCAGTTACTGGCAGCCAAGCACCATCCTTGAATGAATTCATTCGAATACCATCAGGCCCTGCCCAAGCAATGTAAATAGTACCGTCATTAGAGAAGGTAGGAACAGCTCCCTCCGTGGTTAAGGAACTATCTACACAATTGCCCGATGTTTGGTTGATTTGATAAGCCGAACTCCACGATTGTCCATTATCATCAGATTTGGAATACATAATATTTGAACGGTCTTCTTTTTTTCTACTTCCATAAGCATCAAATTGGGTCCATGAAATATAGACTTCATTCTTAGCTTTATTGTAAACAGCCCAATGCTTATCTTGTGCTTTGGTTCCGTCTAGGCCTGTGTAAGAACCTCTTGACCAAGTTTTGCCGAAATCTTCAGAAGTTTGACAAACAATTCTGTCTATCCAGTTACCATCCTTTGGATTGCTTAAATGAAAATAATAATAGCGCCCCGAACTGTCTGAAATCACTACAGGATCACCATGAACACCATAATCTGAGGTCATTTTAATGGCTTCCCAAGTCTCACCACCGTCATGACTCAAGTACAAGTTATTGAGGTTTGCGCCGCACAATACTTCTTGAGCGTTTTGTCGGTTTATGTTAATACTGGGTTCATTTGGGCTATCTACATTACCTACTCGAACAGGTTTTTGAGCAACACCTTGCAATCCATACAAAAGACAACTCAATACCGCCATTAGTCCAACAAAGCTCTTGCTTTTTAATACTTTCATATACCCAGTCGTTTAGTAACCAAATTATCTACCAATACGAATAATTCGTTTGGTTGGCGTGTCCTCCACGCCATATCGTTTAAGTTTCCACCAGTAACAAAATACTGATCAATGTTCTCATTTCCAAAGTCTTCCAGCACATGTTGCCTAAAGTTCAAGGTGGCAATCCATCCCTCCTCAATATCTTCATACCACTCCTCGTAGTACGAATCATCTGAAGGATGAAAATTGAGTACGTTTTCGCCAATTAGAATAAAGCGGTTGATTCCTTCATCCACCAAATGATCAATTATATTTCGTTTTAAGGTCTGAATATCATTATACAGCGTATCGTTCCATTCACCCATAAGCTCGATTATAGCAAATTGAGCTTCGTAGTCAGCGTAAATGAGTTTTAGAAATAAGGTAGTCGACCCAATGTTATCCCACTGCGGGTGAATAACATGGTCGTAAATGGTATCGCTAAAGTAAAACTCTGAATACTCTTTTCCATAAAAAGGCGAACGAGGGTCATCCTCAGCCAAATAAAAGTCACGCCAGCGGTAATAAGGTTCAATCGTGTGCATTGCTGCAAAATTAATTTGTTCCAACCTTTTTTTGGTGAATACTGACGTCGAACTTTAATTAATTTACGGCACTTATAGCTAGCTATTCTTGCCGGGAAGGTTATGAAAGAAAATTTTGACATTATCATTATTGGTGCTGGACCTGCAGGCAGCTCCTGTGCTTTGGCATTTAGAAATTGTGGCTATCAAGTTGCTTTGATAGATAAGAATATATTTCCAAGACATAAAACTTGCGGGGATGCGATTCCTGGAAATACTTTCAAAGCACTTAACTACCTTGACCCTAAAATAGCTTTGCAGATTCGAAAAGCTTCAACCAAACAAGAAATAACTAAAGCTGCTTTTTTTAATTATAAAGGTCAAAAAACCACCGTTAACTGGTCCTTGTATGCACACAATTTAGAGCGCTCTATTTTTGATAATCAACTACTAGAAATCACAAAAGAGATTGAAAACATCACTTTCTTTGAAGGTCAAAAGGTGCTAACGGTAAAGAATCAAAACGAGCAAGTTTCTTGTATACTAAATTCTGGATTAGAATTGACTGGTAAAATCCTAATTGCTTGTGATGGCGCCAACTCATCAATAAAAAAATCACTTTTTTCAGCAACTTCCTTCCGGGAGGATAACAGCTACTTTGCTGTCAGTCGTTATTACGAAGGCCTAGAACATCTTGTCAAAAATCAAAATGAAGTATACCATGTAAAGAAATATCCCGTTGGCTATTTTTGGATCTTTCCTTTAGGAAAAGGAAAAGCCAATGTAGGTTTTGGCTTACTCCCAAATAGAAAACAACCTAAACATGTAAATGAAGCATTCTCGGATATTATTGAAAATGATCCAATTATTTCTCCATTATTTAAAAATGCAAAACCACTAAATAGAACAACGGGTGCCAAATTACCTTTAGGCGGAACAAAAAGCCCGATGTCTGGAGAACGTTTTATGCTCTGTGGAGATGCTGCTTCGCTAGTAGACCCAATTAGCGGAGTTGGAATGGATACAGCAATATGGAGTGGAATATTTGCTGCTGAATGTGCATTAAATTGTTTTAAAAAAAATGAATTCAATGCTGATATTATGGGGCAATACGATTCGAAAATTCATGCGTTTTTAACCAAGAAACTTAAAAGAAATTTACTCGCTCTAAAATTGTTTGCGAAGTATCCTAGAGCTATCCATTTTGTCCTATCAATTTCGTCATGGTATCAAAAACGTTTTGCAAATAATTAGTACTAAAATTTTGATTTTTCTTGAGACTTAGTTTTTAGAATTAAATGTAATTCCCATGCGATAAATCACTTCTATTTTATGGAGTTGTAAAAAATCTTTACCCTATTTCTGAATATTCACAATGTATAAGTCGCTAAAAATCAGCAATAAAACAACGGGCCCGTGCAAAAGCTGTATGTTTTTATAAAATTGAAGCACTTGTTTTATTTTTAGGGCATGAAAAATATCAAATTATCCTCTTTTAATATCGCCCTTTTAGGAGTTGTATTATTTCTCTTTTCAGCGTGTGAGCCTTCTAATGAAACCCAGGTGCAAATAAGTGTTCAGTCATCAGCTGCAGGCCCATTTTTCCCAGGCCCAAATAGTTTAATGGCAGACTATGAGGTAAATCTAGCTGCTCTAAAAGGGTTGGAGAATGTTAGTCCAGAACGAATAAAAGAAATCAAAATAAATTCGATAAGTTTAAATTTAAATGAGGCGGACAGTATTAATTTCGCTTCTTTTTCAAGTGCTTCATTACAAATTGTGGGCTCAAATACCGGGATGCAAACTATTGCAATTAAAAACCCGATAAGCTCGAAAACCCGAGAGTTAGCGCTTCAAGTAAGTGATGAAGTTAAAATTGTGGATTATTTTAAAAGCGAAAAATTCAGTTTGGTATTAGATTTGGATTTCATAGACGAATCGTACGACGAAGAAATTGGCGCCATGATTGTTATGGACCTTACTATTAAATACAATTAGAAAATTATGAAAAAAGTTATTCTTTCCGCCTTAGTTAGTTTAATGTTAGTGAGCGTTTCTTATGCTCAAAACTCAGAAGAAGCCAATCGTTTGATAGGTGTTTGGGAACCTTCGCATGGAAAAGCAAAAGTGAAAATTGATAAAATTGGAGATAAATTTTACGGTAGAATTGTTTGGCTAAAAACCGCCAAAAATCCAGAAACAGGTGAACCTAGAGTAGATAAAAACAATCCAGATGAAAGCCTTAGAAATACTCCACTAAGAGGATACAGAATACTAAAGGACTTTGTCTATGCTGGGGAAGATGAATGGTCGGAAGGAACCATATACGATCCCGAAAATGGAAACACTTACAGTTGTTCTATAAAAATGACCGATGAAAATACGTTGGACATCCGCGGGTATATTGGGGTCTCTGCCTTAGGCAGAACAGACATTTGGAAAAGACTAAAAATGCCATCAAAAAAGTAACCTAAATGCTATATTTTCCTAAGTCGTTCGGCCTACTGCTTATCTTTTCTTATTTACCATTTTCAGCCTTGATGGCGCAAGTAGACTCTACCCAAGCGGAAGAGGAAGAAGACTTTAGCATGTACGATAATCTCGAGTTTGTAGATGAGAGTGTTAAGCGCTTTGCCTCGGTAAAGGTGAGTGGAAAGAGTCCCGACAAACTCGTATCCGTTGGTTATGACTTTCAAGGAGCTTATGGAATAAATGCCAGTGATTTTGGCACCAACACGGCAGCAAATGAACAAGTAAGCGCTACCCATGGATTGCGGTTCGCGGCTAACATACCCGTTATTTCTAAAAACAGCATTATAATCCAGGCTGGACTTACGTATTGGAATACCAAGTATGAATTTGAAAATTCGGATAAGCTCATCCACCCTTTGCATAAAACTTTGAGCGAAAATGGCTTAACTACTACCGAAGCAGCAATTAGTGTTTATAAACCACTAACTGAAACTAGCTTCTTATTGGCAAGAGTTGCCGCTGGGTTAAATGGAGATTACAAACTAGCAGATTTTCAACCCATGAAATACAACCGCTACTCGGTAGCTTTATTATGGGGAAAAAAACCGTTGGACAATAAACAATGGGCTATCGGCCTTTCGCAAACCTACAGAGCTGGAGAATTAAATTACCTCCCTGTTCTAATGTATAACTGGACCAGTACTAATCGCAAATGGGGTGTTGAATCCTTGTTACCCGCAAGAGGTGATGTTCGATATAATTTTTCACCAAGAAGTATGCTATTTGCAGGTTTTGATTTAGAAGGAACTAGTTTTAGAATAGGTAATAAAAACGAATTAAACCCACCTTTTAATGACCTGGAGCTCAGAAGAAGTGAATTGCGCTTTCGTTTAAAATATGAGCGCCAATTAATAGGTTTTATATGGATATCGGCTAAAGTGGGTTACCGATATAACTATAGTTTCAATGTGGATAGGGTTGAAAATGGTGAAGATTTCTTCAGAGGATTTTTTGGTGATCAAAAATACGTGATGGAAAATAGTTTAACCAATCCCCTCTTCTTCAATTTTAGCATCAATTTAGTAAGCCCATAACAGTTGACGAGGTACTTTCCTTTGACGCTTAACAGCGATTATTTCTAAAAAAACTTTACCTGCAAATCCCAATATACAGCTTCGAAAGTATTGTTACGCCTTCTGTTTTAACTTGCAATTAAATTAGTTATCGTTAAGCACTTAAATACTTTTTAAGTTTTAGTTTTTGTTTATTGGATTTTATTCCAAGTCTCATTAACAATCTTTCAGTGATGCATGTAAGCAGATGTGTTAATATAGCAGCATGAAAGTGGCCTTCACCTCCATTATTGTCATCCTTAGCTCCACATTGTGGTCTCAGTAATCTAAAACTAAAAATATGCCGAATGAAACTGTGAAAATTGAAATCTGGAGCGACGTAGTTTGCCCATTTTGTTTTGTAGGAAAAAGAAAGTTGGAACAAGCCATTAAAAAACAAAACGCTGAGAATAAGGTAGAAATCATTTGGCACAGCTTCCAATTGGATCCTGACTTTCCGAAAGATAAAGCCTATCCTTCGGCACAATACTTATCAGAACGAAAAGGATACCCCATTGAACAAGTGAAAGCCATAAGTAATCAATTGGCGGAGAATGGAAAGCAATACAACATTGACTTTCAATTTGATAAAGCGTTAACTTTCAATACATTTAATGCGCACCGTTTGATTCAGTGGGCGAAATCAAAAGGTAAAGCTGATGCTTTGAAAGAAGCATTTATGATCGCTTACTTCACCGATGGCATTAATCTCGCTGAAGAAGAAAACCTGCTTGCTACTTTGAACAGTGTTGGACTTTCAACCGAAAAAGCCAAATCTATTCTTGATTCAGACCAATATAACCAGGAGGTTCGAAAGGATATTTATCAAGCGCAGCAGCTTAATGTTAGAGGGGTTCCTTATTTTTTGATCAATGAAAAAACGGCAATTTCTGGAGCTCAGCCAGACGAAGTTTTTGAAAATGCCTTGAAAGCCGAACTTAGTGCATTAGAGCCTCTTATTGAAACACAAGGAGATGGAGTTTGCCTGCCCAATGGTGACTGTAAATAACCTAAAAGTCCCCTTGCTTATAGTGATCACATGAAGCCTTTAGTTTAAAATTCATACTGGACAAATGATACGCATCATTTACGATTGCTTTCCAAAAGGTTAGTTTTGAATAATTATTTATAGTTTTAACTAAAACATTGAGATGAAAAGTAAAATATCAACAACATTATTTTCTGCAGTTATAGCTGCCGCCGTGCTTATTTCGGCTTGTACCCCTCCTAAAACAGAGGAAATTGTAAAGGAAGAAGTTAAAGAAGAGAAAGTCACTTCCAGTAGTTCTGAGCTAGAAATATGGCATGTAAAGGCTGTTGCTCCAAACGGACAGATGATTAAAATTAAAGCCCTCGATGCAGAAGGAAATATTTACGATGTTAAAGCAATTGTAAATGATGCTGAGGGCCAACTGATGGACATTAAAGCCATTGTAAAAGGGAGCTACTTACCCATTAAAATATTATTAACCGAAGAAGCATTAAAACCGGTAAAAGCAATTGCTAATGACGGAACGGTATACAGTATTAAAGCCATAAGCGAAGCTGGTGAGCAGCTTGCAGTAAAAGGAGTTGAAACAAATGGCAGCCTAGTTCATATAAAGGCTATTGCATCTGATGGTGCTTACTATGGAGTAAAAGCAATTTCTAAACAAGGAAACCTAATGGATATTAAGGGAATTAAAATGATTGATGCCCCGCTTGAAGGCACTGTGAACGGAGTTGATGTTTTTGCGCACATAAAAGCTCTTCCTCAAATTGGAAGCGCTGGCCAAGCGGCTGTTTGGAATGTAAAAGCAGTGCATCCTGAAGGTGGAATAATAAACGTAAAAGCTTTTGACAAATCGGGGAAACAATTTGATGTAAAAGGCATACAATATGAAGGTCAGCGGCATATTATTGATATCAAAGCACTTGTAGGTGATGCTAAATTGCCCATAAAAATATTAGTGAGCGAAGCAGATCTTGCTCCTATAAAAGCCATTGCAGAAGATGGAACTATTTACGCTATTAAAGCAATTGCTGCTAATGGAGAAAAGCTAGATGTAAAAGGAGTTGCTACTTCGGGGAATATCGTGCACATACAGGCTATCTCTGCTGCTGGTGATGAATACGGCATTAAAACCATATCAAAAGAAGGTATGCTTAATGATGTAAAAGGATTAAAAATGTCAGATACAAAAGTTGAATCCAAGATAAACGGTGTAGATGTTTACGCCCACGTTAAAGGAATTCCACAAGTAAAGTAGAGCGCGTTTATTGCGGTCTGTAATTTTCAGGATAACCGTAAACGTGCACAATATCTATTCGGTCAGAAAGGGTTATACCTCCGGGGTTTAACCCTTTTTTTCCTTCTGGAATCGGCTGATCCATTTCCTTGTAATAATTTACCCACAGCGGAAAAAGTTCATTTGTCTTAGGGTCTTTAAAGGTCATGGGTTGCGTTTCAAAAATGGGTTTGCCATTTTCTAGGTAAGCATAGTAAACTAGCTCAGAACAGTAGAGTGAATCATTATTTAAATCAAATAAATGATCGTAAGGTTTACCCAAATAGGTTTTTGAAATTGCTATTGCCTGCTGCAATTCACTTTCTGACCAACCGTTTACTCGGCCTACCAGTACTTTGGGTTTTTGTTTTCCATCTCGTGCGCGCGTCAAAAAACTATCCATGGAAGTAATAACGACACCTCTCCCTCCTGCTTCAATAACTTTTAATTGTTTGTTTTCCAGCAAAACAATACCGCAGTGACTCAATTCAGCGCCATTGATTCCCGGCGTTACGGTTTCAATAGATTCGCAAAAAGGTCCACAATCCAAATCCTGAAAAAGAATATCTCCGGGTTTTAACTCGAAGGAATTATGCGCCCTTTCACAAGCTGTAAATAGGCTGACTAACAATACATACATGAGAATGCTACGCCCCAAAATACTCCTTAGCTGCTGCTTCAAACTTAGTTACTGTTTCTTCTAAACTCAGTTCAGACATTCCACCTGCGGCATTCAAATGTCCACCACCGTTAAAGTATTTTCTAGCAAAAAGATTTACATCAATATCGCCCTTACTGCGAAAAGACATACGAATAATACCACCGTTCTCTTTCATAATACAACTCACATTAACCCCTTTTATGGATAGCGGATAGTTTACAACACCTTCCGTATCGCCAGACTTGTAATTGAACTGATTTAACTCTTTCTCTGATAATGAAATGTGAGCCAGCTCTAGTTCTGGAAACACTGTAAGTTTTTTATCTAAAACGTAACCCAACAGTTTAATTCGATCCAAAGAATTGGTATCAAAAATTTCGTTGTATACCTCGCCTGTCACCAATCCCAAATCCATTAAATCAGCCACCACTCTGTGCGTTTTCGCAGTAGTAGAACGAAATCTAAACGATCCAGTATCGGTTACAATACCAGCATAAATGCATGCAGCAGTTCTTTTATCAATCAATCCAGCCTCGTCAAAAGCTTGAATAAAATCATACACTAATTGTGCAGTACTGCTTGCTTCAATGTCGTGCAAACCGGCCACAAAAACAGCGTCTTCGGGTTCACGATGATGGTCAATAATCAATTTTGGCGTTTCATCAGTGCGTAATAATTGCTCAAGATCCTTACCTACTCTTGACAAAGTATTGTAGTCTAAGGAAAAAACCAATTCCGCCTCTTGCAAAGCAAGCTTGACTTCCTCCGATTGCTGATCAAATTGAAGTAAATCGCCTTTGTTAACCATCCAATTCAAAAAAGCTGGAAAAGCATCTGGCACGACAACGGTAACTGTTTTTCCTAGTTTTTCAAGTCCTTGCTTTAAAGCCAATGAGGAACCTATTGCGTCGCCGTCAGGTGATTTGTGTGTTGAGATGAAGATCCGATTAGCATCATGCACCATCTCCACCATTTTATTGATATCTCTGAGTTTTTCCATATTCGGACAAAGGTATTTGAATAAAAAAGTGAGGAAAATAAAATGTTGTCAGATTTGAATAAAATTGCACACATCAAACTAAAAAGAACTAGTACTTTTGCATGCTCAAAACAAGAATTAAACTATAACACTATGGCTACGAACAGAACGTTTACCATGATAAAACCAGAAGCAGTAGAAAAAGGCTTAACTGGAGCAATATTGAACAAAATCGCTGAAGGTGGATTTAGAATTGTTGCGTTAAAAAAGACTCAACTTTCTATTGCTGAAGCTGGAAAATTTTACGAAGTACACGCTGAGCGACCATTTTATGGAGAATTAGTAGCTTATATGAGCTCAGGCCCTATCGTTGCCGCTATTCTTGAAAAAGACAATGCAGTTGCTGACTTTAGAACCTTAATCGGTGCTACCGACCCTTCTGAAGCTGCCCCGGGAACATTGAGAGCTGAATTTGCAGAAAGTAAAGCTAAGAATGCTGTACATGGTTCAGATTCTGACGATAACGCTGAAATCGAAGGTAACTATCACTTCGCAGGAAGAGAAATGTTTTAAAAAAATATTTAAAATACCTCGAAGCCCTTATTCTTTAAGGAATAGGGGCTTTTTTTACGCGGTGTTGTAGAATGATGTGGGGTCATGCTGAATTTATTTCAGCATCTCAATAATAGCTGCGAATAACAAGATTCTGGAATAAATTCAGAATGACCGCTAGCGAGTGTATTCCTCACATTTCCTACATAATTCAACAACACTACCTTTTTTTATTCAGTTTTGCAGCATAGTTTGCAATAATTCCACTCTTAAAACTCCCTTATTTTGACTTAAAATTTATTGATTTTTAGGGTGGCAAGAGGAGTTATATCTTGCAGAATAACTTTCTATCCTTGCTGCAGTTAATAGAAATCAGAACACCTTTAAAATTGAGCAGCACCTATGCCATTATGCGCGGTGAATTGACTAATATCGTTGTGGTTTTATGATTAAATCGGATACATGAAAAACAAATTTTCGATTATCGCATGCGTTTTGGTTGCCTTGGTTCTGATTCAATACCGAGTAAAGCATTCGGACTTAAGCTCCGAAACTCCATTAAAAGTAACTACCTGGGATGCATTGGGTTATTACATGTTTTTGCCGGGTATTTTTATATACGACGACGTTACTAAATACGATTGGCTAACTGAAATAGATAAGAAGTATTCTGTAACCGGCGGTGGAGACTTTTATCAAGCAACTCGAAGTGAAAATGGTAATTACGTTGGAAAGTACCTAGGTGGTGTGGCAATTTTGGAGCTGCCATTTTTCTTTATCGGACATGTAATTGCTATAAACTCGCATTACAACGCCGATGGATTTTCGCCTCCCTATCAATACACAATTGCCTTTGGAGTAATTTTTTATTGCATTCTAGCGTTGTTTCTGCTTCGCTTTATCCTCTTAAAATACTTTTCCGATCCAGCTGTTGCGCTCAGCATTGTTTTGCTAACCACTGCAACAAATTTCATTCAATTTGTAGCTATCGATAGCGCACAAAGTCACGCTTTTATTTTCCCGCTCTACGTTCTAATGATTTACCTCTCCATAAAATGGCACGAACAGCCAAGGATTATTTGGGCTGCATTAATTGGAGTAACTCTTGGTTTAGCAACTATCAGTAGGCCTACTGAGGCAATCATGTTATTTATTCCGTTGTTATGGGGGACTCAAAATAAAGCAGCTGCAGCCCACAAATGGGCACTAGTTAAACAGTATTTACCGCATATACTTTGGGTGGGAGCGCTTGGTTTAGTGGGCATTCTTCCACAACTCATTTATTGGAAAATTGTTTCGGGCGACCTCATTTTTAATGTGGGTAGCAAATGGTATTTTCTTAATCCTTTCTTTAGGGTTATCGTTGGGTTTGAGAATGGGTGGATGGTTTACACGCCTATCACTATTTTATTCGTTGTTGGTTTCTTTTATATCAAAGAATTTCCTTTCAAAAAATCGGTCATTGTTTTTTGTTTGCTCAACATTTGGATCATTACGGCTTGGTCTGATTGGAAGTATGGAGCAACATACAGCACCAGAGCATTAGTTCAGAGCTATCCAATTTTTGCTTTGGCCTTTACTGCTATTGTAGAGCGCATTCTTCAACAAAAATGGAAAGTACTTTTTTATGCAATTGGAGCTTATCTCATTTTCGTAAACCTGTTTCAAATGGAGCAGTACTTCACCACTGTATTGCATTACAGAGATATGAATCGGGCCTATTATGGTCGAATTTACCTCAATCCTTCTCCTACTCCATTGGATATGAGTTTAATGGACACAGACGAAGTCTTAGATACTGAGGATGAATTCCAAGTTATAGATGAAACTGTGATCGATACTGTTATTGAAATAGGAAGAATTAAAAACTATTCGAATACAATCGCTCAATTGCGCATAAAAAACGACGGAAGTGAAACTGCAAAAGAACGTTGGATTAAAATTACCGCTACAATTAAGGCGAGCGCGGGGTTTTCAAATAGCTATTTGAATTGCAAACTAAAGAGTTCTGGAAAAACTAAAGAGCGAAAAATCCGCATATTCAACCCAATCAGTCAACCCGGAGCGTTCAATAACTATGCGTTTTTTGTAGAAGTTCCCGAAACGTTTAAAGACTTTAACGCTGATCTTTATTTTACTTCTGACAATGAATTTGAGGGGAGAATTTCTAGTATTAGGATTAGCTATTTAGTTGGGCCTCTTTAATCTAACTGGTCATGCTGAATTTATTTCAGCATCTCCTTGTGCATGAAGAAAAGAGATTCTGAAATAAATTCATAATGAAAATCGCAGTCGGCTATTTAGTAAAAATTCAGGAAGTAATGTCAAGCAAGTTAGAGGAATTGATGGTACTATTCCTTCACAAAACGACTTTGATAAACTGCCTTTCCGTTTTCCTTAATTATCGCAATATAGTTTCCCGCTGGCAGTTGAGCTATGACTAATTCATTTGAATTAAGAATCGCCCTAATCAACACTTTTCCAGTCGCGTCATAAACTAGCGCTTCAGTTTGGGCTTCAGTCGGAGATAAACCAACAAAAGAAATGTGGTTTTGAGCAGGATTTGGATATGCCGAAATAAGTTGTGCATGCAATTCTTTTACTGAATTTCCCTTTGCACTCCCCTTATAATTGAACTTTAAGTTGTCAAGACCTGTAGCATTTGTTTTGATTAATAAATTATCATCAAAATCAATAACTGAACCTGCAAACCCACCAAAGCGAAAGGCTAAATAGGAGCCCACAGCTATTTTAATTGGAAATGTTTGTGCAAACTCCACTAACTTCAATTCATTTTTTTCAAAATCTATAGAAGAAACTGTTATTTCTTGATTACCCGAATTATACAATACCACTTGCACAGTTTGAGTATCCAAATTTCCAAAAGTCATATCTCTCAAATTACGACTGAACTGCAAGTCAAATTTTGCAGCGGCCGTTGAAGTGCCAGAAATCTTTGTGATTCGCTCCAGCAACTGAGGATAATCCACAAAAGGGCTTCGGTTCTTTTGCAATGCGAAAATGGCATCGTTTCTATCTTTCTCTTGCTGATTAACTCCAAATTGAGTGTGCCAAGTCCTTAGAATTGCTTCTTGCTTACTCAAAAATGGAGTTCCATTATCACTAAAATCTCCATGACGCAGAACAAAGTACATCATAGATCGCGCTACAACGCCTTTTTGTGCGTCTCTTGGCTCAAACTTACCTCCGCCCGACCTTGACCCTCCATCTGTCCATATAGGGTTTGAAACCGCCCCAAAAGGATCATTTCCTCTTCGTGAGTTAGAAGTTGTAGTTGTTGGAAACAAATGATGAATATCAGATTTCTCAGGATCAATGCTACTAAAGAATCCTTGAGGATAAGTATGTTCGCAATTAAAGTTTGCTGCATTAGCACCTGCTCTAGTAGTAAAGGCCGCCATTTTTCCAGTATAAACACATTCAACTCTGCCGCCACTATTGTCGATAGTTGCATACATATTGTCACGGGCGGTGTTATACCCCAAACTAACCGTCCCATTATTCAACAAAGTATTCAGAGCAGTTTTTAGCGCTTCTTCACTCAAATTTCGTGTAGTAGAATAATAGGAGTTAGAGAATGTTCCTTGCCCCTCCACCTCAATAATTTGCTCCACTGAGTATTCACTTTCAACTAAAACAAGCCCTTTGTGCATTACATTTTGCTTAGGCTCAAAACTAACATTCACTTGACCAGAAGCGCCATTCTTTAAGCCCAATTTACTGGGCGCAGTCACACTGCTAGTTGTCCAATCATTACCCATAATGGAGAAATAAGTATGCACGGAATCACCCGATCCTTTAGGAAAATCACTTGAATTGTAATTTACAGTTTTAAATGTTGAAGATTGCTCATTCACTGACCCAAAATTGATGTTGGTTTGACCAAAAATCCAAGTTGGAGCAAGAAAGAGAGCGAGTATATTAAATCTCAATTTGTAAGCCATCGTATGCAAGTTTAACGTTGTTCGGTAATAATTTCGAAACCTCTTCATGGAAGCCCAATAAATGTGATATGTGGGTAAAGTAAGTCTGTTCTGGCTGCAGCTCTTCTACCAAAGCAAGTGCTTCTTCTAAATTAAAATGAGAATAGTGCTCTTCAATTCTTAAGCAATTTAAAATCAAAACCTTACTACCCTTTATCTTTTCTTTTTCTTTAACTGAAATTGTCTTAGCATCGGTGATGTAAGTAAGGTCATTTATGCGAAACCCAAAGACGGGTAAGTTCATGTGCATTACTTCAATTGGAACAACAGTTATGCCCTCAACTTCGAATGATTCATTATCTATTTCATGAATAACTGCACCTGGAGCTCCAGGGTATTTGTTTGCCTCAAATACATACGCGTAGTCGCGCTTCATTGCTTCGGAGACCCTAGAGGAGCAATACAAAGGCATATCCTTTTTTTGCATAAAGTTAAAAGGCCGAATATCATCAAAACCCGCAGTATGATCGCGATGTTCGTGGGTATACAAAAGCGCATCAACTTGTTTAACATGGTTTGCCAACATTTGCTGCCTAAAGTCTGGCCCGGTATCAATAACTAAATGCTTTCCAGCGACTTCAATATATGCTGAAGTACGCAATCTTTTATCGCGGATATCCTCACTTAAGCATACGGGATGAGTGCTACCAATTACAGGAATACCCTGCGAAGTTCCAGTACCTAGGAAAGTTAATTTCATTAAACAGTATATATTAACTCGTAAACAAAGGCTTTTTCATTATCGTTTACTGGGTTCAACCAATGCACAAATTTATCAAGATAGCTGGGCTCAAACTCGGCCAAGGGTTTAAGCGAACAACTACAATTTTCCTCGAACGAAGCGATACGTTTATCTACGTCTTCAGCCTCAAAGAATACAACATGATTCCTTCGTATGTCTGCAGGTAAGGAAGAATTTGTTTTTATAATTTCACTCACTTTTAGCCCTTTTTTAAGTCTGATTTGAGAAAACCATTTTCCAGCATAATATTTAGGTAACAGAGGGGATGAATAACCTACCGTATGCTCCACATAAACTCCTTGATAGTTATCAATTCCTTTAAAATACTCCATTGTTTCCACCCTACTTTTTTTTGAGTATGCTGGAGTCACTGCCAATAAAAGAATACTATTTAATCCCCAAAAAAACCGCATTCCATATTTATCAAACTTTCCTAACCGAGAAGCATACTCAGAAAGAAGTTGGCGCCAACCAATCCAACCTAGAATGATAAAATAAGGGAGAAATGGGATTATGAACCGCTCTTGTTTATTTGGAAAATAACAATGAAAACCAAAAAATACCAACGAAGGAACAAGCACTAATAAATACTTTTTCTTAAATACTTTTGACCATCCTGCATACAAAAACAGGCTTAACGGAGGCAATAATAAACCACCAATAGTTCCGAAATACATGTACCAAGGCCTTACAGCGTATGTTGTTTTGTTGGCTAGGTTATAAGCTATGTATTCGGTAAACTCGGCAAAAGGTCGTCCCCAAAGAAACACATCTCCGATTTGGCAAATAAAGAGCGATATTAAGAAAAATAGCCCAAAACCAATAGTTTTACCTATGTTCTTGGTCAATAGAACCAAACCAATTCCCCCTAAAAAAAAGATTGTCTGAAATCGAATCGAAACTGAAACGCCCATAAGTAAACCAGCAAAAATGATGTTCTTCAAGGTCATGTTCTCCGTTTTGAGTAAAAACCAAGTTGCTCCAAGCAATGGTGTCAAACAAACAACTTCAACCAGGTTTCGGACACTTAAAATTGGTGTAAACCAAAGGAAAGCCATAAACAGACCAACCATTTTTGCTGTTGATTCACTATCTAGCTTTAAGGTTATTTTGAATGCATAACGAATTGCCATTAAATACCATAAAGCATGTAAAAGACGAACAAAATAAAGTTTAGTCTGCGCACCCAAAATCCCTATGAACTCTAAAAACTGAAAGAAATAATAGTGCAACCCTACATAAAACCATGAGTGCCCAGTTGGAGCTCCATCTTTTCTGTTCTTTGGAAGCCACTTATTATAATCTTCGCCATCCACCCAACTTTGAGCAGCCTCTATTACTAAAAAGTGATCATCATGCATACCGTATCCTTTACTAAACAGAATAGATATAATGCGAACTAAAAAAGCAGCTACAAGAATGAATGCCAGTGGTCTCTGATTCCAGTAGTACTTAATTCTTTCCAAAATATTAGGAGTTATAAAATTCCAGCACGCAATCAACTGCGTAATCAACTTCTTCTTTTGTGGTGTATCTAGAAAACGAAAAACGCACTGCAGGACGCATTGGATCTGATTGAATTCCAGCTAAAACATGCGATGAAATAGCAGCGCCACTGCTGCAAGCACTTCCACCAGAAGCACCAACGCCATTAATGTCCAAATTGAAGAGCAGCATTCCTGCTTTTTCTGTGGGCGGCAGAGCTACATTCAAAACGGTATACAAAGCATTTCCTCTTGGGTCTCCATTAAAAGAAACATTAGGCAGTTCGCTTTCAAAACGGTCCATCATATGCAACTTCAACGTTTTTACATGAACTTCATGGGCTGCTACATCTTCATAAGCTAAATCCATGGCTTTTGCCAGACCAACAATACCATATACGTTTTCGGTTCCTGCTCTTAAGCCTCTTTCCTGTCCCCCACCTATAAGCAAAGAAGGTATTTTTAGGTTTTTATTGATGTATAAAAAGCCGATTCCTTTCGGTCCATGAAATTTATGAGCTGAACAGGTAGCGAAATCAATTTTTGTTTTTGAGAAATCAAAAGTATAGTGCGCCATTGTTTGGACGGTGTCGGAGTGAAAAACTGCATTGTATTTTGTGCACAGCTCTGAAACCTCATCAAGGTCAATAAGATTACCAATTTCATTATTGGCGTGCATGATTGAAACAAATGATCGCTCGTTATTGGCTAACAATTCTTCTAAGTGGACTATATCGACATACCCTTTTTCATCAAGTCTTACTTTACTAAGTGCAATACTGTGCTCAGAACAAACCGACTCCATAGTATCTAGGACAGCATGATGCTCAATATCGGTAGTTATTGCATGTTTAATATTTAGTTCTTTTAAAGAACATCGAATGGCCATATTATCGGCCTCGGTGCCACCGGATGTAAATACAATTTCAGCTGGAGTAGCCTTTAAATGCTTGGCAATTGATCTTCTAGCATATTCAATTTGTGCCCTTACCGATCTGCCAAAAGCATGACTTGACGAAGGGTTTCCATAATAATCCTTTAGAATAGGAAGCATTGCGTCAACAACTTCGGGAGCTATGGGTGTTGTTGCGGCGTTATCCAAATAAACTTGCTTTCTCGCCATTAATTCTTGATTATCTCTTTTATGTCACTGATGATTTTATTGGCCAAGTTGTTTGCCGTGTTGGCACTTGCGCTTTCTGTATAAATTCTAATGATTGGTTCTGTATTCGATTTTCTTAAATGCACCCACTCTTCATCAAAATCTATCTTAACTCCGTCAATTGTGTTTATGGGGTAATTGCCGTATTTCTTTTGTATTGAACTTAATACTTTGTCCACATCAATTTCTGGAGTCAACTCAATTTTATTTTTTGAAATGTGGTAATTAGGATAGGAGGCTTTTAGAATGGACATGGTTTTATTTTCTTTTGCCAAGTGTGTCAAAAACAAAGCAATTCCGACTAATGCATCTCGCCCATAATGAGATGCTGGGTAGATAATGCCTCCATTTCCTTCCCCACCAATAACTGCATTGGTTTCTTTCATTTTGCTCACTACATTTACCTCTCCAACTGCTGAAGCAGCATATTGTTGTCCGTGTTTTTCAGTAATATCCTTGAGTGCTCGAGTGGAGCTCATGTTTGAAACTGTATTTCCGGGAGTTTTACTCAACACATAATCAGCAATTGCAACCAAAGTATATTCTTCGCCAAACATTTCGCCGTCTTCAGACACAAATGCCAATCGATCCACATCGGGATCAACTACTATACCCATGTGTGCATCGTGCTTACGCACCATTCCTGAAATCTCAGTTAGGTGTTCTGGCAGCGGCTCTGGATTATGCGCAAAATGACCCGTTGGGATACAATGCAATTCAATAACCTCAACACCTAATGCTTTCAATAATGCGGGAACGTAGATCCCTCCTGTTGAGTTTACACCATCTACCACAACCTTATATTGCTTTTTCTTAATGCTTTCAACATCAACCAGGTCCATTGCTAAAATCATATCAATATGACGATGCAAATAGGTTTCATTTTGAAGGTACTTTCCAAGTTTCTTGACTTCGGCAAATACAAAATCTTCGTTTTCGGCAATTTCAAGTACTTCAGCGCCATCTTCACCAGAAATAAACTCACCTTTCTCATTGAGCAATTTCAATGCATTCCATTGCATAGGATTGTGACTGGCCGTTAAGATTATACCTGCTTGCGCATTTTCATGAGTAACTGCTATTTCAACTGTTGGTGTAGTGGTAAGTCCTAAATCAACTACATCTATACCCAGCCCCTGCAAGGAAGAAGAAACTAAACCAGACACTAGCTCTCCAGAAACTCGGGCATCTCTACCTATTACAATTTTTGATTTTACCCCATTCTGTCTTTTTAAGACCCAAGTTCCAAATGCGGAAGCAAATTTAACTATGTCTACTGGCGTCAATCCAGCTCCGGGCTTTCCCCCTATAGTTCCTCTAATTCCTGAAATTGATTTTATTAACGTCATTCTTGCTCTGTAAATATTTTAAGGTTTATAGCGTCGCAAATATAAATTTTTAGCTGTCTTTAATTCGTAAAGAATTGTCCTTCTTCTTGGCTGTTAATTTCTTTTTGACAACTTTGCGCAAGCTAAAAAACGATGCATACCATATTGGCTACATTTGTTAACATAGTCGGTTTAAAAAGCGCATGAAAGAAGATTTCGACCCTTCGTATGACGACAATAACAATCAGGATAGACTGGTCAAATTGGAAGATATGTTTTCCGACACTGCCTACTATTACTTTGATGTAAATGAATGGGAAGGCATCATAGACCACTACCTCAACACATTACGTTTAGAAAAAGCCATAAAGGCATTAGACTTTGCACAGTATCAACATCCAAATTCTGCGGAGTTATACTTGAAGCAGGCTGAAGTATTAATGGAGCAAAACGAGCACAATAAAGCCATCGCTGTTCTTAAAAAACTACAGGAAACCTATCCTTTTAACCCTGATATTTTTATAGGCATGGGCGATGCTTACAGTCGAAAAATGGAGCATTACAACGCCATAATCAACTATAAAACTGCTTTAGAGCTTTGTGAGGACGGAAAAGAAGAAATTTATTTTCAATTGGCCGCTGAATGTCAATCATTGGAAAAGCCAGCACAAGCTATCTATTGGTTAAAGGTAATGTTGAGTGAGTTTCCAGATAGCATTGAAGGATTGTATGAAATGGCTTTTTGCTATGAAGTAAATGGAACTCAAGAAGCCGGCACAGAATTTTTTAAAACCTTTTTACATTCAAACCCATATAACCACCATGCTTGGTTTAACTTGGGTAACCTATACACAACTCTTGAGAAGTATGAAGAGGCGCTTAATGCTTTTGATTATTCAGTAATATCTTTTGAAGAATTTTCTTCTGGATGGTACAACAAAGGAAATATTCTTGGTCGGCTTGGTCGATACAAAGATGCAATCGAGGCTTTTGAACGCACGCTTGAATTGGAAGGTCCTGCTGCTCAAACCTATTTTTACATTGGTGATTGCTACGAGAACATAGAAAAATTTGGAAAAGCAAAGCAGGCTTATCAAAAATCAATTGAGTTAGATCATGATCATTTAGATGCTTGGGTTGGTGCTGCAAATTGTTACTTGGAATTAGGTGACGCTGAAGAAGCGCTGAATTTTTGCGAAAAAGCATTGAAATTAGATGCTAAAAATAGTCTTGTTCAATATTTGTATGGAGATGTTTGCAAAGCTCTTGGGTATTTTGATGCGGCAAAAAGGGCATTCGACAATGTAATTGAAATGGACCCGAGCAATAGTGAAGTTTACCTGGATTACTCTGATTTACTTTTCTGTAACGACGAAAAATTTAAGGCAATAGAACTACTAAACGCGGGCATAACCTTATTTACTAATCAGCCTGATTTAATATATCGAATGGGAACCTATCATTTTTTGATGGGTAGAAAAAATAGTGCGTTTGAATTTTGGACAAACGCTACACTTATTGATGATAACTTAAAACAATCTATTTTTGAGTACTGCCCACAACTAAAAGCAGATATCGAAATAAAAGATTTCTTTTCATAGTATGAACTACACACTTCCATACATACCTAATAGGACCGAAAAACCGAGAAATACGGGTTTGACAATGATGATGGACAAAGGTCTAAGTGTTCGTCAGGTAGAAGATTTTTTAGAACAAGCTGGTGATCTTACCGATTATGTAAAGCTGGGCTTTGGGACTTCTTTTTGCACCAAACGAATCGAAGAAAAAATAAAATTATATCACGAGGCAGATATTAAGGTCTATCTTGGAGGTACACTCTTCGAAGCATTTTTGATTCGCGATAAATACGACGATTATAAAAAGTTACTGAATAAATTGAACCTTAACTGTGCCGAAATTTCTGATGGCTCAATTTATTTGGATCACGGTAAAAAATGTGAGTTGATTGCAGATTTATCGAAAGAAGTACAAGTATTGAGTGAGGTAGGCAGTAAAGAAGAGGGAATTTTCATTAGCCCAGGAATGTGGATTAGTATGATGAAAAATGAGTTAGAAGCTGGCAGTTTTAAAGTCATTGCAGAGGCTCGTGAATCAGGGAATGTTGGTATTTATAGACCAAATGGAACTGCGCACACCATGTTGGTGAATAAAATAATTGCCAATATTGATGTGGACAATATCCTTTGGGAAGCTCCAAAAAAACCGCAACAAGTTTGGTTTATCGATCAATTTGGCCATAATGTAAATCTTGGAAATATTGGTTACGATGAAGTTATTCCACTAGAAACCTTGAGAGTCGGACTTCGCGGTGATACTTTTATGAAATTCTTGCCTGAATCGCTAGTCGATAAAAATATAGAGTAAGTCATGAAACAAATAAGTGCAAGTGATTTGAACGATTTAATGCAAACTGAAACTGATTTGCAAATAATTGATATTCGAGAAGCTTACGAGTTCGACTATTCTAACCTTGGCTTGAAAGCTACGTCAATTCCAATGGCTGAACTTATCGACCGCATTTCAGAAATCCAAAGCACAGGAAAGGTTATTATTCACTGCAAATCGGGCAAGCGCGCCGAGGCCATGATAGACTATTTGGAAGTGCACTTTAAGCTAAAAAATTTATACCACCTGACTGGCGGCATCGCTGCTTGGTCGCAAGAAGTTGATGCTTCGGCTATACCCTGTTAACCTATGAAACGAAGTATTAAAGACTACTTGCTCATTACAGCAAAAGGAATGGGCATGGGAGCTGCTGATGTTGTTCCAGGCGTTTCGGGTGGAACCATTGCTTTCATTACTGGTATTTATGAGGAACTTATCAATTCGCTAAAGTCAATTGAACCCAATACAATTAAAATGCTTTTTTCAGAGGGTATTCCTGCCACCTGGAAAAAAGTAAATGGGAATTTTTTGATTGCTTTATTTGTTGGTATTGGCATATCTGTAGTTTCCTTGTCCAAAGTAATTAAGTACTTGTTGGCGGAACATCCCATTTTGGTTTGGAGTTTCTTTTTCGGATTGATTATCGCATCTGCTTACGTTGTTTCAAAAAGTATTACAAAATGGAACCTCAAATCTATTGGGGGAGTGCTTATTGGAAGTGCGATTGCCTACTACATTACGGTAGCTACTCCTGCCCAAACGCCAACAGATCTATGGTTCATCTTTTTGTGCGGTATGTTGGCAATTTGTGCAATGATTTTACCTGGAATATCAGGAGCTTTCATCTTATTGATATTGGGTAAGTATGCATACATTGTCGGAGCTTTAAGCGATTTAAACCTAGCTATTATTGCCACTTTTATGGTAGGTTGCGTCTTGGGACTGGTTTCTTTTTCACATGTATTGAGTTACATGTTCAAAAATTTTCACAATATGACAATTGCTTTGTTGACAGGGTTTATGATTGGGTCATTAAACAAAGTATGGCCTTGGAAAGAAACCTTAACCACGCGCATAAATTCGCATGGAGAAGTGATTCCGGTAACTCAAATGAGTATACTTCCCTCCGATTACACCGAATCTGAGGCCTTGGTTTTTGGTGCATTAATTATGATGGCGATTGGCTTTCTACTGATCATTGTAATGGATAGATTTTCTCCAAAAACTGAAGCTTAGTTTTGAGGACTTTTGGTCTCATAGGTAAGTCATTAGCACACTCTTTTTCTGCAACTTACTTCGAGCAAAAGTTCAACTTATTAGCTATTTCAGATTGCGAATATCGAAATTTTGAAATGCCAAGTATAAACTCCTTGAGGGCACTTATTCAAGACACACCCAGTATTGAAGGTTTAAACGTTACTGTACCTTACAAAGAAAAGGTATTACCGATTTTGGACGAATTATCTGCAGACGCCAAAACGATTGGTGCAGTTAATTGCATTGAAGTTCGCCGAGAGCTTTCTCAGGTAAAGTTAATTGGACACAATAGCGACTGGTATGGATTTCTGTGGTCGCTAAAACCAATGATTGATTTGTCGATAGCAAATAAAGCGTTAATACTTGGAACGGGCGGAGCTTCAAAGGCCGTTGCTTATGCGTTAGACCAAGTGCAGATTCCTTATCAGTTTGTAAGTCGATATGCAGGAGATATTAGCTATCAGAACATTTCGGAAAAGGATATTTTTGATTGCAATGTGATCATTAATACAACACCATTGGGAACCTATCCCGATATCTTGAATTGCCCAGCTATTCCTTATTCTGCCATTAAAAGGCATCACCTTGTAGTTGATTTGGTCTATAATCCAGAAAAAACCCTATTTCTAAGTAATTGTGAAGCACAAGGAGCCAAGATAAAAAACGGTTATGAAATGTTGAGTTTACAAGCCGAAAAGAGTTGGGAAATTTGGAACAATAGCGAAAACCTTCAGCGTTAAAGTGCTCTTTCTTTTAAATTGAAAAGCGAGTCGTATTAAACGAAATCGTACTAAGTTGTAATTGTGAGTGAAAGGCTATAGGACCTGTTATTGGTGCAGACCAGTAGTTTCTCATATTGTCTTTATTTAAACCACAAATTAGAGATTATACCATCTTTATCTTTGTTTAATATGTATAATTGAAATGATGGATAAGGAAAAATTCAGTTGTTTTCAGAAATAATAACTATTGAAATCAAAAATCAGTATCCTAGGCTGCGGTTGGCTGGGCACAGCTTTGGCTGAAGAGCTTATCGCTTGTGGTTATGAGGTAAATGGCTCAAGTACATCACCCGAAAAAATAAGCAAGCTCGCTAAAATGGGTATTCAACCCTTTCTAATAGATATAACTGAACACAAAGCTCTGCCCGATAAATTTCTGAAAGCCTCTATTTTAGTGATTGCCCTTCCCTCACAGAATAGCGATGATTTTAACTACTTAATTAAGCAAATAGAAAAATCTTCGATTCAAAAAATATTGTTTATCAGCACTACTTCAGTTTATGCAGATACCAATGAAATTGTTACCGAAGCTAGCCCAATACGAACATCTACTCGGGCAAATCTGGAGTTGTTGTTCAAAGACAACCCAAAATTAGCGACTACTATTTTGCGCTTTGGCGGATTGTTTGGCTACGATAGAAAACCGGGTAATTTTATTAGATCAGACAACAAAATAAATAACCCCGAAGGATATATAAACTTTATTCATAGAGACGATTGCATAGCAATCATAAAGCTAATTCTTTCAAAAAACATATGGAACACCCTGCTTAATGCTTGTGCAGATACACACCCAAAAAGGAAAGACTTTTACAAAAAAGAAATGGCGAAATTAGGACGTCAACAGCCAGTTTTCGATAACGCGAAACAAAGCATTTACAAAATTGTTAGCAGCGAAAAACTCAAAAAGTTACTGAATTACACCTTTAAGTATGCCGACCTAATGCAATATTAATAAGGAGCGAAGAAGAATAGTTTAGCGGACTCTAGTTCCCCTTTACTTTAATAAACTTCAAGCTGGTTTTCTTCCAATAGTCTTTAACGGTCAACGCATACGCTCCATTCAAAAGTGTGCTGGTGTCAATTGTAAGTTGCTTCTGTGAAATACGCGTATTTATTTTTTCTTGAAATATCACATTGCCCATTAGGTCGTATATCGCAATATCTAATTCAGGCAAAATTGGTTTTGAAAACAGGAGATTTAGCTCGTTTTGAATGGGATTGGGCGCTATTTTATAAGCTACTTCATCAATTTCATAATCCAATTGAGTCACTTTACTTTCCTTGCATTTAAGTATCCAACGTTTAGGGTCTAAAAAAACAGCTCTAACGGGTAACTCCCAATCCAAAATAATTTCTTGCCCACTTTCTGTGTGATCAATAACTAAAGTTGTATCGGTGGCGTCATCAACAATTTGAATAGGAACTTCCATATCAAAAAAGACTCCTTCCCATATGTAGCTTTGCTCTTGATTCAAGACTAAATGGAGCTTTCCTTTATCGGTTTGATGCCATTGCAATTCGTAAATAGGAAAACCTTGTGCATAAAACCAGTCGTTAAAAAACTCATCAATCTTGTACCCTCCATTGGCTTTTAAATGCCAAATCAAGTCTTCGGTTCTAGCAAATCCATAATTGTGTTTTTCATCTTCTAAGTAATCCCTTATCGCTTTAAAGAAAGCAGTATCTCCCATTTTATATCGCAACATATGCAGAACATAGGAACCTTTTCGATAGGTAAGTCGTCCCGAAAACATGCGGTCTACATCGCTCGTATCTGGAATATTAACGCTTCCCCCCGGAGCACTTGTTATTAAGTCAATCGTAATGTTTTTCCAGTTTTCCCAGGCACCTTCATTGAATAAGAAATCGTAGGTCAATCCATCACAGTAAGTAGCAAAACTCTCATTAAGCCAAAGGTCTTTCCAAGTGCCACAAGTAACCATGTCCCCAAACCACTGGTGCGCCAATTCATGTGCAACCAAACCGTGTTTAAAATTTACCATAAAGCTCATGGTTTGATGCTCCATTCCTCCGCCCCAACTAAATTGAGCGTGGCCATATTGCTCTTTTCTAAATGGATAGGGGCCAAATAGTTTTTCAAATAATTGCATGGTGTTTTTAAATTCTTTGAGGTCGGCTAATGCTTCAGCAGTGTCTTGCGGGTAAATATAGTTTACGAAATTCATTGGCCCTTCTTCCAACTGTAACACTTCATTTACCACAACATAGTCGGAAACTGCAAAAGCAACCAAGTAAGTCACAATTGGGTATTGATGTTTCCAAATGTATTTAAGCTTAGAATTCCCGACTGGCGCAACCGATTCCAAAAGACCATTAGCAGCAACCTTATACTTTGCCGGAACGGTAACTCTTAACTCTAAATCTTCAATTTTATCTTGCAAATCTTGTTTGCACGGCCACCAATCCTTGGCTCCGTATGGCTCTGAAAGCGTCCAAAGCACACTATCTCCATAACTATTGGTATCGCTGCTAAATGCTCTAGTTTCAGGAGGAATACCTTCGTACTTCAGTTCTAAACGATACTTTTTGTTGACCTCTAATTCAGTCCCAAATTTGATATTCAACAAATCTTCGCCTTGGGTATAGTTCACTGGCGCACCTTCAATTTTCGCTTCACTAATTCTGAGTGAATCATGACAATTCAGCACAATCGTGGAATAGCCTGACTCTAGTAAGTTAAATTCTGTGGTTATAGTGCCTTCAATAAATTGAATGCCGGGCTCTACCTCAATATCAATAATTTGCTTAGTAACATCAAAATAGTTCCGGTAAATAGGGGTATTTAGTTGACTTTCAAGCGCAGATTTGTACGCCTTTTTCTCAAATTCAGCGATTTGTTCGGTTGTCGTAAAGTCGAATTCTTGCGCTAAAACAACAGAAGCAGAAAAAATGACAAGTATTAAGGCAGTAATTAATCGCACAATTGCGAATTTACACTTAACTTATATTCGAAAAATGTTAAAAAATGGATTAGTTCATATCCAAAACATCCCAAGTGTGGTCGGCAAGTAAGGATACTTTCGCTTTATAAAGGTGGGGTAATCTTTTGCCCCAATCTTCAGGTGAAAGCAACGAAAGTATAAAGCTGTGTTCATCGGTTTCGTACAAATAATAATCGTGACCCACTAAAGGTTCAAAGCTCATTTTTGCTTGGTAGATAGTTTCACTGATTTCTACTCTACTTTGTAATTTTTTGGCTTGTTTGGCTAATAGTTCAATTTGTTCTTGAATTTGATCCATTTGCCGAGTGGTTTGTTGCTCCATTGCAGCAAGCGCTCGTCCTTTTATTTTTCCCTTATCTTCAGCTTTTACTATTGCACTGCCTCTGTGATGCGGGTATTCCAGACCGCTTGGGTTTTCCGTGATGTGATCATCTTCAATTGGATTTTGAAATTGTGTCTTATCCTCCATTATTGCATATAACCGTTACGAACAAAAATGGTTGATTTATTGGCTGTTGTTTTTTCAAATAAAATATCAAAATCTGCTTTTTGATTCAAACTAATGGGCATAGAAATATAACCATTTGAACCGTCAACTTCATCATAACCATAGTGGTGAGATAAGTCTCCTATATCTTTCACTGAAGACTGCTGCAAGACTTGATTTAAGGAGGGGTCAAAAGTCTCTGAAATTTCAATTCCCACATCGGTTCTTATTTCTGAACTTGCTGCTAACCGAACATTTCGTATCAAAAGATCGAACAACTTCTTATCGTTCATTGGAATCGATAGATAGTGCTTCACCCTACCCTTCTTCCAGCTCTCTGAGGCAATAGCTGCAAAAGATCTAAAAAACGACTCGAATACTACTTTTCTGGCAATCATTCGATTTGGATCATTTCTATAGCCTCCAGATTCAACTAGGATTGTTCTGTAACCCATTGCCTGTATATTGTCTCCAGTAGCAGTAGGGTAATATTCATGAGAAAACCTAGCAATTCCCACATCTTTTACAGAAGATAAATTACTTGCAACAGTAGCTATCAATTGCATTGCTTCTTCTTGCCCTTTACTGAGGCCATCTTCAGGAGAAGTTGAGGGTGACAAAAACGAAATAGTTGCTGGTTTGTTTGTTGATGATACATTGAACAAATTGCGTTGGTCGTGCATATTAAAGCACCAATGGGGCGCAAAATCTTCAATAATTTTAAATAAAGTCTGAATCTCAGGCGTTACTCTCTTTTTTGCATCACGATTTGGGTCAATGTTCAACGCGTTTCTTCGCTGGTAGCGCTCGGCACCATCGGGATTTAACATGGGCAAAAACAATACTTGCAATTCGTTTGAAAGTAGGTTTCTCAATTCAATATTCTCTGCTGCATTTAAAGCGGTAAAGAAATCAAATAACGCACGCGTTGCAGTTGACTCGTTGCCGTGCATTTGAGTCCAAATTAGAATTTTAGTGGGCCCCTTACCGAATTCAATAGCAGTGATAGGCCGGTTTTCTATTGATTTTCCAGCTGTTCTAAAATTAAGAAATGAAAATTCACGAATCGCCTGCAATTCGTTATTGTAATCTAAAAAAGTAAGTTTTTTGGTTGAGAAGCGAGAATATACGCAGTCCTCATAACGGTTAATTACGGCTTCAATCAGTTCCTTCATAACCCCTTATTTTTTTACGCATTCCAAGAAAATAAAGGTAATAACAAAAAACAAGTATTACATGAGCGATAACGTTATGGTTAACATGCGGGCCTAAGGAGAATTTTTTGGAATGCACCACCAAAGTGCCAACAGTCAGCACAATGCCGAGTAAAATAAGCCCCGAACCAGCATTTTTATCCCGTTGTAATTTTATATAGTTCAAGGGTACTATAAAACCAATATAACTTATAGCAGTAAATATACTTACAGCAGCAAAACCAGGAACTCCAACTGTCTTTTTATTGGGGTCTATATCACCAACAAATTGATAAATAAAGTAAGTGGAAATTGAAGCTATCAATAACAAAATAAACATCCAGTTTAATTTATCCTTTACTTCCATCGAATAATCCATAGCTGATCCCCTTTGAAAGTAATAGGTTCCGATGGCAATATTTGACCACCCAATAACATGAAAAAAGTTATGATCGATGTAATAATCAAACAAGTGAGCTTGCCCCGAAATTAGTGGAGCAATGCCCATAAATAAAAAGTAACGAGAAAAAGACTGACTCATACTGTCTTCGTACACTTCTTTTCTGAGCTTAGAATACCAAAACAGACTGAATATTGCCAGAATTATATCTGACAAATAAGTAATTGGCTCATAAAGAATGAGCCCCATAAATTCAATCGAAAGTTTTTCCATTGGATGCAAAAATATAGTATTCGATTTTTCAAAATATTACAAGATTCCATTTATTTTACATTTGCTAATAACAATTCAATCTTTTTTATGCTATATCGCCCAATTTGGTTTTTTTGCGTCCTTATTTACAGAATTTTCTTCAGGCATTTTTACGTAAACTATCAAAAATTCAATTTAAAGAAACCCACAATTTTAGTGAGTAACCATAACAATGCTTTCATAGATCCAATAATTTTTCCTGCATTAATCTTTGAACGTCTCTATTTCATTGTCCGTGGAGACATATTTAATACTAAAATTAAGCATTGGTTATTATGGAATCTGGGCCAGATTCCTATGTTTCGAATTCGTGATGGAGTCGACAACCTTAAACTAAACGAGTCTAGTTTTGATTTGTGCTATGACTTATTGGCAAAGAATAAGAACATCCTCATTTTTCCTGAAGGTGATTGCGTTCAAGAAAAAAGGCTACGTGGGTTAAAAAGAGGTACCGCTAGAATGGCATTTGGTGCAGTTGAAAAACACGGCTGGGATATTGATTTACAATTGCTTCCAACTATGAACAACTATACCTACCCGCGGGAGTTTAGAACAGAAGTAATGACAAATGTTGGTGAGGGCATTCCGCTTAAAGACTACCGAGAGCTTTACGAACAAAATGAGAACAAAGCTTTATCAAAACTGAGCAATGACCTGGAAGTTGCAATGAAAGCACTTTACGTGCATATTGATAATAAAGAAGATGATACTTTATTTGAGCAGCTGGCTTCGATGAAACGTAACGAAAACCAAGTCTCAGCTATACCTTGGCGAAAAAACACTGGTCAGCGCTTTGAAATGGAAAAGGGTTTGGCCGAAAAGATAAACGCATTAAATATTTCAAACGCATCAGAAAAGACTGAATTAATTCTCAAAACAAGTGCTTATTTCAAAAAACTAAGAGACTTAAATATTAGCGATAATGTGGTGACAAAAAACAGCCCTAACATCTTCTTAGGTTGGATTGTTGCGGTATTAGGCTTTCCTATTTATACCGCAGGTATTCTCCTCAATATCTTTCAATTTCAATTGGCAAAGCACATCGCAGACAAGAAAATCAAACAAAAAATTTTCCAAAACTCAATTCGTTTTGGAGTTCTTCTTTTCTCAAACATGATGGTGGGCTTATTGATCGTCATTATAGCTTCTTCAATACATTGGCTGCTGGCTGTGATTTCTCCACTATTGTTGATGCTACTCGCATTCTATACAATTAATTATCATGAATTCGTACAATCTTGGTTGGAGAAAATGCAGTTCAATGGTATAAATAAATCCGATAGAGAAGTATGCAAAACCATGCGAATGGAAATTCTAAAATCAATTTAAATTTCTAGCAGCACAAGAAAAGTCTAAGGGTTCCATTTTACCTAAAAACCACGTCAGTAATCAGTTCTTTGCCTACTAAATTATTCACTTTTTGAATAATTAGTGTTTTACCGTAAATCAGCTCTTGGCGTATTACTGGTGAATCCAATTTGATATACAGTTTTTTGTTCTGCACTTTTAATTGAGTAGTGTGCTTGTAAATCATAGTCCCCATTAATTCTTCCCAATGCGATTCTAAATCTACTTCATCCAATTTGTCAGTTAGCTTATACTTATCCAGCATCTGATCAAGTAACTGTTTCAATGTATGTTCGTTTTTCTCACTCATATCAAATTTACCGCTCCTTCATTTACCGTGTATAGTCGGTATTCTTTTCCAATTTTCTTTAATATTGGCTCTATACGTTCCTGACTCGTATCTGTTATAAAAATTTGTCCAAATTCTGGATCGCTTACCAGTTTTATCAGCGCCTCTACTCTATTTTCATCCAACTTATCAAAAACATCGTCTAACAGTATCATTGGTTTTGTGGTTTTCTTTCTTTTCACATATTCAAACTGAGCTAATTTCAGAGCTAGTAAATAGGACTTTTGCTGTCCTTGAGAACCAAACCGCTTCATTGGATGATTACCCAATTCAAATACCAAATCATCTTTATGAATTCCTGTAGAACTGTAACGGATTGCTCTATCTTTTTGTCTATTCTCTTTCAGTAAATCGAGAAACGAACCCTCATGTAACTTTGTAACGTATTGCAAGCCAACCGATTCGTTTTTAGGCGCAATTAATCCATAATATTCCTGAAATATTGGAATAAACTCTTCTAAGAAAGCATTTCGCTCATTAAAGACGGGCTCACCATATTGCACCAATTTATAGTCCCAAATCAACAAGGAGTCTTCATCAAAATATCGATTTTCAGAAAATGATTTTAACAACGCATTTCTTTGTACCAAAGATTTTTGATAATTCAATAAGTTATCCAAATAGACGGGGTTAAATTGTGCAATTACACCGTCAATAAATTTGCGGCGAATTTCTGAGCCGCCAAGAATTAACTCGCTATCCGATGGAGAAACCATTACCAAAGGAATCAATCCGATGTGCTCGGCAAGCTTAGCATATTCTTTTTTATTTCGTTTGAATTGCTTTTTCTGTCCACGCTTTAGGCCACAAAAAATTTTTTCAGATTTACCTTCTCGATCAAACCCTCCTTGAACCACAAAAAATTCCTCCTCGTGCTTTATGTTTTGACTGTCAATTGGATTGAAATAACTTTTGCAAAATGCCAAGTAGTAGATAGCATCTAAAACATTGGTCTTACCCTGCCCATTGTTACCTACAAAGCAATTAACCTTGCTACAAACCTCTACAGAAGCTTCAGAGTAATTTTTAAAATTTATTAGAGAAAGTTCGTTTAAAACCACGTAGAAATCTTTACTTCAAAAGTAGCCCAATAGACGATAAAATTCAGTAAACATTGCATTGTTTACTAAATGAACTGCATCTTAACACCACCCCTTTTTCCGATTGCTAAAAAAAGTATATTTGCCGCTCATTTTTTAAGGAATTCAATGGCTAAAAATAAGCACGAAGATCAAGACGAAGTAATCGTTGACATAGGCGGAAGTATTAATAAGACTGAGAAATTTATTGAGGATAACAAAAATTCACTAGGTCTAGGAATCGGTGTAGTTTTTGTGGTTGTCGCTTTGTTTTTTGGATACACCAAATTTTACTTGGAACCTCTAGAAGAAGAAGCTAGCTTAGAAATTTGGAAAGCACAGCAGTATTTCGAGGCAGATTCTTTGGACAAAGCAATGTATGGCGATGGCAATTACCTTGGTCTAGAAGATATTAGAGATCAGTATGGTGCTACAAATGCAGGTGCTTTAGCTGACTATTACATTGGCCTTATTTACTTGAAGCAAGGCGATTACGAGGCAGCCATTGAAAACCTCTCTTCTTTTTCTGGTGGAGATATGATTGTTTCTTCTATAGCTCAAGGCGCAATAGGTGACGCTCAAGCAGAACTTGGAGATATCGATGCTGCTGCAAGTGCTTATATGAAGGCGGCTAATCTTAACAAAAATGAATTTAGCACGCCTATTTATTTAATGAAAGCAGGAAAAGCATTTGAGTCTATTGGTGATTACAATAAAGCAAAGGACGCTTACAAAAAAGTCATGGACGATTTTCCAGAGTCAGCTGAAGGCCGATCGGTTGAAAAATATTATTACAAAGCCAAAACTTTAGCTGAGAATAATTAATACAGCTTGTAGGATAGTATAATTTTGATCCCAATCTGAATATTCAGATTGGGATTTTTTTTGAATTTATGGCAACAAAACACAATAATTTGTCGGATTACGACAGCAGCACTGTTCCAAACGGAAAAGAGTTTAAAATGGCAATTGTAGTTGCTGAGTGGAATGAAGAAATTACTTCAGCTCTTGCAAAAGGTGCATATGAAACATTAATAAAACATGGTGTCTCTGAGAAAAATATTGACATTAAGCACGTTCCTGGAGCTTACGAATTGCCATTAGGTGCTCAACTTTGCTTGGAAAGTAAAAACTATGACGCAGTAATTTGTGTTGGTAGTGTTATTCGAGGAGAGACCGAACACTTTACATTCGTTTGCGAATCTGCAGCCCAAGGCATTAAAGACGTGGGCTTGAATTACAATAAACCTGTCGTTTTCTGCGTGCTTACTGATAATAATATCGAACAAAGCAGGGCTAGATCTGGTGGAGTTCATGGAAATAAAGGAGATGAAGCTGCCATAACTGCACTTAAAATGGCTGATTTTTAGTGCAATAATTTCAATTTTTCCTTTGTTTTTGATTGTTTCAATATTTTAAAGAACCATAACAAACATCAGCACCAAGCTGTGCAAGCCATAGAGTGGATTCACTATATTCGCTTTTATGATTTTTTCCAGATCTTGATGAACTAAATGTTAAGTCGTTTTTCCAAAATAGCGTTTATTTTTATTTTCCTACTTGCCTTATTAGGGGGGAAAACTGCGTTTGCGCAAGATGATATTTTAGATCAGATTGAAGCAGAGTTACAGGCTGAAGAGGAAAAGAAAAAAGCAGCAGAAAAGGCGTCTAAAAACGAAGAAAAGTACAAAGCTAATTATGAAGCTAGTACTCGAAAAGGAGAAGCCTATCTAAGGTCAAAAAAATACGACGAAGCCATAGAGGAATTTACAGAGGCCAAAAAATGGGGGCCATTAGAGACCTATCCAGATCAACAAATAGCGCTTGCTAAACAAGAAAAAGCAAAAGAAGAGGAAGCTGAAAAAAGAGCAAAAATTGAAGCTGAATATAAGGACGCAATCACTAAAGCTGATGAACTGTTTAATTCAAAAAAATACCTGGAGTCTATTCCTGAATATCAAAAAGCTAAAAAAATAGATCCGGAAATGGCCTATCCTACCGACCAAATTGCAGAAGCTAAAAAACTTCAAGCGCAGGTAGAAGCAGAAAAAGCGAAAGCTGAAGCCGCAAAAAAATTAGAAGAGGATTTTAAAGCAGCTTTAGATGAAGGAGATGCTGCTCTTATAGACAACGCTTATGAAAAAGCAATAAGTTCCTACCAAAAAGCCAAATCATTAAAACCGGCTGATCCAATTCCTAATGCAAGAATAGAAACGGCTAAAAAAACTCAGGCCGATGCTAAAGCCAAAGCTGAACAAGAGAAAATTCAAAAAGAATTTGATGATGCAATGTCAAAAGCAGATGCATTGCTTAGCGCAAAGTCTTATGACGAAGCAATTATAGCTTACAAGGATGCACAAAAAATTAAACCTAGTGATCCGGCACCAAAAAGTAAGATAACAGAAGCTGAAAATCTCAAAAAGCAAAACGCAGAAGCAGCAAAAAAAGAAAAGTACGAAGCGCTGGTTTCAGCAGCCGATGATTTGCTCAAAGACAGTCAGTTTGATGCTGCAAAAGAAAAGTATGGAGCTGCAGCCGCTGTAATGCCACATGAGACCTACCCTAAAACTAAAATCAAGGAATGTGAAGAGTTAAAAGTCTCTGCCGCAAAAGCTGAGTTAAGAAAGCAATACGATGCCTTGGTTAAAGCAGCTGATGACCTTTTAGAGAAAGAAGAATTTGATGCGGCAAAGGGGAAATATCAAGAAGCGCTAACCTTACTTCCCAACGAAACGCATCCTAAAACTATGATAACTGAGGCAGACTCTCGAAAAAAATCCAAAGCAGCTGGAGAAGTCAGAGCGCAGTATGATGCTATTATCAAAGAAGCCGATGATTTGGTTAAAACAGAAGCATTTGATCAAGCAATTGCAAAATATAACGAAGCAAAAAAAATAATTCCAACAGAAAAGCATCCCGATGACATGCTTCTGGAAATTGAAAAGCTGAAAAAACAAAAAGCCAACGAAGCACTTTCAGCGAAGTATGATATTGAATTAAAAAAAGGAGAGGAACTTTTAAAGGAAGAAAAGTTTGATGAAGCTATTTCCGCATTTGAAGCAGCACATGCAATAATGCCGCATGAAAACAAAACGACTGAATTAATTACCGAAGCAAAAAATCTAAAGGAACAAAAAAAACGAGGTGCTGTTCAAGCGGAATTCGATGCTAAAATCAAAGAAGGAGAGGGTTTAATGCAAGCTCAAGAATTTGATCAAGCCATTGCAAAATTTAATGAAGCCGCAATTATTCTGCCTTCAGACAATAAAGTGAAATCATTGATTGAAGAGGCCAAAAAAGAAAAGTTAGCCAAACTAGATGCTTTAGCAACCGAAAAATTCAACACTCTTATTAAAGCAGGAGACGAAGCACTGGCTTCAGAAGACTTTGTTACTGCTCGGTTAAAATATGATGAGGCTTTGGCTGTTCATAAGGCCGGAAAAAATACTGTTGATGCTAAACTAGCGGCTCTGGCTCAAAAGGAAAAAGAAAAACAAGAACAAGAAATGGCTGCTTCAGCCGCTGCTGAAAAACAAAAGAAATTTGACGGTCTAATAGCTCAAGCTAACTCCAAGAATGGTGCTGGAGATTACAGTGGAGCGTTGACTACTATTTCATCAGCATTAGCCATTTTTCCCAACAATAAAGAAGCAACAGCCCTAAAATCAGAGTTAGAAGGTAAAATTCAAGCTGAGCAAGCCAAAGCTAAAGAAGCAGCTGCTTTAGCGCAGGCAGCCAAAGAAAAACAAGCAAAAGAAGAACAGATTAGTCAACTGATTAGCGACGCCAAACAAGAGGCCAGTCAGAAAAACTACTCTATTGCCTTAGCAAAAATTCAAAATGCACTTACTATCGACAATGCCAGTGCTCCGGCGATAGCTGCGAAAACTGAAATTGAGAGTGCTCAAAAAGCATTTGAAGCAGAAAAAGAGCAAAATGCTGAAGCTGCAGCCGCAGCGGAAAAAGAGCGAAAAGAAAAACAATTGAAAATCACTAACCTTTTGGCAACTGGTGGGGATGCATTAGCCAACAAGGAATTTACCGCTGCTGAAACGGCATTTAACCAAGTGCTTGATATTGACCCTTCGAATGCCGCTGCTACTACAAAACTGTCAGAGCTTAAACAACTGATTGAAGAGGATAAGCTGGCCGCAGAACAAGCTGAAAAAGCAAAAGCGAACAAAGAAAAACAAGCAGAGCTGAGGAAACAAGTAGATGAGTTATTGGCTAAAGGCAATGCATCGCTGAATGAAAATAATTTTGACGCAGCTTTAGCCAGTTACAATTCAGCATTAATAATTGACCCAGCAAATGAAGAAGTCAGTTCTAAAATTTCGGAAGCAAAAAGTAAAAAATTAGCGGCTGAAAATAAAGCCAAAGCTGATGCTGATGCTAAAGCAGCGGAATTAGCAGCTGCAGAAGCAGCAAAGACTGCAGCAGATCGTGAAGCAAAAATCAATTCAATACTTTCTGAAGGAAACGAGCTGGAGCTTGCCGGAGATTTAAATGCTGCGAAATCAAAATACAACGAGGTTTTATCAATTGATGCAAATAATGCTGATGCTAAGTCAAAAATAAGTAGCATAGATTTGAAATTAGCAAAGTTGGATCAAGAAAAACGTGCTCAAGAAGCAGCTGCTAATGCACAAAAGGAAAAAGCGGCTGCTGCAGCTGCAGCGGCTGAACTTGCTCAGCAAAAAGCAGCTAAAGAAGAGCAAATTCAAAGTCTACTTTCACAAGCAGATAATTTAGCATTGCAAAAAAACTACGACCAAGCTAAGTCAAAATATAGAGAAGTATTAGCTATTGACAACGCAAATACTATTGCAACTTCAAAAATCGTAGAGATTGATTCCAAAGTTGCCGCACAGAATAAAGAGCAATTAGCAAAAGAAGCTGCTGCAAAGGCTGAGCGCGAAAAGCTCGCTGCTGAATCTGCTGCCGCTGAACTTGCTCAGCAAAAAGCAGCTAAAGAAAAGCAAATTCAGAGTCTACTTTCGCAAGCCGATAATTTGGAAATGCAAAAAAATTACGATCAAGCTAAGTCAAAATACAAAGAAGTATTAGCTATTGACAATGCAAATAATATTGCAACTTCAAAAATCGCAGAGATTGATTCCAAAGTTGCTGCACAGAATAAAGAGCAATTGGCAAAAGAAGCCGCTGCAAAAGCTGAGCGTGAAAAGCTTGCTACTGAATCTGCCAAAAAAGAACTAAAACAAAAGGTAGCAAGTCAAATTGCAATTGGAGATCAAATGGTAACGAATAAAAATTACGCTGATGCAATTGGAGCTTACAGAAAAGCAATTGAGTTAGACCCTCAAAATTCGCTTGCAAAAACTAGAATAAGTGATGTTACTACGCTTATATCCGAAGAAGAGAATAAGCGTAAAAAAATGAATGCGCAAGAACGACAGGAAGAGGTTGATGCTTATTTAAATGAAGCAAAAGCATTAGTAGTAAAACGCGATTATCAGCAAGCTAAAAGTAAATACGATAAAGTACTTTCAATCGATTCAAGCAATGCTGCAGCTGAAAATGGATTAGCTGCAATTAAATCTCAATTGGATAATTTGGCCGCGATTGAAGCGCGTAATTCTGCCAATAAAGATGCTGAACTCAAAAAAGCAAAAGAAGTTGAGCGTATACTCGATGAAGGTTACGATTTGTTTGCTGGGGGAAAATACGATGACTCGATAGATAAGTTTAAAGAAGGTGTTGACATTGACCCTACGAATAGTGAAATAAAGCAAGCAATTCACGAGGCATTGGAACAAGAAAATCGTTTACGAATGATCATGTTGGCTAAAAAATCAAATAGACCAAGACCACAGGCAAAATTTGAGACTGAAAATATTGGCGGAAAAGAACGAACAGATAAAAAGAAATATCAAAACGAATTAGGAAATGCTTACCCGGAAGGTGTTACAGAAACTCAAAAAGAAGAGGAGCGTAAAAAAATCACTAAACGAATTGTAGTAAAAGAAAAAGTCGGTTCAGAATACCTCCGAATAAGCTACGAATGGGGAGGTACTTATTATTTCAAAAACGGAGAATCAGTGGGCACCTACATCTGGCAATACGAAACTAGAGACCCTTCTAAAGCAAACTAGCCCCAATCTTCAGGATTAAATTCTCCTTCTTCTATCTCTTTGTGATTTTTATCGTTCCGGAATAATTTCATCGTGTTACCCCTACCCTTCAGAAAATATTTATCACCTCGAACTTCAATCAAAGAACATTCTCTTAAACCAATCAAATTGATGTTTGGGTGCAGTAGTTGAAACTCCGCCAAACGCATATCTCTTGTTTCTCCTCCGTGTCCAGCAATACTCGCATTTGTATAATGCACATTTAACTGAAAAGGCAATTGCCCTAATCCGATAAAGCTTTTAGGCTGAACTATAGGCATATCATTGGTCGTAAATAAAAACGGACAGGCGGTATTACTCCCCGCACTCCAACCCATATAAGGCATCCCCGAATTTATTCTTTGATTAATACTATCAATTAAATTCAGCTCGTGTAATTGTTGAAACAGACGAAAAGTATTTCCTCCACCAATAGCAAGAGCATCGCAGTTTTCTATTGCTTGCTGTGGATTTTTGAATTCATGAATTCCAACTATTTCATGACCAATTGTAGAAAATACATCAGAAACTGTTTTTGTATACTCATCAAAAGAGATAGACACTCCAGCGTAAGGAATGAATAAAACTTTGACTTTTTTTTCTCCAAGAAAATCTTTAACAAATGGTTTTCCCCAATTAAAATAGGGTTCAGAAGGAATAGAAGAATTGCTGAGCAGTAGTAATTTTTTCATTCGACGAAAATGAAAAATAAATTTCTATTTCGCAGCGTTCAGAAGAATCATTTTTTCAAAATGAGCATTATCAGCTCCAATAATTCCCAATACATACCAACCACTTGAATATTCAGAAAGATCTATCTCAACGGATTGTTCTTTATGGACAATATCAAAGGTTTTGTCAAAAACTATGCGCCCCTCTGCCGTAACTACCTGTATTGTGGCACTTTCATCATGTCGGTCTAGGAAATTTAAAGCTATACGAGATCCGTTCTGAAAATAGTTGAATTGTTGTTTGCTCTAAATGTTCTTCTTCAAAATTTAATTCTACAAAAGAACCGTTTTGTTTGAAGGCATACAAATGCCCTTGATTTACAATCACTTCAGATTGAATGATATGACTGACATCTTCATTGCCATCATAGTCAATTTGTCTTAATCTGTAATAAGCAGAAACACTTAGGTCAGCTGTATAATCGCTATATTGATAAAAATGAACTTCGTTAGTAGTTCCATTGCCTGTTACTTGCCCAATTGCCTCCCATTCTGATTGTAGTTTTCTCTCTACAATAAAATAATCGTTGTTTAATTCTGATGCCGTTTTCCATTCTAGCTCCACTCTATTTTCAAAAGTTTCTGATAAAAAGCTTACTAATGCCACAGGCAAAGGACTGGTGCTTCCAGCATTCCAACCACCTTCATTAGCAGCTCTTGGCCCACTGAATGAGCCATTACCAACTAGATTACCAGATGAACCAATAATGGCCACAGAATTTCCGTGAGTTCCTTCAATGGTTGCTCCTGATTCAATTATTAAAGCTGAATTTCCATCTAAAGTGAGGTCGCATTTTTTGTTTAATGTAAAGTAAGCCCCGGTTTTAAGAATTATTCGAACACCATTAAGTGAAATATCATTGTCTTGAAAAGGCAAATTGACCGCCCCAGTAATAATAATCGTATCACCATTTCCTGGCAAACCTGTTGGGCTCCAGTTACCTGATACGAGCCACGAACCGCCGCTAATAGTTTTAGTTGTCGCATTCAAACCATTTGAAACGAATAGACCTACTAGAATAAGCACAAAACAGAGTCTGATTTTCACTGCAATTATTTAAACACAATGCAAATACACAATTAAACATTCTTTTAACGCCAAAACTATTATCCTCTTGGTCCTTACGAGAAAGATAAAATGTTTAAATTATTGACATAATGGCACATTTATTCAACTGGCACATGCATTGAAAAGACTTGCATTCATTACAATTAAATTGAATAACTCTAAATAACTGAAAAAATGGCAACAGGAAAGATAAACGTTCAAGCGGATAACATTTTCCCCATTATTAAAAAATTCTTGTACTCTGACCACGAGATATTTCTTCGTGAATTGGTTTCTAATGCAGTTGACGCAACTCAAAAACTAAAAACACTTCAAAAAATCGGCGAATTCAAAGAAGAATTAGGCGATATTCAAATCAACGTTGCTTTTGATGAAACAGAAAAGACCATTACCATTGAAGATCATGGTCTAGGAATGACGGAAGAAGAAGTGAAAAAATATTTGAACCAAGTTGCGTTTTCTGGAGCAGAAGAATTCGTAAAAAAGTACGAAGGTCAATCAGAGCAAATTATTGGTCATTTTGGCCTTGGCTTCTATTCTGCCTTCATGGTTTCTGAAAAGGTTTCTGTTGAAACAAAATCATATAAAGATGAACCTGCTGTGCTTTGGGAATGCAATGGCGACCCAGAATTCAAAATCAAAAAGTCTAAAAAAACAACTCGCGGATCTAAAATCACTTTACACATTGCCGAAGATTCAGAAGAGTTTTTAGCGGAACCAAGAATTAAAGGAATCTTAGACAAGTACTGTAAGTTTTTACCTGTCGAAATTAAGTTTGGGACAAAAACCGAAAGTATTGATGATCCTTCAGGTGCAAAAGACGAAAATGATGCTCCTAAGAAATTAGAAACAGTAGTTGATAATGTAATCAACAACCCTAATCCAGCTTGGAACAAAAAACCATCGGATTTAAAAAAGGACGATTACAACAACTTCTATCGTGAATTGTACCCAATGACTTTTGAAGAGCCGTTGTTCAATATTCACTTGAATGTCGATTTTCCATTTAACCTAACAGGCATCTTATACTTCCCAAAATTGGGGAATGCAAACAACTTGCAGCTGCAGAAGAACAAAATTCAGTTGTATTCGAACCAGGTATTCATTACAGATTCTGTAGAAGGAATTGTACCTGAATTTTTGACCTTATTGCACGGTGTAATCGATTCACCAGATATTCCATTGAATGTATCTAGATCTTACTTACAGTCTGATGGAAACGTGAAGAAAATTAGTGGTCACATTACCAAAAAGGTTGCTGACAAGCTTTCTTCTATGTTTAAGAAAGACCGAGCAGATTTCGAGCAAAAATGGGATGATGTTAAGATTTTCATGGAATACGGAATGCTTACCGAAGAAAAATTCATGGAAAAAGCTCAAGGTATTTACTTACTAAAGAATACCGAAGGCGCGTACAAAACCATTGAAGAATTCAAAGAGGAAGTAAAAGAAAAGCAAACCAACAAGGATGGTAAAATCGTTATTCTATATGCTTCTGATGTAAACGAACAACATTCGTATATAGAAGCCGCTCAAAACAAAGGCTACCAAGTAGTTGAAATGGCAAGTCCTTTATCTTCTCATATTGTACAGCAATTAGAGAGTAAATTGGAAAATGTAACCTTTGCACGTGTAGATTCAGATACACTGGACAAATTGGTTGCTAAGGATGATGTTGCTAAACACAATTTAACTGAAGATCAGGAAAAAGAGCTGAAAGAAGTGATTGAAAGTGTTGTGGATAAAGCTGCTTATACTGTAGTTCTTGAAAACTTGAGTGAAGACGATAGCCCAATGTTGATTACGCAATCTGAGTTTATGCGTCGTATGAAAGAACAAAGTGCTGCAGGTGGCGGTGGAATGATGGGCATGGGAAATATGCCGGACATGTACAACTTGGTTGTAAACGCAAATCACCCGCTTACGAGTAAGATTCTGATGGAACAAGATGGAGACAAGAAATCTAAATTGGCCAAACAAGCTGCCGATTTAGCTCAGCTTTCTCTTGGTTTGTTGACCGGTAAAGACCTTACTAGCTTCGTAAAACGAAGCGTTGAATTAATAGATTAAACTTAAAAATGCCGATTGAAATTCAATCGGCATTTTTTTTAAATTTTATAAAATGAAAAAACTAAAAAACCTCTTTCTAGTTCTCGTAACAGGAATAACCTTGAGCTCATGCGGCTACAATAGTATGGTAGAAAAAGATGAGCAAATTGCTCAACAATGGGCGCAAGTAGAAAATCAATATCAAAGGCGATCTGATTTAATTCCAAACTTGGTGAATACTGTAAAAGGTTATGCTGACTTTGAAAAAAGCACGTTAACTGCAGTTGTCGAAGCAAGGGCAAAAGCAACAAGTGTGCAAGTAAACGCGAACGATTTAAATCCAGAGTCGATTAAAAAGTTCCAAGCAGCTCAAGGTGAACTTACTGGTGCGCTTTCTAGGCTGTTGGTTTCTGTTGAGCGTTATCCAGATTTAAAAGCAAACCAAAGTTTCTTGGAATTACAAGCTCAATTAGAGGGCACAGAAAACAGAATTTCTACTGAAAGAAAGCGCTTTAATGATGCTGTTGGTGATTACAATTCCTACATCAGAAAATTTCCTAGAAACCTTTATGCTAGCGCATTCGATTTTGAGAAAAAAGGATATTTCGAGGCCGATAAAGGTTCCGAAAAAGCACCGTCAGTAAACTTTAACTAAACTATGAACGCAGAAAACTTTTTTAACGCTGAACAACGCCAACGCATTGTATCTGCAATAGAGCATGCTGAGCTAAATACTTCTGGAGAAATACGAGTACATGTCGAAAATCACTGTAAGAAGGATGTCATGGACAGAGCTTGTCAAGTATTTTCTTCACTCAACATGCAAAAAACGCACTTAAGAAACGGTGTATTAATCTATTTAGCGATCAAGGATAAGCAGTTGGCAATAATTGGCGATGTAGCTATTAACGAAAAAGTTGCAGACGACTTTTGGGATTCCACAAAAACCATCATACTCAATGAATTCAAAAAAGGACAATTTTGCGATGGATTATCAAAAGGAATTGAGTCCGTTGGTGAGCAATTACAAGATTTCTTCCCTTACCAATCGGACGATATCAATGAACTGAGTGATGAAATTTCATTCGGTAAAAATTAAAAAATGAAAAATATAATACTCCTATTTTTATTGGTTCCCACATACCTGTTAGGCTTCAGTATCCAAGCTTTTGACAAGGATGGGATTCCCAAAAAACCTAGCCCTCCCCGATTAGTCAATATTATTGAAGGAACACCTGAGGTGTTTTCGGTAAACCAAATAAACCAATTAGAAGCGGACTTAGTGTCGTTTTCAAAAAGTACTGGTGTTCAAATTGTTTTGGCCGTTGTGCCTAATTTAAACGGCTATGAAAAAGCACAAATGGCAACGGAAATAGGTCAACGATGGGGCGTTGGTGAGAAAGGAAAGGACAACGGAATTGTTCTTCTCTTAAAGCCAAAAACTAGTAGCTCCAAAGGGCAGGTATTTATTGCAACGGGTTACGGCTTAGAAGGCGTTATACCCGATGCAATTGGTAAACGAATTGTTGAAATTGAGATGATACCTTCCTTCAAACACAATGATTATTACACTGGAATTACAAAAAGTATTTCCACTTTAAAAGGCCTCGCCCTTAAAGAGTATTCGGCAAAAGAATATTTAAATAAAACAGATAGTAGTTCAAGTGGATTAAGTTTTTTACCATTTCTAATTTTCATTTTTGTGTTTCTCATTTTACGCAGAAGAAGCAGTCGCCGAAGAAATTATTCCTCCAGTTCTGTTCCGTTTTGGACAGCAATGTTCTTAGGAGGTTCTGTTGGGCGCGGCAGCCCTGGAAATTGGAATGATTTTTCATCTGGTTCAGGTGGATTTGGCGGTTTTGGCGGCGGTGGATTTGGCGGCGGCGGTGCAGGAGGATCTTGGTAAGGTTGAATGTTCAACGTATTACGTACGGCGTTAATTCAGGGGTGGTAAATGATTATTTGCAAGCAATTAAATGTTGAGTTTTGAATGTTGAATGTACCGCGTAAAACGCTAGGTATGGGTGGTAATTGATTTTATGCAAGTATTAATTTTGATTTTTTTGAACAATCAATTTAATTTACCTTAAACAAATAATTGGAAATTGAAAATTAAGCATTGGAATTTAAAGGAATAAATGGCGAATTATAGTAAATGGATAGCCGGCGGAATCGGCTGGGCTTTTGGAGGGCCAATTGGAGCAATCATTGGTTTTGCAATTGGAAGTATGTTGGATGGTGCATCGAATGACAACCGATTAGGTCCAGGAAGTGAACAGCCATCTGGACGAGGCGATTTTAACGTGAGTCTTTTGGTGTTGAGTGCGGCCGTAATGAAAGCCAACGGAAAGGTAAAAAAGAGTGAATTAGAATACGTAAAACAGTTTCTGGTTGGTCAATTTGGAGCACAGCATGCAAAAGAACTCTTGATTGCGCTAAGAGATATGCTGGACAAACCAATACCATTGAACCAAGTAACCGCCCAAATTTCTATGAACATGGCCAGCGCAATGCGCTTGCAACTGATGCAGTACTTATTCGGAATTGCCAAGGCTGATGGAATTGTAGATCAAAGAGAATTGAAGTTGCTGCAACAAATTTCAAATGGGTTGCGCCTCTCCTCTGCCGATTTCAATTCTTTAAAATCTATGTTTTACGTAGATTCGGCTAGCCACTATGATGTTTTAAACCTTAAAAAAACGGCTTCAGAAACTGAAATTAAAAAGGCCTATCGAAAATTGGCCGTTGAATACCATCCCGATAAAGTTATGAACCTAGGCGAAGAATACCAAAAAGCGGCTAAAGAGAAATTCCAAAAAGTTCAAGAAGCTTACGAGCAAATAAAGCTGGAAAGAGGGATAAAGTAGAGGCTAAGAATTGAAAATATACTTTCAATCTAGAAGGGAGTTGTTTTTTTCTTAAACTAATTAATCAATTCCAACCCAATAAATTACGCTATCCGTTCCTTGCCTGCCGGCGAGCAAGGAGTGATTCTGACGAAGGAGAGATCGTATCGAGAACAACTCCCAACCACCAACCTCCAACCACCAATTACAAAAAGACCAACCCAATTAACTACGCTTAGGCGGGGACTTGAACAAGGTACTATCGGAACTGTTTCGAAAGCAGTTGTAAAAAACAAGCAAATTCAAGCATTGAAACAATAAAGGAGCGTTTCAATTCATAGGAATTTTTATCCTGAAACTCTTTTTTTTGTTAAATCAAAATAGGCAATATCCTCAAAAATAAGCACTTTTTTAGATTACTAAACCGACACAAACCAACTCAAAAATCTAAAAAACAGCACCTTAAATATAAGCTAGGATTCTTTACATAAATATTTAGTTATGAGTATCATAATTAATATATATAAACACTAATGGAAACTATTACCTAGCATTGTAAGCGCAGATTCATTAACAAGTAAAACATAATCACATGAACTTCACAAGAACAATACTAGCACTTGCCGCCCTCCTTTCGTTTTCTAGTTGTGCCATTATAAGACCTGGCGAAGTAGGAGTGAAACAGAGACTTGGAACCTTAAGCGATGAATATAAAACCCAAGGATCTATTTGGTACAATCCATTTGTGACAAGAGTTATCATAACCAATGTTCAAATAAAAGACGTAGAATTATCATTGAGCCTCCCAAGTAAAGAAGGATTGAGCGTGGAAGCTCAAATCTCTATTCTATACAGAATCGATGAGAAAAGCGTTCCAGAGGTGATAAAAAACATAGGGCTGGGATATGAAAACATTATTGCCAACGTATTTCGATCTGCCGCAGCTGATGTTTGTGCGCAATACTTTGCAAAGGATATGCACTCGGGAATGCGTGCAGAAATCGAAAAAGCAATTTTAGATAAAATGGCTACTACACTTCAGCCTCAAGGAATTTTGACGGAGGCTGTATTGATGAAAAGTATCAAATTGCCCAACGGATTGGCGCTGTCTATTGAGTCAAAATTACAAGCCGAACAAAATGCCATGCGTATGGAGTTCATTTTAAAACAAGAACGACTGGAGGCCGAACGTAAAATAATTGAAGCAACGGGCTCTAAAGATGCTCAGAAAATAATCTCTGAAGGATTAACCGAACAAATCATTCAAATTAGAAGTATTGAAGCGTTTCTAGAATTAGCAAAGTCACCCAACGCTAAAGTGATTATTACCGATGGTAAAACACCCTATTTGGTGGAATAACGCCACTATTCCTTGTCAAACAAGCTAGCAAAAGCAGGTATTAGGGCGACTTATACATTGAGTGTGTAGTTAGTGATGAGCCATTAAAAATCTGCTCTTCAATTGGAAAGGGAAAGTTCTTAGGAAACGCCTCTTAAAACACTCCCTCCAATTTGATTTTCATGTTTCTTGCTTTTAATTCTAGAACGCAGTTTAGGCCGCTACAAAGATTTAAGCAAACCAAGGCTCGTCGTTGGAGGGTATTTTATAAATTCGCAGTCCTTATTTAAACGAAAGAAAAACACGATATATGAATTTTGATCTTATTGTATTAGGAAGTGGACCAGGTGGCTATGTAGCAGCTATTCGTGCAGCACAACTTGGCCAAAAAGTGGCAATTGTTGAACGTGAAGAACTTGGTGGTATTTGCCTAAACTGGGGATGTATTCCAACAAAGGCCTTATTAAAAAGTGCACAGGTATTCAGTTATTTAAGTCATGCCGAAGATTTTGGCATCAACATTAAAGAAGCCAATGCAGATTTTAGTGCAGTTGTAAAACGAAGTCGAGGTGTTGCTGAAAAAATGAGTAATGGCATCAAGTTCTTGATGAAAAAGAACAAGATTGAAGTCATCATGGGCACCGGAAAACTAAAATCGGGAACAGAACTAAGCGTTACTGATGATAAAGGAAAAGAAAGCGTTTATTCGGCAAAAAACATCATTTTGGCAACAGGAGCGCGTTCCAGAGAATTGCCAAACTTGCCACAAGACGGAAAGAAAATAATTGGATACCGAGAAGCGATGACCTTACCAAAACAACCTAAGAAATTAGTCGTTGTGGGTTCTGGAGCTATCGGTTCTGAGTTTGCTTACTTCTACCAAACTATGGGTACTGAGGTAACGCTAATTGAGTACTTGCCAGAGATTGTTCCTGTTGAAGATATCGAAGTTTCTAAGCAATTGGGACGTTCGTTCAAGAAATCTGGAATGAAGGTTATGACGGGTTCTGAAGTACTTTCTGTAGATACCAAAGGAACGGGTTGTAAGGTTACTGTAAAAACCAAAAAAGGCGAAGAAGTAATCGAATGCGATGTGGTACTTTCTGCTGTAGGAATTGCTACCAACCTTGCAAATATTGGATTAGAAGAAGTTGGTGTTGCAACGGACAAAGGAAAAGTAATGGTAAACGATTATTACCAAACAAATATCCCAACTGTTTGGGCAATTGGTGATATTGTTCCTGGTCAAGCCCTAGCGCATGTTGCATCTGCAGAAGCAATTACTGCAGTTGAAAAAATGGCTGGATTAAATCCTGAAGCGATTGATTACAACAACATACCAGGTTGCACCTACTGTTTCCCTGAAGTGGCTTCTGTGGGTTATACCGAACAAGCGGCTAAAGATGCTGGTTACGAAATTAAAGTGGGTAAATTCCCTTTTTCAGCTTCTGGAAAAGCAAGTGCTGCTGGTCATAACGAAGGTTTTGTGAAATTAATTTTCGATGCTAAATACGGCGAATTATTAGGTGGGCACATGATTGGTTACAATGTAACTGAACTCATTGCAGAAATTGTTGCCATTCGAAAATTGGAAACTACAGGGCACGAGCTTATTAAAACCATTCACCCTCACCCTACTATGAGTGAAGCTATCATGGAAGCGGCTGCGGCAGCTTACGATGAAGTGATTCACGTGTAATTACAAATCATTTAAAAAAAGCTTCAGCCAAAATTAAAGGTTGAAGCTTTTTTTTGTCTAAATATTAAGACTTTTGGCAATTAGTAAACTCAGTACACAACGCATGTCTTACTTTCACGACTTGAAGAATTATTCACTATGTGCGGTATAACCGGGATTGTCTCTTTGACCAGCGACCAGTCTGTTTTGGAAGGAATAACTGCGGCAACCAAAGCTTTGGAAAAAAGAGGGCCAGACGCCGAGGGTATTTTTTCGGAAAGTAACATTGCTATGGGGCACCGACGTTTATCAATTATTGATACACAAAAAGCCGCAAATCAACCAATGATTGACCCTACGGGCAGGTATGTCATCGTTTTTAACGGAGAGTTTTACAATTACAAGGTATATCGAGAAATGCTACAGTCAAAAAGTGTAGTATTTCAAACGGATTCAGACACCGAAGTTTTGCTTCAACTTTATATCAGCGACAAGGAAAAGTGTTTGGATAAAATAAACGGCTTTTTTGCCTTTGCCATTTTTGACAAGGTAGATAAATCACTATTTATTGCAAGAGATCGAATTGGGATTAAACCACTGGTGTACACATTTCAGGACAATTTCTTTGCATTTGCCTCAGAGTTGAAATCATTGGTCGAGTACCCCTTAAACAGGACCCTTGATAAAATTTCTTTGTTTAATTATTTGCAACTCAATTACATTCCTGCTCCAAACAGCATCTTTGAAAACGTCAATAAACTGGAACCCGGTCAGTTTCTGAAAATCAATAATATTTTTGACCTTCAAGAGGAGGAGAAAACCCCAGTCACCTACTACTCTATTCCAAAACCAACTTTTACGCACGAAGACCTAAATCCAATTTCTTACGAAACTGCAAAAACCAATTTCATGGAATTGCTCAAGGAGTCTGTGCAAAGGAGAATGGTTTCTGATGTTCCTCTAGGAGCATTTTTGAGCGGTGGAATTGACAGCTCCGTAATTTGTGCGCTGGCATCCAGGTACACCGAAAAACTAAAAACATTTTCAATCGGCTTTCAAGACCACCCCTACTTCGACGAGACCGATTATGCCGAAGAAGTTGCAGAAAAGTTTAAAACGGAACACACTACGTTTAAACTTACAAACCAAGACCTCATTGAACATGTTGAAGATGCATTGGATTATATTGATGAACCATTCGCTGATTCAAGTGCAATAAACCTTTATATACTTTCAAAAAAAACCAGAAAAGAAATTAAAGTTGCGCTAAGCGGCGATGGTGCGGATGAAATGTTTGCTGGGTACAATAAACACGCAGCAGAATTTAGAGCAAGAAACCCGGGAAACTTCAGAAAAATGGCAGCAAGTCTAGCGCCATTGATAAATCCCCTGCCAAAAAACCGGGATCATAAAATTTGGAATGCCAATAGACAATTGCAACGTTTTGCTGTTGGAATGAAACTTCCAGCTAAAGAACGCTATTGGCAATGGGCTACTTTTAGAAATGAGGAATCTGCAAACTATCTATTGCAAGAATCGAATGTCGAAAAAATTCACCGACTTACGGACGGTGCTTACAATTACAAAAAACGAAAAGAGCGCATATTAAAAAGCATCCGAAAAGATGGAACGCTAAACGATGTATTGTATACCGATATGCAGTTGGTATTGCCTAACGATATGTTGTTTAAAGTGGACCACATGGCCATGGCAAATAGTTTAGAAGTACGCACACCATTCTTAGATCACAACTTGGTGAACTTTGCTTTCGAAATTCCTGTACAGTTTAAAATCAACCAAAACATTCGAAAAAAAATAGTTCAAGACAGCTTCAAAAGTATTTTGCCTGAGCGACTTTATAATCGTCCAAAAAAAGGGTTTGAAATCCCTGCAACCAGTTGGCTAAAAGGAGATTTAAGTCACCTATTAACTACTGAGTCTTTCGCACAAGATTATATACTGCAACAAGGACTGTTTAACTGGCCTGCGGTCGAAAGGCAACTAAAAAAGCTAAATTCTAAAGACGTTGGAAATTCGCCAGGTACCCTTTGGAATTTGCTGGTATTTCAGCGCTGGTATTCCAAATACATGCACGTTTAAGTATTATAAATGATTAAAGTACTTAGAATACTCAACCGGTTTAATGTAGGAGGACCTACCTATAATGCCACCTATTTGACCAAGTATCTTTCTGATGAGTACGAGACCAAACTCATTGGTGGAGAGAAAGATGATTCTGAAGCATCTTCCTTGTATATGGCAAATGATTTAGGAATACAGCCAGAGATTATATACGAAATGAGGCGGTCTATGGATCCGATTCAGGATTGGAAGGCCTACCAAGAAATTAAAACTATAATCAAAAAATACAACCCTGACATTATTCACACACATGCCTCAAAGGCAGGAGCTATAGGACGGTTGGCTGCTATTTCTTGCAAGGTTCCAGTTATAGTGCACACTTTTCATGGACATGTATTTCACGGTTATTTTAATCCTGTCACAACCCGCATTTACAAAACCGTAGAACGCTACTTGGCGAAAAAATCCAGCGCCATTGTTGCAATTAGTGACCTGCAAAAAAAAGAACTCAGTACTATTCACAAAATTGTTGAGGTAGATAAAATTTCCGTAATCCCATTGGGTTTTGACTTGACTCCATTTACTGAAAATACTGAAGAGAAAAGGACGTCGTTTAGGACAAAATTTGGAATTGAGGATAATGAACTGGCGATTGGAATAATTGGGCGATTGGTGCCTATAAAAAACCACCAATTGTTTATTAAAGCGGCACAACACGTTAAGAAAAACAGCAATACGCCTGTTCGCTTTGTTATAATTGGAGACGGTGAGTCTAAAAAAGACATTCAAGAATTGTGCTTCGCTTCAGGCTTATCGTTCCACGATGGCACTTCTAATGATGCTGAAGTAATTTTTACCTCTTGGATAAAAAAAATAGATTGGGCATTAGCTGGGCTTGATATTGTTTGTTTGACCAGCCTGAACGAAGGAACCCCAGTAAGCTTAATAGAAGCGCAAGCAGCAGGCAAGCCCATTGTAAGCACTGAAGTCGGCGGAATTAAAAATGTAGTACTACCAAATGAAAGTGCTTTTCTAAGTTCGGTAGAAAACGAGACTTTATTCCTTGAAAATTTAATGCAGTTAGTCGATAATCAAAAGCTCAGAAATACAATGGCGGGCTGCGGCACAGCTATGGTTATGGAAAAATTTAGCTATCAAGTTTTGGTTAAAAACATGGAGACTTTATATTCAAGGTTATTGAAGGAATAGAATTAAGCCAAGAATATTGATTTGCTTAACTTTGCACTGCAAAAATAAAACATGAAAAAACTCCATTTAATTCTTAGCGTTATTGTGTTGGGCTTTGGCTTTTCAAGTTGTATCAACCAAAGTATAATGCTTAAAACTGAAAAGGATTATCAATTTGACATACCCGACGACACCGTAAAATCAAATGGCTACATAATTCAGCCAAACGACTTATTCTTTTTTAGGCTATACGCCAATGATGGATTTAAACTCATTGACATTTCCAATCAAGGACAACAAGCTGGCGGGCAAATGATGGCCGGCGGACAAAACTTAGCTGTTTTTAGTTACTTAGTGGAACAAGATAGTACCTGTAAGTTACCTGTTTTAGGCGATGTGAAGATTGGTGGGAAAACAGTACGCGAAGCAGAACTCTTTTTGCAAGAAAAATATGCTTATTCGTTTAACGACCCATTTGTTCAGTTATTTGTGAATAATCGACGGGTATTTGTGTTTCCAGGAAGTTATGGCAATGCAACCGTTATTCAGTTAAACAATAACAACACAACGATAATTGAAGTTTTAGCTCGCGCTGGTGGAGTTTCTGAATTTGGAAAGGCTCAAAAAGTAAAATTGATACGAAAAACGGGCGATCAAAACGACCCATTGGTTTACGAGTTCGACCTTAGTACGATTGAAGGTTTGAAGTATGCTAATATGTTAGTGCGTACTGAGGACATTATTTATGTTGAACCTCGAAGAAGAATTGCTTCCAATTTGTTGAGGGAAATCACACCGTTTGTAAGTCTTCTTACCACTGTTTTACTTACTATAACAACATTGCAGGCTTTATCAGCTTTAAACAATTAGATGATACAGGACGCTAGAGAGGAACAGAACGAAAGTCTTGATTTATACAAAGAAAGACTCACAAAATTTAGTCAAGATTTTGAAATTGGGTTATTTATACATCTAATCCAAAAATCGTTCATCTGGATTTTACTATTTGTTTCTTTAGCGTTTGGTGGTGCTTATTTGTATTTGCGATACTACCAACCCATGTATCAAAGTACAAGTATTTTACAATTAAAAGAATCTAATCAAGCCAGTCAGCTTCTTGAAATAGATTTTGGTAAAAACCAAAACGAAGATATGATGTCCGATTTGGAAGTCATTCGGTCAAAAGAGTTTCTGAAAACTATTTTCAAAAAATTGCCACTTGACATCTCCTATTTTAACGAGGGAGAATTACTAAATTATGAGCTTTACATGTCTTCTCCGTATATCGTGGATTACGACATAATTAGTGCTGAAGCTTTCGCACATAAATATTACATCTACTTTCCCAATACCACTCAAATACACCTTTCTATCGATGAGCCTATAGGTGATGCTAATTATCAAGTGTTTAAAATAGACGGGGATATAGAGTTGCCCTTCGTAACGCTTTCAATAAAAATATTGGATTTTGATATTATAAAAAACGACCAGGAAACGGGAACAAGAAACGATGTGTTTTTTACACTTAATAATAACGCGAGCATTGTAAATAGATACAGTAAAAGTCTTGATTTAACGGTTTTGAGCCAGTCTGCAAAATCAATTAGCATATCATTTACCGACCCTAACCCTAGAAAAGCCGCTGACCTTGCAAATGCAATTTCTACAGGTTTTATTGACTATGATCTAACTCGAAAAATCTACAGTTCAACACAGGTAATAGAATTTATTGATAGTCAAATTTCTGAAGTTTACGGAAGACTTAAAGAATCAGAAGTATCAATTCAGGAATTTAAGCTAAGTAATAAGGTAACTGGTTCAAGTGAGTTGACTGGAATATATCTCGATCGACTTGGAAATTTAGAGGAAGAATTAATAAAGCAAGAACTGGAGCAAGAAATATTGATACAAGTAAAACAAGCAGCTACTAGTTCTTCTGACTCCGTAGAGGTTCATCAACTTATCCCATTGCTTACCGGCACTCAATTCGAAGATAACTTGTTACAGCAAATTGCTTATTTGCAGGAACTTCAAATCGAAAAAGACCAAAGTCTTTATGAAGTAACTCAATCAAGCGGAAGGGTTCAAAATTTAGATTACCAAGTGCGTATTCAGAAAAAGTTGCTCTTTGAAAGCATTATTTCTATGGAGGTGAATTTAAAGAATCGGATAACAAGCTTGAAACAAAAAATTGGCGAAATAGAAGGAACCTTTAGCGGACTGCCACTGCAAGAACTTAAATATTCTAGGCTAAAAAGAATCTTTACAATTAATGAAAAATTCTACACTCTACTTCTAGAAAAGAAAGCAGAATATGCCATAGCCAAAGCAGGTATTGTACCTGAAAGTGTAATTCTAGAAAGGGCTACACCAAATAACCTACCGGTAGAACCAAATAAAAAAATGACCTACATTGTTTTTGCAATTTTTGCAGTTTTCCTTTCCATTCTGCTAGTAGTGGTGCGCTACCTGAGTCATAATACCATAGGATCATTAAATGAAATTGTAAAAATGACAAATGCTTCGGTGGGTACTTTAGGTATTGTCCCAGAAGTTAAAGAGAAAATTCCAGTTAGTCAATTGATCGTTGACCAAAGGCCGAAATCTGTTTTAGCTGAATCATTCCGATCCTTGAGAACCAATTTACAGTTCCTATCCACTGAGGCTGAAGGATCAAAAGTTATCGCGATTACCTCTACCATTTCTGGTGAAGGAAAGACCTTTGTTGCTATCAACTTGGGAGGGATTATAGCTTTCTCTGGCAGAAAAGTAATAATTCTCGATTTAGATATGCGTAAACCTAAAATCCATAAGGGTTTCAATGTTCAAAATAAAAATGGCATGTCTACCCTACTTATCGGAAAAGATAAAATCTCTGATACGATACAATCGAGTCAACAAACGAACTTAGACTTTATTACTGCTGGGCCAGTGCCGCCAAACCCTTCAGAGTTAATCATCAATGGTAAGCTGCCCGAAATATTGAAAGAGTTAAAGGAAACCTACGATATCATTATTATTGATAACCCTCCTGTTGGATTGGTAACTGATGGAATTTATTGCCTAAAACTAGCCGATTATCCACTCTACATATTTAGAGCTGGATACAGCAAGCGAAACTTTGTTCAAATGGTTGATCGTGTAGTTAATGAGAATAACTTAAAAAATCTAGCGGTTGTTTTGAACGGTGTAGAAATTAGAAGCGGCCGATACAGTTATAACTACAGCTACGGCTATGGTTATGGATACGGCTATGGATACGGCTATGGATATGGCGGTTATTACGAAGAACCTGAGCAGCAAGAAACAGAAAAAAAGAATCGCTTTTTCAATAAAAAAAATTAGGAGATGAAGATAGTTGACGAGCCTCTTAAAGGGCTGTATGTTCTAGAACCAACTGTTTTTGAGGATGAGCGGGGATATTTTTTCGAATCCTACAATCAAAATAAGTTTCATGAATTAGGTATCACTCATAATTTCTTACAAGACAATCAATCTCTTTCAGTCCCTAAAAATGTTTTACGCGGATTACATTTTCAGAAACCTCCTCATGCTCAAGCAAAATTAATTAGAGCGATTGTAGGTGCTGTGCATGATGTTGTAGTTGATATAAGAAAAGGCTCGCCCAATTATGGTGAACATTTTGGTATTGAACTGAGCGCAAAAAACAAACTTTTTTTATTCATTCCAGAGGGATTTGCCCATGGATTTGAAACACTTGAAGACAATACCCTGTTCAATTACAAATGTTCCAGCATGTATAACAAGGATTCGGAAGGTGGTATTCTCTGGAACGATAAAGACTTAGCTATAAACTGGAATTCTAAAAATCCCATACTTTCAGAAAAAGATAAAGTCAATCCTAAGTTCAAAGATTTCGAAAGTGAATTTGTGTATAAATCGATCTAATTCTTTATTAAAACTGACCAACAACAATGAACCGATTAGCTAGCTTTGGTTTTGAATTGAATTCTATAGATTTATACAAATACGTAGGCATTTTTTGCTTCGCACTTACGTTATCGGTGCTAATGAACACAATTTTTCTTAAGTTTTCAAAAAACTTAGGAAGAAGAAATGTTGATGAAAGTATTGTAAGGTGGTCTCCCGTATCAAAACCTGCTTTAGGAGGCATAAGTTTTTACATAATTTTTTTGGTAACGTATATGCTGTATACGTTATTATTTCATCCTTTATTAGATGGGTTAAACACCAAGCATATAGGTATTCTCATAGCTGCAGGTATGGCTTTTTTAATGGGCTTATCCGATGATGCTTATAATACAAACCCATTGCTCAAATTTTTGGTGCAAGTAGCTTGTGGCTGTGTGCTTATTCTAACGGGCACCTATATCTCCTTTTTTGAGCTTTCCCTGTTCAACTATCTGCTCACTATAATTTGGGTGGTAGCAGTTATGAACTCCATCAACATGTTAGATAACATGGATGGCATCACAACTATCGTATCGTTGTTTATCATCTGCTGTGCAATGAGCGTAGCATGGATAAGCCCAAATTTCAACCATTTCTTTTTTACTTCACTCATAGGCGTATCAGGCGCACTTGTTGGTTTCTTGTTTTTTAATTGGCACCCTTCAAAAATGTTTATGGGGGATACAGGGAGTCAATTTCTAGGCATATTTCTAGCAATTTTTGGTATCATTTATTTTTGGAATAATCAATCCGTAGGAGTTAATGAAGAAGCCGTTTCTAAGCAATTCGTCATTGTACTAATAGCATTTGTAATTCCTATTAGTGATACCTTAACGGTAATTATTAATCGCTTACGAAGAGGTCAGTCTCCTTTTGTTGGGGGAAAAGACCATACAACGCACCACCTTTCTTATTTAGGATTGTCTGACAGAAACGTTGCACAAATTTTTGCAGCAATAGCTGGAGTAAGTTTTATTCTCATCTATGTTATTGCTAATGCATTTATCATTTGGGATATCAGTTATAGCCTGATTTTTGGATCATGGTTTTTAGTTGTATTTGGAACACTTTTTGGCATTACCCAATTGTCGAAAACAAAAAAAAGGTTTAAGGAAATAAATGAAAAGTAATATTCGCAGGGGATTCTTAATTACTTCTATTACGCTGGTCATATCAGCCTTTAGTATCTATCTTTTCACCTACTCCACTTATGAAGAGAAAGAAGATTTATCCTACCAGAAAGTATTTGAAGCGAATTATAAAATTTTTGCTTTAAATCTTCCCAATTCCATTGAATTTGCTGGAGAGAAGGTTCCTTTGCAGTTGATCGACGTAAAAGAAAAACTGGATAGAGAACTGCATGTAAACACTTATTGGCAATCCAATACCCTTCTGTTTATTAAACGATCAAATCGCTGGTTTCCGGTAATTGAAAAAATACTCCTGGAAGAAAATGTACCCAATGACTTTAAATACTTGGCGCTCATAGAAAGTGGATTAACACAAATCGTTTCTCCAGCTGGTGCTGCTGGATTTTGGCAAATTATGAAAAAAACGGGACCAGAATATGGACTTGAGGTTAACAGCGAAGTTGATGAACGTTACCACATTGAAAAATCAACTCACGCGGCTTGCTTGTATTTAAAAGAAGCCAAAGAAAAATTTGGATCATGGACGCTTGCTGCTGCTTCATATAATATGGGGCAGTCTGGATTGCAAAAACAACTGAATAAACAACAGGTGAATTCCTACTACAATTTGCTATTGAATTCAGAAACTTCGAGGTATCTATTTAGAATTATTGCTGCAAAACATATTCTATCCAATGCCGATCAGTTTGGATTCAATTTTAGAAGTAAAGACCTATACCCTATTATTAGCTACAAAACAATTACGCTAGACAGCTCAGTAAATAGCTTTGTTGATTACGCAGCCTTAAACGGCATAAACTATAAAGTGTTGAAGTACCTTAACCCATGGTTAAGAGATAAAGACCTGAATAATTCGAGCAAAAAAACCTATTCGATTAAAATACCCGACGAAAAATTCATAGACCAATTACAAACTCAACTTCCAATTACAGCTATAGATACTTCACAGAACAAAAACTAAGATGCGACAAGAGTTTTTGGAAGTTTACGGAGCGCGCGAGCACAATCTAAAAAATATTGATGTAAAAATTCCACGGAATAAGCTCGTCGTTATTACTGGGTTAAGCGGTAGTGGAAAATCCTCGCTTGCTTTTGATACCATTTACGCCGAAGGACAGCGTCGCTACATAGAAACTTTTGCTTCTTATGCTCGACAGTTTATTGGAGCATTAGAACGGCCAGATGTAGATAAAATCAGCGGCCTGAGTCCTGTTATTAGTATTGAGCAAAAAACGGTGAACAAAAGCCCTCGGTCTACCGTTGGAACAATAACCGAAATTTATGATTTTGTCCGTTTACTGTATGCCCGTGCGTCAGATGCCTACTCCTACAATACTGGAGAAAAAATGGTTCAATACAGCGATGAGGAAATTCTAAAGTTAATTCAAAGCGATTATAAGGACCAGAAAATTTCAATCCTCGCTCCACTTGTTCGCGGCAGAAAAGGTCATTATCGCGAATTATTTCAAAATGTAAGTAAAAAAGGGTTTCTCAAGGTTCGCGTGGATGGAGAACTGCAAGATATTATACCCCGTATGCAATTGGATCGCTACAAAACACACGATATTGAGGTAGTTATTGACCGGTTAAAGGTAGACACTAAATCAAAATCACGCATCAAAGAATCGTTTAAAACTGCCATGAAAATGGGCAACAATGTGATAATGGTTCAAGGCGAAAAGGACGATAAAGCCCGATTCTTTTCAAGGAACTTAATGTGTCCAAGCACGGGAATCGCTTATGATTTGCCCGCTCCTAATCTTTTCTCGTTCAATTCACCAAAGGGCGCTTGCCCGCATTGTAACGGATTAGGAGAAGTCTCTGAAGTGGATTTAGATAAAATTATTCCAGATACAAAAAAGACCATTAAACAAGGTGGTTTAGCCCCTCTAGGTGCCTATAAAGCCAATTGGATTTTTAAACAGATTGAAGGACTGCTATCCTCTAGGGGTTACAAAATCACCTCTCCTCTTTCCGAACTTGATGAAGAGACCATTGACCAATTACTCTATGGCAGTAATGAAGAAATTGTCGTGGAATCTCAATTGGCTGGAGTGAACAACAGTTATCGCTTCAACTTTGACGGGATTGTAAATATGCTGACTCAGCAAAGGGATGATGATTTCGGAAAAGGCTACCAGCGTTGGGCACAAAGCTTTATGAACAAAGTAACTTGCCCTAATTGTGAAGGGACTAGACTAAAAAAGCAAGCACTCTACTTTAAAATTGACAATAAAAATATTGGTGATATTGCTGGATTAAATATTGCTGAGCTTGGAAATTGGTTTACTTCGATTGAATCTAAACTCTCCAAAAATCAGGGTAAAATTGCCGAAGAAGTAGTGAAGGAAATCCGCACTAGAATCCAGTTTTTATTGGATGTTGGGTTAAGTTACCTATCCCTCAACCGATCCGCAAAAACCCTATCTGGTGGTGAAGCTCAGCGCATTCGATTGGCTACTCAAATTGGTTCTCAGTTGGTAGGCGTATTGTACATTTTAGACGAGCCAAGTATCGGCTTGCATCAGCGAGACAATTCTAAATTAATAGAGGCTTTAAAGAATTTACGAGATATTGGAAATTCGGTAATGGTAGTTGAGCACGATAAAGACATGATGCTGGATGCCGATTACATTTTTGACATAGGACCGGGTGCTGGAATTCACGGTGGACATGTGGTGGAAGAAGGGACTCCAAAACAAATTTTGAAAGGCAACAGTGAAACGGCGGCCTACCTCAACGGCAAAAAACAAATTGAAGTTCGAGAAACGCCGCGAAAAGGCAATGGAAAAAAGTTAATACTAAAAGGAGCTTCTGGACACAACCTAAAGCAGGTAAACATTGATTTACCCTTAGGCAAATTCATTTTAGTAACAGGTGTTTCAGGCAGTGGTAAGAGTAGTTTGGTAAATCATACCCTCTACCCTATTTTGAATCAATATGTGTACAAATCTGTAACTAAACCACTGCCTTACAAAAGCATAAAAGGATTAGAGCATATTGATAAAGTCATAGAAATCGACCAAAGTCCTATTGGAAGAACACCGCGATCTAACCCCGCAACATATACGGGTGTTTTTAGCGATATCAGAAATCTATTTGCTCAATTACCCGAAGCAAAAATTAGAGGTTACAAGCCTGGGCGATTTTCATTTAACGTTAAAGGTGGGCGATGCGAAACCTGCAAAGGAGCTGGAGTAAAAACCATTGAAATGAATTTTCTGCCCGATGTATATGTGACTTGCGAAGACTGCAATGAAAAGCGCTACAATCGAGAAACCTTGGAAGTGCGTTACAAAGGAAAATCGATATCGGATATGTTGAATATGACTATGGAAGATGCTCTGCCATTTTTTGAACATATACCATCAATTGCACTAAAAATCAGAACCTTAAATGAGGTTGGATTGGGTTACATTTCTTTGGGTCAGTCCAGCGTAACGCTTTCTGGTGGTGAAGCACAACGGGTTAAGTTGGCCAGCGAATTGGCAAAAAAGAATACCGGAAACACCTTCTATATTTTGGACGAACCTACTACTGGTTTGCATTTCGAAGACATTCGAATTTTGCTTGGAGTACTTAACCGATTGGTAGATCAAGGAAATACGGTATTGGTAATTGAGCACAATATGGACTTTATAAAGGTGGGCGATCATTTTATAGATATTGGCCCTGAAGGTGGAAACGAAGGTGGAACAGTTGTCTATCAAGGAGATATGAAAGGCCTCGTTAAATGCGAAAATTCATATACAGGTAAGTTATTGAAAAAAGAAATAGAAGGGTAACTGAAAAGGCTTGTTCATACGCTTGGCTTCGTTTCTAAAACCATTTTTAATAAAACACAAAGCAATTTACCCGCTTATTAGCGCAGCTCTTTTTTAACCACTTACTTTATTCAATGTATTGTAAAAGAATACCAGCCATACAAAACTACCCAAGTACATTATTCTTTGAATTATTCCGACATTCGAGTTCATAAGTCCGAACGTGTCGCGGCTTTGCGAAGTGGCGGATTTACAGCACAAATGTTTAATTGAAAAACTGAACTTGAGCGTTGCACTAAACTGTCATAGAAGCAAATAACCCGCCATTTTGCAAAACCGATGTTGGTGGTAGTAATTCTTATTTCTCTACTATAATTTTCCGTGTCAAACTCAACTCGTTAGTCGATATTTTTATCAAATAAGTTCCAGAATATACAGTTTGAATGTCAAGATAACTAATGGTTTGTCCTTTGTTTAATTTGGTCTCTTTAATTAGCTTTCCTTGTATGTCATACATTTTAATGTCTAAATCTTGGTTATTGATGCCTCCTATTTGGATGGCAATTAGGTCAGATGTAGGATTTGGAAATATTTTAATGTCTAAATTATTTACAATATTTTCTGTTGTAGAAAGAACTGGATTATATACAGTTGTTGTTTCAGTAACGGTTGTAACTTTTGCTCCTGTTTTGTTACCATAATAGGTGGGGCCTATTAAGTATGGATATGCAGAATTATGATTTGCATCTACAGTTGCAAAGTAAGCATATGTTCCATTAGGATATTCTGGCGTAACGCAAAATCTACCATTATGAATATCAAGATAGCTTTGATCTGTATTCGCAACCCAACCATAATCTTCTCTAAAAGTACCAATAGGATAGGTAGCATTTACGGGTGGGCCATCAGGCACATCTGTACCGTCTGCGTGGTGCGTTCTTACAGTGATACTTCTTAATTGATAACCTGATTTTATTCTTGTAATACCTCCCGTTCCGTCAGCATTGGCATAGCCATAAGCACCATAAACTGGAAAACCATCATAAGCAAATCCAATCAAAGGTGAATGTTGTGCAGGATTGATGGTATATAAACCATCAGCGTCATACAAATTGCAAATAGTAGAAATAACATTGATGTCTAAATCAAATGCACTTGGGTTTTGGTGGTGGTGATAATTTGTGCCTGCAGGATGTCCTTTTGAACAATCAAATCCCTGTCTTTCAAACACAACAGCATCTCTCATCCATGATTGAGTTGCTCCCATTCCACCTGGGCAAGGTGGATTTCCTGGACCGCCACACCAAGCGTTTGTGGAAGTGTTCCAAGCTACACCATCACGAAAATCAAACATTGCGGCACCATTCACAAATACACCAATGTTACCTCCAGTAGTTGGGGTTTTTGTTCCAGTGTTTTCGGTTGGGTTTAGTGGAAATCTAAAAATTGCGTTTTGATTACCTGCTTGATTTGGGTTATTGTCTAAATAAGGTCCTATGTGATAAGCTGGCATTCCTGTTGCATTTACATACACATTGTTGGTTGAATATCTTACCTGCTGGCAATTGACCAAAAGACCGTGCGAAATGGGGGTAGAATTACCAGACATATAATAAAAACCAGTCGTAGTAGTGTTTTGCAACCAAGAGGTTATAGCTGGGTTAGTTTGTGCTTTTAAGTTTGAAACAACAAGCAACATTGTTGTAAAGATTAATAATTTGCGCATAATTGAAGACTTTAAATTTTGTTTATATTGGTTTAGACGATGTTTTATTTATTTTCCTTCGTTTGAACTGATAATTTTTTGAATTGATGCTTTTTGTCAAATACAAAGTCTTTGTCATTGAGGGTTAATAAAAAAGCAATTAAGTCCACTTTTTCATTGGCGGATAGTAAAATAGGTTTTTCTAAATGTGTGGAAATTGTTTTAGATTTTTCTATTCCATTGGTGTAATGATTGACAACTTCATTAAGTGTCATAAATCTACCATCGTGCATATAAGGATAAGTGTAAGATAAATTGCGTAAACTAGGCACTTTAAATTTTCGTTTATCATTTTCATTTTGAGTGATTGCATATCTTCCTAAATCATTGAGAGTTGGGTCGATTGGCAAACCGTTATTTTCAAAATTATAGTTTGAAAACAATGGCTCTGTATGACAACTTGCACAATTTATTTGAAAAAGGTTATATCCGTTTTTTTCTTGTTCTGTAAATGTTTCCTTACCCAATTTTACACGGTCATATTTGGCATTTGCAGATACAATTGTTAATTGAAATTGAGATAATGCCTTTAAGATTTTACTACTTGTTATCGTAGAGTCTTTGAAGGCTTCAGAAAACAAATGTTTATACTCTTTTGATAAGGATAGTTTTTTGATTACTTCTGAAATATCACTACCCATTTCACTAGAGTGTGAAATAGGAGCTAAAGCTTGCACATCTAAATGATTGATAGCTCCATCCCACATAAATGATTTTTGCCAAGCTAAATTAAATAGAGCAGGTGCATTTCTGTTAACGATAGAATCAAAAATACCGTGGCTTAAATCGTGGTCGGTATGAGCAAATGCATTGTAGGGCGAATGGCACGAAGCACAAGAAATGGTGTTGTTTTTTGAGAGAATGGGGTCGTAAAATAATATTCTACCTAAATCTATTTTATTACTATCCAAAGAATTTTGCTTAAAATCATAAACAGGTTTTGGAAAATAATAAGGTGGGTTAAACCATTCAAAACCTTGTTTAAAAATAAATGACATTAAAACAAACGCAATCCCAAAAATGAATAGTGATTTTTGCTTCATTCTTTTGCTACTTTGAAAATTTTAGGTAAAACATCTGCAATATGTATCGCTTTTTCATTGGGCGACATTACATTGTAAATTTTTGAAACATCTATTTTTTTAAATAATTCATCTAATTGAATAACTATTTCATTCGGTTTGTTACTGTTGCAGTCTAATGCTATTTCTCGCATTGCATAAAATGGCTCTAAATACCCACCAATGTGCCAATTAAATTTATTATTTCTTGAAGGACAATGAGTTGCATAACCTTCTAACTTAAAATTGATATAACCACTTTGCCAAGTCCAATACATTCCATTTACTGGGTCTAAATCTCCCTCAAATATACCCGACACATTGGTTAAGCTGTCAATGCCAATATTGAATTTTATGTTATCAAATTCAAAAGATTTTTTTTCATTTATTTGAAAGGATTGTTCATTTGACAAATCGATTAAATGAGCTTTTTTAACTGAGGTATAAACCAATGAGTCGTTTTTGAAATATTGTAAATTTGAAATGTAAAACTTCAAATTTGTGAAAGTTATCGTGTCCTTTCCAATTGTGTAAGTTTTATTCAGCTCTAATGGATTAGCTTTAAATTTTGGCGTTATCGTCAATTGCGTATCGCATTGTGCATTAACAGAAAGCAAGAAACTCACTAATAAAAACGAAAATAAACATCTCATTTAGTTTGTGGTTTTAAATGCTTCTTATGGTTAAAAATTTCAATAAGTTCCTCGGATAACATATTAAATTTTAAAAGTTGCTGGGGTTTACACAATGCCTTAATATCAAGGAAGTGGTTGAAGTGAATTTTTTCTATCTGTTTTTGAGTTATTCCAATTTCAGTTGTTAAAGAATCTATTGAAGTTTCACTTTCATTTGTAGTTAAGTAATAGTACAATTCTCTTTTAAGCATTAAAATTTCAGCATCTTTTTTTCTAATATCATTACGGTGTTGGTCTATCAATTTTTGATACAAAACAATTTGTTCTTCATCAAATTGTAATTTCTCTACAATTATTTTTTTTGGTCCGTCAGGTTTAAAACCTCCTTTCGGTTTCTGCATAACAAAATAGAGCAGTATAAAATTGCTAAACAGTAATAAACAGAAGATGATTAAGTAAAAATATTTTCTATTCATAGTAAAGATTATTATTGTTCATTTCTATCAATTCATTTGGTTGGGTTAGATTTGAGGAATTCATTTTTTCTGATTTAGAAATAAATAAAACTTGGATGATAATTAATGCAAATAGTAAGGAGGCTGCAATACCTACTTTGTAAAATGGCACTGTGTTAGCTCTTTTCAATTCTATGCGTTGAGCAATTTTATCATAAAGCGTTGCTGAAACCTCTATACGCTTTATATTTTTTAATAAATTGAGATTGTCTTGTTCCATATTTTGTTAGACGATGTTTTGGTTTTAATCCTTCGTTTTTAAAGCAATTTTTTCAAAGAAGTCTTAGCTCTTTGAAAAAGAGATTCAACAGCTCCTTCACTCAATTTCATAATTTCAGCTACTTCTTTTTGAGATAAATCCTCTATTTTCAGCAGAAAAATGACCGTTTTTTGGTTTTCTGGTAGTTGGTAAATTTTTAGCATTAAATTTTCGAGTTCTTCTTTGTTTTCTAGTGATATTCCTGGGTGGTTAAAATCAGGGATTTGATTTTCGGCTGATTCTGACGAATTATCAAAAAGAGAGAAAATAAAATTTCGCTTTTGTCTTTGCTTACTTTTAAGGTAATCAATCGATTGATTGATGGTGATTCTATAAATCCAAGTTTTTAGTTCAGAGTCTTGTCTAAACCCGTTAATCTTGTCAAACACTTTTACAAAAACATCTTGTGTGACTTCTTCGGCATCTTGAATATTATTTGTGTATTGCAATGCAAGATTGAATACAAGTTTTTTATATTGATGATAAATGTCTTCTGATGTCACGGGTCGTTCTTATTATTACCACCAACAACTGGCTAAAGTAACCTTTTCAAAAAAAGGGACGCATATTTCGCATATAGGTTATTTCTTGTATTTTCACTACATTCTTATAATCAGACATTTAACTGATAAAACCATTTACAAACACTTACCAACGACTGCTGCGAGTATTACTAAGTATTTAATCAAAAACCTTCCCAGGATTCAAAATTTCATTAGGATCGAACAGCTTTTTAATTCCTTTTTGAATAGCAATTTCAGCTTCAGAAAACACAATATCCAAATAACCTTTTTGCACATAACCAATACCGTGTTCGCCAGAAATAGTTCCTCCTAAGGACTTTGTTAATTCAAAAATCTCTCGAATGCCTTGGGTCAGTTTGTTGTTCCAATCGTCGTCAGACATCTCGCCTTTTACAATGTTAACGTGTAGGTTTCCGTCACCAACATGACCGTAACAAACCGATTTAAAACCGTATCGGCTTCCAATTTCTTTTACTCCAGCTAATAGCTTGGGCATTTCGTATCGAGGTACAACGGTATCTTCTTCTTTGTAAATAGAATGTGATTTTACGGCCTCTCCTACTCTGCGTCTCAGTTTCCAAAGCGCGTCTTTCTGGGCTGCGTCATCCGCAAACAAAACTTCTCCACTTCCATGAGCGAGCATTATTTCAGAAATCTGCTCACATTCTTTGTACAACACCTCTAGTTCGTTTCCGTCCACTTCTATGAGCAAATGCGCTTGCACGGAATCGGCTACTTCAATATTAAAATCATCAACATACGGAATCGTCCAATCCAACGCATCGCGTTCCATAAACTCCATAGCACAAGGCGTTAAACCTGCTCTAAAAACAGCTGAAACGGCTTCACAGGCACTTTCAGGAGAATCAAATGGCACCAGCATGGTTAAAATTTGTGTTGGATAAGGAATCAATCTAAAAACAGCTTTAGTGATAATTCCAAGCGTGCCTTCACTCCCTACCATAAGTTGAGTAAGGTTATAACCTGTTGAATTTTTCAAAACGTTGGCACCCGTCCAAATGATATCGCCGTTAGGTAAAACCACTTCGAGGTTCAGCACATAATCTTTGGTAACGCCATATTTTACCGCTTTTGGACCGCCTGAGTTGTAGGCTAAATTACCGCCGATAAAACAAGATCCCCAACTGCTTGGATCTGGCGGGTAAAACAACCCTAATTCTTTACACTCATCATGAAAAACTTGCGTTATTACAGCTGGTTCAACGGTTGCTTGTAAGTTCTTTTCGTCGATTTTTAGAATGCGATTCAATCGTTCTAAACTCAATCCAATTCCACCATAAAGCGACAAGGCTCCACCACTTAATCCGGTTTTAGCACCTATTGGAGTTACCGGAATATTTTCGGCATTAGCAAGTTTTAGAATGGCTGAGATTTCGTTCGCATTAGCTGGTTTCACCAGCAATTCTGGGGGAAACGAATAGTCTTCTGTTTCATCGTGCCCGTATTCAATCAATTGCTCTTTGTCTATAGAAACATATTCTGCTCCAACAATTGCTTTTAAATCTTCGAAATGCTGCTTTGTAACTTTTGTGTAATTCATAATTCTGATGACGTTGCCAAGTTTAATCCAAAGCTAGCTTTAATATTAGGTTGAGACTTCCAGTCAAGCTGAGAATTACGAATTTCTATAAAATTCGAACAAAAAAATGGCCACTAATACATTAGCAGCCATATTATATTTCTTTAATCCCGACAAATTAGTTGGTTCTAATTTTCTCGTACATTCTTTCGATCATTTCAACCACCTTCATGCCTTCAAGGGCGTTGGTCGCAATCTCAGCTCTACCTGCAATAACGTCAATTACATTTTGAATAATGTAATGGTGATTAGCAGCAGATCCTTTGTAATCGCCATAATCATTTGGTGGATTTGCAGGAGCCAATTCAGGCATTACATAATCCTCTACATGGCAAGCCTCTACTTTATCCATGTATTGACCTGAAACTTTTACCGAACCTTTTTCACCAATAATGGTAATGCTACTTTCTAGATTTTGCCCCCAAATTGAGGTAGAGAAATTCATAGAACCCATTCCCCCATTCACAAAGTCAAAATTCACAACACCAGTATCTTCAAATTCTGTAGAAGGGTGATTGAAATTGGTACTTCTACCTTCAATGTTTTTGATATCTCCGCACAACCAATACATAATATCTACAAAATGGCTGAATTGGGTGAATAAAGTACCACCATCCATATTCAAGGTGCCTTTCCAGCCCCCAGGTTTGTAATAGCGGTTGTCTCTATTCCAGTAACAGTTTAGCTGAACCATGAAGACCTTACCCAATCGACCTTCGTCAATTATGGATTTTAACCATACCGATGTGGGACTGTAGCGATTTTGTTTAACCAAGAAAACTTGCTTGCTTACTTGCAATGCTCGGTAAATAACTTCTTCAGACTCTTGCTTAGTTAAGCCCATTGGCTTTTCTATAACCACATGCGCGCGTTTCTCCAATGCCTCTAAAGCTAACTTGGCATGCGATCCGTTTGGTGTACAAATGTTTATGATATCCGGAGTAACTCCAGCCTCGTATAGTTCTGCAATGGTCTTAAATGCTTTAACACCTTCATTGGCTTCTGCATCGGCTCTTCTGTCATCCATAGGCTCTACAACGCCAACTACTTTACCTTCGTCATTACCAGAAACCATAGATGCGTGGCGTTTGCCTATGTGTCCGTACCCTACAATTGCAAAAGTTATCTCCTTCTTAGCCATGTACTTTATTTTTAAAATATTCGAAATACCAATTTATTGCTTCTTCTAATCCTTTTTCTATTGAATATTGAGGATCGTAACCCAACAAGCTTTTCCCTTTTTCTATTGATGCTAAAGAATGCTTTACATCACCTTGCCTTTCAGCTATATAATCAATCTCAATATCAGAAATTGAACTATCCATTTTCGACAGATTAACTTTTAAGGCTGCTATCAATTCATTTACTGTTGTTCTGTAACCAAAAGCCACATTAAATACTTCGCCAATCGCTTTTTCATTATTTGTTATTCCAGCCAAGTGATTTGCTTGAATAACATTTTCGATATAAGTAAAATCTCGCGATTGTTCGCCATCACCATGTACAGTTGGAGATGCCCCCGATAAAAATGCTTTTATGAACTTTGGAATTACAGCAGCATATGCGCCGTCTGGATCTTGGTGTCGACCAAATACGTTAAAATATCGCAGTCCAATCACTTCCATACCGTGCAAATCGCAAAATACTTTGGCGTACAACTCATTCACATATTTGGTTACAGCATATGGAGACAATGGCTTTCCAATATGTTCCTCTATCTTCGGCAAACTAGGATGGTCTCCATACGTTGAGGAACTTGCAGCATAAACGAATCGTTTTATGCCCATTTTTTGTGCAAGACTCAATAGCATTAAAAATCCATCAATGTTTATGCTATTAGTGAGGATTGGGTTCTCAATTGATCTGGGAACTGACCCCAAAGCAGCTTGATGCAAAACTACATCAACGCTTTCGAGTGCCTTTCGACAATCTTCTTCGTTTCTAATGTCACCTTCGATTAAGGTGAAATTAGCATTGTCCTTTATGGATTGAATGTTTTCTCGTCTTCCGGTTATAAAACTATCTAAGCAAACAACATCGTTTTCTTTTACCAAGTCGATGCACAGATTAGAACCGATAAATCCAGCGCCTCCAGTAACCAAGACTCGTTTTCCCGTAATTCTGTTCATTGGTCTATTTAGCGTAGGATACCGCTCTGGTCTCTCTAATTAAGGTAACTTTTACTTGTCCTGGATAAGTCATTTCCTCTTGGATTTTTGTAGAGATTTTATAACTCAACTCAGAAGCTTGTTTATCGTCAATTTTATCACAATCGACCATTACTCGTAATTCTCTACCTGCCTGAATAGCGTATGCTTTCTCAACTCCAGCATGACTCATGGCTAAGGATTCAAGATCTTTCAATCGTTGAATGTACGACTCAACCACTTCTCTCCTAGCACCTGGTCTTGCGCCTGAAATAGCATCACATACTTGAACTAAAGGAGATATCATTGATGTCATTTCAATCTCATCGTGGTGAGCTCCGATAGCATTACATACGTCAGCTTTCTCGCCATGTTTTTCAGCGATTTTCATCCCTAAAATTGCGTGCGGCAATTCTGGTTCATCATCTGGAACTTTTCCAATATCATGCAATAGTCCTGCTCGTTTTGCCACTTTAGTATTGAGTCCTAATTCCGAAGCCATTGTGGCACATAGGTTTGCAACTTCTCTAGAGTGTTGCAACAAATTCTGTCCGTAAGAAGATCGATACTTCATTCTCCCTACCATTCTAAGTAATTCAGGATGTAATCCATGAATTCCTAAATCAATTGCAGTACGTTTTCCAACTTCTACAATTTCTTCTTCAATTCGCTTTTGAGTTTTGGCTACTACCTCCTCAATTTTAGCAGGGTGTATTCTCCCATCTGTTACCAATTGATGCAGCGATAATCTCGCTATTTCTCTTCGCACGGGATCAAAGCAACTTAATATAATTGCTTCAGGAGTATCATCAACAATAATCTCCACACCAGTAGCAGCTTCCAATGCCCTAATATTTCTTCCTTCTCGACCAATAATGCGGCCTTTTACATCATCGCTTTCAATATTAAAAACAGAAACCGAATTTTCAATTGCGTGCTCAGTTGCAACTCGTTGTATGGTTTGAATTACTATTTTCTTCGCTTCCTTATTGGCGTTAATTTTAGCCTCTTCAGTCATTTCTTGAATAAGCGCCATTGCATTTGTGCGCGCTTCTTCTTTCAAGGCTTCTGTCATTTCAGCTTTCGCTTCTTCAGCACTCAAGTTTGAAACTTGTTCCAGTTTTTGAACATGTTCAGCATGCACTTTAGTCAGTTCCTTTTCTTTTTCTTCAAGTACTAAAAGTCGTTCGTTCAATCGCGATTGCTTGCGGTTGTAATCAGACTCTTGCTGATTAGCACTTTTGAGCTTTTTGTTTAGGCTTTCCTCTTTTTGACGAATTCTATTCTCCGCCTGAGTCATTTTATTATTCTTTTCGTTAATCGTTTTCTCATGCTCGCTTTTGAGCTGCAAAAACTTCTCTTTTGCTTGAAGAATTTTGTCCTTCTTGACTACTTCAGCCTCTGCCTTTGCATCTTCTAGAAAGTGATTTGCCTTTTGTTGGGAGCTCTTTTTGAGCATTATGTTAGCGCCAACAGCACCTGCAACGGCACCTGGCAACAACCCTATTACTATACTTATAATATCCATTTTTAGTTTTAGTTAAAAAAAATGCCCGCATAAAAAGTTCTTGTAAACTCCAAAAAAGTACAAGAATGGAATGCAAACTATCCAAGCTCAAGAGTCCAGTGTCCCAATAAAGGAATCTCAACGCCTAAGCGCGATAAACAGGCCTTCTTTTACTCTAAGCTTTACATCCCCAACGTTTAAAATGTTGAGTTTACAAAACGCAATTATGCGGGCAAAAAATTCTACCGAAGTAGATAATAATTTAAGAACGTCTATGCATCAAGAGCTTGGTCAAGTTTGTCGCTCAACTCTTCCAACTCATTTTGCATTAATTTATTAACTGCAGCATTTTCTAGTTTTTCGGAATTTTCAGAACTGTTAGCCAATTCCAATGCCGTCATTGCTAGTAAATCTACATAATCTGTTACTACGTAATTTCCTTTGAGTTTTTTGATATTCTCGTTAATCATTTGAGCAGAAATCTTGACCTTAGTCTCCTCGTCTTCGTTTTCCACTTCTATGGGATAAGACCGTTTTCCTATTTGAACTTCAACAGTTTTTACCCCCATTTACTTTTCAATTAGTTTAACACACTTGTCCAATTCCGAAATAAGCGCATCCACCTTCTTCTTAATTTGCTCATTTTCAAAGCTACTTGAATCCGATTTTGCGCTTGTATTTTTTATGGTATTTCGCAGTTTGGAATTTTCAGCACGTAAGCTTTCTAATTCCTTGATATTACTGTGATAGGCAGATATCAAACGATCAACTTTTTCTCCAATTTTCTCAACACTATTTGTAGTCATTTTACCCAACTTAATGCTCCACAAATTTAGCAGGCTAATTCAGAGAAAGCAAGTTTTTAAGTTCTTTTTGTGCATAGCTATTCGAATTAAACATTGGCGCGATATTAGACTGGGGTAATTTTGAAAAAATATATTCATTTTATGAAATTTATTATTGCCACCTTTTTTTACTTGATTGTTTGCTTTACCGCTGTTTCTCAGTCAACTACAAACTTCAGATCACCCATGGATATTCCCTTGCAGCTATCCGGAAATTTTGGTGAGTTACGACCTGGACACTTTCATGCTGGCCTAGATATCAGAACTCAAGGAAAAGTTGGACTACCTATTTATGCAATTGACAGTGGTTATGTGAGCCGAATAGCCGTTTCAGAAGGCGGTTATGGAAAAGTAATCTACATTACCCACCCAAATGGATTCACTTCGGTATATGCGCACTTAAGAAAATTTTATGGCTCCTTTCAAGGTTTGGCCAGAGACATTCAATATGGTCAACAAGTATTTCAATTTGATTCGAGCCTAACGGAAACAAACTTAACGGTTGCCAAAGGCGATATTATAGGTTATTCTGGAAATACAGGCGGCTCAGCTGGACCACACTTGCACTTTGAAATCCGAAATACCAAAACCGAACACCCTATAAACCCCTTGCTTTTTGGCTTTGAAATCAAGGACAATATCGCACCAAAAATTTATGCTATTGGAATTTACCCATTAAGCACGACTAGCAATGTTAATGGCAAAAATGAAAAACGAATTTTGAAAACAGTTGGCAATGGAAAGCAATTCGAACTGGAGGCTGGACAGTATATTAGTGTAAATGGGAAAATTGGGTTTGGCATTTACACACGCGATAAGTTTACAGGCTCGCCTTTCAATTTTGGGATATATTCTATAGAGTTATTCAAAGAAAACCAATTGGTTTATAAGCACCAACTGGACAGTCTTGACTTTGATCATTCTAGGTGCATTAATGCCCATATGGATTTTCACGAAGCCACTAAAAAGAGAAGAAAAATTCAGCGCAGTTATTTACTTCCAGGTAATAAACTAAATACGTACAGCGACGTAATCAATAACGGAGAATTATTTTTCTTGAAAGACGATACTGTAGCCATGAAGTACATAATCAGAGACTACAACGGAAACAGTTCTGTCATTAATTTTAAGGTAATGTCGAACTCAAATTCCCTGTCCTATTCTCAAACCGAACCACTTACAATGCTGCGTTATGGGAAAGAAAATCAATACAAGGATTCTACTGTAAGCATAAATTTCCCTGCGACTTGCTTGTATCAAAATACACCACTGAATATTTCCTACGCTCCTGCAATTGGTCGCTGTGCAACGCCCATAGCACATATAAATTCCTTGTTTGATCCACTTAACGATTACATGGATTTAGGATTTAATCTTTCTCACTTACCTCTCGAAGATCAAAAAAAGGCTGTAGTAGTATCGCTAAACGAAAAAATGCAAGTACTAGCTGCAGAAGGTGGAAAAGTAGAAAGCAATCAGATTACCTGTAAAACAAGGAGTTTTGGACCGTACACCGTATTTATTGACCAAAACCCACCAAAAATAAGTGCTAAGAATTTTATTCCTGGAGCTACTTACCAAAGCTCAAAAAGACTGTATTTCCGCTGCTCGGATGATATTTCTGGTTTAGGCCGTTACGAGGCATTTATTGATGGAAAATGGACGCTTGTGGAATATGAAAAAAACCGGAAACAATTGTTTTTTGAATTGGATAAAGTTGAAAAAAGCAATAGCATACATACCCTTAAAATTGTTCTCTCAGACAAAGTGGGTAACACAAGAGAATATGAATCAAGCTTCATTTATTAATGTTTTTACGTTTTACAACACCGTTTTTAATGCGCTGTTTCCTACCATAAATTACATTTGACTGTGCAAAGCAGATTAATAACGCTCATTTTCATTCTGTCGACTTCTTTCCTTGCTCAAGCGCAGGTAATTAAGAGGGATTCTACCTTGATTCAGTTTTCGGGAGTTTTTTTGGATGCAGATAGTTTAACCCCTGTTCCTTGGGTAAATATTATTGTCGTGAATCGGCAAAAAGGAACCTCGACCGATTACAGGGGAGCATTTTCCTTCGTGGCGCATCAAGGAGACACTATTCAATTTACTTGCATCGGTTATAAACCATTTCAATGCACCATTCCCGATACCTTATCCACAAAACGCTATACGCTGGTTCAACTTTTTAGTCGTGACACCTACAATTTACCAGAAGCAGTGATTTTTCCTTGGCCCAGTAAAGAGGATTTTAGAGAGGCATTCCTTGAGTTGTACATTCCGCCCGACGATATGGAGCGTGCGCGCAGAAACTTAGAACAAGCCGAACTAAGAGATAAAGTTACTGGCGTTCCGAATTGGGGCAGTATAAACTACAAACAATCGAATCAAATGTATATGGAGCGCATGTACTATGCAGGACAGCCGCCTCCGATGACAATTTTTAATCCCTTTGCTTGGGCGGAATTTTTTAGGGCACTAAAAAACGGTGAATTGAAAGATCCGAATAAAGAAGAACGAGATTGATATGAAGCTTTATTTTTGAATCGTGATAAAAGCATTGAATATTTCAAAAAATTACGGAGAACTTAAAGTTCTTAACGACCTAAACCTAGAAGTAAAAAAGGGCGAAATAGTCAGTATTGTTGGTGCTTCGGGAGCAGGAAAAACAACTCTACTTCAAATTTTAGGTACCTTGGACAAGCCCAATAGTGGTAATTTGTTTATTAATGAAACAGATATTACACGCTTAAATAACAAAAAGCTTGCTGCATTTAGGAACAAAGAAATTGGATTCATTTTTCAATTCCATCAGTTACTTCCCGAGTTTACGGCCATAGAAAACGTATGTATCCCTGCATATATAGCTGGAAAAAGCAAAACAGAAGCAGAGAAAAGTGCGCTGGAGTATCTTAAGTTTTTAAAATTAGAACACAGAGCAGATCACAAGCCTGCTGAATTATCTGGTGGTGAACAGCAAAGAGTTGCAGTAGCTAGAGCGCTAATAAATCAACCATCAGTGGTATTGGCTGATGAGCCAAGCGGAAATTTAGATTCTAAAAATGCAAAAGAGTTGCACGATTTGTTTTTTGAGCTGAGAAAGAAATTTAACCAAACCTTTATTATTGTAACGCACAATGATGAGCTAGCAGATATGGCAGATAGAAAACTTACCATTCAAGACGGAGTAATCGTTGAATAAAAAGGAAATAAAACCATTTCTAGATGAAAAAGTCGAGCTGTACAATCGGCCCGATTTTATCGAAGAGGACCCCATCCAAATCCCCCATAAGTTTTCGAAAAAAGAAGATATTGAAATCGCCGGTTTTTTAGCGTCGACTATAGCTTGGGGACAACGAAAGACCATTCTCGCAAACGCCACTAAAATGATGGAGTTTATGGAATGGCAACCCTATCAGTTTTTAAAAGAAAACGAAACCAATGATTTTTTCTATGATGGCTTTGTGCATCGCACCTTCAATTCAATAGACTTTCAGTTTTTCTTAGGCGGCTTAAAGGAAGTTTATTCAAAACATGGAGGACTTGAAAAATCCTTCTCTCATGGTAAAAATAATTTTGAGAGAATTTCCAATTTTCAGCACTTGTTTTTCAATTTAGACAGTACAGCTCCGCCACAAAAATCCAGAAAACACGTTAGCAACCCTACAAAAAACAGTGCTTGCAAGAGGTTGAATATGTATTTGCGTTGGATGGTTAGAAAGGATAAAAAGGGAGTCGATTTTGGTATATGGAAAGAGATTAAAATGAGCGATTTAATGCTACCCTTGGATGTACATACGGGCAATACCTCTAGAAAACTGGGTTTACTCAAAAGAAAACAAAACGACTGGAAAACAGTGACTGAAATTACAGATCAACTTAGGAAATTTAACCCAGAAGATCCCTGCAAATATGATTTTGCGCTTTTTGGCTTAGGCGTGGTAGAAAAGTTTTAGCGAATTAAACTGTTAAACTCCGGAATGACACAGATTCCTCGATAACACCCCCTGTCAATTTTATGCTTAAAATACATGTCAAATGAGGCGACACAATCGTCCAAGGCATTCATCTCGAAAAAGCTAGAAAGTTGACTATAATTGTTCTCATCTTGCAAATATCCGCACATTACTTCATTCAACTTTACATTTATAGTCCATGTTCCATAGAAATAGCCTCTGCGACACTCACCGCTAGAGTGTGGAGCTCCGTCTGCATAAAAACTGTTGAATTTACCAACTAGAGAATCATTTTTGAATTGGCACTCAGAGTGTAAATTACCGTTTTGATAATAAAATTTCGTATTACCCTCTAAAAGACCCAGTTTATAGACCTGCCATCCAAGTCTATTTCCAGAATTATTGAAAGTGAAAACCGTGTCATTTTTTCGACCTTGTAATAGCGTTCCCATTTCTTTCACCTTTCCATTAGAGTGATATAGCTCGTAAGGCCCTTCGGCCTTATCCTCTGAAATAGAAAACTGAGCCATTTTTTTACCTTCGAAATTTCGAACCTCCCACTTCCCTATTCTTTCCTTATTTTCATTTACATAACCAAACAGCTCATCGGTCTTCACCCTGTTTTTTTTCCATTTTTTCTTAATGCTTTTATCCAGTTTATAAGCTCGAAACTGATTATCTAACTCGTATTTCCAAAAATAAGCATCCACTTGGGTAGTATATTTATACAGCTTCTTTTGATCTTCGTAAGTCGAGTAATTCACTTTATAAAAATCTCTGGTAAAAGTTTGTTGACCTAAGTACTCAGTAATGTTGACGATTCCCTCAATATTATTAGGCTGTATTCGCTCCATATTATCAAGTTTCATGTAACTAAAATCAATCCATAATGCAACCGTATTGGATTTAGAATTATCAGGTATCAAACCAATATCCATAATTCTCGAAACTATTTTTCCTCTATTATTATGAAAATACCAGCGTTCTTTTAAAATCAATTTGTGCGATGTTTTTAACTCAAACTCTTCAATTCGTTTCATGGCATCTTCTTTTGAAACGTAACCATATTGTTCTGGCCCCTCAAAAAAAGCAGAATACTTTTCAGCAAGATAGATTAGAACTTCTTGTATGGTAAGCGATTGGTCCTTATCGAAATCGAGTTTATAGTATGGCTTATTGATTGTTTTATTAAAGTCTATTAAAGAATAGGTCTCTTTATAAAAAGAACTCACTTGATGGTACATGGGGTGGTCTTCAGAAATAAGATTATCAACGTAATCATTGTCCAAACCATATTTTAGGGATTCTCCAAGCTGCTGATTATTAAAGGACTGTATGTTTCTGTTGTAAAAAGTCCATGTTACATCGGACATATGATCTAAATACTCCTGAGCAGTCAAATATGTCGAGCCCAACGTACAGAGTAAAACGGCAAAAATTAAATTCTTTTTAATCATAAGGCAAATAAAACATGTTATCAAACACAAGCATTACGCCAAAGCTTAAATTTGCACAATGAATCACCTTGCGCACATTTATCTTGCCGGAGAGAATACGAATTTGGTGATTGGTAACTATATCGCAGATTATTTGAGGGGAAACAAATTTGACCACCTTCCTGAAGAAATAATTCAAGGCGTGTACATGCATCGCAAGATTGACACGTTTACAGATGAACACCCGAAGTTTAGAGCAGCCACCAAGTTGATACGCCCTACTATTGGTAAATACGCAGGTGTTGCGGTAGATATTTACTTTGATTATTTCTTGGCTCAACATTGGAATAAATTTCATGTCAGCAATTTGCCCGATTTTGCAAATTCAATTTATAGTCTAATAGAGCAAGAATGGGTCCATATTCCTGAAAAAGGAAGACGGTTTTACAGCTATATGGTTGCCCATAACCTTCTATACAAATACGGAGAATTGAAAACCATTGACATGGTATTTAATGGCATTCACTCAAGGACGAAGTTCGAATCAAACCTGAATCAAGCAGGAATTGTTTTAGCATCAAATAAAGAAGAGCTAGAAGGAATATTTTTTGACTTTTTTCAAGATTTAAGACAATACATCAATCACCTGAATGACTAAACTAGAAACCATAATAACAGGTGATGGTAGTACCTCATTTTTCCATCCAGAATTAGACGAGACTTACCATTCTCGACATGGCGCAATTCAAGAAGCGGTGCACGTTTTCATAAAGACTGGACTAGAGACGACTATTTCAAAAAACAACCTTAACACGGTTTCCGTATTTGAAATGGGTCTAGGAACAGGTTTAAATTGCTTACTCACTGCACTTTGGTCAATAGAAAATGCAGTAGCTATTGACTATACTGGAATTGAAAATACAGTTTTATCAGAGGAGCAGATTGAAAGTTGCAATTATGTTGCTGCGATAAACGCGCAAAAAGCTGCTGATTTATTCAAGAAAATTCACACATCAAAATGGAACAGCGCTTCAGAATTAAAACCAAATTTTGTACTGAATAAAATTGAATCCAACATAGAGCAATTCAATAGTTTGAAAAAGTTTGATGTTATTTACTTTGATGCTTTTGGCCCAAGGGTTCAGCCTTTTTTATGGGAAAGCCCTATCCTTTATAAAATGCATGAAATGCTGCGAACTGGCGGCTATTTTGTTACCTATTGTGCAAAAGGAAGTGTGAGACGAAGTTTGATTGAAATTGGTTTTGAAGTTGAGCGCTTACCTGGCCCTCCAGGCAAAAGAGAAATGCTTAGGGCAAGAAAAATGAGCTAAAGAAACCCTTCTCTTTTACGCACCAACCATTCGATTCCGAGCAAGAAAATAATCAATGCAAAAAACCACTTAAAGTCAATTAAATCTCGAAAGTTGACTTGGTTGTAAAGAATGGAACTAAAAGTTTGACTTTTTAATTTTGAAGTCAACTTTTGAAACTCACTTGGCAAATAAAACTGCCCTCCACTCTTTTCAGATAGTTTAAACAATACGTTGTGATTTGCCTCTAGATTGGCGAGTTCCACATTTACTTCAGAAACTGAAAATTGCCCAGATTTAGTGATTTCGACGCCATTTATGTTGGTTTTTGCTTCATATCTGTAGATTCCTGCATTTAATGCTCCCATATTCAGTGTGTAACCAATTTCACTTCTATCAAAACTGTATTCATAATTCAGGCTGTCGTTCTTGATTAATTTTAGTTCAATATTTGGGTCATTTATAGGTTCGTATAAGTCATTGTACAATTCTGCTTTTAAAACTATTTCTTCAGAATTCACATAGTTCGTTGCCGCATAAACCCTTAATCGACTCTTATCTTTTTTTACAGATAAATACCCAATACTGCTTTTTATAAGGTTGGTAAATAAATCCGTGTTACCGTTAATGCGATACTCAGCAAGCGGCCACTTCCAAAACCCTTCGCACATTACATATATGGAGTTCTTGCCATTAAACTCAACAAAAGTCCACAACGGAATTTCCGATTGAACGTTTCCGATTTTCTGAAAAAGAACAGTTGAACTTTTACCTTTAAAAACATACTCGCCAAAAGGCGCTTGAACGGGTGGGTATTCACTAATAATGGATGCACTTTCTTTAGGAAGGTTGAACAAGCTAAAATTAGAATTCAGCCCACCAGTTGTATAGTTTACCATACCACTCCTATTTCCTTTAATTGCAATACCAGGATTTAAAGAAATAAATTGATTGATATTTACCTGTTTACCTACAAGGTGCATCGTTGGCAATTCGGAGGAATAAATAGCAGTTAACAAATTCGCGTTTATTTTATTGGTAGTGCTTGGCAACTGATATAATATCAAGCCATTGTATTTATCCTTTAAACTATTCATCAAGTCAATTGAAAGTTCAGAGATGTTGATCAGGTCTACATCCAAATTCTCATTCTTGGCTATTACCTTCTGAATAGCACCAATATCAGGAGAAAGTGTATGATAAATTAGTGCTACTTGTTCTTTAGCATCCAACACTTCCACAGGTATTACCACTCTGTTGTTTACGGTGTTTGACTCTCCATCTATTTCATCTAATTGCACTGTAATGAGCTGAATTCCTACTTTTTTCGCCTCAAATTCCACCTTAAATTTGAGTATTTCACTCTGTGAATTATAGCTGTATTCTTTGGTGAAACTTTCACCAGATGACGAATTTATTCTTAAAACAGATGATTTTCCCTTTAAAAAATTGGACTGTATCGACACGTGAATTGGGAATTTATTTCCCAAGTACACAATTTTATTATAGCGCGTTTCAATAATTTTTTGATCGGGTCTTTTGGAGGTATCTCCAAGGGCAATAATATCTATTGGAGTTTTTGTTTTTAAATCTACATAATCTGGATCTACACCCAAATTATAAATACCATCACTAAGCAAAACATGACCAGCGATGTTTCTAAAACTAAAATTGTCGTCTACATATTTCAAATAAGCAGAAATATTGGTGCCTTTCTCAGAAAAAGTGGAGCTTTCAACAGCTTCATTTCCAAACCCAATCACGTTTAATTCTACGTTATCAATAGTTTTAACATTCTCTTTCAAGCTATTAATAAGCTCTTTTATTTGACTACTATCTTTATTTGCTAGTATGGATTCGGACTGATCTATTCCTATTAAAAACAGCGGTTTCTCCTCTTCGGAACTCACATATTTTACAAGGGGGTCTAAGAGAAATAGTCCAATTAAAAACAAAATAACGAAGCGCAGCGCAGCTAAACCAATTCTGACTTTATTTGAATAGCCATCTGGGTTAAAAAAGTAAAGGGCAACAGAGCTGCCAGCACTAAAAATCAATAATGGCAAAAGCCATGAAATATTTTCTCCAAATTGAATCATAAAAAAAAGCCCTTGTAAGGGCTTCCAAAATTGCACATTTATTAATATTACGTATTGATAAACTTGTTTTAAGAAGTTAACATTCCACCATCGACATTAACCGTTTGACCAGTAATGTATCCCGACATATCAGAAGCCAAAAACAAAGCTAAATTAGCAACATCATCAGGAGTTCCCCCTCTCTTTAATGGAATAGCATCACGCCATTGTTGCACCATATCCTCGGGAAGTTTTCCGGTCATTTCAGTTTCTATAAAACCTGGAGCTATTGCATTGCAACGAATATTTCGAGATCCCAATTCCAGCGCTATAGAGCGCGTAAAACCTAAAATCCCAGCCTTAGAAGCTGCATAGTTAGATTGTCCTGCATTTCCTTTTACGCCGACTACAGAGCTTAAATTGATGATTGAACCTTCGCGTTGTTTGAGCATGGTTCGCTGAACTGCTTTGGTCATATTAAAAACTGACTTCATGTTAATGTTAACCACATCATCCCACATTTCTTCAGTCATTCTCATTAACAAATTATCCTTGGTAATGCCTGCATTATTGACAACCACATCAATTCTACCACCAAAATCTTTAAGTACATCAGCGATTAGTTTTTCTGCAGAATCGAATTTAGCAGCATCCGACTTATAACCCTTTGCTTCAACACCAAATGCTTTCAGCTCATTTTCGAGCTGCTTTGCCTTTTCATCAGACGATAAATAAGTAAACGCTACATGGCAACCTGACAGGGCAAACTTTTCAGCTATTCCCCTTCCTATTCCTCTTGAGGCACCGGTTATTATAGCAACCTTTCCTTCTAATAACTTCATGTTTAATTATAAAATGATTAAAATACTACAATATTTACCCTTCTATTTAAAATCAACTTGTTAGGGTCATTTTGAACTTCTTCCTGAGAAAACCTTGGTGTAGATTCACCAAAATATTCTTTTCTAATGTCTTGTTTAATTCCTTGGCTTCTCAAGTATTCTTCAACAGAATCGGTTCGTTTTTTAGACAACTCTAGATTGTATTTTTCATTTCCTACATGATCAGAATGCCCGCTTAGATAAACTTTAGCATCTGGTTTATCTTTCATGTAATCTAAAAACGCAACGAGCTTACCTCTACTGTATTCCGTAACTAGTTTAGAGTTCGTAGCAAAGTGAATCGTTTGTTCATACTTCGCAACAAAAGGCCCTCCGGCGTCTTCCGTCTTTTCCTTTCCATCAATTGCATCTTTTCCTGGGTAATTTGCAGTTAATCTATCCTCTGAAATCCCCTGATTAACCATATAGTTGTAAGCTTTTAATGCTCTTTTTCTGGCCATGTCCTTGTCTTCTCCCGGAAGTGCAGCACCATAAATTTCCGCTGTAATTCCATCATTAGCTTGCATAAGCGCAACCTTTTCATCTAACTCAGCTCTATAAGTGGAGTCTATTGATCCGTTTTCAAGTAGAACGATACTGTCAATAATTAATACCGAAGCAACCTTTTTTCCCATATTAGCTAGCATTTCATCATCAATTTCTTCCTCCGAGCCCTCAGTTATCATGTACAGGTCAAAAGCGCCAAAACCTCCTTGCCGGTTTGAAGCAACAAACGCATGCGACCCATCATGTCCACCCAAATAAGTGATTTCATCGTATGGGCTATTAATTGGAATTTTCAAATTTTCTGGTGTGCTCCATTTTTCGCCCCTCAAGTAGGAAACAAAAATATCGTAGCCACCAATAGACGAGTGTCCTTTGGAGCTAAAGTATAAGGTGGTATCATTAAGCATAAAAGGTGAATCTTCATCTTGAATGGTATTTAATTCTGGCCCAATATTTTTAAGCTCTCCCCAATCATCTTCTCCAATATTTTCACTAATATATAAGTCCCTTCCGCCAATACAGTCAAAGCGTGTTGCACTTAAAATCATGTAAGATCCATCGGGTGAAATTGCAGCAGAAGTTACCTGCGAACCGGTTCGGCTAAATTCTTTACTAAACTTTGCTGGCTGCACCCAATTCTCACCATTGAAATTGACGTGTTCTATCTGGTTGTCTTTGTATACGTATAATTCCTTTTCATCTGAGGAGATTGATACTGTTGCATCGTGTTTTTCAGAATTACGAATTACATTATCAAAAACATCCATGTTGTTTATGTTCTGAACTTCTGTAAAAATTCCAAACTTCTTTTTTGCTACATAAATATCTTCAAAATATTCTCCATCGGTGTATAGTAAACCACCTGTTGAAGCTTCTCGTCGAGACGTAAATAACAAAGTCTCTCCTTTCTCCATAATAATTGGTCCATATTCTGAAAATGCAGAGTTTACCTCTTCACCCAAGTTCTCAATTTTCACAAAGCTTCCATCTTCCAAATAATACTTATGAATATTCTTTTCATTAGTTTCTACACTTGCTAAAATATCCTCACTTTCTTCCATCAGGTCCTTACCTTCTTCACATTGTTGAATGTAAGCCTGTACTTCTTTTTCACGCAGTTTTCCTTGCTTACCTGGCGGCAATGCTTCGGCCATATAGGTAGAATAAGAAGCCGTTGCGAATAGAAAGTCATGCTCTAAATGATAAACCCTACCCATGTAATAGAACAACTCTGGCATATCTTCTCTATTACCATCACGTTCAGCTTTTTCTAAATATTTTTTTGCAGCAAGCTTGTTGAACGACCCTTCGTATGTAGTCATTCCTAATTCAAAATTTACTCTAGCATCGTTGGTATCATCTTCGTGCAAAATTGAATACAACTTAAAAGCATCTGTAAACTCTTCCATTTGAAAATAGGCACGAGCTTGTTTTAGCACCTTTTTCCGCTCATCCTCTGTCATTTTTTCTTGGGCGAACCCACACAACCCAACAAATAGTGTCAGTATTGCAACAAGTAATCTCTTTTTCACAGATATAGTATTTGAAACAAAAATAGTCAAGCGAATGACCTAATAAAGGAATAAAGGTAATAAGTATATTCAAACGATAAATGGGAACTCACCAAAAAGGGAATTAATTAATAAATCGCCCGTCATACTTGCGGTCTGGAATTATACAAGATTCGCTTCGACCAAAAACCTTATACCTGTTTTTAGCAATGACATCGTATATAAAATCCCTCAAGCGTTTTGGAACTAACCAAAACACACTCATCAAGTGCCAGAATCCGCCCAATCTAACTACTATTTTTAGCGCCGCTGAAGATTTAGTGTACAGTTGATTTTGATGGTAAAAAAGAATTGAATCGACCTGTGCCAATTTTGGGTAATCTTCAATTAACTTATTGTAATTTTCTCCACCAATTTGAGCGAAAAGAAAGTTCTTCTTTGCGTCTCTTTGGATAACAAATTTTACGGTGGAGTCGCATAAGTTGCATACGCCGTCATAAAACACCACATTATCAGGGACTTTAGTCATAATTTAAGCCTTCAAATTTAATCCTGAAATAAATGATATACGCATAGTTTTATCAAAAAATTAATAAGATATTTGCCGCCCGAATTATTAACCGCGGTCTCGAACCGCAAAAAATAAAATTATGGCTACAAAAATTAGACTCCAAAGACACGGTAAGAAAGGAAATCCATACTACTACATAGTAGCTGCGGATAGTCGTGTAAAAAGAGATGGAAAATACATTGAACGTTTAGGGGATTATGACCCAAACACAAACCCTGCAATTATCAATATTGATTTTGATAGAGCATTGTATTGGGTTAAAACAGGTGCGCAACCTACTGATACTGCAAGAGCAATTTTGTCTTACAAAGGTATCATGATGAAAAATCACCTTGATAAGGGTGTCCTAAAAGGTGCTCATACTCAAGCTCAAGCTGATGCCAAGTTTGAAAAATGGGTTGCTGAAAAATCGAACAAGATTGAAGGTAAAGTTGATACGCTTAAGAAAGCTGAAGGTGCAGAAGCTGCTAAGAGATTAGCCGCTGAAAAAGAGGTTAATGAAAAACGTCTTGCTGAGTTCCAAGCTAAAGAAGCTGAATTACATGCAGCAGCAGAAGCTGCAGCGGCTCCAGCTCCAGTTGAAGAGGCTGCTGAAACGGCAACTGATGTTGTTGAAGAAGTAGTAGAAACTGTTGAAGAAGTAGTAGAAGCTGTTACTGAGAAAGCTGAAGAGGTTGCCGAAAAAGCAGAAGAAGTTGTAGAAGAAGTTGCCGAAAAAGTAACTGAAGCTAGCACTGAGGAATCTTCTAAAGAAGAAACTCCTGCTGCAGAAGAGGAAAAGAAAGAAGGCTAAATTATGACGCATGACGATTGTTACTACTTAGGTTACATCGTCAAACCGCATGGTCTTAAAGGAGCTTTTCAAGTTTCATTAGACGTAAGTTTTCCGGAAGAATATTCAAAAATGGAATCAGTGTTCATCGAATTAGATGGACAATTGGTTCCATTTTTTATTTCATCTGTTGCTGTTCAAGCAAATGGAAAAGCACGCATAGAAATAGAGGATATTGCCACAACTGATGACGCCCGTAAACTGGTTGGTAAAAAACTATTCTTACCCTTAACGGTGTTACCAAAGCTAACGGGCAATCATTTCTATCATCATGAAATTCAAGGCTATTTGCTTATTGATGAAAACGATATTGAAGTTGGCCTAATCAAGGAAATTCAAGACTCCCCTGCTCAAGATTTAATTGTAGTTCATAGAAATGGAAAAGAAGTACTAGTTCCAATCTTAGAAAACACCATACTAAAATTAGACCGAGAGGGAAAAACATTGAAAGTGAACCTGCTTCCCGGTTTATTGGAAATTTTTAGCTAGTCAATAGTAGGTCGATCTGTTCTTTTAAAAGCTCAATTGTCTTTTCGTCATTTACCCGTTTAGTTTTAAAGTCAATTAATGTATGGCAATGACTAATAGCTACTTTCATTGGTAGCACATGTATATTCAGGTAATTCATAACCCCTGTAAAATGATCAAGGCCTCTCAAGTTACCCGCTCGTCCACTCGATATTCCTATTAATAAGGCTTTTTTTCCTTTAATTCTATCTGGAGAAAAAGCATCGATAAATGCTTTAAGAGCACCTGGAAAGCTGCCGTTGTACTCGGGAATTACAAAAACAAATTTGTCCGATTTGGAAATATATTCCTCGGCTATTTCATTCAATGGCGCATCTGAATTTCCATACACTTCATTATCAAAGGCAAAATCATTTGGCAAGTGCTCCAAATTCAACACTTTACATGTTTCGTTTTTACCAATCAATAAGGCCTCTATTTCCTTCGCGAAAATCGAGCTATTGTTCAGTTTCCTATTTGTTCCACTAATAATTGTAATCATGCCTTGTCAACAAATTTGTGTTTAAACATTGTGTATAAAAGCGGAGAACACTGAAATACCTCCACGTGCAAATAAAGTACTTTTAGCTAATTGAGAAGCACCTCATTTTGCTACTTGTTAGAGAACTGTAACAAATTAAATATCAGTAAAATACTGCGTTGCTTCGACAGTTAATGTTTTAAAATAACTCAGGAATGGGAAAAATAATAGCAATTGCGAATCAAAAAGGTGGAGTTGGAAAGACTACTACTGCCATTAATCTTGGTGCAAGTTTAGGGGCCTTAGAAAAAAAGGTACTTATTGTAGATGCCGATCCTCAAGCAAATGCTACTTCTGGTGTAGGTCTTGATCCAAAAAATGTAAAGACCAGCATATATGAGTGTATCATTCATAATATAAACCCTGCTGATATTGTTTTACATACCGACTCTCCTAACCTTGACATACTGCCTGGTCATATCGATTTAGTTGGTGCGGAAATCGAAATGATTAACCTTCCAAATAGAGAAAAAATGATGCGCATGGCGCTAACAAACATTAAGGATGACTATGATTTTATAATTATTGATTGCTCTCCATCTTTAGGTTTGGTTACCGTCAATGCACTTTGTGCCGCGGACTCAGTTATTATTCCTGTTCAGTGTGAATACTTTGCGCTGGAAGGTTTAGGAAAATTATTGAATACGGTAAAAATCGTTCAAAATTTATTGAATAAAGACCTTGAAATTGAAGGCATGTTATTGACTATGTATGATCAGCGTCTTCGATTAGCCAATCAAGTTGTAGAAGAAGTTAAGATGCACTTTCAGCAATTGGTTTTTAACACCATTATCTTCAGAAATACAAAATTGGGCGAAGCGCCATCTCATGGTGAAACCGCGATAATGTTTGACGCAACATGCAAAGGAGCGGTAAACTATCTTAACTTGGCGAGAGAAATTCTACAAAAGAATAATCTAACTCGATTGACGGACGAAGAAAAAATTATCGAAGTAGGAAATGGCCAATAAAAAAAGAGCACTCGGTAGAGGTTTAAGTGCATTATTAGAAAACGCCGATACTGATATAACATCAAAGTATTCTGCAGCTGATAGTCATGTTGCAGGATCCATCAGCGAAATAGCCATAGGATCTATAACTCCAAACCCTTTTCAACCTAGAAAACAGTTCAGCACTGAAGCACTGCAAGACCTTATGGATTCCATTAAGGTGCATGGTGTAATTCAACCGGTTACTGTTCGAAAGGTAGGGAATGATCAATTTCAACTTATTTCTGGAGAACGAAGATTTCGCGCATCTACTTTAGCAGGCTTACCAACTATTCCGGCCTACGTAAAGATTGCGAATGATCAATCCATGCTGGAAATGGCATTGATTGAAAATATTCAGCGCGAAAACCTCGACCCTATTGAGATTGCCGTTTCATATGAACGACTGATCAAAGAGTGCAACCTAACTCAAGAAGAAATGGCAGGTAGAGTTGGGAAAAGTCGAGTTTCTATTACCAATTTTCTGCGTTTACTTAAGTTGCCTGATGAAATAAAAAAAGGGCTTCAAGAACGCAAACTCTCGATGGGTCATGCACGTGCATTATTGAGTATTGATGATGAAAAGAAAATGATGAGGCTCTATTATTCTATACTAGAGAATAGTCTTTCAGTTCGAAAAGTCGAAGAACAGTCAAAAGAACTCTCAAATTCCGACTCCGACTCGAGCAAAAGACAAAAAGCATCTCCCCTTTCTTTTGAAGAAAAAAGCTGGGTGAGTTCCCTGTCAAATGATTACGCGACAAAAATTGCTCTAAATCGGGATGTTGAAGGAAAAGGTAAACTCGTTTTCCATTTTTCTTCCGCTTCTGAAATGGAAGAATTGATTAAGAAATTAAAACAGTAAGCGCTGAGCGAAACTGCTGATGCAGCGGCTTTTAATCTTTATTTTCGCGGCAATGCGAGTAATCTTAATTTTATTTTTTTCACTTTGCACCCACTTGGTTTCAGCGCAGGCTGACAGCGTTGCTGTGGAAGGTAAAATTGTAACAGAAGAAAATATTCCTGACTCGCTTTTAGCGGCGCAACATTCACCAAAAAAAGCCGCACTCTTATCGTTAATTCCCGGAGGAGGCCAGATTTACAATAAAAAATATTGGAAGGTTCCTTTTATTTATGCAATAGGTGGAGCCGCTGTGTATTTCTCGGCTAGTAATTATAAGAACTACCAGTTATTTCGCGAAACGCTGATCTCTAGGGTGGATTCAAATTCTGACGCACCAGATAATCATCCTCAACTGACTCAATCTGGCGTGCAAGCAGAAATGGAAAAACACCAAAAAAACTTCGAACTTCTATTAATAGGTGCAGTGCTCGTATATGCAATTCAAATTGTGGATGCCACAGTTGATGCCCACCTAATGTACTTTGATGTAAGTGATGATTTATCACTGCAAGTGCGCCCTGAAATATTGAATTTGAATAATTTAGCATACAACCCACACCAATTTAAGCCAACATTAGGTTTAAGCATAAAGCTGCACATAAGATGAATATTGCAATCATAGGTTATGGTAAAATGGGTAAGGAAATTGAAAAAATTGCCCTAGAAAGAGGACATACTATTTCGCTAAAGGTTACGAGTCAAAATGCCGATTACGCACCTGCCGACCTACAATCAAGTGACGTTGCCATTGAATTTTCCATTCCAGAAGCCGCCAAACAAAATATCTTTAAGTGTTTTGAAGCAAATGTTCCTGTGGCAGTTGGAACGACAGCTTGGTATGCAGATTTTGAAGAAGTGGTAGCAAAGTGTACAACTGAAAATCAGGCATTACTGTATGCTTCAAATTTTAGTTTAGGCGTAAATCTATTTTGGCAAATGACCGATAAACTTTCTGCTTTAATGGAAAACCACAAGGAATATACGGCTTCAATAAACGAAATCCATCATACCGAAAAGTTAGATGCGCCGAGTGGTACAGCAATTACTACTGCTGAAAAAATAATTTCAAATTCTAGTAATTTGAACGACTGGTTCCTTTCTGAAAATGGAAAAACGCAAGAGCTGTCTCTGCCCATTTCTGCTGAACGTATACCCAATGTACCCGGCACGCACACCGTTACCTATGCATCTGACATTGACAAAATAGAATTAACCCACGAAGCTAAAAGCCGCAAGGGATTTGCCTTAGGCAGCGTATTAGCAGCTGAATTTTTACATAAAAAACAAGGTGTTTTCACCATGAATGACCTCTTAGGTATTTAAACCGCAACACATGAACGCATTAGTAATAGCAATTTTTTGTATACCCATTTACCTTTCACTTTTCATCCTATTTCCAAAAGCAAATCGACCAATTTGGGAAGCGGCAATACCGGGGTATAACTTATTTATTTGGCTTAAAATTACTAAAAAACCGTGGTGGTGGGTTTTTCTATTGCTTTTTCCAGGAGTTAACTTCCTTATGGTCATGATTATGAGTGTAAATATGGCAAATGCTTTCAACCAACGAAAAAGCTCAGACACCTATTTAGCCTTTTTCTTACCATTCTTGTATTTACCGAAATTGGCATTTGATAAAAAAGCAAAGTTTGTTGGCCCCGAAGATGTTTCAGATAAAAAGAAATCGGGAGCAACAGAATGGCGTGATGCTATTTTATTCGCCATAGTTGCAGCCTCCATCATCAGAACTTATGTTTTTGAAGCCTATACCATCCCAACTGGATCCATGGAAAAATCATTGCTGATAGGAGACTTTTTGTTTGTGAGCAAAGTAGCCTATGGACCAAAATCGCCTCAAACCCCTTTGGCCATTCCCTTTGTGCACCATACCATTCCAATTTTAAATTCAAAATCGTATACCGAAATTTTGACGTTACCTTATTTGAGACTTCCAGGTTTTGGTTCGATTGAAAGAAATGACGTGGTCGTTTTTAACTTTCCCGCTGGTGATACGGTAATTCTCGATATGCAAGACCGCAGTTATGAGGATATCGTTAGAGAAGTAACCTACCAGTACAAGAGAAATGATTTACAAGCTGGAAAAACACTAGTTAGCGATGCACAATACGATAATGAAGCTCGAAATGCTATCTGGAAAAACAAAGAAATGTCTATTCGGCCAGTGGATAAACGAGAAAACTATGTAAAACGATGTGTAGCCATAGCTGGAGATACGATTCGCATTGAAAATGGTATTTTGTATGTAAATGGAACTATCGCTTATATCCCTCCAAGAATGCAGTACAAATACTACGTGCAGACCAATGACTGGTTGAATCAAAAGCGAATGAAAGCATCCTTCGATATTAATTTTGCAGATCTTCAAAAAGTGGGTGGAACACCGGGATACATTATTCCGCTTACCATTGAAGGCTGCGAAAAAATGAAAAAATTTCCCGCTGTAACGGGTATGGAGCCCTACCTTAAAAAAGGGGCTGACCCGACTAATCGAGTATTTCCAAACAACAAAAAGTACAAATACTCAGAAGATAACTTTGGCCCGCTATGGATACCTAAAGCTGGAGTTACAATTCCAATATCACCAGAAAATATCGCTCCATTTGTTCGAATAATTAACACTTATGAAGGTAACACACTAAAAGTGACTGGTAATGAAGTATTTATAAACGGCAAGGCAGTAACCGAATACACCTTTAAAATGAACTACTACTGGCTCATGGGAGACAATCGGCACAATTCGTTGGATTCTAGGTTTTGGGGATTTGTACCAGAAGATCATGTGGTTGGTAAAGCAAGTTTCATTTGGTTAAGTCTGGATCAAGATCTTGGTTTAATGGACGGGAAAATTCGTTGGGATAGAATGTTTACTTGGATTGAGTAATTCAGTTCTACTTCCTTCGGCTTTATTTCCGCCAATTAGCTACTTTGCTCTAATTCTTAGTGAAAACAAGCAAGGTAGAACTCCGATTATAGAACACAATGATTTTTTTGTCAAGCAAACTATCCGCAATCGATATCGGATATATACTGCGCAAGGCGATCATTTATTAAGTGTTCCACTGGTTTCAAAAAGCTCTAAAACCTTGCTAAAGTCCATTGAAATTAATTACGAAATGCCTTGGCAAAAAGAGCATTTCCGTACGTTAAATGCCGCCTACTCCTCCACTCCATTTTACGAACATTATATAGAAGCTTTAATGCCTTTGTTTGCAACAAAATTTTCTTCCTTGTTAGCAATGAACACTTGGGCATTTGAAAAAGTAATAGAATTATTGGACTTGTCAATAACCGTTGAGTATTCGGATAAATACATAGAAAGTGAATTGGAAAAAGATTTTAGAAGCACACGAAACGAGCTTTTCCAAGAATTTAAAGCAAGCTACTACCAATTAAACTTTGACCAAGGATTGCCATTTATTTCTAACCTCTCGATTTTAGATCTACTGTTTAATATAGGTCCAGAAAGTCGAATTTGGCTGAACAAAGCAGCTCAGTAGAAAAATTCTTTATTATTTTCGGAATTCATACCCTGAACTATGAAAAACCGAAGAGATTTTATTAAAAAATTTTCAGCTCTTACTGGCTTAGCTGCAACTATACCTATATCCTCCAGCGCCTTAAGCAAAACGAGTTCAACATTTAATAGCTTACTTCTTGAAGATATTCCAGCAGAAGGTGCTGATAATGAAGACTTTTGGGCATGGGTTCAGCAATCCTACACGGCAAGCCCCAATTTCATCAATCTAAACAACGGAGGCGTTAGTCCTCAGCCCATTATTGTACAAGAAGCCTTTAAGCGTTACATGGATATTTGTAATGAAGCACCTTCCTACTATATGTGGCGGGAGTTTAATAGAGATGTAAAAGCTGTAAAAGAAAAACTAGCAAAATTAGCAGGTGTTACTGCTGATACCATTGCTATAAATAGAAATACAACTGAGGCGCTAGATACCATTATCAATGGGCTTCCACTGAAAAAGGGAGATGAAATTGTTTTGAGTGTATTTGACTATCCGAACATGAAAAATGTATGGAAAATGCGCGAAAAACGCGATGGAATTCTCTTGAAATGGGTCACCTTCCCTGCCCCATGCAATGATGAGGATTTTCTGGTAGAACAATATGTAAAAGCCATGACCCCAAAAACAAAATTGGTTCACATTACGCATTTGATCAATTGGACGGGACAAGTTTTACCTGCTCGAAAAATTGCGGATAAAGCGAAAGAAAAAGGCATTGAGGTCTTAGTTGATGGCGCCCACAGTTTTGCTCATATTGACTTCAAAATTTCTGATTTGAACTGCGATTATTTTGGAACCAGTTTGCACAAATGGCTTTGCGCTCCTTTTGGAACTGGCCTAATGTATGTCCATCCTTCAAAGATTAAAAAACTATGGCCTTATTTCCCAAGTGAAGAACCCGATGGAAATAAAATGAATAAAATGGAAAATTTGGGAACTCATAATATTCCCGCTAAAATGGCCATTGGCCAAGCGATTTATTTTCACTTACTCATTGGAGCTCAGAGAAAACAGCGACGTTTGTTTGAATTAAAGCAGTATTGGATAGATAAAATTAAAGACGATAAGCGCTTTGTATTTTACACTCCGCAAGACGCTAAATATTCTGGAGCAATAGCAACTGTGGGTATAATAGGACAGTCAGGTCCAGAAATTTCAAGGAAATTGCAAAAATTAGCTCAAATTCACACCACCAATGTACAGGTAGAAAATGTTGATGGAGTGCGCGTTACGCCGCACATTTACACTCGATTTCAAGATTTAGATCGTCTAGTAGAGGGCCTTTTAAAAATTGCTTCGGAATAATAGTTCTCGATACATTTTTGTTCCGCAGGCTTCACAAAAACACTCCCTGCTCGCCGGCAGGCAAGGAACTGACAGGTAGTTTAAATTTATATTCGAAACTGATATTCACAACTTGTAGTAAATTCGAATGCTTCGACTGTAAGGAGAATTGTATCGAGAGAGCTCCAAAAATAATTGCAACAGAATTCTTGATTTCAATAGAATTCCGAAACCTTCAATAATTACATTTGTTTGCTGCATAAATCCTACGACACATGAGTGCTACAAAATCAAAAAAAGAAGAGTTAGCGTTTAATAAAAACGAAGACAAAATGAAGCTCAAAATTGCTGAGCTCGATAGACATTTGGCCAAAATTGCAGAAGGAGGCGGAAAAGCTCGTATGGAAAAACATCGTGCAAAAGGAAAAATGACTGCACGAGAGCGTATCGATTATTTAATTGATGATCCGAAAGATTTCTTTGAAGTAGGTGCTTTTGCTGGAATGGGAATGTATAAAGAATACGGCGGTTGTCCAGCTGGTGGCGTTGTTTGTGGTGTTGGTCAAATTGGTGGTCGCAGAGCAATGATAGTAGCAAATGATGCTACCGTGAAAGCTGGCGCTTGGTTTCCTATTACAGGAAAGAAAAACCTGAGAGCTCAAGAAATTGCCATGGAAAATAGATTGCCAATTATCTATTTAGTTGACAGTGCTGGAGTCTTCCTGCCTATGCAGGATGAAATCTTTCCAGACAAAGAGCACTTTGGACGTATTTTCAGAAACAATGCAATAATGTCTTCTGAAGGAATCATTCAGATAGCAGCAGTAATGGGTTCTTGTGTTGCAGGTGGTGCTTATTTACCCATCATGTCAGACGAAAGTCTTATCGTGGATAAAACAGGAACCATATTCCTTGCTGGCTCTTATTTAGTAAAAGCCGCCATAGGAGAAGATATTGACAATGAAACACTTGGAGGAGCTACAACGCATACCGAGATTTCTGGCGTTTGTGATGTTAAAGCACTCAACGATAAAGATTGTTTGGATAGAATCAAGAAAATGATGGGGAAAATTGGCGCTTTCGAGAAGGCCGGTTTTAATCGTGAAAAATCATTTGCACCCAAACTTAACCCTGAAGAAATACTCGGTCTTCTGCCTATTGAAGTGCAAGGCCAGTACGATGTGCGAGAAGTTATAAAAAGAATTGTCGACAATTCCGAAATTGATGAATACAAAGAGGGATTTGGAAAAACGATTGTTTGCGCCACTGCAAGAATAGACGGTTGGGCGGTTGGAATTGTGGCCAATCAACGTCAATTGGTAAAGTCTAAAACTGGTCAAATGCAGTTTGGTGGTGTTATCTATAACGATTCTGCAGACAAAGCCGCTCGCTTTATTATGAATTGCAACCAAAAGAAAATTCCTTTAGTATTTCTTCAAGACGTTACAGGATTTATGGTTGGTAGCCAGTCTGAACACGCAGGTATAATCAAAGACGGCGCGAAATTAGTAAACGCGGTGTCCAATTCTGTTGTTCCTAAATTCACCATAGTAATGGGCAACTCATATGGCGCTGGAAACTACGCCATGTGCGGTAAAGCTTACGACCCGCGTTTTATTGTGGGTTGGCCTACTGCAAAAATTGCCGTAATGGGCGGGTCTCAAGCAGCTAAAACATTATTACAGATTCAAGTGGCCAGTATGAAATCGAAGGGTGAAACGATTTCGCCTGAGAAAGAAGCTGAACTTCTTAAGAAAATAACGGATAAATACGATGAGCAAACTACTGCTTATTATGCCGCCTCGCGCATTTGGATGGATGCTATCATTAATCCAACTGAAACACGAAACTGGATAAGTATGGGTATTGAAGTGGCTAACGGAGCTCCAATTACAAAACGTTTTAACGTTGGGGTGATTCAAACATAGAATTTAGGCGTTTTTATTTCCATTATTCCCGACCACGATCGAGAAGCTAATTGTATAGGTTGTAGATTCCCACCTTCGTGGGAATGACGGTAAGTTATATGTTGTACTAATTTTAAATGAAAGTAAAAAATACAGTAAGGACGTCATTCCCGCGCAGGCGGGAATCTTTGCCTAGTCTAGTTCGAAGAATTACGAAATGACGTAGATTATAAAATACTTTGAATTAAAAAATGAATACTCCAGAACAACCCAATAATCCTTTGCACGGTGTGAAACTAGTGACCATGGTTGAAACCTTAGTGGAATTTTTCGGCTGGGAGAAACTGGGAACAAAGATTACCATAAACTGTTTTATTTCCGATCCTTCCGTGAAATCTAGTTTGAAATTTCTAAGAAAAACTCCTTGGGCAAGAGAAAAAGTAGAGCTACTCTATATTGAGGTTGAACGCAGAAAAGCAGTGAAAATGGCTAAGCAAAATAACTCTTAAACCATATACCGGCAGTTTTTATATAAAACCAATATGTACTTTCACGCTAGAATTCTTTAACCTTATGGGAGATATAGTCGCTGAAATTTTTAAATTCTTATTTAAACTGAATTTTATAAGAGGCAGCTATTACGGCTTTTACAAAAGAGTGTTTAGACCCTTGCAGCTGTTTCATGGAGTTAAGAAAAGCATTCAAATCAAAGGATCAGCCCTGCAGTTGCACATAGACGATTGGGTGCAGCAAAACGCTTTTCTACTTGGTGAATACGAAGAAGCTGAATTCATGGCGATAAGCACTTTTATAAAACACGATTGCGTATTTATAGATATAGGCGCAAACTTTGGCTGGTACACGCTATACGCCTCTAGTCTTATCGGAAAAGATGGAAATGTAATTGCTTTTGAACCTTTTCCTGAAAACTACAAACGGCTTAAAAAAAATATTGAGCTTAACCCAAAGCGCAAAATAATAGCAGAAAACGTGGCTGTTGGAGAAAAAAAAGGTCAGCTCGATTTATACTACAATAAGGAAGAGCAAAATCTTGGAATGGTGAGTAAAAACATGACTCCAAATTCCAGTAAAAAAACAGTACCAATGATTGCTCTTGATGATTATGTCATCGACAAAAACATTGAAAAAATAGATTTCATAAAAATAGATATTGAAGGTGCAGAATTCCATGCACTAAAAGGGATGAAGACAGTTTTAAAAAAATATAAACCTGTTTTATTGATTGAAATATTGCATTACCAAGATGATAGAAAGCTAATCTTAAGCTTTCTCAAGGACTTGGGCTATCAGCAATTGTTTATAGCTGATAATGGTTCAATTAAAGCTAAGGAAAGTAATGAGACACGTGAGAATTATATCTTTACCTATTCTGCTAAAATTCAAGGGCAATGAATGATTGAATTCTCTTATAAAATAATTCCTTCATTTTTTGCGTTACGTTCACCTAAATATTTGATTATGAAAGTTTTCATTACATCGCTATTGTTATTCTCCATATCATACGGATATGCTCAACAACCCGATTTTAAAGCGCTAAAAAAATCACTAGCGGAACTCAATGAATCGCTTTACATTTCTAAATATGAGGTGAGTAATGGGGATTATAAAAAATTTAGAAATTATTTAATTAAAAGTTCAAACACAACTGCGCTAAAAATTACTGTTGTAGATACTTTGTTCTGGAGAAGTAAAACTGCTTACAACGAACCTTATGTAAAACACTATTATCAGCATGAGGCTTACCAAGTTTACCCAGTGGTTGCTATTTCCTATAAGGCAGCAACTGCTTATTGTTCTTGGTTGTCAGAACAATACAATCAAAACAAAAAAAGAAAATTTGAAAAAGTAAACTTTAGATTACCTACGAAAGAAGAATGGGTAACTGCTGTCCAGGCAGGAAACAAAGAAGCTATTTATCCATGGGAAGGCGATTCAGTATTTAGAGAAAATGGGGCGTCTAGAGCAAATTTTAAAAGATCGAAAGAGCAGATAAAAGTTGTTCAATACACAAGCGAAGCAGATATTCTTGCCCCTGTTGAGTCCTATTGGCCGAACAAACTAGGCATTTATAACCTCTCGGGCAATGCAGCGGAAATGCTTTTAACTGAAGGTACAACAGCCGGAGGCGGATGGATCAATACTTCTGAATACCTTTCCATAAATGCAAAAGATCCATTTAAAGAAAACTTTGCTCCCAACACTGCCATAGGTTTTCGTTGGGTAATGGAGGTTATTGAACCTTAAAACAAAACACCATGCAGCCTTTTCACCTCGCAATTCCAGTTCAAAACCTAAAACTTTGTAGAGCATTTTATGGCAATATATTGGGCTGCTCAGAAGGTAGAAGCTCAGAAAAATGGGTTGATTTCAATTTTTTTGGCCATCAATTGGTGCTTCATCAAGTAGAACTCAAATCGATTAAGGAGAAAGATTCAAATCCAGTTGACGGGCATGAAATTCCGGTGCCACACTTTGGTGTTGTACTGAACTGGGACTTATGGGAGGCATTGGCTCTAAAATTAAAAGGCCATAAGGTTGAATTCATAATTGAACCTTATATTAGGTTTGAGGGAGAAACAGGCGAACAAGCTACCTTATTCTTTAATGATCCAGAAGGAAATGCATTAGAATTTAAAGCGTTTCGGAACATCAGCCAATTATTTGCTAAATAGCCCGTTATTTAACCTTTTTAAGACTTCGTTTGTAGATGAATTAGTCTATTTCTGTTGTATAATACTCTTATGAAAAAAATTGTCTCAGAAACTTTTCAAATTTCCGTTGATGTTTTACTTGCAAGTATTGGCCTAAAGGTGTTTCTTCTGCCAAATGGTTTTCTAGATGGTGGTGCAACAGGCATTGCTATTCTATTAAGTGAGGTAACCGGCGTTGACATATCTTTTCTTTTGTTATTTGTAAGTCTTCCTTTTCTTTTTCTCGCATGGTATTCTTTGAGCAAACGAATCTTTACAAAATCAATAGTCTCCATAGTCGCTCTTGCAATAATGATTCACTACGAAAACTTTGAACCTGTGACCGATGACAAGTTACTCATTGCGATTTTTGGAGGTCTCTTTCTTGGATCTGGAATTGGTTTAACGGTTAAAAACGGTGCTGTTTTAGATGGCTCTGAGATACTCGGTATTTTTATAAACGAACGCTTCGGGATTAGTATTGGAAAAGTGATTTTAGTATTTAATGTAATACTGTTCAGTGTAACTGCAGCTGTACTATCCATTGAAGTCGCTATGTATTCCATTCTAACCTTCCTAATAACTGCAAAAGTGATTGACCTAATGATTGAAGGTTTCGAAGATTTTGTAGGCCTAATGATTGTTTCGGATGAATCCTTAGCAATAGAACAAAGTCTAACTAAAGAAATTGGTGTTGGAATGACCATTTACAAAGCGAGCAGTGGCTTTGGAAAACGAGGCGAGCAAGGCGAAAAACAAATTATTCACACCGTAATTAACCGTATAGATATTCGGAAAACTTACAATATTATTGATAAGCACGACGAAAGTGCTTTTATCATTGAGTTTCACGTCAACGATATAAAAGGCGGAATACTCAGAAAATATTTAACTACGGAAAGCCTAAAGACTTTGAAACCGCAATGGTTGGATAAAAAAACTACTTCTCTTTAACCGGTTCATTCGCTCTTTTTTCCCTTTGCATAGGGTTTTCTCCTCCACTTCCTCTGTATCTACTGCTGCTCCCCTTGTACAATTCAAAACGAGTAGGAATTACCTCTCTAGGCCAGTAGTTGTTGTACTTATCAGTATCTGCAATTTCTAAGAACGGATCCAACTCAATTCGATTGACTTCCTTTTCAAAATGAAAAACCTTAGTTACTTCTTTGTCGTTCATTTTCCATATTTCGACTGGTATACGGATTACCTCCGTTGTGCCATCGGTAAAAGTGAATCTTAAAATTACAGGCATAACCAGTCCACCATGATTTTTAAATTTCAACTGGTAAAAATTCAAACCTGAATTGAGTATCTCTTTTTGGTGTTCCGTTATGCCTTTCAAATAGCTTTCATAATCTTCTCTATCCAATCGATTTACTTCATATTTACGATCAATATCATCATAAAATTCCGCTAATTCGGGCTTTTGATTCATTAATGGAGTCAAGGCGGTATCGTTTCTAATATCACCAATAAACATTCTCTTTGCTTCATCTTCTTTTTTGCTCAATGCTTTTTCTACATCTGGATCTTTGCTGTCTATTTTATACCATACAATATCTTCGATGGATTGATCGCAATGATCATTCGTGTAAAACCAGCCTCTCCAAAACCAATCTAAGTCCACACCGCTGGCATCTTCCATGGTTCGGAAAAAATCAGCTGGATAAGGATGTTTGAATGCCCATCTCTCGCAATAAGTCTTGAATGCATAGTCAAACAACTCTCTACCCAATACAGTTTCTCTAAGAATATTTAGAGCTGTTGCTGGTTTAGCATATGAATTGTTTCCAAATTGATAAATGGATTCTGAGTTAGTCATAATCGGCGATATATTGCTCTTATCTCCTTTCATGTAGCTTGTAATTTTATCTGCTGGCCCTCTTCTTGATGGATAATGATCACTCCATTCTTGCTCTGTCAGGTATTGGACAAAGGTATTGAGCCCTTCATCCATCCAAGTCCACTGTCGCTCGTCTGAGTTAATAATCATTGGGAAAAAGTTATGCCCTACTTCGTGAATAATAACACCGTGCATGCCATATTTTGTTCCTTCTGAGTAGGTTCCATCCTTTTGAGGTCGGCCACCATTAAAACAAATCATTGGGTATTCCATACCAATTCTATTGGAGTGAATACTTTGGGCAACTGGATATGGATAATCAATGGTAAATTTTGAGTAGGTTTTTATGGTATGTGCAACCAATTCCGTGCTGTATTTCTCCCACAATGGATTTCCTTCTTTTGGATAAAAAGACATACAAAGTATCTTTTTCTTATTCGAACCAACCCCAACTTCAGCTGCCATTCCGTCCCACATAAACTTTCGAGAACTTGCAAAGGCAAAGTCACGAACTTGTGTTGCTTTGTAGGTCCATGTTTTTGTTCCTGTAGCTTTTTCTTTTTCGTTTTCTTCTGCTTCTTCTTGGGTAACAATTAATACGGGTTTATCTGTAGCATTTTTTGCTTTATTGAAGCGCTCGCGTTGCTCCGAACTCAACACGTTAGAAGCATTCTGTAATTCGCCTGTACCTGCCACCAAGTGATCGCTTGGCACTTTTATGCTTACCTCGTAGTTACCAAACGGAAGGGTAAATTCACCTCTACCCAAAAACTGTTTGTTTTGCCATCCCTCTACTTCATTGTAAACGCACATTCTAGGGAAAAACTGCGCCATAGTATAAATGTAATTATTCTCTTCTTTGAAGTACTCGTAACCACCTCGGCCGCCAACCTTCATTCTATCGTTGATATTGTACCACCATTTTACAGAAAAGGAAAACTTATCACCTGGCTTTAGCGTCTTTGGTAAATCAACTCGCATCATTGTATTAACCACTGTATTTGGCAAATCTTTTCCCGAAGCGTCCTTCACCTCTTCAATCTTAAACCCACCATCGTACTCTTCGAAATAAAAATCACGTTCTATTGCTCTGAACGCGGTTTTCTTGCTTAATTGTTGAGTGCTAATTTTGCGAGTATCGCTATCTTTTGATCTCATATTCTGGTCCAATTGCAACCAGATATAACTTAATTCATCCTTTGAGTTATTGGTATAAGTAATGGTTTCTGAGCCCTTAAGGATTTGCTTAGCATCATCCAGTTCCAAATTCATTTTGTAATCTGCCGTATTTTGATAATACCAAGGTCCCGGCTGACCATCAGCCGATCGATATGCATTTGGAGTAGGCAGTTGGTCGTATAATTGCCTGAATTTATTAGTGTTTGTGTTTTCTTGAGCGTAGGAAAAGACCGCGCTTAACAGGATAATAACCAAAAACTTGAATTGCGTTTTCATATGAATAATTTGAGTTTGCAAAAATAACTAGGAAAGCTGTATAATTGTTTAAATTGTTACAGTTGAACTTGTACATTGATAAGCAGAACATAGGGATTATGAAATTTGTTGGCGTATTTTCACTATTAATACTTTTATTCTCTTTTAATCCCCATCCGCTGCATTTGACTGTTGCGGAAGCACATTGGAAAAAGGAGTCTAAATCAATTGAAGTAGCTGTAAAACTCTTTTACGACGATTTTGAAAATGCTTTAAAACAAACACAACAACAGGTGTTTTACTTGTGTCCCGATTCGGCTAATGAGCACATCGACTTTATTGACATTTACTTCAGAAAAGAATTTCAACTTACTATAAATGAAAAAATTGCAGACTTTGAATTGATAGGCTATGAGTGCGAAGACGAATTGGTTTTTGTGTATTTAGAATACACGAATATTTCAAAGATTAAGTCTGTTAAAATCCGAAACACCTTGCTTTTCGAGTCATTTCTAGACCAAACGAATCTAGTTCACTTTCATATGAATGACCTTTCAAAAACGTTACTGACTCAGCCAAAATCGCCATCGACAAGCATTGAGTACCCTTAACGCGGAACTTTAACTAGGAACAGGTTTCTATTTTTCAGCTATGCCTTCTTTAGATTGATTACTATGTTGACCAATCTCCGAATTACTAAAAACATCAATTATCCGTCCATCAGCACAATACCGATAGCATTTAAGATGTTGGTTAAACACTCGCGGCTTTACGATTGATTTACCCAATAACATCCTTGCACACTCTTGCAATCCCTCTGTAATTGCAGGATGTGGAAAAATCAAATCTGCTAAGTCTTTCACTCCTCTATCCAAGGCAATGAGCATTGCCACCGATTCAATAGTAGAACTAGCTTGGTCGCCAACCGCGCGCATTCCAATTATTTTCATTTCGGCATCATCCGTTACAATAAGTTTAAAAAACCCTTGTACTCTGCGTTTTGCAATTGCTCTGTTCACAAAACGGTAATCCATTACCGCAACTTTGTAGGCAATTCCTTCTGCTCTGCATGTCTTTTCATTTTTACCTACACCAGCAACTTCAGGGTTCAAAAACATAATGGTGCTTATGTTATCATAAATCATTTTAGAATCGTCAATTCCTGCAATTTGTTCCGCTGCATAGCGACCTTCCATTTCAGCAATATTAACCAAGGCGATATCTGCAGTAAAATCACCAACCGCATAGATATTTGGGATTGAGGTTTTGGTATCGGTATCAACTGCAAAACCTCTGGAATCTAGTTTCATTCCAACTTCTTGTAACCCAAGGTTCTCGACATTTGGAACACGGCCAATTGAAATCAATGCTTTTTCGACAGTAAGTACTTCAATTCTGCCGTCATTGTACTCTAATACGTATTCAACATTTCCATCGACAATTTTCATGGATTTTAGACTGGAATTCTTATGTACCAAAACGCCATTTTCCTCTAGATTTCGGCTAACCATTGATGCAATATCGTCATCTTCAAAAGGTAAAATACGATCTGCTTTATCAATAATATGAACCTTTGTCTGGCCAAAATTCGAGAATATCGTTGCGAATTCACAACCAATAACGCCTGCTCCAAGAATTACAATGCTTTTCGGGAATTGCTCAAACGAAGTAATTCCATCGCTGGTAACCACCGTTTTTTCATCGATTGGTAAATGATCTAACTTTCTGGGGCGACTTCCCACGGCCATTATTACATTTTCAACCTCATACTCTTCTAAATTTCCGGCGTAATTCCTTACTTGAACTCTTTTATTGGTAATCAATTTTGCCCGTCCATTTATAAAGCGAAGGCTACCCTCGCGCTCCATGTATTGGATTTGCTCTTTTATTTGACTGTGTTTCTCATTCTCAGCTTTGTGCATTTCTCCTATAATACTGCCATAGTCCACCTCACTATCAAAAACGTAGTAGCCAAATTTATTTGACTTCGCAGTTTTATAGTTTTCGGAAATTTCCCAAAGTGTTTTTGACGCTAATGCCCCATTAAAAACACCAGCGCCCCCTACTTTACCTTTATCGATAAGAAGTACTTTTTTTCCTAAATCTATAGACCGCATTGCAGCTGCAACTCCAGAAGGGCCAGCACCAATAACACAAACATCGTAAGTCATATATTGTAGTTATAAGGAACTAAGGTAGCAAAATTCAATGTATGTATTGAATTTTTAAGAAAGGGTAACTGCTATAAAAAGGGAAGATTAGAATATTATTACCGAATAATATTCACTTCACCAATCACAACTTGCTCTTGGTCGTTCTGAATTTCTTTAAAGCTTACTTTCCATAGGTAAACTCCTATCGGGCACTTCGTTCCATTCTTTTGGTTCGTACCGTACCACTCTTCGGTTATTTCATTCGACTCAAATACAATTTGATTCCAGCGGTTTACTATGATTATATGAAAATCATATATCTCTGTTTTGTAAACTCTAAAGCCTTCATTGATAGCATTGTTGTTTGGCGTAAATCCTGTTGGAGCATACAACTCACTTGAACATTCTTTTACACTAAAATATTCTGACCCTGCACAACCTACTTCATCAATCATCGTGAAAGAATAATCACCTGCATCAGCAATGGTATAGCGCTTCTTTGTGCTTCCATCTTGCCATTCTATGCGGTAGGGTAATCTGCTCAAATCGTACACCAATTGCTTTCTACATACAACCGTATCGTAAAAGACTCCACCATCTACTCTTGCTTGCTGCGCTATATAGACAGTGTCTTTTGTTGATCCACAGCGATTACTCGCCTCTACTCTATAATTACCCTCTCGCTTTACTTTGAAAAAACTGGACTCTATCCTGTCTTGCCAAACTACATTGCTTTCAGTTAACTCCTCATTTTCTAATCCCGGGGTCAGTATCAGTACTTCTCCATGGCAGATAACGGTATCTTCTCCTAAATCAACTTGTGGTGGTGATTCTGTTCCTATTGTAATTTCATCGGTGTAAGAACCACATAAATTGTACAAGCGAACTTGATAATCTCCTGCTGCTGTTATTGAAATACTATCTCCTCTTTCGCCTGTACTCCACAATATATCTGAATAACGACCCGTATATGGATATAGCACCAATGGTATGTTTGAACAGATTATAGTATCCTTTCCTAAATAGGGGCTTAACGGGCGTACCGTGTCAACCTTTATCTGATCTGTTGCGATTCCACAACCGTTCGAAATCGTTAATGAATAGGTCCCTGCTTGGGTTATTGAAACTCCAGGAGTAGTTGGTCCGTGGCTCCATTTGTAATCTACATTTCCTCCAACAGCATTTATGTTCAACGTATCCGTACTGCAAATCATTGTATCTCCAGGAAGTTCGAGTTTGGGACTGTCAAAAGTTTCTATTTCTATCGTGTCTTTAAATGATCCACAGGCGTTTTTGGCCGTTACAATATAAGTGCCTGCTGTGCTTACATAAATCGCACTGTCTGTCCAGCCGTTACTCCAGCTTACATCTGAACCATAGGTATTCGGGTCTAAAAACAGTCTTCGTTGATCGCAGATGACTGTATCGGGGCCTAAGTCTGGCTTAAAAGGTAAAGCACCTACTACATTGACCGTATCGTATATCGCACCACAAGCGTTACTGCTCAGAAAATAGTAGGTCCCAGCTTTGGTTACTGGCAACTGATAAATAAATACTGAGTATCCAAATGCGGTACTCGTCCATCTATTCTTCCAATTGGTTGTCGTATTTCTAGGAGCAGGAGGATTCAGACGCAAATTGGGATTGGTCAAACATATTTCTGCATCATTGTTCATTACACTCGTAGGGACTATCTCTACTTTTATGTTGATACTGTCTTTACGAATACCACATACATTGCTTACCTGAGCAGTATAGCGATCTGCAGCAACAATTTTTTGTATGGGACTTGTTGATCCGTTATTCCATAAATAGGTTGCATTGGTATCACTAATATCTAACACCAATGTATCGCCTTGGCAGATAAAGGTATCTGGACCCAAATTCAAGGTGTCGGTAAACAAACTATCTATGCTAATCGTGTCTCTGCCTATTCCACAGCGGTTCACCGCCATGGCCCAATAAATCCCCGCAGAATCTATCATGTGCGACGCTTTTTTGGTAGAATCCCACCAGTAAAAAGTGCTCGGCATAGTGTCTAAACGAGTAATGTAGATAGAATCTGCATCGCATATAGTAGTATCGTTCCCAAGCCATATTCGAGGAGGGGCCAACACTTCTACGGTGTCTATTAAGGTGTCGCGTACCACTTTACTTGTGTTTGGATCCGTGTAAAAAGCAAATGCAGTTACAGGGTATTTTCCAGGTGTACGAAAAATATGAGAATCCAATTTATTCCAGCTTGTATTGGAAGCACCAGAAGCAGGGTCTCCATAGTCGTATCTCACGGAATCAACTACTCCAGTATCTTTTACCGATATAACTGTTTGATAATTGACACAAGAGTTTGAAACCTCAAGTGTGGTTGTATTGAAAATACTTTGCAGAAAAGCGGGTAATCCCAATCGAATAGTTGAACCTGTTTTAATCGCAAATCCAGTATCCACAAAATTGCAAGCATGACCTAAATTGTCAGGGTCGTTTATTCGACCTAAATGCGTACTTGACATTCGAGATTGGTAAATTTTTAAATCAGGAGCCAATTGAAGCTGACCCCAAACTGATTTTGAGGAATCAATTTTAATTTCAGAGTTAATAACATTGGTTGACGTCATTGTTGACACGTTGTATTGATAAACGTGCTGACCATCAACATATAAAACATTAGAGTTTGGTGAAAATTCAACCCCATAAGGCGCAAAACGCAAATAAGAAGGATTATGAATGGTGATTTGCCCAGATAGACGACCTGTTGCATTATTTAGATTAAATAAGCCCACAAATGAATGTCTATAAGTTGCTGTTGCAAATTTACTCCCATCTGGCGAAGATTTCATACATCCTAAATGTCCAGCTGTGCCCGTAACTCCCGTAGGACGTGTAACCGAACTTCTTACTGGGTTATGGCTGACCCCAATGGATGTAATTAGAAAAGCCACAATATCCCAATTAACATCGTCTTGAACAAAAACCCAATAATCTCTGCCGTTTCTGTGCTGCACAGCAGTCAATCGATCGGAAACATTAAAATTGCCAAGTGTGTCATTTTTTCGAGTTGAAACTACATCCCCAAGCCCCGAACGCAAAGACATATCAATTTCACTATATCGCAAGCCTGTTCGAGTGTTAGTGGGTACTGTAAATAACCAAAATTTTGTAGTGCTTCCAGGTTGAGGAATAACTAAACCCGATTGTGAACTAGATTGTGACCCTAATAATCCTGTTCCGTTGGTCATGACATTATGATTTCTATCCCATACAGATTGACCGTCGGTATAAAGCATTAGCGCGCCTGTAGTTTTATTAGAAAACCCAGAGCAACCTTCAAGGGTATTTAGACCTCCATTATTGTGCGCAACTGGCGGGGTCTGATTAAAATCTATACCACATTTGTTTCCAAAGTACCACCAATTCGCTTCATTTTGCGAAAAGCCTGAAAAGGTGGCAAACAGCATTACTAGTATGAGATGGTATCCACGCACGGGATAAAAGTAAACCATCTTCAATAACTAATTAACGTACAGTATATAAAACTAGATTATGAGTTTGTAGCTATTACAAAACATTACCGAATAATATTCACTTCACCAATCACAACTTGCTCTTGGTCGTTCTGAATTTCTTTAAAGCTTACTTTCCATAGGTAAACTCCTATCGGGCACTTCGTTCCATTCTTTTGGTTCGTACCGTACCACTCTTCGGTTATTTCATTCGACTCAAATACAATTTGATTCCAGCGGTTTACTATGATTATATGAAAATCATATATCTCTGTTTTGTAAACTCTAAAGCCTTCATTGATAGCATTGTTGTTTGGCGTAAATCCTGTTGGAGCATACAACTCACTTGAACATTCTTTTACACTAAAATATTCTGACCCTGCACAACCTACTTCATCAATCATCGTGAAAGAATAATCACCTGCATCAGCAATGGTATAGCGCTTCTTTGTGCTTCCATCTTGCCATTCTATGCGGTAGGGTAATCTGCTCAAATCGTACACCAATTGCTTTCTACATACAACCGTATCGTAAAAGACTCCACCATCTACTCTTGCTTGCTGCGCTATATAGACAGTGTCTTTTGTTGATCCACAGCGATTACTCGCCTCTACTCTATAATTACCCTCTCGCTTTACTTTGAAAAAACTGGACTCTATCCTGTCTTGCCAAACTACATTGCTTTCAGTTAACTCCTCATTTTCTAATCCCGGGGTCAGTATCAGTACTTCTCCATGGCAGATAACGGTATCTTCTCCTAAATCAACTTGTGGTGGTGATTCTGTTCCTATTGTAATTTCATCGGTGTAAGAACCACATAAATTGTACAAGCGAACTTGATAATCTCCTGCTGCTGTTATTGAAATACTATCTCCTCTTTCGCCTGTACTCCACAATATATCTGAATAACGACCCGTATATGGATATAGCACCAATGGTATGTTTGAACAGATTATAGTATCCTTTCCTAAATAGGGGCTTAACGGGCGTACCGTGTCAACCTTTATCTGATCTGTTGCGATTCCACAACCGTTCGAAATCGTTAATGAATAGGTCCCTGCTTGGGTTATTGAAACTCCAGGAGTAGTTGGTCCGTGGCTCCATTTGTAATCTACATTTCCTCCAACAGCATTTATGTTCAACGTATCCGTACTGCAAATCATTGTATCTCCAGGAAGTTCGAGTTTGGGACTGTCAAAAGTTTCTATTTCTATCGTGTCTTTAAATGATCCACAGGCGTTTTTGGCCGTTACAATATAAGTGCCTGCTGTGCTTACATAAATCGCACTGTCTGTCCAGCCGTTACTCCAGCTTACATCTGAACCATAGGTATTCGGGTCTAAAAACAGTCTTCGTTGATCGCAGATGACTGTATCGGGGCCTAAGTCTGGCTTAAAAGGTAAAGCACCTACTACATTGACCGTATCGTATATCGCACCACAAGCGTTACTGCTCAGAAAATAGTAGGTCCCAGCTTTGGTTACTGGCAACTGATAAATAAATACTGAGTATCCAAATGCGGTACTCGTCCATCTATTCTTCCAATTGGTTGTCGTATTTCTAGGAGCAGGAGGATTCAGACGCAAATTGGGATTGGTCAAACATATTTCTGCATCATTGTTCATTACACTCGTAGGGACTATCTCTACTTTTATGTTGATACTGTCTTTACGAATACCACATACATTGCTTACCTGAGCAGTATAGCGATCTGCAGCAACAATTTTTTGTATGGGACTTGTTGATCCGTTATTCCATAAATAGGTTGCATTGGTATCACTAATATCTAACACCAATGTATCGCCTTGGCAGATAAAGGTATCTGGACCCAAATTCAAGGTGTCGGTAAACAAACTATCTATGCTAATCGTGTCTCTGCCTATTCCACAGCGGTTCACCGCCATGGCCCAATAAATCCCCGCAGAATCTATCATGTGCGACGCTTTTTTGGTAGAATCCCACCAGTAAAAAGTGCTCGGCATAGTGTCTAAACGAGTAATGTAGATAGAATCTGCATCGCATATAGTAGTATCGTTCCCAAGCCATATTCGAGGAGGGGCCAACACTTCTACGGTGTCTATTAAGGTGTCGCGTACCACTTTACTTGTGTTTGGATCCGTGTAAAAAGCAAATGCAGTTACAGGGTATTTTCCAGGTGTACGAAAAATATGAGAATCCAATTTATTCCAGCTTGTATTGGAAGCACCAGAAGCAGGGTCTCCATAGTCGTATCTCACGGAATCAACTACTCCAGTATCTTTTACCGATATAACTGTTTGATAATTGACACAAGAGTTTGAAAC